>Ga0209323_10001801_pt1 | contig 14158 bp, 15 predicted proteins | sample Rifsed19ft2_FD_184014 | JGI IMG/M metagenome (GOLD analysis project Ga0209323, IMG submission 184014) | Soil microbial communities from Rifle, Colorado, USA - sediment 19ft 2 (version 2) | ecosystem: Environmental > Terrestrial > Deep subsurface > Rock core/Sediment | place: Rifle, Colorado...
CAAACCCGTTGACGTTGGAAGCCTCCGTGTCGGCGGCTACATGCTAGTTGAGAACGAACCTTGCCACATAGTTGACATAACAAAATCTAAGCCTGGAAAACACGGTTCCGCCAAAGCCAGAATCGTAGCTGTAGGCGTCTTTGACGGCGTCAAAAGAAGCGTCGTCAAGCCAGTATCTGCAAATGCTGAAGTTCCACTAATTGACAAGAGAAGCGGCCAAGTTTTCGCAATTAATCCCTCAGGCATTCAGATAATGGATTTAGAAACCTACGAGTACTTGGATGCGCCTTATCCGGAAGAAGCGGATTTAAAAGCGAAGCTAAATCCCGGCGTCGAAATTGAGTACTGGCGCATACTGGACAAGGTGAAAATTGTCAGAGCAAAAGCGTAAAAGCATTGATTATCCCCACCAATCCCAATCGAGTTTTTTGAAACTCAAGTAGAGGACTACAAGGATTACTCCCCAACTTAACGTTATTCCGGCAACTTGCAGTATCGGATTATTCAAATAGGTGTAGCTTATCCAAGCGCTTACTGACCACAATCCCACAAGCAAAAGAATAAACATGGCAATGTGTATTGTCCTTTCCACAGTCACAACATGTCACCCATTAAGCGATTGCAAGTGTTAAGCGCATGTTATTGTTAAGATTTTCCGTCAAAAACTTATTTTCACGTCTGTGCATTATGTTCTGAAGCCTATGATGTGAGAAGAGCCGTCTGATTGGTGAAGATTTTCTTAAAGGCGCTGAGGCTTCTAAGCAACCTACCGCGGGATGCGAATCTCCAACATTCCCCTCTTAAAACGAGTTTCCATTTTCTCCATGCGCACTGGCACTGGAATATACATTCGGCAATGAAATGTTTGGAACTCGCCTCTGTAATGAGTTATGCCAAAATCTTCAAACCGTATAGTCCGCCGCATCTTAGCAGAGATCTCAATCGTGTTTACATCAATTGGCTTAACTTGAATTGTCTTCTCTTCTGCAAAAGGCAAGTCCACGGTCACCGTCACTTCATCCGGAGCTATCATTATATTGTGAAGGGGTTCCATCGTGCAGGCTCTACAGTTCCAACTCGGCTTTTCCGTAAGCGTTTCGCCCAACCGCTCTACACCCTCTTCCATGCCTTCGAAATACTCTTCCACTATCTCAAAGATTGACCTTTTCTTTCTAGCAGCCATACTCTCCATCCTCCTATGACACGTACACTGGGATATCATACTCCTGCGCCTTCTTCATCTTCGAAAGCTCCTGCTGAGTTCGCTTCATCACATCTCTGGCTCTCAACCGAATTTCCTCACCTTTCTCCAAAAGCTTCGAAGTATCCACTTTGATTCCTGTTACCTTCTCCAAACCCTTTAGAACTTCAGTTGCAGCTTCAGGATCCGGATAATTTAGGAAGCACTGAGCAAGCAATGTCAAGGCTGGCGTACCCATGTTTGCACAACGTTGCAGCATGATTGCTTGAGGACCAACCATATAGCCTTCCTTCAAAACTTCCACGCCCTTATCTTGAACCATCTTTAGCATTTCTGGGCTTGATGCGGCTGCAAACACTTCCAGTTTTTCAGCGTCTTGCCGCTGTTCTATCGGGATACCGCTTAAAGAAATCATCATTTTGACGTTCTTGCTCTTTCCCCAGTCAATCAACGCATTCATAATCGGATAGATAACATCTGCCGATACAGGCGTCTCAGAAACTGCCAGAAGAACCTCATTGTTTCCGAAAACCCTTATCGAAGAATGAGGCAAACCCTCATGAAGAACAATAAGCGGCGGCAGTAACTCCGAATCTAGAAATGCCACTTCATCCAGTTTAAGCTCAGAAATCAGGTGTGAAGCAGCTATAACGCCTACCAATCCAACATCTGGAAAACCGAAAAGCATCACAGCATTCGTTGAAATCCTTTCCTTTTCTATAATCTTTACTTCTCCGCTCAAATTTAGCCCTCAGAGCTCTCTTACCTAAGGAATGTAAAAAGCTTACGGAACCCTCCCCACCAAGGCGGAATATGTATTTAAATGTGCAAATAGTCTTAAGTTTGGAGAAAATCATGGCGCTGGAACACTTAGGCTCCTCGCTTTACCAAGCCTTAAGAAAAGTATTCAAAGCCTCAGTAGTGGATGAGGCAACCGTTAAAGAGCTAGTGCGCGATATACAGAGGGCTCTGCTTCAGGCAGACGTTAACGTCAAACTTGTTCTCGACATATCCAAACGCATGGAAGAACGCGCCCTAAACGAGAAAGTTCCTCCCGGCGTTTCCCGACGCGAACATGTTGTAAAAGTTGTTTATGAGGAATTGACGCGTTTCCTCGGCGAAAAATCAGTTCCAATAAAAATGGAGCCGGGAAAAAGGCAGGTAATAATGCTTGTTGGCATTCAAGGTTCAGGAAAAACAACGCAGACGGCGAAACTTGCACGGTACTTCCAAAAAAGAGGTTTCAAACCTGCTTTGATCTGCGTTGACACATACAGACCTGGCGCTTACGCACAGCTTCAGCAACTAGCAGCCAGAATAAACGTGCCGACATATGGCGACTTAAAATCAAAAGACCCCGTAAAAACAGCCATAGAAGGTCTAAAACAGTTCCCTGACAAAGACATAATCCTCATCGACACAGCAGGACGCCACAAAGAAGAACAGGAACTAATCAAAGAAATGAAAATGCTTGAAAAACACATCAAACCAGACGAAGTCATGCTAGTGATAGACGGAACAATCGGTCAGCAAGCAATGGTTCAAGCCAAAGCCTTCCATGAAGCCACACCTATAGGCGCGATTCTAGTAACGAAGCTAGATGGGTCAGCCAGAGGCGGAGGAGCATTGTCAGCCGTAGCTGCAACAGGGGCACCGATAAAATTCGTCGGCACTGGCGAGAAAATAGAAGATATTGAGCCTTTTGTGCCTTCACGTTTCGTCGGCAGACTCTTAGGCATGGGCGACTTGGAAACGTTGCTTGAAAAAGTGCATGAAGCAGAAATCAAAGTTCCTGAAAAGAAAGCCAAAGCCATATTGAGCGGAAAATTCACGTTGACAGACATGTATCAACAGTTCGAAGCCGTGAAGGGAATGGGCACCTTCCGGAAACTCTTGAAAATGCTTCCAGGCATGTCCTATAACATTCCAGAAGACATGCTCAACACGGCTGAAGACCGTTTAGAAAACTGGCGGGTGATGATTCAGTCTATGACTCCCAGCGAGAGGGATAACCCGAAAATTTTCAATGCCTCAAGAATTAGGCGTGTGGCAAAAGGCTCAGGAACAAGCGACAAAGAGGTTAAAGAACTTTTGAAACAGTACATGTTGATGCGGCGAATGTTTAAAACGCTAAGGAGGAAGAAGAAACTTCCATTCTTCGGAAAAGGAATGCCGCTCGATTTCAAGCAGCAATGATGAAAATCTCAGAAGGTTAATAAATGGATATTCTGGAAAGCGCACTGAACATGCTTAAAGAAACCCCCTTATGCGACCACTGTTTAGGAAGACAATTTGCCCTGCTTGGACATGGAATAGAAAATAATGAGAGAGGAAAAGCAATAAAACTCATCCTTACATTCGAGGCACACGCATTAGCCCTTGAAAAAAGCAAAGAAGGCATAAGAAACCTCAAGGCAATAGCCACAAACGGTTTCTGCGAAGTCGCAAAGCAACTGCTTCAAAACATGAAAGCGCGCATTCCTAAGAAAAGTTTTCCAGAAAAATGCTACTTGTGTGACGACAAATTTCATACTGTTGAGAATCTGGCGCAAAACGCCTTGAAGGAGCTGGGTGAGTATGAATATAGCAGTTTCCTGACGGGTAATGCGTTGCCGCTGAATGTGGAAGAACGCGAAGACGAGTTCAGAGCCAAGTTTGAAGTAGCCTATGGAGAAAGCTTGCGAAATGAGTTTGGACGAGTGATAGGGAAAAAAATTGAAGAGCGTAGCCAAAAAACTGTTGAGTTCAAAAAGCCGGAGATGGTTGTGCTCGTTAATCCTTTTTCTGGAGAAGTAAAACTTCAAGTTAACCCGCTTTTCGTTGCTGGACGCTACAGAAAACTAGTTAGGGGCATACCTCAGTCAAAATGGTTCTGCTCAGACTGCCGCGGAGAAGGCTGTGAAAAGTGCAACTGGACTGGAAAGATGTATCAGGAATCCGTCGAAGAACTGATTGCAAAGCCTTTATTGGATGCTACAGGCGGCGTGAAAGCGTCACTTCATGCTTCAGGAAGAGAAGACATTGATGCCCGCATGCTGGGAAATGGCAGACCCTTCGTAATGGAAATTTCAAGACCGAAAAAACGGTTTCTGAATCTCCAGGAAATGGAAGAAGCTGTGAATGCGCATGCTAAAGGCAAGGTTGAAGTTTCAGGTTTACGCATCACGGATCGGGATGTTGTCAGAAAATTGAAGAGTGCGGAATCCACGCAAAAGGAATATCGTGTTGTAATTGAATTTGAAAAAAGAATCAAGCTGAAAGATATGCGCTTGTTGGAAGAAAAGCTCACAAATATTACCGTAAAGCAGAGAACCCCAATCCGTGTGTCGCATAGACGTGCAGACTTGACACGGGAAAAGTACATATACGAGGTGAAAGTAAAGAAGTTGTCGCCCCAAAAGGCGATGATGAAAGTAAGAAGCCAAGGAGGGCTTTATGTTAAGGAATTGGTGACAGGAGATGAGGGAAGAACATCACCCAGCGTCTCGGAAATTCTCAAAAATAAAGCGAAGCCCTTGAATCTTGATGTTTTGAACGTTATTATGGAAGACGAGAGAGTGAAAAAATGAGGAAGTCAAAAGGATATCGTGCAAGGACACGTCGGCTCTTGAAAAAGAACCCTAGAGAACGGGGAAAGATACGGCTTAGCAAACTGCTCTACGCATATCCACCTGGAGAACGCGTGGTTGTCAAGATAGACTCGAGCATTCATAAGGGAATGCCTCATAGGCGCTATCATGGCAGGGTTGGCACAGTGGTCAACAAGCAAGGCCGGAGCTATATTGTAAGCGTGAGCCAAGGAGATGCCACAAAGGAGATTATTGTACGCCCAGAGCATTTGGAACCGTTCAAGAGTGGTTAGAATGGCTAAAAAAGCCGTAACCGAGAAGAAACTTACACTTCCAGAAGTAAAAAAAATACTTGACACTATTGGTGAAGAGAAACTCGATCAATTCCAGCGTCGCACTTGGGATTACGTGTCCAAGTTCTCCAAACTCGACGCTAAAGATGCTGAAAAACTTGTGCCGAAGCTTGTGGCGGAATTCGGTTTAGACGATGATGAAGCCGTCCAAATAGTCAACTGCATGCCAGCAAGTGTTGATGAGTTAAGAGTTTTCCTCGCTGGTGGCCGCAAGATTATTGAGACTTCCAAGTTGGAAACAATGGTCACCCTTTTGAATGAGCATCGAAAATTGAAATAAGCAGTTCCGCTACTATTTCTAGGGCAATGAGGTAAGGGATAAAGGCGAACATGATGGAGAAGCGGTACGAAGAGTACGCTTACGTCCTAGATTTCTTGCCGCACGGTCGCCCAGGCGTACGCGTTTCGGGAAGAGCGGGGTATAGAGCGGGAGCTCTGGTTCAGTTGATAGGGGAAGAGTTCTTCACTTTGCTTGAGGCTTTGATCAAGGAAGGTGCATCGCTCAAGCCTCATGACCGCGTCTACGTTGGAAAGGAGGCTAGAGAAGAGGTTACGTACATTATTGGGCGCATAGGCTATGAAGAGTTGACGGGGGCTGCAAAGATGGAGCTTCCGGCTGTGATTAGCAGGATAGTGCTTAATCGTGAAGAATGGTTTGTGAACTTTTTCAACACTGCTCGGGCTGTGACCCCGCGGATGCATGCCCTAGAGTTGATTCCGGGGATAGGGAAAAAGTACATGTGGCAAGTCATTAATGAACGTGAAAGAAAGCCTTTTGAAAATTTCGAAGATTTGCAGAAACGCACCGAGTTGCCCAATCCTTCCAAGCTGGTTACAAAGAGGGTTTTGGAGGAACTGTCAGGAGAAAGCAAGTATAGGCTTTTCACGAGAGTTCACTAGCACAGCCAAGTCGGTCAGCGGATTCTATGAGCCTCCTAGAAAGTACGAAGCTTCTACTTCGAAGATATCGAACCGTTCCGAAAAGGTCTCTGGGTCAAAACTTCATGGTTGAGCCCGCCGTCTTTCGAAGCATGAGTGATTATGCCTCGCTGAATCGAAACGATGTAGTTTTGGATATTGGCGCTGGACTTGGCTTCTTAACACGCTATTTGGCGAAGAACTGCAAAAGTGTTTTGGCAGTTGAGTCTGATCCACGCCTTGTTGAAATTTTATGTGAACAGCTAATCGATTTGCCTAATGTCACCGTGATTGCAGGCAACGTGCTGAAGACGCCTGTTCCCAGTTTCAACAAGGCAGTTTCAATTCCGCCGTATCAGATTTCGTCACGTTTGCTTTTGTGGCTTTTCAACAAAAGTTTCGATTGCGCCGTTTTGATTTTCCAAAGAGAATTTGCGAACCGGCTAATGGCTTCTATTGGAAGCGAAGATTACGGGTGGTTAACGGTTCTTGCGTATTACTATGCGGAAGTTGAGCTTCTGGACGATATTCCCAAGGTGATGTTTTATCCGCAGCCGAAAGTGGATTCAATAATTGTACGTTTGAAATCACGGAAGCCATCACTGTTCAAAGTGAGGGATGAGTCAATGTTTGCGAAGATGGTTCAGTCGCTTTTCACGCAACGCAACAGGAAAGTCCGGAATGCTGCTCTGCCTTTCATGAAAGGCATTCGAATGATACCTAAAAAAGAAGCGGCTGAACTGGTTAAAGTTCTCCCATTTCGAGATAGGCGGGTCAGGGAATTGGCGCCTGAAGACTTTGGAGCGCTGGCAAATGCCATCTGCGGTTAAGAAGGCATTTTTCGAAGATTACGTGTTTCAGGTCTGGGAGAACGTCTATGAGCCTGCTGAAGACTCGTTTCTATTTGCAGAGAATTTGAAGACTCGGGAAGGCGATAGTGTTCTTGACATTGGAACCGGATGCGGAATATTGGGAATTGTGGTATCCAAGAAAGCTTCAAGCGTTGTTGCTCTAGACGTAAACCCTTTTGCCGTTCGATGTGCAAGAGAAAATGCTCGCATCAACGGTGTTGTGGATAAGATGTCGTTTGTGCAGGGAGACCTCTTCGCACCATTGAGAGCGGAACAGAGATTTGACTTGATCCTTTTCAATGCGCCTTATGTGCCAGTAGAAGATGGGCAAGATGATTCTTGGCTTAATCGTGCTTGGTCGGGAGGGAAAAGCGGGAGGCAAGTCATAGACCGTTTTATCTGCGATGCCAAGGCGCATCTGAGGCAAGATGGGCGGATTTTGTTGATGCAATCCACATTGTCCGGAACTAGAAAGACATTTGCGAAGTTTGCGGAAAACGACTTAAAAGCTGGCATTGTTGCTAAACGTGATTTGCCTTTTTTTGAGACACTGCTTCTTTTTGAAGCGAAGCGTATTGACCCAACTTCTAGGTAAGAATCTCGTGCAGTCGCAACTCGTCTCTTATGGGCAATCCGCCTATTCCCTTCAGAACTCGTCCATGCTTTTTCGCTATGACGTTGGGGTTGACTTCGTAGATCTGGAAACCGAGGCTTTGGTAGAAGGCTAAGGCTGGCAAGTCATCGTTGGAGGTGGAAACAAGTAATTTTTCGTTCCCAAGTTTTCTGGCTTCGTTTCCAACCGCTTCAACCAAACTCTTGCCAACGCTCGAACCTTGGTGTTTAGGCAGCACTCCCAAACCCACAATTATTACATTGCCGCCCTCGTCAGCGAAGGATATGAAACCAACTAGGCTGTCTTTCACTTTTGCTGCATACGCTGGGAGCTCTGCAACAACGTATCTTTTGTCAAAGGTTAGCTGTTCCTGTTCCTCCCAGAAGCGATTCACAAATCGTCGAATCTGTGTTCTTTCCTCATTTGTGGTTACTTTTTTGATTTTGTAATGCGTGGCAGTTTTCTTTGTGCATAACGGGCATGTTGCTCGGAGCTTTGTATGTTCTGCGCACACTAGGTTGCCGCATACTGAGCACTTGTAGAAGGCATTCTTCTCGCAAAATTGGCAACTCATAAGCTTGGAGCCTTCTTCTATTATCTTAGTTTGAATTTATGGCTGTATATGCCGTTGCGATAGCAGGCTTTGATGCATTTTCCGCAAACGTCAGTCTCTAAGTCCAGATTGGTGATGTATCTTCTGCAGTTTTCTCTATAGTCTTGCATTCTATTCTTGTTTTTAAGTATCCGGCACACTTCGAGGCATGCCTCGCATTCTCCGCATGATGCGTTAAGCTTTTTTCCGTGGTTCAAGGGAAGGTTTGTTATTATTGATGCAAATCTTAGAGCGCAACTCAGTTTCTCGTTCACTACTAGTTCGTTTTTGCCTCGCCATCCAAGTCCAGCGTTTTCAGCTATGACTCTGTGAGAGATTGTTTTCCCGTAATATTCGTCTACATGTTTAACGGTTATTCCCGTGACGGGCGGTATTACTACGCCGCCAAAACGATCTGCAATATCCTTTGCCGTTGCGTTCAGAATCTTGTTAAGTGTGTTGTATTCTTTTGCGTAGGCGTTCCATCTGACCTTGTCAACGGCTTGATCTCTCAATCTAGCATCAATACAGTCGATTACGCGTTCTGGATAAGCCATGGCTGTGCAGATTATGGATCCGCTCTTCAAGAGAGTCTGAAATTGTTCGCCGCACATCTGCTCTAGTCTAGTTTTTTGCGCTGGCATCAGACCATTGTAAACGTTTTGGAATTTGGCAACTCCTATTATTCCGTCGTAGTCCAAATCCGCCAGTTTCCTATTGAAGAACTCGCTAATTGCTTCAAAATTGTGCTGCTTTTCGGAGTTCAATTTATGTCGCTCCACGCTTTTTTAAATTGAATGATACTTAAGGCTTGGGTTGCGTCTCTTTTTACTTTGGCGATGCAAAGCCGTGAAGCAGACTTTTGCTCCGGCGAGAATTCCAGACATCAGAATCAAAAGATTTATTCGCTTTCGTGGTAAGTGAGCAGTTGACTTGAATTTTATGTAGAGAGGGATTCAATGTTAGACTTTAAGATTCAGTCGGATCAGAAGATTGTTCTCATTGGTGATAGCATTACTGACTGTGGGCGACGGGATCAGGTTCCGCCGCTTGGAGACGGGTATGTTTCAATAGCAGCAAGCCTCACCTCTGCGAAGTATCCGAGCAGGAGTATTGAATGGGTGAACAAGGGAATAAGCGGCGATGTTGTCCAGGGCTTAGCTGAAAGATGGACGGTAGACGTCCTTGGAGAGAAGCCTGACTGGATATCAATAGCCATTGGAATCAATAATGTTGTGCATGATTATGAAGCAACCAGAGATTTGAATGAACGCTTACGTGAGTTTGAGAAATCTTACCGTTGGATTCTTGATGAAAGCCGAGAAAAAACACATGCTAAACTCATAATGTTCGAAATATTCTATGTTGGAGATGAAGATCAACTGAAGAGAAAACTCGGCATACGCGCTTACAACGACATCATCCGAAGACTAGCCGCGGAATACGATGCCATCCTCATTCCTATCAATTCAGCTTTCGAACAAGGCGTCTTGGCACGTCCTTGCTTCGCATGGACTTCTGGTGACGGTGTCCACCCTCTACCGGTTGGCCACGCACTGATAGCCCTTACCTTCTTGGAAACATTGGGATGGCGTTGAAAAGGAAAATAGCTGCGGTGACAGTAATTATTGTGATTGCCTTGACCGTTCTTGGAATTACGGTTTCTCTTCCACCTAGAAAGGTTACGCAAACCACGCAAAACAGCTTACCCGTTGCCGGCAAATTTGTAACGGTCAACGACGGCAAATTCATGCTGAACGGGCATCAACACTACTTTGCTGGCGCCAACTTTTGGCAGGGGATGAACCTAGCTGTGAAAGGCTCGAGTGGCAATCGAACTAGGCTTGGTGAAGAACTGGATCTTTTGCAGCAACTCGGCGTGACAAACTTGCGCGTCATGGCAGCGTCTGAGGGTCCAAACACGGAACCTTATCGAATGACTCCTGCATTGATGGTTTCTCCGGGAGTGTACGACCCCAGCGTTCTTGACGGATTAGATTATCTCTTAGCGCAGATGCACATGCGAGGAATGCGGACTGTGATGGTGCTCAACAATTATTGGCAATGGTCAGGCGGCATGTCGCAATACGTTTCGTGGCACGAAGGAACACCCATTCCATACCCGCCGGAACATGGCTTTGACGCATTTATGGCATACGCGGCGCGATTCTACAGTCATAAGGAGTGCCAGACATGGTATCGTAACCACATAAAAGCGATAATCGACCACACGGACTCGTATACAGGACTGAAATATCGTGATGACCCAACGGTTTTCTCGTGGGAGCTAGCCAATGAACCACGAAACTACCCTGCCGAATGGGTTGATGAAACAGCAGCTTACATCAAATCACTTGACCCGAATCACCTAGTCACAACTGGTTCAGAGGGCAGCGTTGGCGGCAACTTCCTCCAAACTCACGATGGTCCAGACATAGATTACGCGACCATTCACATATGGCCGCAAAACTGGGGATGGTATAACCCGACCAGTCCTTCCACTTATGCAAATGCAGAAGTGAATGCACGTAATTACTTTCGAGACCACGCGGCAAAAGCGGCGATTCTAGGCAAGCCTCTCGTACTTGAAGAGTTTGGTCTAGCCCGCGACTGGGAATCAATTCACGACATCTATGATCCGAACTCACCGACGACGTTCAGAGACCGTTTTTACTCAGCCATGTTCGAAGAAGTTTACACTTCCATGTCAACAGGTGGCGCTGTTGCAGGCGATAACTTTTGGGCTTGGGCGGGCAAAGCTCGACCTGGCAACGGTTGGGTTGGCGATCCGCCGCATGAGACACTCGGCTGGTATTCCATTTACGATGCGGATGCGTCAACCTTGGCAATAATCTCAGCCCACGCCAAGAACATGAATCGCACGTAGTAAGACCATTTTATTGCGCGTTTGTAACCATTGTGAGCTATTCCCAATCCGACAATGCGTTTGTTTCGTTTTCAACAAAACACCAATTCCATAAACACTACGCCACAAAAAGAAACACAAAACCAAACAAAGAATATTTGGCTCTAAACAGACATGCTTACACCAATTGCTCGCGCAAACAACTGAAATCCAAAACTATATAACACAACAGTCTAAGTAATGCTAGAAAGACGCACTAAGGAGTGCTAGTAACATGTGTATCCTGGGCAAAGATAAACTAAAAGAACTTATTGAAAACTACAAGTGCGTATACCCTTATGATCATAACCTGCTAGACGGAGACGGCTACATCCTCACAGTCAAAGAAGAAACAACCCTTCACTATCTAGAACACAAAAACATCATATCACACGAAATAATTTTCACTCCACCAAACTATGTCGCTCACTTGACAGCCAAAAGCAAGTACGGAAGGATGGGCCTATCCTTTCTAAATGCGGCAAAAGTTCACAGCGGTTTTATTGGCAGGCTCGCTCTGGAAATCGTAAACCTGAGCAACGATCGTTGTCCTATTACGATAAAATGTGGAGATCCATTTATGCACATAGAATTTGTGACTAGGGAAGGCGAACCCGCCCCGTACATGGGAGAGTACCAATTCCAATACTTGAGTGTCGAGGAAATGCAGATGTACATTCCAATTTTGAAAAAGGTCTTCACGAACTTTGACGAGCTTGCTAAGGTATGGTTGCAAAACAAGCCAGTAAGCATATGACAAACAAGTGTTAAGCACTTTTTATTTTGGAGATTGATTTGAGATTCATAACTTTAATCAAGAGGTGTCGTCTGCAAATTGTTTAAATATTACGGTTATGGTATGGAGAAGGGGATTTGAAATGCGCGCAAAAAATTACAGAAAAGTGAAAGGACAGCCCTACACGAGAACAGAGTTTGTTAAGGGTTTTCCCCCGCCGAAGATCACCAAGTTCACCATGGGAGACTCCAAGACGAAATTTGAATATGAGGCTAGGCTTATCAGCATGGAAAGAGCCCAGATCCGTCATAGTGCCCTAGAGGCGGTACGTGTTGCATCAAATCGTCCTTTAATGGATAAGCTTGTGAATAATTATCGTTTACATGTTCATCCTTATCCTCATGTCATTCTTCGGGAAAATAAGATGATTTTTGGCGCTCACGCTGACAGGCTTCAGGATGGCATGCGCAGGTCTTTCGGAAAACCGATCGGAACAGCGGCACGTGTAGAATCCGGTCAAACAATCATAACAATAAACGTCAATGCAGACGGCGTTGAGCTTGCAAAAAAGGCTTTGAGGCTAGGAAGCTCAAAACTTCCGATGCCTTGTAGGATTGTTGTTGAAAAGGTTCGAACGGAAGAGGTGAAAGCAGTTGAGTGATATCAAAAAGGATTTAGTTATTTGGTTTGAAAGTTTGAGAAAAACGGACATCCCATCAGTGGGAGGTAAAAACGCAAACTTGGGCGAGATGACCAATGCAGGCATCCCAGTCCCGCCAGGTTTCGCAATAACAGCCTATTCTTACAAGAAGTTTATTGATGAAACCCAAATTGCTGAAAAGATTTATGATATTATAAAGGATACTGTTACGAATCCTAATGATCCGGCGCAGTATGAGATAGCTTCTAAAAAAATCCGTGAATTGGTTGAATCGACTCCTATGCCGAAAGAGATTGCAGAGGCTGTAAAGTCGGCTTATGAGGAGATGGGCAGAAAACTCGGGACAAAAGACGTTTTTGTGGCCGTGAGGTCAAGTGCCACTGCTGAAGATTTGGCTGATGCATCATTTGCCGGACAGCAGGAAACGTTTTTGAACGTCAAGGGCGTCAATGAGCTTCTTGAAAGCACTGTTAAATGTTGGTCGAGTCTATTCACTCCGCGCGCGATTTTCTATCGCACTGAGAAGGGCTTTGTTCACGAAAAAGTTCTGATAAGCGTTGGAGTTCAAAAAATGGTGAATTCCAAGGCTGCAGGGGTCATGTTTACAATAAATCCCGTGACTGGAGATCCCAATCATATAGTTATTGAAGGTAATTATGGTCTAGGTGAGGCTGTTGTTTCCGGATCTGTAACACCCGATGATTTTATTGTTGACAAAAGAACCTTAAACATTGCTGAGAGGCGGATTTCTAAGAAGACAGTGCAGTACGTCCGCGACCCCAACACTGGCAAAACCGTGCACTCGACAGTTCCGGAAGGAATGCAGGAGCAGCCATGCGTGACCGATGATGAAATCCTTAGGCTTGCAGAATTAGCCAAACGCATTGAACAACATTACGGAAAGCCGCAGGACATTGAATGGGCAATCGATGGCGACATTTCCTTCCCAAGCAACATGTTCATAGTGCAGTCAAGACCCGAAACTGTCTGGAGCCAGAAACTTGCAGAGGCACCTGCGACAGGCGAAGTTGAACGGATGAAGCCTGAAATGTTGAAAGTTGTTGTCAAGGGAATCGCCGCTGGAAAGAGAGGATATGGCATAGGCACGGCAAAAGTTGTTTCCAATCCTACAGAAGCTGCAAAAGTGATGAAGAAAGGCGACATCCTCGTTACGGACATGACTAATCCCGACTATGTGCCCTTCATGAAACTTGCCGGCGCCATAGTGACCAATAAGGGCGGAGTAACATGTCATGCGGCTATTGTGAGTCGAGAACTCGGAATCCCCTGCGTTGTAGGAACAGAAAACGGCACGCAGCTTATGGTTAATGGTAAGGAGTATACTGTTGACTCCCAGAGCGGCGTCGTTTATGAGGGAGTGTTGGAAACAGTGGCAAAACAACTTTCTTCTGGGGGTGTTTCTGCTGCTGGGGCAATCGTTGCTGGTGGCGTTTTCCAGTCTGTGCCTGTAACTGCGACAAAGATTTACATGAATCTCGGTGTTCCTGAAAAAGTTGATGATTACAAGGACTTGCCTTTTGAAGGCATAGGATTGATGCGTACAGAGTTTATCTTAGCCAGCTACATAGGTGAACATCCGTTGTACTTTGTGGAAACTGGGCAGGGTCAGAGGTTTGTGGATAAGTTGGCTGAGGGAATCGCCACGGTTGCAAGGGCAATTCAGCCGCGCCCAGTTGTCGTGCGTTTCAGCGACTTCAAGACGAATGAGTACCGAGAACTGAAGGGCGGCGATAAGTAT
>Ga0209323_10001807_pt1 | contig 14123 bp, 17 predicted proteins | sample Rifsed19ft2_FD_184014 | JGI IMG/M metagenome (GOLD analysis project Ga0209323, IMG submission 184014) | Soil microbial communities from Rifle, Colorado, USA - sediment 19ft 2 (version 2) | ecosystem: Environmental > Terrestrial > Deep subsurface > Rock core/Sediment | place: Rifle, Colorado...
AAGGCATTCTCAGAAGAACTTTCTACTGCCGTGGAAAGTGGAGAGATGACTGCATATACAGCATCATACGCGAAGAATGGAAAGAACCAAAAATACTGACAAAAACAACTTCAAGATAGCTCAGATTTGTGTGTGTGCATAGAAATTCTATCCAACCAACCCATTCGTCGTTTCTGTGTGTGTATGCATAGAAACTCTATCCGTGCGCGCTACACACTCTGCCAAATACAAACAAACGCGTACAGATAGACAAGCAGTGACCAGAACAAATAGCGTGCGCAAGGTTCCTAGCGTTTTCTTCACTGTTGAAGAAGGCTGAATCGCGCGTAAAGGTAATCTGACCGATATAAACAACTTTACGGGAGTGAGTGTTGAGTCACATGGATGTTAGCAGAGTCGCCGATGAGAAGTACATCTATTTAACGACTAGAGGTAGGAAGACTGGAAATCCACACACAGTTGAGTTGTGGTTTGCAATAGCTGGAAAGAAAATTTATCTTAGCCATGAAGGAGCGTACACTGACTGGATGAAAAACATTCTTGAGGATGGTCGAGTCGAGTTTAAGATCGGAAAGATCCAGTTTAAGGGCAACGCTCGAATTGCTAAAGGTGGGGAGGCTTTTGAATTGGGAAAACATGCTCTCTACCTTAAATATTATGGCAATGCAGACGAAGACACAATTAACGACTGGTTCTCAGAGTCAACAATAATTGAGATTTCAACGATTGATATGCTGTAAAGGTGAGATTCACTACGAATCCCCTACTAGAATTTCTATCCCAAACCCAAACAGAAGGCGCGCGCTTGCAAAGTTTTCGCTAGTTAGCTAAAAATAGAAAGACCTGGTCAAATTTTGCGCTGTTTGGTAACCTTATCTGACTCGGAAATTTCCTCTTCTCTCAACAGGGTCTCGCTTAATAATCTAATTAGCTCACTTACGATTTTTTTCAATACAGGTTTATCACACGTTTCAAGATCAAAAGTTCCATCCGGCGTCTTAGCTTGCGCATAGTTTTGCATGATGAACTGCTGTATTATTCTTTCAATATAACCCGATTTTTCCTGTTTAATTTCCTCTCTTATATCTCCTAAATCTATTCTACTCATTTTTCTTCACACCTATGAATTCATAACGCACCAGCAATAAAACTAACGCTAGCTAGCTTTTTTTGTGTCTCCGTCGTCGTTATTTTGCGTCGTCGTCGTCTCGTCGTCGTTTCCCCTGTGTGTGTGATCGAAATTCTATGCACACACACAGTTTGACTGACTATCTGACTGACACTCTCTCTGAGTCACGTAGAGAGTGACACACAGAGAGAGACACACGCAAGATAGACAAAAATATATGAGCAACAGATGAAGAAAGCTGTTTAGAGCCGAACTCTAGGAAATAGACCAAGTGAAGCAAATTGGCTGAAGATAGGTTAAACAGACTTAATCTATTTGAAGCGGTGGTTTTTGCCCTCTATGGTAATTGGCTGATTTCTCTCCTTGTTGACAAAATAAGTTTTTCAAAATTCCCAGCTTCTTTCAACGTGTTTGGAGAGTGGTATCAGGCTGTCTGTGTTGGGCTTGCATTTTTCTGTCTGATAATTCTTTTTGCATTTTCAATATTTGCACCTAATTCCGTGAGAAATTGGTCTGTTTTTGTTATATATACTGGTCACGTTGTTGGGATATATGCAGCGTTCTCCGTTGAGGGTTGGACTCGTTCCAATTTAGTTTTCTTTTTTATTGGTCTTGCCCTCTTTTGGACAACCTTTGTCATCGAACTTAGAAGGATACGACTGAGTAGGGAAAGAGTCAATGCTCCCCCGCCTACCTGAGAACTTCGACTTTTTTCTCAACCCAGAATTTTTGTCTTAATGTGGAGCGCCACAGAAAAAGACAAAATCGAAGCAGGCAGAGGTTGATTTCGGGAAGTGGAAAGGCAAGTTATGAGTTCTTTAGGTGTGAAGACCTAACTTCCCCATGGCGTGTGTGAGAAGTCAGACCAAAATAGATACTTTTTTGACATAATTGTTCCAGACAAATGTTATTACGAGACTCAGGTAGAAAGAAAATCCATGAGCAACAACGTTGACTCCAACGCCAACGCTCAAGAATATTTCAGGTGAAAGAAAAATCTGAACAAGTAGCGAAATCAAAACTAAAAGATTGAATAGGACCATGAGTTTCGTGGATTTTTCTTGGGTTTTGAATTTTTCCCAATTCAAAATACTTAGACCATTGATAAGTGAGAACCCCAATAAGACTCCCTGAACAGCATAAACAACCCCAGAAGCTCCAAGTGATGGTTGAGAAGTCAAGAAGACCCAAAAGATATTTGATGCAACTGCTGACCCAAAAGCGCAGACCAAGAAAAATGACTGGATTCTTCTTTTAGTTTCGGATGTCAGACTGCTGTTGCAGACCGCGAACAGAAGCGTATATGCGAAAAGCCCGACCATGTTATAAGCAAGATGTATCGGACTCGAATGAACAAAAATAGAAGTCACGATGCCCCAAGGTGTTGCTCGGGACAACTCGAGAATGGAATTTGTAGGAGGATAAATTGAAAAGCTTATGTAAAGTGCTATACTGGAGACTAGGAGAAAAATACACGCTGAGAGAATTCTTCTGAAATCAAAAACAGTTCTCGAAAATGCCTGAATGCTCACTCTCAATTTCAGATTATTCTTTTTCACGATTGCAATCACATTGTTTGTAGATTTATTCTTTTAGAGCGCGCTAGGTAAACTGAGGATTATCTGTCGGATTCAACTGAGAGAGATTAGTCTTTATGCTTTTGTATCTCAGAAAGAGAGTTGATAGTTTCTTTTCGCAATGCAGCCTCAATAAATTCTGACTTTACTATTCCCAGAATATCCAAGTTATCTTGAAAGAGTCTCTTTTGGGCATCCTTGAGTTTTTGAAGGTCTTTTTTCTCTTCTTTTGTTTCTTTCGGTTCTTTCGTTTTCTTCTCGCTGATGCGTGCATGAGACAAACGATGTCTTATTTCCGAAAAGCGCTTTTGTCGGTCTTTGTTTTCTGGAAGCACGAAAATTGCTTCGAATGCTTTGCCATTCAAATCAAAAGCGATTTTGTAGGCATTCATAAAGCTGTCATCGAAATTGCCCTCGACAAAAGAATCAAGAGATAAACGAAGATAATGCATAAGCAAGTCAACATCGTTGCGGGTATTTTCATCCGAAATCCTCTTTAGAAATTCATCCTTGATATTTCGTATGAATTTTCCTCTATCACTTATTCCGAGTTCTCTGTGTAGAATTAGAGTCCTCCATGACATGTTTGAGCCAATTATTGATGTGATACTGAAGAGGAGCATCGTTAATCCGAAAAACATGTCTGAAGTACGTCCCTCTACCGTTTGCGACAATCCCAATGTCAAAAGCAAGCCAACGAAAAAGATCGAGAAAGTTGGAATCATTGGAAAGTCTCCAAGTCTTTTTCTTGTGAATAAGTGAACCACTAAAGGTATGGAAACCAAGGAAGCAGCACCCAACCCATACACTGCAAGGTAAACATCAGTAATAGGCACATGTCGAGCTACCCAATACAACAATGATATTGCTTGGACAGAAAAACACGAAAACATGTAGAAGACATATGTGATGCTCAATGTAGTAGTTAACAGCATTTGCCCTATCAACATCATGCAGACAGTAATGGCAATAGAAATGAACAGTAGGTCAAATCTAAAAATCAGCAAAACATTCACTACAATGAACGCTACTGAAAACAAGGCGAGGTAAGCGTTTACGTTATTGAGAAGGTTTTTTCTTAGACGGGTGAACACATCCAATTCATTTTTCCCTCAGGCTATAAGCGTATTAGCTTAGACTATCGGATTCGTTCCAGCTCCTGAACCCAAAACGAATCTCGATTGAATACTACCTGCCTGTTCTTTGTGTCAACATAAGGTTTTCCACGAGTCATCATACAATTCCCCAAACAGACCTATGCATAATGCCGGAAGCTTGTTGTTGACACCTAGAGTAGTTGGGCATCAGCATCCATACAGTCAGGAGTCCGCAAACATGGAAGTAGTAGTCAACGTACACGCGGCGCAGACTACTACTTCTAAACCTGAAGCACCTCGGCATTACTACAATTTCTATGCAGAAGCTAACGACTCGTAAAAATTCAGATCGCTATAAACAGTCTGCGCCTGCAAGTTCAACTACAACGGTCCAAGCACAGCCAGCAACACAACCATGTCGGCTTTCACGCTATCGCGGCTCTTCTCAGCACTGCTAAGTCGCCCTCCTCAGGTGAAAGGTCGGTGGGAACAAACAAGTGCCCATTGTAGTAATCCATGCTGCTTATTTCAGGTAAATTGAGCCTAAACGGATCTTTCTCTTCAGGCTTGTTGCTGACGCCCTTAACGCTATGGTAGTTTCCAGCAATCGTTCTTATCGTGCCTGACTTCCTGTAAATCATTCTCACGACGTGATTCATCCGGTCCCCCACGAAGATATTTCCTTCCTCGTCAAGCGACAGGGATATTGGTCCGTCGAATCGCGCCGCTGGATCACTGCCAAAGGTAGCTTTCAGGGCGTCTCCATCGTCTCCTTCATAACCTGCCTTTCCGGTTCCTGCTAAGGTATTGACCACACGACGTTTCAGGTCAATCAACCTAACCGCGAAATTCCTGCTATCCAGAACGTAGATGTTACCACCAGGTCCTCTCCTTATGTCGTAGATCCAGCTGAATTTTGCTTCACCAAAATCTACTGCGCCAGACTGGAAACCAGATGTGCCATCACCAAGGGTTAACACAGGCTTACCTGTGCCGTCAAACCTCCAAATCTTGCAACCTTTGACCTCGTTCACCCACACTAAGCATTCATCGTCCACCACACAGTTGCCAGCATCTTTCATCCCTAATCTGGAACCATCAACGAACAATTCGGCTTTCTTTCTTTCAACATCAATGCGATAAAGGCGGGCGTCGCCGAAGTTTGAGACTGTAAGGGTGCCATCGGGCAGATTGTCTATGTACATGGGATAATTCAGTTCTGCAACGATGTTAGGCGTGCCCTCAAAAACTTGACGCGCCGCCACTGTCCACTCGAGTCGATCATCTTCTCCTATGAGACCTAGGAAGTGCTTTTGATGAAAAATTGCATAGTGATTTCCAGCCCTGTCATGAAAACCGAAATGCGGCAACCCATCCTTCAAGAAGTCCCCTGCTCCGAAGTGAACTATCCTTTCAACGACCCAGTCAGCCAAAACCGCATCTCCAAGCCCTCATTAATCCACGCCAGCATATTTAGTTTGATGAACATTACTCCTTCGGACGCCCTCAAACATGAGGCGCAAACCACTGCTTCCAAACAGAAACCACTTCAGTGTAATCACCTGACCTAAGCGAAAGTTAATAACATCTGAAACACTCAGACCCGCATTCCAACATCCAAGAAGTTGCTGTAACAAAGCACTACACCAGTCAACACCGCTGAAAAACACAAAACAGCGCCTGTTTCTTTCTGGAAAACTTTATTTCAGTTGAAGCATAAACTGCATTTAGGTTCAAGCAATGGTCGAAGTCAAGAATCTGAAACTCACAGTTGTCTTAAGGAAAGAAGAAGAGGGAGGTTACTCAGCCCAGTGCCTGGAGCTCCCAGGAGCCATCAGCCAGGGAGAAACAAGAAAAGAAACCCTCACCAACATCCGAGAAGCCATAGAAGGCTACTTGGAAGCATTCCCAGAAGAGCTGGAACATCTCAAGCGAAAGAGAGAGTTGGTGCAAATAACTGTCTGAGAAGCTACCAACCCTTTCTTGGCGAAAAATAATCAAGGCACTCAACAAAGCTGATTTCAAGGTCGTTCATCAAAGAGGCAGCCACATATTTCTGACGGATGGTAAGCACAAGGTCACAGTTCCACGACATGAAGCAGTAAAGAAAGGTACCCTTCTTTCGATAATGGCTCAAGCAGGACTAACAAAAGAAGAATTTCTGAAACTTTTGAGAAAAAAGTGAACCAAAAAGAAAACTGACCTCTCCCGTAATATTGAAAGATTGGATTCATAACATCCGACTTGGATAGAATACTCAAGAGGGAAATCCTGTGGAGGCAACAGTAGAAAACATAGAAAAACTCGACGTAACATACGACAAAGAACGAGACATACTCTACATAAGCTTCGGCAAACCAACAGAAGCCGACGAATCCAAACTAACCCAAAACGACATAGTAGTAAGATACAAACACGGAAAAGTCATAGGCCTCACAGTCATAAGCTTCTCAAAAAGACTACCCTCAGAACACCAAACAGCGCAGTAAACGAAACCACGTCTCCAAGCAACCTTCTCCTAACCAATAAGGAACGAACCCTACTTCAAGAAATAAGCAGTCTACTTGAGGAAATCATCAAAACCATAGACCATAAAAGAACCCAAACAGACCACCAGAGAAAAGCGCTCAAACTTTGTTGATGACACTAAGAGCAGTTGGGCATCAACGCCCACACAGCCAGCCGCCTACAACATGGAAGTAGTAGTCAACGTACACGCGGCGCAGACTACTACTTCTAAAGCAGAAACCCACCTCGGTGTTATTACTGATTCTAAGCGGAAGTTAATAACATCTGAAAAGAAACCCACCTCCGACATCGAAGAAGTTGTTGTGGCAAACCCTTCAACGTCAACAACAACTTCAAAACAGCCACAGCCCTTAACACATGACATTGGGAGGCGTTGATGTCACCCGGAACACACTGATGATGACGTCCGTACAGCTTCAGCCACACCCATACGTGATGATGATGAAACCATAGCGAAAGTCAACTTCATCACGCACACAATCACAACACTGGCAGAAGAAGGCCTTAAGGGTATGTCACCTTCTTCTTCGACACAGTCTTCACAGCCGCAGCGCTCAACATACTCAAAGCCACGCATACCAACATTAAACGTCACGCATGCCAACATTGAACGTCACGCTAAAACACGAGCCAACAGTGCCAGAAACACCATACAGAACCATGAACAGGGCCTAAAAAGCAAACTGAAAAGTGGAACTTTCACGCTGAAAAAAATTTTCAGCACTCATACTAATAGACCCCAACCCTGACGCCATGAATCCGCCTACGCCTCACGCTTAAGCAGATGCCCCAACATAACCGCGAACTCATCCAAACGGTCTATGCTAATATTCTCACCTATCACGTGACCCACATGCCCAGGACCCATAATCACAGTCTTGATGCCAGCCATATGATACAGGTACATGGAATCAGTTCTTCCCAAACCAATACGCAGTTGAGGTTGATACCCAACAACGCGTTCACACGACTTCACAGCCAGCTTAACCACGTCTTCCTCTTTATCAACGAGGTAAGGCAACTGCACATTTGAACTGAACTCACATTTCACTTTGACATCCTGCAAGTTCTCAAGCGCGGACCGAATCGTCTGAATTATCGCCTGAGGATCCTCATTTGGCAGAATCCTTCTCTCACAAGTTATCCTGCACTCGCTTGGAACAATGTTTATGGCTCTGCCGCCTTCGATCAGAGCCACGTTAACAGGCATTTCTCCCACAAAATCACCCATCTTAAATTTGCCCAACGGAATCTGCCTCAACGCCGCTATTACATTGACCATGTCGTAAATGGCGTTCTTTCCTTGATGCGGCGTCGACGAATGCGCTTCTTTTCCAATCGTCGTAACTGTGAAAGAGACTCGCCCAGTGCATCCGAGGCTCACTGTCCACTTGTCGTTCCGAACTGTGGGCTCAATGTTTACGCCATAGTCAGCAGTAAACCCACGATTATTAGAGAGAAAATACGGCATACCCAGCAGTCTCTTTCCACCTAGTTGGATTCCATTATCCTCGTAGTTCACGAACTGAACAATCAACTTGGCAAACCGCGAACTGTCCAAACACGAAAGCGCAGCCAAAGTAGCAGCAATCCCTCCCTTCGCATCAGAGGCTCCAAGCCCAATCAGCCGAGTGCCTTTCCGCTTGGGCACCAACGCGTCACCCCATTCAATCGAGGGCGGCACAGTGTCAAAATGCGTGTTCAAGAGGAAGACTTTATCTCCATTGAACGTTCTTTCAGCTGTAACGTTGAAAAGATCGTCAAGCGTAACCTGAAAGCCCAGCGCCTCAAGCTGTGCAGACAGGAAATGGGCGCAGTCTTGCATGCCCTTTTCAACTTTGTCCAACGTGACTTGATATGTGGGAAACTCGATCAGTTGCTTCAAAATTTCAACAGCGTTCATATTCTTGGCAACCTACTCGTGGCTTTGAACTTCAGAGGTATCCTGTTGAGTGCAGATAAAATCTTGCAATGGGATGCCGAACCCGTCTGGAATGATTTTAATATGGGATCAGCCATATCATCTGCTTCCAAATTCATGGGAGCATGCACATTCATGTCTGGAAAACCTCTAGTCTCAATTGTTACAGCGGGCATGTCCAAGTTTGGGCGATTCGACGGCGTTTACGGCAGAGAACTCTTTGTTGAAGCGGCGAAGGACGCCTATGAAAAATGTCCAAATCTCGATCCAAAAAGAGACATCAAAGCGTTGATTGTGGGCCAAATGGGCGAATCTTTTGAGCATCAAGGGCACACGGGTCCAACTGTGGCAGACTGGATTGGGTTGACGCCGATCCCCACAATGAGAACTGAAGCTGCCTGCAGTTCATCTGCAGTTGCCATACGAGCAGGAGTCATGGCAGTCATGTCAGGCCTTTACGACGTGGTGATGGTAGGCGGCGTCGAAAAAATGACCCACAGGAAAACCTCAGATGTCACTGAGTATCTCGCCATGGCTTGCGACTTCCCATTTGAGCAGTGGCAAGGCGCAACTTTTCCAGGTTTATTCGCTATGGTTGGCCAAGCGCACATGCACAAGTATGGCACAACTGAAAAGCAGATGGCGTTAGTCGCCGTTAAGAATCATCGCCACGGCGCAATGAACCCAAAAGCACACATGCAAAAAGAAATCTGCCTGGAAGACGCATTGTCTTCAAGGGTTGTGGCTTGGCCTCTGAAACTGTACGACTGTTCACTCATAACCGACGGAGCCAGCTGCCTAGTCTTGACCAAGCCTGAAATAGCGAAGAGATTCACTGACACGCCAGTTCACATAATCGGCTCAGGACACGCCAGCGACACGATTGGCTTGTATGAACGCGAGAACCTAACAAACCTTGACGCCGGTCGACTAGCTGGAGAGGAAGCCTACAAAATGGCAGGCATCAAGCCCGAAGACATTGACGTAGCCGAAGTTCACGACTGCTTCACAATCGCTGAGATCGTCGCGTACGAAGACCTAGGCTTCTGCCCGCGCGGCAAAGGCGGATGCCTAGTCGAGGACGGACAAACAGGGTTAGATGGCAAGGTTGCAGTTAACACGAGCGGTGGACTAAAAGCTAAAGGGCATCCTGTGGGCGCAACGGGCACGGCGCAAGCCTACGAAATCTACCTACAATTAACCGAGCAAGCGGGGAAACGACAGGTGAAAGGAGCTGAAATCGGCTTAACCCACAACATCGGAGGCTTGGGCGCAACGGGAGTAGTTAACGTTTACAAGAGGGGATGAAAAGCAGATGTCTGAAGTTCGACCTTTCACGATAGAGAGCTTCTACAAGTTTGTGGGCGAAGGCAAACTGATGGCAGCCAAATGCATCAATTGCGGAGCCGTGACTCTGCCGCCCCGACCCGCATGCTCAAAATGCTTGTCCCAAAATTTGAAATGGATTCCCGTGGACGAAGAGTGCAAACTGTTAACATACACCATGATTCACGTGTCGCCCAAAGAATTCGAATCAAAGGTTCCCTATGCCCTCGGCATCGTCAAGTTCGATGACGGAAGTCAGCTCCTAGGCATGATTCGAGACATCGAACCGAACAAGATTCAAATCGGCATGACACTCAAAGTGGACTTCGAAAAGACTTCGACATCGCCCTCAGCCCCTGCACAAACACAACCGCAATGGCCACAATGGCCAAGGTACTTTTTCAAACCAGCGTAAACAACAGTGGCATTCGGAGAAACACCACAAACTATATTATGCTGTTGGCATTCCTCTGTGCCGCAGAAATGCTTCGCGTCTGAAAAGCGGTGAAATGCAGTGAACGTAAAAGCCGTGGTGTTTGACCTTGACGGCACAATCGTCAGCTTCAACTTAGACTACAAATCAGCACGCGCAGACGTAATACAATTCTTCACTAGCCAGGGATTTCCGCAGTCAATTTTCTCGATGAACGAAAGCGTGTTTGAAATGCTGAAGAAAGCCGAAATCTACTTGCAGAACCACCGTGTAGGCGCTAAGGACCTTTCGAAGCTTAAAAAAGACGTTTGGAGTATCATGGAAAAGTACGAGATGGAAAGCGCCAAATCCACACAGCTGTTGCCTGGGATAATTGAAACGCTTCAGGCTTTGAAAAAAATGAGGCTTAAGCTGGGGCTCTTCACTGTAAACAGCCAGAGAGCAACTGAACACATTTTGTCAACGTTTCGGTTGAAGCCTTTCTTCCGAACAGTTGTAACCCGAGATTCAGTGGACTTTGTGAAGCCTAACCCGATTCACTTAGAGACTGTCTTGAAAGCATTGAAAGTCAAGCCAGAAGAAACCATAGTTATAGGCGACAGTGTACTCGACATGAAGGCAGCACAAGGACTCGATGTTTTCGCCGTTGGTACGTCAACAGGCTTTGCTACGCCAGAGCAACTGACCCGGGCAGGAGCCAACTGCCTGATCTCATCGCCGCTAGATATCATCCCTCTTGTGGAAAAACTCGACCAAACTGAATCAGCAACAGACTGACTCCATACCTAGTGATGGATTTTGAAGCTGTACCTGCTCTGTGATGGATTCGTCACTTTAGACAAGAGTTTCCTAGTTTACATGAAGTACATGGCACAGCCTTACGAGGCAGCCATAAAATCCCTCCTTATTATGGCTGAAAGTGAAAACATACTAGTTGACACTGGAATAGGCGAGCCGCCAGAAAAGTACCGAAAATTCTATGCAGTAAAAAGGGAGCCTGAGCACAACCTGAAAGCCCAACTAGCCCAGCAAAAGATGAAACCTGAAGACATAGGCATTGTGATAAACACGCATCTTCATTTTGACCATTGCGGCAATAACGCCCTTTTTCCGAACGCCAAATTCATTGTTCAAGCCGACGAATTCAGGTATGCTCAACAGCCGGAGAGATTTCAAGAAGCAGCTTACATCAAAGAGCTTTTCAACATCAAAGCCCATTACAGACTCGTTCAAGGCGGGCTTAATGTCACAGAGGACGTCTTCTTGCTTCCAACTCCAGGTCATTCTATTGGACACCAGTCAGTTGTCGTCAAGTCGGGTGAAAGGAACTATGTTTTCTGCGGCGACGCCGCGCCCGTTAAAGAAAGTCTGGAGAAGAGGAACATACCCGGCGTGCTCTACTCTTCCCATGAAGCCCTCATGTCAATTGACCGCTTGAAGGCAATAAGCAATTCAATGTACATTTACTCTCACGACAACGAACAACTAATGCTTTAGAAATGGAGCCCCGGGCGGGATTCGAACCCGCGACCTACAGCTTTCTTGAGCCTATGTATACAAGGCTATTGCTCTACCGGCTGAGCTACCGAGGCACACTCATCAACAACAAGCAACCTAATATTTTAAAATTTGGTGACGAGAAAAAAACAAGTTCTTGGTGCCGGGGGCGGGATTCGAGCCCGCGACTTCTGGACTGGGCGTTTGCCCCTTTGTTCTCCAGATTATGAGTCTGGCGCCCAAACCAAGCTAGGCTACCCCGGCAAACGTGCCATAGCTCTAGCGCGAGCGTTAATTTGAGGCTTTCTAATGCCGCCTAGGTTATATTTTGGTTTTGGACTGCGTGTAGTTTGTCTTCATTCACACACGCTTATTATCAGCGACAGAAGAAAGACGCATCAGAATGGTGATTCGAACATGGAAATAGAAGACATAATGATAAACAAAGTGGTTACGATAGATCCAAACGCCACTATTAGAGATGCTGCCAAACTCATGAACAAGCATGAAATTGGGTGCCTTATAGCGATCAAGAAGGGAAAAGCCTTGGGCATAATGACTGAAAGAGACTTGCTGAAGAGAATTGTGGAACAAGGCTTGAACCCACAAAAACTAAGGTTCACCAGATAATGTCCAAACGCCTAGTCGTAGGCGCACCGCATATGGAGATTGCAGACGCCGTTAGACTGATGCTGCAGAAGAAAATCAAGAAACTGCCCATCGTCGAAGAGGGCACGATAATCGGTTTGATAACACTGACTGACATCGCGCGGACAGCGCGCATTGAACCTCAAATGGTAGGCGTCATCAAAGAACTTCAAAAGTCAGGTTGGCTGCCACCCAAGCACATGAAAAAAGTATTAGACTTCTATGTAGTTTAAGAATCAGTGTTTTTCAAGCCGTTTAACTGTGTCACGTGTTCCAACGTACACCACGTCAGCAAGGCCTATGAACAATCCAGTTTCAACTACGCCAGAAACACACTTAAGCCTAGTGTCAAGCTCCTTTGGATCCTCGATTTTCTTCATCCACACATCCAAAAGAAAATTCCCATTGTCAGTCACAACGGGTCCGACTTTGCCCGTTCCCATGCGGAGAACAGGTTTACCTCTAAACTCGCGAATCTTTGACATGACCGTAGCTACGGCGAATGGTAAGACTTCAACCGGCACAGGATGATTAACTCCAAGACGCTTGACAAGCTTGGTTTCATCAATAACTATCACCTTCTGCTTGGAAGCCAAGGCGACTATTTTCTCTCTCGCCAAAGCGCCGCCCATACCTTTTATCATGTTCAAGTCTGGGTCAACTTGGTCAGCTCCATCTATCGTTAGATCAAGTTGCGGATGCTCATCCAAAGTTGTTACTTGTATGCCGCAGTCCACAGCCAGTGAGAATGCTTGATGCGACGTTGGCACTCCGAGAATGCACCATTTCCTTTGACGAACAAGCTTGCCTATTTCATGTATAGCATAGGCTGCAGTGCTTCCGCTGCCAAGTCCAATGACCTGATTATTCTTGACGTGTTTAACGGCTTCTCTGGCAGCGCGCTTCTTGGCATCTTCAACCCAACCTGTGCTGCTAGCTTTCGCCTTCAACTTCCATCTGTCCTAGTCTTTCAAGAACCTTCTCAACTTCAGCCCTAATCTCTTCAATTCGTTTTTGAGCGTCGCTCCTAGGCGTTGGCGCTAGTGTAGGCTTTTTGCGAGGCTTCTTCTTATCTTTCTCCTTTTCTTTCTCGGGTTCTTCCATCGATTCCAAGCCACGCGTTGGCAGTTCAACTTTGGTAGTTGCAGCCTCTTCCTCAGCCGCCTTTATTTCCAACCGCGTTCTAAGTTCATCCACCTTCTGACCTAGCTCATCGAAGCGCTCGCTGAACAGCTTAACCAAGTCGTCCTGCATCGATTCAAGTTCATGCAATGCCACAACAGATTCGCTCTTTGAAATGCTGTCCCGAATAGTAAGCATTCGATCTTTGTAGTGTTCGCCGATTTTCTCCCTTTCTTCCTCCGTTATCTTGCCTTCAGCTTGGGCTTCATACAAACGTCGAATGGCAAAGCTCAATATCTCTCGCTCAAGGTCAAGCATCTTGAGCTTTTCCTTAGCCTCTTTAGCTTCCTCTGTTGTGACTGTGTGCTGCGACGTTAGTGAAAATCGCTTTGTCCACGCTTCTGTCGGGGAAACAGCTGCTGGCTCAGGCGCAACTTTCTTTTTGGCTTTTCCCATTCTCGTGGCATAAAACACGACGAGAGCGGTTGCAACTGCTCCACCCACTGCTAGAGCATAAAATAGCCACTCGGAATCTGCCACGAGGTTCCCTCAACTGACATCAACGTTTTTCATCGTAGGTGGTATATAAAATTGATATCACGCTTTCAACGTGGCGACAAACAACTCAGCAGAGCGACCTGAACTCGAGCAGCAGATTCCAGGCAAGTGCTCAACCTTAACTTTTGAAAACGCTTTCTTGGTTGCTTGCTCAATCTGTTTAGAGTCAAAACCTAGGTGGACGTCGCCCATCTCGTCTCTGAATTCGGCGAAAGTGTGAGTGCATAGGTCAACTATCACAGCTTTTCCAGCCTTGTTCAGGACTTGCAGAACACTCTTGAAAACC
>Ga0209323_10001811_pt1 | contig 14118 bp, 8 predicted proteins | sample Rifsed19ft2_FD_184014 | JGI IMG/M metagenome (GOLD analysis project Ga0209323, IMG submission 184014) | Soil microbial communities from Rifle, Colorado, USA - sediment 19ft 2 (version 2) | ecosystem: Environmental > Terrestrial > Deep subsurface > Rock core/Sediment | place: Rifle, Colorado...
ACCGAGATAGCGATAGGCTCCACCCGAGGTCACCGGATTAACCGCATCGGCGGCTGTGAATTCAATAATGGTAACATCCGCTCCGGTAAATCCAGCCAGAGCAGTAAGGGTAGCATCCGCTGTTTGAAAAGTGGAGGGAGCCGTATAACCCAAAACTCCAGCGTCTGATACCTTCAAAAGATAATCGCTTGCCCCTGGGTACGCGGTAGGAAGAGTAAAGGTTAAATCCGCGATAGAATTTCCTGCCGTGATCTTTGTATAATTTGAACCCCCGTCATAAAGGGCAATGTAAGTTCCGCCATCCGAGCTTCCATCCAAGCATGCTCCGGATTCACAGTCACCCACCCCAGTTACATCTCCCGCTCCAGAAGGAGCTTGCATGGTAGGAGCCTGATCTACTCCATTAGACATTAAAACCGTACCGGCTACATCGAGAGCAACTTCAGTCACCACCCCCGTACCGTTGGAATAGAATACCTTCCAGTTACCAGCTGGTGACAATGCCGTCAAATTTGCATGAGTAGCTTGAGCTCCTATTTGAGAAAGAACATTGGCTGGAGTCTTAAATTCAAGTGCTGTGTTTCCAGCATTAGAGCCGAGAATATAATTATTTCCCGCAGAGGCTACAACATTAAAGGCATCTGCCCCAGTTCCCTCAATGATTGATACATCGGCAATCGTTAAACCGGCAAGAGCAGTTAAGGTTGCATCCGTAGTTTGTTTCCCTTCAACTGCCGTCTCAAGAGCTTGAAGGGCCTGCTTATTAGTCTGGTTATCAGCAATCGTTGTCCCTGTAAAGGTAGCAAGGTGAGCCGAGCCTTCAACAACTCCCGAAAGCGTAATTAAATCATCAATACTTAATGAGGCCTGCATTTGGGCAAAGGTCGATGCGATAAGAGTTTGAGCATTAGCCGTAAAACCCAAAGCAGTCATTTCAGCCGCAGCATTCTTAACCGACCACGCTCCAGCCGTAACATAGGGGGTTCCTGTCAAACCAGCAGTTGTAATACCTGTTCCCCCTGCGGCTACATCTATTTTTCCATCATGTCCGATATCATACTCAGCATAAGTCATATCACCAGAAGTACCCGAAGCAAGCTCAACCTGTGTCGCCCCGTTCCACTTATAAACCTTTCCATCATCTGTGTCCTGACACAAGGTTCCAAACCAAGTAAGTACCGAACAATCAGGCGCCATTATGATATCAGGTTTTGAACTAAGTTGCGGTTCATCCTGAGCGAAAGTACTTATACCCACGGAGAGCACAAGAAAGATTAATAAAGCTAAAAATCCCTTTTTCATCGCCTATTCCTCCTATTTTTCGTATCTCTTGTAATATTCTACCTTAATAACCCCACTTGTACCCGATGCCCTAATTGCCCTAAAGTTCTGTATCTGCTCAAAGGACGTAAGGGTTCTACTCTGTCCGACATAGAGCAAGGTACCTATCCCGCCAGTCGTAGGAACAGTTACTCCATCAACGGTATAATAGACATTCGCCGCTTCGAGGTTAACAATCGCAAGATCGGAGAGTATTCTGCTTGTCGTAGCATTAAAATACTTAGCCGTAGTAAGACTCTTCCCACCCAGTGTATTGTCTATGGTTATGGCTTCATAAGAAACAGGGCGAAGAGTGGTAGCGCCATAGACAAAAAGGGCTGTTAATAAAATAACTACCGTAACTAAAATTCCGTATTCCCATACTTTTAGCCTCATTTTATTCCTCCTTATTTATTTGTTGTGAAGATTGCTTATTTCCCAATCCTCTTTTTTCAAATATCTTTAGAACGAGCCTCAACTTCTCCTCTTTTGATTTTGCACTTAAAATAGCATCAGACTCCGGAGTTCCAATTCTATAATGATAGATATTTGTTATTCTATCCAAGAATTGATCAAATGTATGCCTTTGAACCGTTTTATCCTTTACTAATTTACTGTAAAGTTCACGAACTTCTACAGCAAGAATATGCTCTGGATGAGTATCAAATAACTTCTTAATCGCCTTGTCCATACCAACCAATTCTTTTGCCCTTTCCTTTCTAACCTCTTCAGACACTTCCCTTAATTCATCAGTTCTTCCCACATCGGAAACCCTCAGAAGCCTACTCAGGACATTTCCAATAATAGGATATCCCATTATTTTCTCTAACTCGCTCCTAACCTCACCAATATCTTTTCCCTTAAAGCGATACGCAATTCCTCCCCCAAGCTGGTTCGAAGAATGTTTTACCATTTCCTTCAATGGCTCTGCTCCGCCAGCCTGAAACATTGTCTCTGGAATAACATACTTACCCCTAAATGGATCGTATGGGTTTTTACCAGTAAGGTACTGCTTCCAGTCAGTTGATAAACCAAGGAGAGGATTTAATCCAGTATAAGGCAATCCCCCTGCCGTGTAGTCTATGATTTCAGTTATCTTCTCAGGCTTACTAAATCTCATAATTTTCCAGATCAAGCCGCCGATTACCTGTCCTTGAAAATCATGTGGCATTACAAAATAGACAGTTTTATCATCGGCGGTTAACCCGATGGGTATTGTTAAATAATTGGCTTTATCTCTTTCTGGAATATTGTCCATAAGATGTTTAACTGTACTGCCAAGCAATCCTACAGCACCAGCGAACATTATCAATTTCGGCAAAACGTCATATTTAAATGTTTTCCATGTATAATTTACTGGATCTTCATGAGCAGCTTCCCATGCCGACCTGATTCCCTCTTTGCCAGCATTTGAGAAAAAGAAAATATTGTTGTATAGAAAATCCAATCCACCCTTTTCCCAAAAATCAGGAGAGCCAGCCCTCTTCCTATCTAAATGAGCTATTTCTTTATCCGATAGAGATGTATTCTCTTTTAAAAACTTAAATGTTGCTATTTTAGGGAGGCGCTCCCCTAGAGAACCGGATTTGTCAAGGAGGTCATTGCCAGCCTTAACGAACTTCCATAATTTTTCGAAAGCATTTAACGCCTCATCATAGCTTGCTGGCGTTTCTCCGAAGGATTGAGCAATTTTATCCAAATGACTTTCTGGACTCACTTCACTTGAAGTCCAATACCTGCCTACGCCAAGAGCCTTTATTTTATACATTGTTTTAACATCATCAGTAGAAATATCTTTAAAAACATCCTTGTAAGCATCAGGAAAAGATTTTACCAAATACATAAGTCCCTTGGGAATACTCATTCCCGGAACCTGTTTAGCCATTGCTTTTATATCTCTTTGAATATTCCAAATCCACCACCCAGGGTTTTTGCTTACAAATATATCCTTGATTGGTCTTTGCACAGCATTGAGAGCCTTCAATATAACTGAAAAACTATAAGGATCTGGATCGAAAATATCCGCAATACCTTTGGGGACGTAATACCCAGTACTTTTTCCCTCGTGCAGATAAACGATAGTGCCTTCTTTTGGATCATGAGAATCAACTATCCTTCCACCGAGACCACGCTTGGCAGGCTTGATTAAGTCTGGAAAATTTTCTTGCAAGAAACCTACTACGCTTTCGGCAATCATCTTTCTCTCTGCCATGCGGATAAGGGACATATCTTTCATAGTTGTTGCCGTAAGAGGACTTATTACCTCCTTAAACGTACCGATCTGTTTGTAGATTTTAGACGTTATGTAAGCACCATGCTGTCTTTCAAGATGCTTCCTAACTTGAAATGTTACATACTCTTCGTTGTTTTTAATTAAATCCATTGTCTCTGGAGAAAGAGCTTTAGATTTCTCCAATACTGGGAATACCTCATCGTTTCTTATCTTCCAATATTCTTTGGCAAGATTGATTATATTGTTAAATTTTTCATCCCCCAATTGCCTCCTTAAAAAATCCATCTGTTTCAAGGCATCGGTTTCAGTATAGCCCTCTGGATTGGCAATTTTAGCCCTCTCAGTAGCCTCTCTTCGATAGAGAAGATATTTATCTATGTCACGTTGGGTTATATCTTTTAACTTAGCAGGCTTTAGAATAGTGTTATTGATACTCCTTATCATACCAAATATTGGTGCTGAAATATAAGGTAATTCTTCGGTCCAATAATCGGGATTCTTCTCCGGATCGAGTACTACTCCTCTTTTATCTACCTGCCTCTTTAACTTAAGTAACGGCTCGCGCCTCGAAATAAATGCTTTTCTTAAGTTCTCTATAATATTATATGGTTCAGGCTTTCTGAGTTCGGCAAGTGTCTTTTCACCTTTTTCAAGCATAGCTTCTACTCGCTTTTCTCTATGCTTCAAAACTTCCTCTTCGCCTGACCCGATTCTTGCCTGAATGTCATCGTATACCTGCCTAACCTCAGGCTTACGATGAAGATAGTTAAAAAAAGCCTTATAAAAATGTGGCACCTTGTCCGCAAGCATAGCTGGATTATTTAACAATACACTTCCTGCATCGGCATATAATTCAGCAGGAGAAAAGCGGTACTCAGTAAATTTGCTGCCAGGTGTAGGAGTAAATGGCTTCCATACCATAGACAAGTTTTTTAACTCCGACATCATTTCATCGTAAGTAAATAACTGCCTTTTCTCCAATTCCTCTTGCACCAACTTATTAAAAATATCTCGCAATCTTTGATCCCAATCCTTGAATGGGCGACCTCCAATGGGTACTGAAATCCTGAACCGACGCTGATTTGCTTCTGATACAATTCCCTTCATTGCCTCCCTAACGATTTGATTCTTTTCTACCTCAGAAAGAGAGACTATGAAATCATACAATGGTTTGTTCTTGCTCCTGGCTTCGACATCATTCCAAATTGATTTAATATCCTCCGGGAGTAATTTTATATCCTTAAATGCTGCTGCCTGCTCCTCTGCTACTGCTTTTTCAAGTTTAACCGCCTCCCTTGCCTCCCTCATCAACCTCGACCTATCCGCATCTGTCAGGAGTCCGGGAGCGCCTTCGTATGCCTCAAGATATTTTTTCAAATACTTGTTTAATGAAGCAATTCTACCAAAAATATTCCCTCTTTGCTTTAGCATGTAATCTGGCAAATCATCGATGAAGTGGAATATTTCATGAGCAAGAACTGCCTTGGCTTGATCAGGATCCTGAAATATGTCCCCCCTAAGCTCTATTTTCCCCTTACCAGTTCGATATAGGCCTTGAGCCAATCCATGGAAAGCTCTTAACCTTTGCTTAATTGTAGGGTATTTCCCCTTAGAAAGTTCATTGAACAATTCAACCATTTCTGGCATTTCAACAATATTTACCATTCGATCAGGAGGCTCTTTCGGTCTTGGAGCAGCTCCCCCACCACCAGTACTATATGTACCTATACTTGCTTCGGTAGGCTCATACTCCTTAATCTCCCCAACTGGAACCTTTTTCTTTAAACCAGTAAGCGATCCCCCAAGATCCTCAATGGCATCATCAATTGTTCCGGTATATCCCTCAGCTTGAAGTTCTTGAAAGAGAACATCAAAAGTATGTCCCTTGCCAGATCCAGCGGCAGCAAAGGGAGACTTAAGATTAGAAATTTTGGCACCCTCCCTTTTGGTGAGGGCTTGAATATCAATTCCAGGAGATTCTATCTTGCCAGTCTTTTTGTCCCGGGTAGTGAGTATTTTACCATGCTCATTGAACCATTGAGAGATATTGAAGTCCTCGGTGTTTGGAATGTTTTCTTCCTTCCCCACCTTTTTCTTCATTATCGGGAACTCTTCTGGAGGCAACTTACCCGCCTCCTCAACGTCCTTTTTAACAATTTCTTGAAGGATGGCTTTTTGACGTTCCTTCTTTATTTCCTCTAATCCCTGTGGTTTTTCAGGAATTATAGGCTTTTCACCCTCCACAAACCCCCATTCCCCTCGTTTTGGCACTTCTTTCTCAATCGGCATAGCCTTTTCAGGGACTTTCCCTTCTGCGAAGGGTTCGGTAGGGGGAATTTCTTCTTTTGGTGCTACAACCTCAATTTTAGGGGTGGGAACGGGAGCCACAGCGGGTATTACTGACTCAACGGGTGGTATTGCAGGTGGTGCAGGTGGCATAATAGGCTGAACGGGCGGAGTAGGCTCGACTGGCATAGTCGGTCTAGGCTTTGGGAGAGTAAGGGCAGGATCAGAAACAAATCCATCCCTTTCTGGCACAAGAATATTCTTTTTAACTAAATCTGCTACAACCTTATTTGTTTGCTTAACTGTTTTAGGAGCTTCCTCAGTTAACGGATGCTCTGGAGGACGCCTTTGAAAAAATTGATCTCTCCACGTAGGATTATTCCATCGTCTTAAAACCTCACCCTCCTTATATCCTTTAGAAATCATATCATCTAATGATTGAACAACAAGATCGCGCTCTGGGATTGTTAATTTTCTAAACCACAAAGAATTAGCGACCTTACTCAATCCCAATCCGATAAGCTTTCCAAGCAATACGGATGAAGTTACTTCGTAACCAGCTTCCATTATTGCATCAAGTGGCTCTTTTGTACCCTCCATGGCCTCAATAATAGGTTTCACGCCAGGGATAATATCGGGAGGTCGCTCCTCCTCTGGTCTTGGAGCACGAAGAATAGCACCACCCTTAGCAATTATCTCCCGTTCTTTTTGTTTTACCTTTTCTAATTCTCTCTTTTTCTGAGCCTTTTGCCATAAAGGACTTGCCTGATGAAGTTGTGCATACCACTCAGGAACTGTCACTTCGGGAGCAAGAACCTTGGCAGAAGATGGCAATGCTTCGGATACTAGTTGCTCACCCTCTTGAATACCGATTGATTCTAGTACTGGAACAGAAAGGGGAACCTGTGGCTGAGGCATCCATGGAACAGTTTTATCCTTGGTTTGCAATTCTCCAGCAATATCCATTGGCTTAAGAATGGGAGAAATTGCCTCTGCAACCTTCTTATGCCATGGAAGCTTTTCGGGAATGAACCCCCAATTACTTTCCGGCTTCTCAGATTCTATGAATCCCCATTCACTCATTTCTTTTTCTCAATCCAAGTCCACTCTTTGCCGTCCCAATACCAATTCGTTTGCTTTCCCTTAAAGGTTGCATACCCTTTAGTTTTAGGGGTAAAATCAGGAGGACCACTTTCTGGACCCACCGCTACTTCCTCTTGAGGCTTAGATTTCTGACCTAATCCTTTTCCAACAGTTTTCAATCTCTTATAGGGATCTTCACCATTCTCAATGTCCTGAAGTCCCGCAGCCCTCACTTCATCCAATTCTCCAACTTCTGCAGAAAACTTTTTAATCGCATCTGGAGAAAGCCCCTTTGAACTAAAAAGGTTGATGATAAACTGAGAGTCCTTCCCGGGTAAATCCTGCATCTCTTGGTCGGTCAATTTGTACCTTGCCCCTACTTGCTTATACCTTCGATCAATAGTCTTTTCCCAACTATCGTACTGGGCTCCTACTTTTTGAGGTTTAGACTCTTTCGATGGAGCAGCCCCTTTCTTTACCCAATCTCCCCACTTATGCTCTCCAGTTTCAGTATTAAATGTACCGCTTCGAGTCATATCTCCTTTATCTTGACTTACATGCTGAAGCTTCAACCCAGGTTCTTTCGCTTTAAGTCCTGTAGGCACAGTGGCGGATTTTCCACTTTTAAATGTCTGCACAGTTGAAAGCTTACCCTCTACATCTTCAATAGGAGTACTCACATGCTGAATTGCATCTTCTTTTGGTGTCATTCCTTTAATGTACGCTTGGTAAATATCACCCAATTCACCAGGACCAAGACTTCCTACTGTACGACCCAGAGGAATCTGTTCAATGCCACCTTGCCTTTGAGTGGTAAACCCTACTCCTTCAGGAGGCCGGGTCCCTCCTTCTTCCGTAGGAGTATATCCAAATGCCCCCGCTATCGGACCCGCTGGAAGATTAGGAGCCTGAGTAGGGGTGGGAGCAGTTGGTTGAACGGGAATTGATAAGGAGGCCGGTTGATTACCCCTTTCCTCTTCTTGTTGAAATTTCCGTGCTTGCTTTTCTCGAACTAGATTCTCCAATCTTAAATTCTCAGATTGCATCTTGAACTTTTGATAAGCAAAGGGGTCTCCCGTAACAATACCACCGAGAATATTCCAAAGCATTTCATTTCCATCGGACTTCTCGTTAGCCATTTAGCTTTCTCCTTTATTACTCAATATAAGTTCCAATAGGCTTATCCGAAAACTTCTTATGAAAATCATATATTACTGAAATAAAATCCTTAAGAAATGAGTGAGCCTCGGTAATATTAATTTGCTCTTTTACATTTGAGTCAATTCTGATACACCCAAATTCCTCGTCTATTTCAACTCTTGGTTTCATCTCCCCATCCTTTCCCATACTTTTTTCCAGAAATGACCTATCGGTCTGAACACCCAACCCCAAGAATTATAGCCATAGAAATGATCGGCAATGGTACAAATTGGGTTAAGCATAGTGAACTGGATAATTTTCTTGATAAACCAGTTTTGTGCCATCCATGGAACCAGCCATTGAGCCATTTTTCTATAACCAATTTCAACGGATGAACCCTTTGGGAAGAGCATATCCCTCAAACTCCTTACATTATCAGTCAACATCTCACCTTCTATAAAAATAAAACAGCATCCCTTGTTACTCGAAACTGAATTAAAGCCACTTGTAATTCCACCCATCCTGGAAATATCTCTCTGGGTTTGTATTCCCTTTCTACCTAACTTATATTGAATATCCTGAGCCCTCCGTTCCAGTTCTCTTTTAGCAATATCCTGCTCTGTACCTACACCCTGCTGAACATATTGACCTGGAACCTGAGCCAGATTCGTAGCAAGATTAAGAACATTTCCTTCCGTGGCTTCACCTTGTCTTCCAAGTAGCAATCCAGCCGCAGGCCCCCTCACATCGCTTTTTCTTATTGCCGATCCCAAGTCCTCAAGATTTCTCGCTCCAGAAGTCCTGATGCCTTCAACGCTTGGTCGCCATTCAGGAAGATCCCAGGGATTAATTTGTCCCCTGTAAGCTTTCTTCCCCCTTGCTATTACCAAATTCTCAAGAGTATTAGCTCCGATTGCCATGTATCCTCCTTCTCTCCGTATAACCAGAGACTTCCATATTGTATTCTTCTTCCGTTACCTCTGTTGTAGTAATTCCAGGAGAGTTAAAATCATTTACATCTACCATAAGTGTAGCCATGTTATGGCCAACAACCTCACCCTCACTATTTCGATGAATAATGTATTTAAATATTCCCATTTCTCTCACCAATAATCCCAACTGACAGTTGTATAACCCGAAGCGCCAGACCACTTAAAACCAACCTGCATAACAAAACTATTAAGATCATTACTTCTTAGACCATATACTGACTCATAATCACCAACAATAAACGAACCGTTCACACTCATTTGAACCAAAACTCGTCTTCCCAAATTATGAGCAATAGTCATAGTGCGCCAAACACCACTCAACGAAAATGCAGAAAGATCAGCACTACCATTATACACAACCTGTCTTTTTGCAGCAGTAATGGCATCCCCAGCAACCTTAACCGTATCAACCGCTAAGTTTCCTATTTTGGCATTTGTTACTGCAAGGGAACCTATGTTGGCTTCTCCAATCGTAGCGCTCGCAATTTTAGCACCCGTAATTGTTGCGTTGGCTATTTTGGCAGCGGTTACAGCCAGATTTTCAATTTTACCTTCCGTAATAGTTGCATTAGCTATCTTAGCACCAGTCACAGTCAAATCTGCAATTTTGGCAGCGGTAACGGCTAGGTTAGCAATCTTACCCTCGGTAACCGCTAAATTACCTATCTTACCCTCACTAACTGCTAAATTTGCGATCTTTGCAGCATCAACCGCGAGGTTACCTATCTTTGCATTTATGATAGAAGCATCTTGAATATAGGCCGAGCCGATCACCTGATTCGCAATAGCATTCCAAGCAAGATCATAAGAACCTCCAATATTAACAGCTATGATAAAATCACTATTTCCAAGGGTAGGGTTTGTATCGGATGCAGAATAGGAAGTCGCTCCGTTTAACCAATAGATGTACTTAAGGTTAGTGTTACCAGCAATAATTTCATACTTGGCACCGTTATAATAGAGATTATGAGCATTCCAAGCTACATATCCTGCGCTTGGAGAATTATTCGTCCACGAATCCACCTCAAGGATGGGAATCTTTAGAAATAACTTTGATGCAGTAATAGAAAAATCCTCTACCTCGGTTGGCTCCGTACCAGTCCCAGTCGTCGCTTCAACGCCACCAGTGCTTGAAGTAGGTATCCAACTACCAGCAATACCATCCGTAACCACTCTTATCCAGTAATATCTTGTTTCTTCGGCGACTCCAATAAGGTCCCAATAAGTATCGTTAAACACAGATACCATAGCCACCCTTGAAGCCGCAGCCAAATCATTCGTTTCTGATCTCCAGATTTCTATATAGTCTCCAGCGGGAGTATCGGGATTTGTCCAAGAGAGGACAATATAGCTCAGGGTTCCGGTAGCGATTAAATTCATAATGGGATTAGCAGGAGCAGGTGATCCACCATCTCCACTAACCGAAACAATACCCACACCAATTTTCGAGGTTGCTATTGAAGATACCATTTCAGAAACAGCCTCAGACGAAACGGCAGATAGCTTATCTATAGCACCCCACAGTCGCCTAAGTTCATTTCTTAGAGCTGGAAGGTTGATATCATCAAACTTAGTTACAATTGCTTCTCGTCCCATTCCTGAATTACTCCCTAAATTGCCTTAGATTTCCATTATTGATTAACTTAGCCTGATGAATGTTTCTACTACAATAACCATTGCCATCAATAACTTTTTCATGTGTTCCTCCTTTTAATTCTAACTCTCATCGACCGAGCAATACTATTCTTGCCTAACTATTCCAAGACTTTGTAAAATGGTAATTGTTTGATCAACTGTATGACCTGCCCCAGTAGCGAATAATAATGGAGCAGATCTGTCATTTCCTGGTAATGTTGGAATATCTCCGATTACACCCACACAACCATCTGCATATAAAATATCTCCTACGTTATAGGCAGCGGGAGCTACCCAAATGCGGAAATAGGGATTAGCATCCGTGAAAGTCCGTCTGATACCCATAAAATGCCATCGACTATCTTTTGGAATTGCAACATCATTGCTTGTTGTATCGTCTCCGAGTGTCAACATGGGAGTTCCGGTATTGGTAGAAATAGCTTTAAACCATCCGAAGAATGTAACGGTCTTACCCAAAACATCATCTGGCAATGCTTGATTAATAAAAGAATAACCATCCGAAGGCATTAATTTAATGCCCTGTCGCCCATGTTTAAACTCTGTAGTTTCAACAGCTAAAGTGCCAAGATTGCTAAGAGTCCAATCAAGAACGGCAGCACCAGAATTTGTCTCAAAGGATGAATTTTTTATCAAATTGGTCAAACCGATAGAACCTACGATAGTATTACTTCCAACGGGGGAATCATCGGTTAGAGAATGCAAAGCATTTGGACTAATTAAAATTACATTTCCAATTGCCGTTGATCTTAACCTAAGCCCAGCAGGATAATAGATATTCAAGGGAGCTAACGATCGGATGTGCACTATGTTCATAGTTCCTGCAATATCAATTTTATCGACTAAAGATTCAACCGCTCCCGCATCGACATCAATGTTGACATAATTATACCCAAAAGCAGAATCGGCATACAAACCTTGAATTGAATAAATGCAACCTATTTTAATCTGATTTGATTCAAATAGATTAGAGGCTTCTCCCTTTACAAAGTATAGTCCCCAGGCTGTTCCTGGAGGATTTGCATTGTAAAATCCCAAAACATCAATCTCATTCTGGCTGCATGAAGCATCAACATAAATTCCAGCAGTTGTATAACTATTAATAGTATGCACTTTTATTCTACTCTGTAACAAAAGATATGCATGGGCTAATCCACCAGAAGTAATTTGAATTCCATAAGTTCCGCTTGAATAGATATCAAACAAATCAAGATTTAGGCCGGTAATTTGACCGCCACTTAAATCTATTTTAATTGCTGCCCCTGTTCCTGTATAAGTAACTCTGGTAGAGGGCATCATTTTTATGGATTCAACTGCTCTGTCTACGACAATTTGAGTCGTGCCTATATTGTAATTAGATGAAGTTAGAACACACTCCATACCCTCATTTATTGAATCGAGTGCAGATAATATTTCTACACTCATGTCCGTTGTTCCTGGAATTGTATTTGCTCCCCACCATTCGGGGTAGACTTCCTTGACCGTACCTGTCCCGAAGGTTACATCGCCCGCATCAAAGCCTGAGAATACTGGATAAAGACCAGCCTCAAAGGGGCCATTGATGGTAAGGGTATAGGTGGAGGCTTTTGTAAAACTTCCACCCTTAATAACCACAACCGCAGCGGTTAAGGTAGTATTCGCAGTTAGAATACATTCTTTTGTGATGAGAAGAGTTTTCCCGGCATCATAAGCGGCGGTATTGGCAAGAGCGAGGGTAGCGTATGCCCGAACATCTACCCAGGGGGATTTTGTGATGAGGTCAGAACTCCACACTCTGCCCTGGTTATCTACCTTATAATCCGTGCTGGCAGCATAGACAATTGTCGATAAAAGAACCAACCCTATCGCAATCCATTTCTTGAATTTCATCTCTCTCACCCTATAATTACGATTTCTGTCCCCGACCAACCTTTCCAATGGGAATCTACTGTGTTGAACCAGACATATCTCCCCGCATCCGTAGTTCCCCAATCGGAGGTCGATGGATCAGCGGACAATCTGCCTAAGAATGTAATCAAATCTGCTCCCACAACATTATCCTCCTCATAGGCTTCCGGAAGTGGACTCACCTCTCCGACCAGTAAAATAGCCTCAATAGCAAAGTGCTTGCCCAATGTACCTGGAGTAATGGCTACCCCGATTTTATTACCCTTTATATAATTACTCACACTTTGAAGCTGATGATGATAGAGTTTATAGGTGGATAGCAAATTGCCACTCGATGGAAAAGATTTAACTATTCCAGCTTGCAATTGCTGATTCGTTCTGAATTGAATATTAATACATCCCGGAGTCAATGAATTACTTTTAGCCATTACGAATATTTCATTAAGAACAGCCTCGGCAAATTTATTCTCTGGATCTACAGCATAGTCTTTACTAATAAATTCAAATGATGAAGCGTATCCTATGTCAAATTGATAAACATTGCCAGCATTGTCCCCTACATAAATTTCATCGTTATCCCCTATACCCTGGGCAACACAAAAGCAATTCACGATATAATCAGATATTCTCCATGCCTTACTGTCAATATCATAATCCAGCAAGTTTCTTGTTCCACCAATCGTAGAAACCGAAATATAAATATGCCTCTTTCGATAAAAAACAATTGCTTCTGAAATATTATAAACAGTTGAATCAAATTTATCTTTTACCTGATCAGAAAGATATTGAAACGAATTACCATCAAATAAATAAACTCCGTCGTAGGAAACGCATGCACGTTGACTTTCAACCGGATAAGAGGCAAACGGCCCCATGGAATGTTTAACCAACCCTCTTTCATGAAAATCAGTTGGTTTCGCCTCACTCATTGGAACGGATAATGACTTAATCCCATTCTTTGTATTGAAAAACAGGATATCATCAATAACGAAAACATCGAGGACATCACTGTTAAAATCACGAGCCTGAAGTTCTGACCATCCATACTTTCTATCGGTAAGAGAATAATAGACTCTCCTTAAATTAGAAGGATCTCGGTAAAGAATATACTCCCCCTTGTATTGGGGTCCCCATTTCCCACCAAATGGAACCCTTATTGTGCCACCAGGAATATCAGTAAAATCAAGATTTTCACCCAGCAATTCATCACTTAATGAGGTATAATAAACGACTGTAGTATTATCATAAATGCTGAAATCCAACCTTGAGGCATCCCCAAGGGTTCCCCCTTTTCTATAAAATCTTCTTTCTGATACATTTAAATCCATCGAAATAGGAAGAAGAGTTAGAACAGCCTTCGTGCCAGAAAACAATACCTGTTCACTCCATTCTGAGATGCCGGATTTAGTGCCATCTGAACGAACAAAAACACATGCCCATTGGTAAATTCCATTAAGCCCCGACCTTCTTATCATTGAAAGATCATCAAAATATGCTATTAAAATCCCCGCTGTGCCATTTTTA
>Ga0209323_10001812_pt1 | contig 14114 bp, 5 predicted proteins | sample Rifsed19ft2_FD_184014 | JGI IMG/M metagenome (GOLD analysis project Ga0209323, IMG submission 184014) | Soil microbial communities from Rifle, Colorado, USA - sediment 19ft 2 (version 2) | ecosystem: Environmental > Terrestrial > Deep subsurface > Rock core/Sediment | place: Rifle, Colorado...
GAGGACGCGGTTGGCGAGCGTTAGATTTGCTGACAACCTTTGAGTGCACACGAGCCGCCCGGCCGCTTGCGATGCCGGGCATTCGAGCGTATCATCGCGGCGTGACGACGAGCGCACTCCTCACGCTAGGCATCCTGGCTGCGGCCATCGCACTGCTCCTCTCCGGTCGCATCCGCGCCGACCTGATCGCACTCACCGTGCTGATCGCGCTGGGCCTCACGGGTGTTGTCCCCGCGCCCGACGTTTTCTCCGGATTCAGCCGAACCGCCGTGATCACCATCATGGCGATCTTCATCCTGACCAACGGCCTGTATCGAACAGGCGTCACGCACTGGATGGGGAATCGGCTGCTCCAGTTAAGTGGAACACATCCCGTGCGGCTGACGATCGTGGTCATGCTGGCCGGCGCGATCTTGTCCTGGTTCATGAACACCATCGCCGCCGGAGCCGTCCTGCTGCCCGCCGTCATCGGCCTCTCACGAACGGCTAATATTCGCCCGTCGAAGCTGCTGATGCCGCTCAGTTTTGGCACACTGCTGGGAGGCATGGCTACACTGCTCACCACGGCGAACATCCTGGTCAGCGCGGGCCTGCGCGACGCAGGTTATGCCCCTTTCCGCTTGCTCGACTTCCTGCCCGCAGGCGGGATCACGGCACTGACCGGCATCATCTTCATGGCGACGATAGGCCGGCGACTTCTGCCCAATCGATCACCGTCCGATCGATACTTGTGGGCCGAGCATCTACACTCAGCCTTGTCCGATCTCTACAACCTGCGCGAGCGCTTGTGCGAGGCTCGAGTCGAGCCTTCCTCGCCGCTGGTCGGCAAGTCGATCGCCGAGAGCCGTATCGGCGAGGCTCTAGGATTGAGTATCCTGGCGGTCGAGCGCAACGGCCACATTCGACTGGCCCCCAAGCCCGACGATCGGTTGAAGGCGAATGATGTGTTGATGGTCGTCGGGCGGAATGAGCGTGTCCTGCAGCTGGCCCGCCTCGGCGCGACCGTGGGGCTGGACGCGGCGTGGGATTCGGATTTCGTCTCCGACAAGGTCGGCCTGGTCGAAGTGCTCATCGCGCCGCGTTCGCGTGTCGTCGGACAGACGCTGAAGCAGATTCACTTCCGCGAAAAGATCGGGTTGACCGTGATTGCATTGTGGCGCGGCGGCCGGCCTTATCGCACCGACGTGGGCGACATGCCGCTGCAATTCGGCGATGCCCTGCTGATGCACGGGCCGAACGCTAAAATTCAACTCCTGCAAGCCGAGCCGGACTTCATCGTGTTGCAGCCGGAGGCCGTAGAATCACAGCGACCGCAAAAGGGCCTTCTGGCCGCGCTGATTATGCTGGCCGCACTCGCCGCCACTGCTATAGGATGGCTGCCTATCGCCGAAGCGACCTTCACCGGCGCAGTGCTGATGATCCTGACCGGCTGCGTGACCATCGACGAAGCGTACCAGGCCATCGAATGGCGAGCCGTTTTCCTGATCGCCGGCATCCTGCCGCTGGGCACAGCGCTGCAGAAAACCGGAGCGGCAGCGTACATCGGCCAGGTCCTCATTCAGGGCCTGGGCGGCTGGGGGCCGCTGGCCCTGCTGGCCGGCGTGTATCTCTTCGCCACAATGCTGACACAGTTTGTGTCCGGGCAGGCCGGCGCGGTCATCGCCGCGCCTGTCGCGATCAGCGCGGCGGCGCAAATCGGCGCGAACCCCCACGCCTTTGCGATGGCTGCCGCACTCGCCTGCTCCACGGCATTCCTCACGCCGATTGCCCACCCGATCAATTTGCTGATTATGGGCCCCGCCGGGTATACCCCGCGAGACTACGTTCGAGTCGGGCTGCCGCTTACACTGCTGTGCTTCGTCACCGCGATCGTGGCGATCGGCATCTTCTGGTCGCTGTGACAAAAAGAAGCGGGCCGCTAATCCACATGGCCCGCTTCTTCGTTCGCGCGATCGATTAGTTGAACAGGTATTCCCTCAGGTTGCTCCCGGTCGCCGACTTGCGTAAAGCATCCAGTGCCGAATTGTTGATCTGGCGCACGCGCTCCCGGCTCAGCCCCATCCGGCGACCGATCTCGCTCAGGCTATACGCATGCCCATCGGCCAGGCCAAAGCGCAAGCGCAGCACGCGCGCCTCATTCGCCGGCAGATTGTCCAACAGGTTGGCGATCTGATCGTGAAGGATGTTATCCGCCGTCTGGCTCTCGGGCTGAGGCAGGCTCTCATCGGGGATGAAATCGACCAGCTCATCATCCGAGTTCTCCGCACCGTGTTTGGCATCCAGATCGAGCGGCGGCTGGCTCACGGTCAGCATGTGACGCACTTTCGACACGGGCCACTTCAGCGCCACCGACAATTCATCCGGCGTCGGTGGTCGCCCCAGGTCCTGCTCCAGGCGTTCACGCGTGCGGAACAAATCGCTGGCGCGTTGCGCGAACTGGATCGGCAGGCGAATCGTTCGAGATTTGTTGCTCAAAGCGCGGGTAACCGATTGACGAATCCACCATACCGCGTGTGTCGCAAAGCGCACGCCCCGGCCCGCGTCAAACTTGTCGGCTGCCTTCACCAAGCCGATGTTACCTTCCTGAATCAAATCGCTGAGCGGTAAGCCGCGATTCTGGTATTTGCGCGCTACGCTGATCACCAATCGCATATTGTGCATCACCAACTCGTCACGCGCCGCATCCGCTACGCGGATCCTCGCCCTCAAGCGCTCGACTGTCCCCGGTGGCAGATTCTTATTGCTCAACCGGCGCCTCGCCTCGCGGCCCGCCTGCACTCGAGTGCCCAGTTCCTTCTCCTCATCTGCCGTCAACAATCGAATCGGTCGTATCTCTCTGAGATACTGCTCCAACACATCCGATCCGCCTCGTCGAACACCCACCCCGGTCGTCATCGCCGTTCCTCCTTACCCGGCAGTCCTCCAACGATTACATGGATTATTGTGAACATTATCACTCTAATTTTCATCATGTCAACCCTGAATTACATTAGAATCTTAATAAAAATCCATGATTGCACCAGATTCAAACAGATATTAGCACAGTATGTCAGATTTATCAATGGTATGCATATACATTATCCACCTAGTTATGGTCGAGTTGCCTGGATGTCAGTAGTCAACCTGCGGCTGATGTAGGAATACGGACAGCCTGATTTCTTGGTTCTCAGTGTAAGCCAATCGGAGCACCCGATTGAGTGCCCCGATTCGCATCACCCCTTTTTTTGCGCCGTGGCCGCCGCTCTCTTCGGCCTGGGCTTCTTTGCCACTGCGGCGACCTTCTTGGTGATAGCCTTGACTCGCTTAGGCGACGGTTGCCGCCTGGCCCGATCGGGCTTCTCCATTTCAGGTGACGGCGGCGGCGAAAGGCGTTCAGCGGGCACCACCAACAAGGCCACGTTATCCGTCTTGGATAAACTGAAGGAGGCGACAGGTGCACCGGCGCGGGGTGCGCTCTTCACTGCGCGGGCGCGAATCAACCGGGCCTTTCCACGTGCGGTGACCACGACAAGTGGATCGCCCGCCTGCACGACCGCCGCGCCCACAGCCTGATCCTTCTGCCCCAGGTTCCCAACCGCCACCCCCTGCCCTGCCCGTCCCTGCTTTGGAAACTCGGCCAGCGATGATCGCTTTGCGCGACCCGACTCCGTCACGATCAGCAGATCGCTGCGCGGTTGGATGAGGCGGGCAGACACGACCCGATCTCCGTCCTGCAAACGAATACCGGCGACGCCGCCTGCCGGCAAGCCCATCGCGCGGACTTCCTCCTCGGCAAAACGAATCGCTTTCCCCAGCGCGGTCACCAGGATGACCTCCCCCTCGCCCTCGGTCAGACAGGCTGATACGAGTTCGTCGCCCTCGGCGATGTTCATCACGTTAAACGTTCCCGGTTGCCGGAGCACGTCGCTCAGCAGAGCGCGTTTCACGGTTCCGTTGCGCGTCGCCAGGAAAAGATAGCCCTTGCGCCCGGTGTTTTCGCCCTCACCGTTCGCCGAGGCTTCGAACAGGCCGCGCGGGATCGAGAACGCCGCCAGCACACGCTGATCGCTCGGCAGGCCGACCACCTCCGCCACGGGCATGCTCGCGTTGCTGATTTGATAAACCGGTATCGCGCCGGCCTGCCCGCGAACGTTAATGACGACATAGGTATCGCGCGTGTTGGCGCGGGAAATCGCGAGCGGCGCGACACCCTTGACGATCGTCGGGCCTACCGGCATGCGGATAATCGTGTTGTCGCGGTTGATCGTCACCCAGGTGGACTCGTCCGGCAGCAGCTCACTGGCCGTGACAACCTGCTCCGAGATCTTGCGCTCCACGATGTGTGTGCGGCGCGAATCACTGTACTTCGATTTGAGATCCGCCAGCTCATCCTTGATCACGCCGAGGATCTTCTTGGGATGTTGCAGCAGGTCTTCGAGATGCCGGATGAGTTTCTTCTTCTCCTTGTACTCGGCTTCAATCCTCTCGCGCTCCAAACGCGCCAGGCGGCGCAGCGGCATATCGAGGATCGCCGTCGCCTGAGCGTCGGTCAGGCGGAAACGCTTCATCAGTGCGGCCTTAGCCGCATCGCTGTCGGCGCTCCGGCGGATGATGCGGATGACCTCGTCGAGATTCGCCAGCGCTTTCAGCAGGCCTTCCAGGATGTGTGCGCGCTCCTTCGCGCGGGCCAGATCGAACTCCGAGCGGCGCGTGACGACGACTTGCCGATGCTCGATGAAGATTTGCAGCGCACGCTTGAGCGGCAACAGGCGCGGCTCGCCATCGACCAGTGCGAGCAAGATCATGCCGAAGGTCGATTGCATCGGTGTGTACTTGTACAGCAAGCCGAGGGTCTTGCGCGGGTCCTCGACCGTGCGGCTCAGCTCGATGATGACGCGCATCCCGTTACGATCGGATTCGTCTCGAAGATCGGTGATGCCGTCGATCTTGCTGTCGCGCACCAGATCGGCGATGCGCTCGATCAGCGCGGCCTTGTTCACCTGATAAGGCAGCTCGGTGACGACGATGCGGCTTTTGCCGCGCTCGGCCTCTTCAATGAAGGCTTTGGCCTGCACGACCATGCGCCCGCGTCCGGTGGCGTAAGCCGCCCGGAGGGCGTCGCCGCCTTCGACCGAATCGCTGTACCGGAACAAGACGCCGCCGGTCGGGAAGTCCGGCCCGTGAATGAACTTCAAGAGTTCGTCGACGGTCACCCGGTCGATCTTGTCCCACTTTTCGATCAGGTACACCAGCGCGTCGCACACTTCGCCCAGGTTGTGGGGCGGGATGTTCGTCGCCATGCCGACGGCGATGCCGGTCGAGCCGTTGACCAGCAGATTGGGCACAGTCGAGGGCAAGACATCCGGCTCCGTCAGCGTCCCATCGAAGTTGAACGAGAAGTTGACCGTGCGCTTCTCGATGTCGTGCAACATCTCGATCGCCATCGACGCCAGGCGGGCCTCGGTGTAGCGCATGGCCGCCGGCGCATCGCCGTCGACCGATCCGAAATTGCCTTGCCCGTCGACCAGCACGTAGCGCATCGAGAAATCCTGCGCCATGCGTGCCATCGCGTCGTAGACCGCCGAATCGCCGTGCGGGTGATACTTGCCCAGCACTTCGCCGACGAGGCGCGCCGACTTTTTGTACGGCGTATCCGGGCGCAGACCCATGTCGTGCATCGCGTACAGGATGCGCCGCTGCACCGGCTTCAAGCCGTCACGCGCATCGGGCAGGGCGCGCGAAACGATGACACTCATCGCGTATGACAGGTACGCCTGCTGCATCTCGCCGTCGATGTCGATTTGCTTGACGATGCCTATTTCTTTGGGAGTCATGATTCCTTATCTCGATTGAGCGGCGCAATAGTATCTGAGTGACGCGCAGTTGTCAATCCCGCACTGTGCAAACAGTCGAGACCCGATCGGCGCCGATCGGGCCTCGTATGCATGAAATCCTGTTGTAGGTCGGGCAAAGCGCCCCGAAGGAGCGCGGGCCAGCCTGCGGGCGGGTGACTAACCCTCTGTGATCGGCAGCGTGACGATAAACTGGCTCCCCTCGCCCGGTGTGCTTTGAACGACAACCTGCCCGCCGTGCTGCTCGACGATTGACTTCACGATGGCTAAGCCCATGCCGGTGCCATCCACGACCGAAGCCGAGCGCGTGCGGTAGAACCTTTCGAAGATGTGTGCCTGGTCCTCAAGACTGATGCCTGGCCCATTGTCGCTGACCATGATCTGCATCGTCCCCCTGTCCGCACTGGCGCGCACGGTGATCGAGCCGCCCGGTTGAGTGTACTTGATCGCGTTGCCGACCAGATTGGCAAACACCTGGTGCAGGCGATCGGCATCGCCCTGAATCGCCGGCAACGGGCCTGCGAAGTCTAACCGCAGCGTTTGATTGCGCGCCGAGGCCAGCCCGGTTGCCTCGCTCACAACCGAGCGCAGCACCGCAGCGAGATGGCAATCGCTCTTGGCGACCAATCCGTCTTCGATCTTCTTTAAGTCCAGCAAACTGTCGATGAGCGCTCGCATTCGGCGCAGGCCCGACTGCGCGATCGAGAGGGCTTCAACCTGATCGCCGGTCAGCTTGTCGGAATCCTCCGCCAAGACGCCCAACGCGCCCGCGACGAGATGCAACGGGCTTTTCAGGTCGTGCGCGGCCATCGCCACGGCTTCCGAGCGCAGCGTTTCGAGTCTGCGGAAGTGTGTGATGTCGCGGATCACCGCCAGCCAACCCAATGCGTTCGCGCGCGCATCGCGGATCGGAGTGAGGTCGGCAAACAGGATACTGTCTCTGCGCAGCGGTATTTCGAAACCGACCGGCGCGTTGAACTTGCCGTCCAGTGCCTGCCGAAACGCTTCATGCAGCGTCGGTTGATCAATCGCGTCGGACACGTGCAGTCCGGCCGGTGCATCGAGGTCCGGCGTGAACAACCGCTTCGCCGCCGAATTCATCAGCGTCACGTAGCCCGCGGTATCCACGGCGATCACGGCATCACCGGTCGAGTCGAGCACCGCCTGGAGCAGGCGTCGCGCGCGCTCAACCTGATCGAACAATCGATAGTTGGACAGCGTGCTCGCCATCTGATCGACGATCGGAGCGAGTAGCGCGTAATCCGATTCACCGTAAAAGTACGGCGTGGCGCTCATCAGGATAAAGCCACCCAGCGTCTGGCCCCGGTGGCGCAACGGAAGTGCAATGAGCGAGTGCATGTGCCGGACGGCGGCGGATCGCGCCTCCGAGAACTCGCGCTCGATGCTGGCGTCTTTGACGATGTAGGGCTGCCCATGGGTGGACATCCATTCGATAATCGAGCCGGGCACGGGATAACTCGTCGCGCCGGTGGCGTCACCCGGCAACGTCGTGCCCGGCGACGAGATATGCACCTTCCCGGAGCCTGGATCGATCAGCGCGAGCTCGGCGTGATCGAAGGACACCAGCCGCTTGATTTCGCGCAAGACGACCGCGTACGAGCTACCCACATTCGTCAGATCAGCGCCGACGATCTGGTTGATCTGGACGATGATCGACAACTGGCGCTCGCGGCTGGCGGCCTCGGTGCTGCGCCTCAGGCGCGCGATCGCCAGCGCGACCTGACCGGCGAACGCCATCACCGGCGCAGCATCCTCCTCGACCAGGCGAGCCGACTGCACGACCAGTGCACCCAACACGCGCTCGTGAGCGATCAGCGGGGCGGCGACGTGAGGGGTGGCATCCAACAGATCGATGCCGCGCTTGGTCGTCCCCGAGCGGGTCGGAGGCGCGCCCGGCTGCGGGAGGAAGTTGCGCACGTACACTGCGCGCCGCTCGCGGACCGCCTGCCCCAACGTGAACGAATCGGCAACCGGAATTTCGTAGCCAATCCCTCTTGCGCCGAACAATCGCTCTGCGGCGACGAGGATGGGCCGCGCCGCCGATGCGTACACGACGCGGAAACGATCGAGCATGTCATCCAGCAGGGCCAATGTCGAGCGCAACCCGATCGCTTTCAGGCCGTCGCCGACCGCGCTAAAGACGTCTTCTTCCGAGGCCGCGCTGCTGGCCCGCAAGGCAATCTCGCTCAACGGCTGCCACAGTGTGGACGCCAATCCTCACCTCAAGCGCAAATATACCGAACCCACATGAAAACTCCGAGCCGGAGTGCCGACCTCAGTCGGCGTGGTCAAACAGGCTGACCCCACTCCGCCATGCAATGCAAATTTGGCGCACGTGCTCAGCCCAATCCGGCCTCGCGCACGAGTTCCCGAAACTCGGCAATCAGGTGATCGAGCTCGATCCGGCGCTGCGCGGCACGCGCCTCGATCTCGCGCCGTGCCCGGTCGAACCAGTCGATGCCGCGTGAACGGGCGAGCGCGGCGTCCAGCTTCATCGCCAGCCAGTCCGACCGGTTCAACTCGGCGATCTCCACACGCAGGGAACCGATGAGTGCGTCGAGCCGCTCCACCTCAGCCCGAACACGCTCGGCGGCTACGGCAACCGTGCCCGGCCCCGACGCATCCAACCGCGCAGCAATCGCTTTAAGCGCCGCCAGATCGAAACACGCATAAGCCTGGTTGATCTCAATCATCAGCGCGCCACGCGCCGACCGATCATCGTCACCTGCGGCCAGATCGGGATGGGCACGCTTGGCGAGATCGCGGTACAGTGCTTTCAGATCGAGCTGTGTCGCCGTATCCGGCTCGGGCCGGTGAGCGCGGGTCGCGCGCCCGGCCTGATCGACCGACTCGCGATACCCTTCAAACTGCGCTCGCCGCCCGCGCAACTGCCAATCCACCTCCGCCTCCAGCCGAACCGCGTCCAGCGCCTTGCCGCGCAAGCGAATCAGCTCATTGCGCAATCGGTATTCCGCGATGTGAAGCGCCAGCGCCTCCCGATCGGCCTGCGCCGGGCCAACGCGCGCGCTGTACTCTTGCCGAAAGGTGTCTATCTCGATTTGAAGATCCGCGCGCTCCTGTTCCAGCTGGGCAGCCAGCTCGCGCCGCGCGTCCAATTCGACCTGCCCCTGCCCGTCTTCCATACGCTCACTCTATCAGGCGACCGGCACTTCAGCCAGTGTTGGTCACCTGGCTTGCAGCGAGGGGTCGGATGTGCGTTAGGCAATGTCAGAAAAAGAAACGGCAGCGACCATTGCCTGATCGCTGCCGTTGCGTATCCCGCTCCCTCCTTACACCTCTGCCGGAAGCGCCGCCTCGAGGGTATCCGGGCCAACCTCGGCGGCTTCCGGCGCGATGGGCATCTCGCCGTTCGGCTCTTCCTCGTCAGGCCGCTTGAAACCAGTGCCTGCCGGGATCAACTTGCCGATGATCACATTCTCCTTCAAACCGAACAGTTCATCCGTCTTGCCCTCGATCGCCGCACCGGCCAGCACCTTGATCGTATGCTGGAAGGAGGATGCGCTCAGGAACGAATCGGTGTTCAGCGCCGCCTTCGTCACGCCGAGCAGCACCGGCACCGCCGTCGCGGGTCGCTTGCCCGCCGCCGTCAGCGCTTCGTTAAGGTCCTGTAGTTGCAGCCGATCGACCAGTTCACCCGGCAACAACTCCGAATCGCCGCTCGACACGATCTGCACCCGGCTGAGCATCTTACGGACGATCACCTCAAAGTGCTTGTCGTTGATGTTCTGGCCCTGCGAGCGGTACACCTGCTGGATGTCGCTCAGGATGTATAACTGTGTCGCGTCGCGGCCCATGATGCGAAGGATACGATGCGGGTTCAGCGCGCCTTCACTGATCTGCTGCCCGGCACTCACCGGTTGCCCGTCTTCGATCAGCAGGCGCGCGGCGGATGGCACATCGTATTCGCGATCGTCGCGGATCTCGTACACCACGGACAGCGGCCTGTTCTTGCGCAGGTGCACTTTGCCGGCGTGCTTGGCGACGATCGTCTGGTCGCCTCGGCTGGCGACCACATCCCCCTCGACTACCGCCTGGCCGTCTTCGACTTTCAGCGCCCAATTGCCCGGCACGTCGTACTCGTCGCGGGCTTCCTGTGAGAAGGTGATCTTCACCTTGCGCACGCCGTCTTCGCCGCGCGTAATCTGAGCGACGCCGTCGATGTCCGACATGACGGCTTCGCCCTTCGGCTTCTTGCGCGCTTCGAAGAGCTCCTCGACGCGCGGCAAACCGTGTGTGATGTCACCCTCTGCCGCCACGCCGCCGGTATGGAACGTGCGTAGCGTCAACTGTGTGCCCGGCTCGCCGATCGACTGTGCGGCGACGATGCCGACTGCAGCGCCGATCTCTACCAGGGCGCCTCGCCCCAGGTCGCGCCCGTAGCACATCTGGCACAGGCCGTGGCGCAGCTCGCACGTCATCGGCGAGCGCACATACACCTCGGACACCTGCGCGCGGTCGATCCTCTGCGCTATCACTTCGTCGATCATCTGGCCGGTATCGCCGATCCGGTCGCCGGTCTTCGGCTGGTGCACCGGCGCGGCCAGGATGCGGCCGATGAGGCGGGCCGGCATGTTCTGCCCGCCGACGTTATCGCTCCGGCGAATCCAGATGCCACTCTTAGTGCCGCAGTCGTGCTCGTTGATGATCTGATCCTGCGCCACATCAACCAGGCGGCGAGTGAGGTACCCGGCGTCGGCGGTGCGCAGCGCGGTGTCGGCCAAACCTTTACGCGCGCCGTGCGTCGAGATGAAATACTCGAGCGCCGTCAGCCCTTCGCGGAAGTTGCTCTTGATCGGCAGTGCGATGATGTTGCCTGCCGGGTCGGCCATCAGGCCGCGCATGCCCGCCAGCTGTGAGATCGGGCCGAAGCCGCCCTTCGTTGCGCCCGACAGCGCCATCACGCTCAGATTGGCTAACGGGTCGAGCGTGCGCTTGACGGCATCCGCCACGCGGCTGGTCGCCTGCTGCCACAACTCGATCGTACGCGTGTACTGTTCCTTCTCGGTCAGCAGGCCACGGCGATATTGCCGATCGACTTCGTTGACCTGTGACTCGATCTCTTTGAGGATGTTCTGCTTGTCGCCCGGCACCACGAAGTCCGACACGGCGATGGTCGTACCCGAGAGCGTAGCGTAGGTGAAGCCGATGTTCTTGATCGCATCGACCAGGCTGGTCGTCGCATCCAGACCCAGCCACAAGTAACACCGCGCGACCAGATCATTCAGCTTGCCCTTGTCGAGCACTTCGTTGACGTAGCGCAGCTCACGCGGCAGGATCATGTTGAAGAGCGCGCGACCGACCGTCGTCTCGATCAACTGCGTGCGCGGCTGGCCGTCCAGGTATCGCTCGTAGCCCTTCTCGTACATCGTGTGTGTGCTGATCTTGACCTTCGCGTGCAGGGCGGCCTGGCCCAAGTTATACGCGAGTTCGACCTCTTCCAGGTCGGAGAAGACGCGGCCTTCGCCCTTTTGCTCATCTTTGGCCATGGTCAGGTAATACACTCCCAGCACCATGTCCTTCGCCGGGCCGACGATCGGCTCGCCCGAGGCCGGCTTGAGCAGGTTCTTGGTCGAGAGCATCAAGTCGCGCGCTTCCTTCACCGCCATGTCGGACAGCGGCACGTGGACCGCCATCTGGTCGCCGTCAAAATCCGCGTTGAAGGCCGGGCAGACCAGCGGGTGAATCTGGATCGCCTTGCCCTCGACCAGCACCGGCTCGAAGGCCTGAATGCCCAGGCGATGGAGCGTCGGCGCACGGTTGAGCAGCACGGGCCGCTGCTTGATCACTTCCTCCAGCACTTCCCACACTTCGGGCCGCTCGCGCTCGATGATACGCTTGGCGCCCTTCACGTTGCTGGCAAAGTTGTATTCCACCAGCTTGCTGATGACGAACGGCCGATACAATTCCAGGGCCATCGTCTTGGGCAGGCCGCACTGGTGCAGTTTGAGCTTTGGGCCGATGACGATGACCGAGCGCCCAGAGTAATCGACGCGCTTGCCCAGCAGGTTGCGGCGGAAGCGTCCCTTCTTGCCCTTGAGCATGTCGCTCAGCGACTTCAACTCGCGCCGCCCACGCCGCGACAGCGCCTTGCCGCGCTGGCTGTTGTCGATGAGCGAATCGACCGCCTCTTGCAACATGCGTTTCTCGTTGCGCACGATCACATCCGGCGCGCCGAGCTCGAGCAGCCGCTTGAGCCGATTGTTGCGGTTGATCACACGTCGATACAGATCGTTCAGATCGGACGTGGCGAATCGGCCACCGTCGAGCTGAACCATCGGGCGCAGATCGGGCGGAATGACCGGCAGATAGGTCAGGATCATCCACTCGGGCCGGTTAGCGCTCTTGCGCAGGCTCTCCACCACACGCAGCCGCTTGATCGCCTTCTTGCGCTTCTGCTTGCTCTTGCTGATCTTGACCTCGCGCCACAGCTCCTTCGACATCTGGTCGAGATCCATCTTCTCGAGGATCTCCAGAAAGGCCTCCGCACCCATATCGGCCTTGAAGACCTGTCCCCACTTGCTCTTGAGATCGCGGTAGCGTGCCTCGGTCAGGAACTGGCCCTGCGCCAGCGACTGGAGTTCTTCACGCTCGGTGCCGAAGCGCACACCGAGCGCCTTCATGTCTTCAGCCAGCTTCGTCTCGATCTCGGATTGCTCTTCTTTGGACGCACTTCGCCAATGCTCGATCTCGGCTTCCAGCTTGGACAGCGATTTTTCGCGCTCGGCGCTGTTCTTCGCTTCCAGTTCGGCCAGCTTGGCCTTGACGGCCTTGTTCAGTTTGGTCAGGTGCTCTCGGCCGATCGCCTCGCCCTTGTCGGCGATCAGCGTCTTCGTCGGGGTGAAGAGGATAGGCGTGCGAATGTCTTTGCCCATGCGCTCCTCGATCCGCGACTGGATCGCCTGGGCTTCCTTCATCACCGTTTCGGTGGCTTCATTCAGTTTCTCGTCGAGCCGGTCCGCGCGTTGGTCGAGCTGCGACCTGCGCTTCTCCAGTTCCGAATCGACCTTATCTTTGACCGCGCGCAGGCTCTCACGCGATATCGTTTCCAGCCGCTTGCGCTCGCGGTCCGCCTCTTCCTCCAGCCGCTTGAGCGCCTTCTGGCGAGGCTCCTCGTCGACGTGCGTCACCACGTATTGTGCAAAGTACAGCACGCGGTCGAGGTTGCGCCGGCTCACGTCGAGCAGCACGCCCAGGTACGAGGGGACGCGCCGCGTGTACCACACGTGGGCGACCGGCGCGGCCAGCGCGATGTGTCCCATGCGCTCGCGGCGGACAGCGGCGCGGGTCACCTCCACGCCGCATTTATCGCAGACAATGCCGCGATAACGGACATTCTTGTACTTACCGCAATAACACTGCCAGTCTTTGGTCGGCCCGAAGATCGCCTCGCAGAAGAGGCCGTCCTTCTCAGGTCGCAGACGCCGATAATTGATGGTTTCCGGCTTCGTTACCTCCCCGTAAGACCACGATATAATCCGATCCGGAGACGCCAGACTCACCCGCAGCGCACGAAAGTCCTTCGCTTCCACTCAAGCCTCCTCGCTAGAATCGTCACGCAAGGTTTGCACCCCAAGAAGGTAAATGAATCAACAGGCAAGCCAAAAGAAGCGCTGAAATGTTATGTTCTTCAGCGCTCCTGCCTGGGTTCAAGAGTAAGTGGGGCAAATTATATCGGCATTATTAAAAATGTCAAGTAATCCAAAAATCTACTCCCCAACCGCTGACCGCAAGTACGCTTCCATGAAATCGTCCAGACGACCATCCAGCACTGCTTGCGAGTTGCCAACCTCGTAATCGGTCCGATGGTCTTTCACCATCTGGTAGGGATGCAGCACATACGAGCGAATCTGGCTGCCCCACTCGGCGTTGACGTGCTCGCCTTTGAGCGCCGCCAGCGCCTTGCGCTGTCTTTCCTCCTCCAGTTCGTACAACCGGGCGCGCAGAATCTTCAACGCGGTTTCGCGGTTCTGGGTTTGGCTGCGCTCGTTCTGGCAGGAGACTACGATCCCCGTCGGCAAGTGGGTGAGGCGCACGGCAGTCGCGTTCTTCTGGACGTGCTGGCCGCCCGCACTCGACGCGCGGAACGTGTCGATCTTGATGTCGTTGGGGTTGATCTGGATGTCGCTGTTGTCGGGTAGGTCGGGCCACACTTCGACCAGCGCGAATGAAGTGTGGCGGCGGTGCGCCGAATCGAACGGCGACAGGCGCACCAGTCGATGCACGCCCTTCTCGGCGCGCAGG
>Ga0209323_10001821_pt1 | contig 14073 bp, 19 predicted proteins | sample Rifsed19ft2_FD_184014 | JGI IMG/M metagenome (GOLD analysis project Ga0209323, IMG submission 184014) | Soil microbial communities from Rifle, Colorado, USA - sediment 19ft 2 (version 2) | ecosystem: Environmental > Terrestrial > Deep subsurface > Rock core/Sediment | place: Rifle, Colorado...
ATTTTTTCCTGTGAACGAATGCTTTTTCGTTTTAAGGAATTTCCTATTCTTGCAAGTATAAAAGCAATAACCGGAAGCAGGATAAATATTAGTATCGTAAGTTTCCAGTTAAACACGAACAGTACCAATGTAAAAATTATTATTGACGGGGGATCTCTGAAGACACTGTTCATTACAGCTATCATTGAATCACGTATTATCTGTACGTCATTTAGTATTCTCGAAATCAGTATCCCCTTTTTTTCTTCGGTGAAATATCCGAGTGAGAGTTTATGAAAGTGGGTATATAAATCCATCCTGATATCTTTTATTACGCCCTGTTCAACTGTGGACATGAAATATGTCTGGAAATACTGGAAAAGATTTTTAAGAATGAAAATAATAACGATTAATATGCACAGGTAAACCAGGAGATCAAGTTTGTCGTATTTAGATACAGACTCGCTTAATTTATAAGTAAGGAAATCTTTAATATCGAAAATACTTATATCCTGACCGGGGTGAAATTCCGGTTTGCTTTGATTAAAAAGCAAATCGATAAACGGCATAATAAGACCGATTGAAAGGAGATTGAATAATACAAACATCAGCATGCAAAAATTTGCAGTGAAGAGTAGTCTTATATAAGGTTTCAGGTATTTAAAGAACTGCCAAAAAATATTCATCTGAAAAAGCAATTAGTTTTATGTAAAAATAATCACTTATAACTTAAGATGTAGCTCTTTTTGGTATGGCTTTTATTTAAATTACCCCAAAAGATTCAATTAAACTTCAATGATTTCCAGCAGATTTGATTTACGCATCCCGTTTTATTTAATGATACTTCTCTCGGTGAGTTTTGTCCTTTCAATTTTTGCCATGCAGTTATTTGCAGGTATTCTTGCTATACTCTGGTTGTTTGAAAAGTATTCCGAAAAAAGAAAAGCCGTTGACAGGATTGTAATATTTATTTTGATATATGGTCTTGTAAGGCTTGCTGCAATAATCTTTTCAGAATATCCTTCTGTGAGCGTACAATCCCTCTATAAAGAAGGACTCTTTTATCTTAGCATTTTTTCAATCGGTTTTTATGTTAAAGTTTTTGATGAACAAAAGACCCGGCAGATTATTTACCTGTTTATTATCGGTGCTGCTTTAAATTCTCTTATCGGAATTGCTAGGTTTAATTTAGGTTTTGTGGAAAGAGCAGAATCTTTTTCATCCGGCTACACGGTATTTTCTGTTTATCTCCTTGCGGCTTTTGGTGTAGCGGTTATTTTATCGGATTTGGTAGAGATTAAAGAAAAATATTTTTATTTACATATCGTTTTGTCGGCAATAATATTAGCCGGAATGGTTTCTTCCCTGGGAAGAGCAAATATCGGGATATCAATTTTAATTTTGCTTGCCGGAGTTTTCTTAAAGAAAATAAAGATCAAACAGGTTTTTCTTATATGTTTGGTTGCGGTAATTTTAGCATTCATTTCTTTTTTTAATAATTCTACCGAAGCAACTCATAGAGTAGAAGCCCCTGCTCAGCTCTCAGACCGTGATATTCTTTATAAAGCAGCTGCTGAGTTGGCATGGGAACATCCCGTACTCGGGTTTGGTCCGAGAACTTTCAAAGAAATTTTTCCTTTAAAGGATGAATTAACTGATAAGGGTGTCGGAGGCTGGCATAATGAGCTACTTCAGGTTTACTTTGAAAGCGGTTTAGCGGGTTTGTTGGCTTACATTATATTGATGGTTGGTATTTTTTCTTCCGGTATAAGTTTTGTTAAAAGAAACAAAGCTGAAGAAAATACAATTATTGTTTTTAGCATATTGGTTTCTATAGCAGCTTTACTGCTTTCCGCCTTTTTTTCAGGCTTTATAGATTCGCCGGTTCTTTCGATCGTTTTTGCTCTTCTTGTTTCTGTTTTGGCTGCGGAGAATTACAGGGACAAAGGAAATAAAAATGATCTTATAAAAGCTGCTTCTCAATGAAACCGAAAGACAAATTTGTTATCTTTACTCGTTACTAAACGGAGTATAATAAATGCACGAAAATGGGAAAGAAGAAATATACAGGCTTGTTGATGAACTTTCCTCTAAGCTGAATATTGGTAATAAGGAAACAGCAATTGTTTTAGCTGCAGGTCATGGTAAAAGAATAAAGTCGCAGAAATCCAAAATGCTGCACGAAATATGGGAAGTGCCTACTGTTGCGAGAGTTTATAATGCCTGTCAAAAGGGCATTAAAGGTATTAACATTATCATCGTAGTGGGTATTAAAGCTAAAGATGTAATGAATGTAATCGGGAAGAGGGCAGCCACTGCTTTTGCTTACCAGGAAACACAAAACGGAACAGGTCATGCTGTTCAAATAGCCCTTGAAAAACTTAACAAAAAATTTAGTGACGGGATAGTCTATGTTCTTCCCGGTGACATGGGATTAATTGATAAAGAAACCGTGAAGCAATTGAGAAGCGAATTCCTAAAAACAAAATCAGATATGCTTGTATTAACAGGAATATTTGAAGGTAATTTTGCAAACAATTCTTACGGCAGAATAGTACGGGTTAAAAACAAAGATGATGAAGGAAAACTTTCCGGGGATGATGAAGGAAAAGTAATCGAGATAGTCGAACACAAAGATGTTCTTGCACTTGATGAAAACAAACCATACAAAACAAAGTTCAAGGGGAGAACATATTCTTATACAAAACAGGAATTGATCGAGAACAACGAATTCAATTCCGGTGTTTATGCCTTTAATTATAAGAAGCTTGTTAACCTGATAGGATCTCTTTCAAGCAATAATGTGCAGAATGAGATTTATATAACCGATATGATCTCGCTGTTTAATAAAAAAGGATACAACGTAAATGCTATTAGTCCTGAGGAAAAACATGTTGTAATGGGGTTCAATAATAAGTCGGTTCTTAAAGAAATGGAGGAGGTAGCAAGAAAACAGGTATATGAGAAATTAAAAGATATAATTGAAATAAACGATCCCGATGATTTTTTTATCCACGAAAGCGTTGTCGATGAAATAATTAAAATGGATAAAAGGAATGTCCCGCTTGATATCGTGATCGGCAGGGGTGTTTACATAGGACAGGGAGTTAAGCTTAACTATAATCTTACCTTAAGCAAAAATGTTTTTGTTGACGGGAATGTTCAGTTTGGCAAGGATGTTTTTATAGATCAGAATGTTCATCTTTCCTGTTTCCCGAAGCAGGCTCTTAAATTAGGTAATTCCGTCCAGATTTTATCCGGCGATATAATTAAAGGAAATATTGTTATTGGAGATAAAACAAGAATTGAATCCAGTGTTAATATGACAGGCAGCGATGAATTTCCATTAAGGATAGGGGCTGACGTTCTCATAAAAGGCACCAGTTATGTTTTTGGATCAATTATAGAAGACGGTATCCAGATCGAGCATAGTGTAATTATAAAAAAGAAAGTTGAGAGATTAGAAAAGAAAACCGGGGTTGTTCAACCGATAAAATTTTATTTGCCGATGCCCGAAGGCATTGATGCAATTGAAGATCTCTGAAAACTTGTCAGTCTTTGACCTGCTTCGACTACGAGCAAGCTCAGACTGATAAATTAAAGCTTGTGTTACGGTTAAAATTATTTCTTAGTTATTTGGTAGTCTTTTTCTGAAGGCTGTTTAGATGACGTGTTAAAGCAGCTTTTTTCCTCGCCGCATTATTTCTGGGAATTTTGCCTTTTATACTATTCTTATCAAGAAATGAAACAGCTTCTTTATAACTTTTTTCAGCTTCAGCTAAGTCGGTAGTTTTAAGAGTCTTTTTATACAGAGTTTTAATTCCCGATTCGATCCTTTGATTTACCACTCTTTTTCTTTCATTCGTACGGATTCTTTTCTTTGCAGATTTATGTGATGCCATTAGTTGGAAACCTTAATTAGTTGTGAAAAACGAGTCCAAATATATCCATTCACCTGTTTGATGTCAAATTTATCTTTTCGTAATTTTATTACAAAAATCAATTGGATAAAAGCTATTTTTATAGCTAATTGTCAGTCTGAGCCCTTCGTTAAACTCAGGATAAACTCCGTCGAAGACTGACATTGAAATAAACTTCATATTCGCTTAGTGTAACAAAAGGAACTGATACCTTGCTTAAAGTAAACGAAATATACTTCTCGATACAGGGCGAAAGTTCTAAAGCCGGGCTTCCATGTGTTTTTGTCAGGCTCACGTATTGTAATCTGCGGTGTGTTTATTGCGATACCGAGTATGCATTTTATGCCGGGGAAGATTATTCGATCAACAGCATTCTTTCCGAAGTAAAAAAATATAATTGCAGACTTGTTGAATTAACCGGCGGAGAACCTTTAGTACAAACGCAGTCTCTTGATTTAATGAAAAAGTTGTGTGATGAAGGCTACGAAGTTATGCTTGAGACGGGAGGCAGTCTTTCCATCAAGGACGTTGACCCGCGGGTAATGATTATTATGGATCTCAAATGTCCTTCGAGCGGAATGATGAAAAAGAATTTTTATGAGAATATAGATTACCTGAAACTAACCGACGAATTAAAGTTTGTAATCGGCAGCCGGGAAGATTATGACTGGATGAAAGAAATTATGGAGAAATACAAACTCGCTAAAAGATTTAAAATTCTTGTCTCTGTGGTTTTTGACGAGCTTGAACCGGTAACCCTGGTTGAGTGGGTTTTGCAGGATAAGCTGAACGTGCGCTTCCAGCTACAGATGCATAAGTTTATCTGGGATCCTGCTGCTAAAGGTGTTTAAGCAGGATAAGCTCTTACATATTGATTTAACTTCCATTGTTATGTAAGTTAGCCTAAAATTTAATTTAGACGGAGATTTTATGAGTATTGAAAACGAAAAATTAAAATTGATAGAATGGATAAAGGAACTTCGGGATGATTCAACGATCGAGAAGATTAAAATGCTGAAAGATAACCCCGGAGAAACCGACTGGTGGAATGAAATAACAGAAGAAGAAAAAGCCTCAATTGAAAAGGGACTTGTTGACATAAAAGAAGGCAGAATCACTCCACATTCAGATGTAAAAAAGCGGTTTTCATAGTTAATAAAAATCCGATAATCATTTATGAAAATTGCTAAAGAATTCAGATGGGAAATGGGGCACAGGCTTCCCGAACATTTTGGTAAATGCAAAAACATTCACGGGCACTCTTACAAAATGATAGTTGAGCTTGAAGGAGATGTTGCTAAATCGGGAATGGTGATGGATTATTACGATGTTAAAAAGATGGTTGAGCCTATTGTTGAAAAGCTCGACCACGCATTTATGGTTTATAAAGAAGATGAAGAAATAATCTCTTTCCTTGAAAAGCTGAAGTCAAAAATGGTTGTTGTTGAGTTTCAGTCAACAGTTGAGAATATCTGCAAATATTTTCTCAGTGAAATTAAGAAGTTCCGCTTTCCGCAGAATGTTGAAAAAGTATCCGTCCGCATTTATGAAACAGCTGATGATTATGCCGAGGAGGAAATTAAGTTATGAATGACACCAGTCCCTGGGCAAAAAAAATACAGGATGAATTGTTTGCAAAACTTTCGGGTGAAGAAAGACTTTTGATGGGACTCGAGATGTTTGAAACCGCAAGAAAAATTGTATTGTCTTCATTCCCTCCGAATCTATCTGAAAATGAAATAAGGAAAAGATTGTTTTTTCGTTTTTACGGAAATGATTTTTCTGAAGAAGAGAAGGAAAGAATTTTAGCAAACCTTTAGCCAATAAGGATGGAAAAGCTGGAAACTCAGTTTGTTCCCTGCAACGGATGCACACTTTGCTGCAAAGGGGATTTAATAAGATTAACTTCCAACGATAACCCGGCAGAATATATAACCGAACTGCACTTCCGCATACCCGGTGCTCTAATGCTTGCACATAAAGAAAACGGGGACTGCATTTACCTCGAAGAAAACGGCTGCAGCATACACAGCCGCGCACCCGAACTCTGCCGAAGTGCCGACTGCCGCACACTCGCTCTTAAATATGATTTTAATACCGCAATGCATATGCATAATTCCGGGATGTTAAATATACTTGTGTGGGATAAGGGGAAGGAATTGCTGAGGGAGATGAAAAATTGATTAAATTAATCCGGAGGTAATAGGAAAATGAAAATTGGAAGGTTCACTACAAAAGGCAGAGTAACCATTCCCGTTGAACTACGTAGAAGGTATAACTTAAAACCCGGTACACGAATTAATTTTTTTGAAGAGGATAACGGAATAAAAATCATTCCGATAACAACACAATTAATTTATAAGAATATTGGATTTTTGAAGGGGAAGGACAATTTACTTAAGGCATTGCAAAAAGAGAAAATAAGGGAAAGGGAATTGTAAGATTGCTATAAAGTGGATTTTGAAATCGAAAGAAAATTGGAAAAGAGTTTGAAACATATTAGTGCTGTTTTTAAAGACTCTGAAAACTAAACTTATGATAGTCACTAAAACTCAGTTTAAATCTTTGCTCTGTTTCCGAATCCTTCAACAATTCTATTTCAAATTCATTAGTTGCTCTTTCTAAATCTGTAAACAAATTATTATCCATATCATTTGCAGTAACTTCAACGCCTTCAATTTTAACGATGTATCCTTGCTTTTCCAATTCGTAAACAATTGAGGACAAGGGTGAATTCATATCATCCTCATCAACAGCATTATAAATTTTTTCAATATTCATAATATTACTCCCATTTTAGTTTTGAAATGTAACATTAAAATATATAGAAATGAGTTTTAAAATCCAGGCAGGAGATAAGAATAATGTGTTCTCGGCGATTCAAAAGAAAACCTTCAATCCAGTTTCCGCCAAACTGAACAGGGAAAAATAAAACCATATCACTGAAAAAATCCTTTTATAAAGTATTGATTGAGTTTGGCAATCCTCATCTTTACGTTTCACAGTGAAATTATAACAGCAACTAAATGTAATTGACGTGTGATATGAAAAAGGCGTTAATAATCGTACAGAATAAAAACAGCACTACTAAAAAATTTGGTGAAGAAATAGCGAACTTCCTGCTTAACAGGGGACTCTCTGCAGAGCTTATCCCAATTAACGGTTTTGAACCCCAAAAGCTTGAAGATGCGGATTACCTGCTTCTCGGCGGCTGGAGAAACGATTCGTTGTTTTCACTCAAGCGACCTGATAATGAATGGGTATCGCTTGTAAAAAAACTTCCCGCACTCGATGGTGTAAAGACCGCATTATTTACAACTTATAAATTCTTTTCCGGCGGTATGTTCAGAAGTATGAAAAGATATTTGCGGAGAAAAACGGAAGACCTGGATTTTGTTTTTAAATCGAGGGACGGTTCTCTTTCTATTTCCGATAAAATTGCTTTGAATGATTTTATTAAATAGGGTGCGTGGGTTCTATACAGTTTCCTTGTTATAAAAATTATACCCACCTCTAAATCTCCTCCAAGGAGGAGACGTTATATTACTTTTTTAACATTTCCTTTGTAAAGTTAACCTCTCCAAGGAAGAAATTGTCCCCTCCTTGGAGGGGAAGGTGGGGTGGGTCAATGTTATGTGAAGATAATTTTTTGTATGTTGCTTGTAAAATCACGGGGCTGCAATGAAAAGAAGAAAAATTATTCTGTATAATCCTAATCTAAAAAAGTATGCAAGAAAACTCAGGAATGATAGTACCTTTACAGAGATTTTGTTATGGGATTACTTAAAGGGCAAACGGATGTGCGGATTTGACCCTGCCTGCCGGCAGGCAGGTTTGACAGACAACGCCCAATTGACAATTATATCGTAGATTTCTACTGCAAAGATTTAATGCTGGCGATAGAAATTGATGGAGAAAGTCACTACGGGAAAGAGAGTAAGGATGAAGCGAGAGATAAGAGATTAAATCAACTTGGAGTTACAGTTTTACGGTTTGATGATTTGGATGTAAGATATGATCTTGAGAAAGTACTTGAGAGGATTGAGAGGTGGATAAAAGAACATACAAAATAGGGACGGAACACATAAAGAATATGATAAAATTAATGCTGAGGAAATCTGAGATGAAAATTAAACCTATTAAAACAAAAAAAGATTATGAAGAGGCATTAAAAAAAGTTGAAGAACTTTTCGATGCTAAGCCAAATACACAGGCTGGCGATGAACTTGATATACTGGTAACACTTATTGAAGCTTATGAACAGAAACATTTTGCTATCTCTCTTCCCGATCCGATAGAGGCAATCAAATTCAGGATGGAACAATCCGGTTTAAAGCAAGCGGACCTGGCAGAGGCAATGGGAGGTAAAAACAGAACATCAGAAGTGCTTAACAGAAAAAGAGATCTTACTTTAAATATGGCAAGAAAGCTTCATAAAAAATTTAAAATCCCCGCGGAATCGCTTTTAGCTTAGTACTAAGATTCTACTCCTGTTCCTTCACCTTCCCCATAACAATTTTCTCGGCTAAGCCGGGAAAGAACAGATTAAGCCAGGTTAAGATTTTTAGTTTACCCGGAATAATTAATTCTCTTTTCCTGCTAATCATTCCTTTAATAATTTTTTTGCTGCATTCTTCAAGAGAGATTGATTCTTTGCTGTGCCCTTTACTTGATTCACCTATTTGATTTCCATCTTTATCGAAAGCATTTTTTCTTAAGTTAGTTCCTCTTAGCCAGTGAGGCATAACGAGCATAACATCAACTCCCTTATCTGCAAGCTCCATTCTTAGCGTGTTCAAAAATCCTGTTAGAGCATGTTTGGAAGCCACATAGCCTGTGTGTTCAGGAACAGCAATTTTTCCCTGTATAGAAGATATTGCAGTTATCATTCCTTTGCTTTTAATTAAAGCAGGAAGACAGCAATGAGTAAGATAAACTGCGCCAAGGTAATTTGTTTCAATTAATTTCTGAAATAAAGTCAGGTCTGTAATTTCCTCAAACTTTGCCCACATACTTATTCCGGCATTTAGTACAAGGTGATGGAGAGCGTTGAAATTATTAATTGTTTCATTATAAAGTCTTTTGCAATCTTCCTGCTTACTTATATCTCCCCGAACAACTAAAGTCTTTGCACCTTTTTCTTCGCAGGTTTTTGCTACGCTCTGGAGTTTATCAATATTTCTTGAAAAGAGAACAAGGTTTGTTTTATGATATGAAAGTTGTGTCGCAAGAGAAGCGCCTAATCCTGACGAGGCTCCTGCGATAACAATTGTTTTACCCGCCAGCATTAATACCGCTTTCGAATTTTTCAATATCGCCTTTGCTTAATCCCCAGTTTATTTCATTGCCATCCGGTGGAATTATTTTCCCCGGGTTCATAATGTTGCCGGGATCGAGAGAAACTTTTAATCCTTTTACTGCTTTTATTCCTGTTTCAGAAATATCGTCTTTAAGCCATGGCATGTGTTCAAAGCCAACTGCGTGATGATGTGAAAGTGTTGCGCCGCCTTTCATAAAGGCATCCTCAGCAGCTTTTTTTATGTAGAGGTATTGTTCAATTTCATAACCTGGAATTTGCTGGCATCCGAAAGTAAAATAGAGGCTTGCGCCCGTGTGATAAGTGTGACTGATATGACAGCCGAGAAATCCTGTCTTTACAGTTTTCTTTATTGCTTTATCAATGGATTCAAAAGTTAAATAGTAAAGCGGAAGAAGGTTACTCCACACAGTAGAAGTTTCGCTAACATCAGCCATAATATTTCTATCCATTACAAAATCACGGAGATAAGGAAAATCATACTTGCCTTTTTCAAAAGCGTGTCCGGGACCGGTTCCAAGATTAAATGCACCATGCTTTTTATATATTTTATTTACCTTCTTTTTCATTTTGTCGAATGTTTCTTTGTCACCTTCAAACACTGTCAGCATTAAACAGGATTTACTGAAGTCGAACTTCTTTACACTTTTCAGATACCACTTAACAATATTACCAAGAAGCGATTTTAATAGCGATGATTTGTTTCTGTAAGCAAGAGAGAGTGCAGTTTTACCAGGATCGTTAAGCCTGGTTACAACCGGAGCCGTGTATTTCTCAACACATTCCCGGACAGCCTTAACTCCACTTTCAAAATCAGGGAAAAGATAACCGTAAGGTTTTCTCTCTTCGGGAAGCTTGTGAATTCTCATTACAGCTTCAGTGATTATACCGAGAGTTCCTTCGCTGCCAATGCATATATGATTAACATCAATTCCGTTGGAAGATTTTGGCACTGTGCGTGTAACTATCGTTCCTTCGGGTGTAACCATTCTTAATGAAAGAACCATATCCTCGATTTTCCCATACTTGTCACTTTGCATTCCTGCAGATCTTGTCGCAATCCATCCGCCGAGTGTAGAGTATTCAAATGAATCGGGAAAATGTCCTAAAGTTACTCCATAAGAATTAAGCTGTTTTTCCATTTGCGGACCCAGCGCACCGGCTTGTATCCGGGCTGTGTTAGAAATTTTATCAACACTAATTACCTTATCCATTAATTTCATATCCAGAGAGGCAATCATTCTTCCGCTGCCGTTATTAGCTTCGAGGCAGCCTGCTATGTTAGAGCCGGCACCAAATGGAATAAGTACAACATCATATTCTTTTGCAGCTTTAATTACTTTTGCAATTTCATCTTCTGATAAAGGATAAATTATACAATCGGGAGAAGCATTAACAATTCCGTGTCTTATTCTCCATAAATCTCTGAAACTTTTGCCGTAAGAATGAATCAGCCTGTCTTTTTTGTCGAATGTAAACCGTTCTTTATCAATAATAGTTTTTATTTCATTAATAAATTTTTCATTAAGAATTTGCAGCGATAGTTCGATATCTTCAAATTTAATGGGTGGAGTATAAGTCGGTTCTCCATCAATGCCAACGACCTTTTTAATATATGACCAAAGTTCAGGTTTATCGGATATAATAAAATCTATATTCTCGCCGCCCCAACCCCACCATTTCATTTGTTCAAGGTTAAGCATTGTTTCTACTTTCCATTAGTTCATGAACTCTTTTTTCAAGCTCTTCCGTTATTTTACGGTAAGCCTGAAAGTTACTTGAATCGGTTTCATCATTACACAAAAATTCCTTTGGGAAAATTGGTTTGCCAATCTTAATTGTGATCTTTGAAGGTCTCATAAATTTTTTCCCCTTGGGCCATGCATTAAAAGTTCCTTTTATATGAGCAGGAATAATAGGAAGCCCAAGTTCTGCTGAAATCATTGCCGGTCCTTTTTTAAATGATTGGATCTTACCTGTTTTTGAACGGGTACCTTCGGGATAAATTATTAAACTGCGGTTATCAATTTTTGTAAATTCTTTGCAGGCTGTAAGATAGTCAATTATCGACTTTCTGTCCGCGTCCCGGTCAATCGGTATTAAATTCATCAGAAGATTTAAATAGTATTTTCTTTTGTCGCTGCCGAAGAAATAATCTTTAGCCGCCATCATTGCAAAATTCTTAAAGGGCAAACCGGAAGCAACCATTAAAATGCCGCTATCCATATGGCTGTTATGGTTGCTGCAAAAAATAAATGATGAAGACTTCGGTATATTTTCTCTTCCGGATACTTTAAGAGGACAATAAAAAGTAAAAAGAATCTTGCAGTAAATCTCGAAAATTTTTTTTATTGATTTGCTGAGAAAAGATGGCTTTTTTAATACATGGGAATATTCGGGAGGGACAACAGAATTCTCCAGTTCTAAATGGAAAGTGCCCACTCATTTTCTCCCGTACCTAGCATGTGCCGAAGCGAATTCATCTGTTATAATAGCGCCGCCAAGCGATAACTCCAGAGCAAGAGCACAGGCACAAACAATTTCCGCGAGTTTCCTGGAAGAATCTTTACCTGTGCAGCCTAAAAGCTCAAGGTTTTTCCTGGCTTGCTTTAGTCTTGTTCCTCCACCAACAGTTCCAACAGTGATGGAAGGCATTGTAATAGTTGCATAAAGATCTTCATTATTTCTTACTTCGTATGAAACAATTCCACCCGAGTTTTCAACTACACTTGCTGCATCCTGCCCGGTAGCCAAATAAATTGCTGTCAGTGCATTTGCCACGTGCATATTCATTCCAAAAATTCCCGCTTCCTGGGAGCCTCGTGTACATTGTCTCCAGCCGTCGAAATATTGTTTAGCATTAACTCTTAAAACACGCCTGAGATATTTCCCTTCGATTAAAGCGCTTCCTATAACATAATGGCTTCTTCCAAGAAGCAGAGATTTATAAGCCGGGTTTTTATCGCCGTTAAAGTTGCTTTCAATAAAGTACCTGAAGGCTGTATCACATTTATAATTTTCTTTAATATAGTTACAGCCTTTATGTGTTGCTATAGTAACCATATTCTGCCCGGCAGCTTCACCGGTAGAAAAGACGAAATCGAGAATCACACTATTTTGAGAAGGATATTTATCAATTCTTAAAAGCTTGCCATGTTTTGTTGTCGATTCAGCTTCTCGTTTGATGCTTTCGAAATTTGTATCAACCCACTCCAGAAAAGGTTTGCTTTTATCAATATCATTAAAAATAAATATTGGTGACCTTGATATTTATTTTTTGATATGTCTTGTTTTTATTCCGCCCGAAAGATGAGTTAAGAAAAGCCCGCGGGTCATAGACATTGTTAAGGTTCCTTCCAAAGTGCAAAGCGGAACGTAGTATTCTCCCGTTGCATAAGATCCATCGATTAGGAGAGGTCCTGTAACCGCCATTGGGAGGTGCATAAAGCCGACGTGGTTTTCAATTATTCCTCTAAGCTCGTCAGGGTTGTCGGGACCAGCTTCATTAAGATGGAACCCGGTTTTATCCTCAAGCCACTTTTTTCTTTTTTCGGTGTCTTCTTTTTTATATCCACGGGGAGGCAGTGTTGCACTCATCTAAAGACCTGCACCTTTTGGTTTGTTGAGAGGGTCATAAATACATCAATTAAATTTAAGAAAATCCAAATAGTAATATCAAACTATGGTATTAATATATAATCTGTTCGCATAAACTGCATTTAAAATATCGTAAAAAATGATTATTAGAATGGACATCCTGTAGAGGTTTAAGGGTAATTTTTACGCTATGAGAGAAAAAGTTTTTTATTTATTGCTATGAGGAAACTGAATTACGAGGACATAAGGTTGTAATCTGGTGACCCAAATGAATAAAATAAGACAAATTGATACAGAGTTAAATATTTCAAAATTAAGGATTTAAGGAGTATTAAAATCTGTTATATGGCATAATTTATGTCTTTCAAAAATTGAAAGAGGTTTATAAAAAACCAGGTTAACATTAAAGAACAAACCAAATAGTCAGGGACTGACAATGTATGTAGAAACAAAAATGGAAGAAGTCAGGCAGTTGATCAAAAAAGTTATCGAGCTTGAGTATAAGGATGCTCTTAAGAAAGGCTTATTAGACTCCAGATCAATTTCCAATAAAATATGGAATCTTTTGATTGATAAAGATGCTTTGCAAATTCCTGCTCCTGAAGCAGCTTCCGGATGTTACGAAAATACTGAAGATTAAAAACCTTGATAGTCTCTCCCGGGGTTATCAACCTGTTTTACTTCTCTATTATTTATGTAAAGAAGATAAAGTCATTCAACAAGTAAAGGTATACTTCGGATGAAATTAGAGCTAAAGCCACATCGACTCTACCAGAAAGCTCTCCAATATTACAGCAGGGGAAACTGCAAGAAACTTCTCAACGACTACCGGGGCGCAATCGCCGATTTCACAAAAGCAATCAAATATAATCCCAATTTTGCCGAAGCATATTACAGGCGGGCTAATATAAAAATTATTCTAAAAGACACCGAAGGTGCTATACTTGACTATGACAGGGCAATTAAGTTGAATCCGGATTTCGCCCAGGCAGTAAATAATAAGGAACACTTAAAACCAGCCGCAGAGAATGTTAGTGAAAAACAATCTGTTTCATTAGAACAGGAAGATTAGGAATTTATAAGGGACTTTTAAGCGGCACGTTTATTTTTTTGTTTTTAGAAATTCTCAAAGTATTTCATTCTCTCAAAAATATACCCACTCAAATTTAAATTGATACATTTCTTAAAATTTCATGGTATCCGTTTTGTATTCTTTATAATAACCTTCATCATGTTGTTGTCTCATTAAAAGACCTCAAA
>Ga0209323_10001826_pt1 | contig 14061 bp, 12 predicted proteins | sample Rifsed19ft2_FD_184014 | JGI IMG/M metagenome (GOLD analysis project Ga0209323, IMG submission 184014) | Soil microbial communities from Rifle, Colorado, USA - sediment 19ft 2 (version 2) | ecosystem: Environmental > Terrestrial > Deep subsurface > Rock core/Sediment | place: Rifle, Colorado...
TGTAGCTACTGCAAAACCTAGTATATTGTTTAAAGACAATTTTCCAATAAATATTTTTAAAGAAGGTAACCAGATGAATACTCAAAAAATTCCTCACCGGATAGGTAAAGCACTATTGGCTGTAATTACCATTTTATTTATGAATATGATTACAGATATTACCGCCTTTAAAAATCTCCATGCAGGCGAAAACCAAACGAAAACACAAACTGAGGTAAATAACATATCGCCAAAACAAGCCAAAGAGTTAATGGACAAGGCAAAAGATGTATTTGTGCTGGATGTGCGAACTGAGGAAGAATTCAAGGAGGTTCACATCAAGGATGCCCATCTTATTCCAATCAAGGAACTTGAACAACATATTGATAAAATACCCAAAGACAAAAAAGTTGTTGTGCATTGTGCAACCGGCAAACGCAGCGCCAGGGCATGTGAGACATTAAAAGACAAGGGATTGAAAGAATTGTATAACGTGGAGGGTGGGATTAACAAGTGGCAGGCAGAAGGTTATCCGGTGGAAAAGCCTTAATTTAATGTTAAGGAAATTCAATCTTTTATGATTCCCCTCTAAAAAGAGGGGATAAAGGGGTGTGTAAGTTTGCCGCAACACACCCCCAGCCCCTCTTTCCAGAGGGGAGCTTAAAAGTCGCTGCCAAAGGCAGCCTAATTTATCACTTCATATCTTCCTCGTTGTCATGTATGCTGTCATAGGCGGGAAGTGTGGAGATACGCGGATCGTCTATCCTTTTCCCAACGGTAAAATGATAAACCACCTGCTGCTCTGATGGTGTTTTTAGGAAGGTGTGCACTTCATCATCGATAAATGCCCCGATTCCCGTTGCATCGAATCCCGATGCTGTAGCACCCGAATATAAAGACTGCCCCAAAAATCCTGCCTCATAGTGTATATATCGATACCCTCTATTCCCGTAAGTATTGAGGGCATAATCGAAGTTACTTATGAAGCTAATGGCAAATGCCGAATCGCTTGCAATGTCTTGATTTAAGCTTAACTCCTTCGCTACATGTTGCATATCCCCCCTGGATAGCAAAAACAACTTTTTGTTCGTCCTGTCAAGACAATAGAGCCCCCTTTCAACCCCCTCCACCCGATGAATATACAGATAGGGAATGATAAGCGGTGGGCTTTCGGGAATCAGATAATCAGCCTTATATGGACTGCACAATAATCGCATAAGATAATGGAACGTGTTTATTGACATAGTTGTCTCACCATCAAAATCAATAGCGCTTCGCCTGTGCCTGATAGTCCATTTTAATGGGTATTCACGGATAGACATTCCTTCATGAATTTTAAAATTGGAAATACAAGTTCCCTCTTTTTTAAAGAGAGGTATAAGGGGATTACTATTTCCATTTTTGTGTAAAGGACTCTTACATGTTTGGTCAGTAAGTGCATGTGCCTGAGTAATAAGTGGGTAATCGACTTCCTTGCGTGACAGCCTGTTTATATGCATGGAGGCGTTTATGGTATCTTTATGAATTATTTTCTGATGTATGTCTGCAATAGGTTGCTTTGTGTCTATTGCCAGAAACAGAAGGGGATGTTCGTCTGTCTTATCAAGACAAAGATACTGTCGAATATTATCATCGTAAAATTCACCGACAAATAATACAAAGAGTCCCAATCCCCGCTCCGCTACCCTGATAGACGCCATGGCGTGTCCCAGATCGAGATAGCAATATCGCAAGGCGCGTGACTGATATTTCCATGCCTCACGCCAAAATATGGAAGTTAATCCTATAATAATCGAGGGTGTGGTGGAGATACCACCAAGCGTCTGCCACAAAGTAGGAACAATATCCCCAATGGCACGCTGCTCAAGTTGGTGGCCTTTTACAAAGTAGTGATAAGCGCCAGATGGGAGTTCTTTCACATCATGAACATAAACATGCGCCTCGGTTGGATGCAAGTCTCCACTGCTGGGATTGACCCTGAGAGACCATGGTTCCACTCCCGGGTATGACTTCCATGCACTGATGGCCATCGAGTAATATAAGAGCGTGGACACTGTATGCAAGGTAATTGGTTCATTTCTCGGCTTTATATCATGAAAAGACCATATACTGGATAATGGGCTGTGCAACTTTTCAAAACTGCTTCCCAGGTCTATTCTTGGACAATCCAGATAGGTGCGAAAGGGATTTGGTTGATTTGACCAGTCTAAAGTGTGACTATCCTGGTAAAGCTGTTCCCAGCTATGCTTCGTTGCCTCGTGGTATTCCCGAATAGATTTCATAGTTGTAGAATATTTGATCTGGACACAGATGAACGCAGACTTCGTCGTGATGGTTCGACAGACTCACCATGAACGGCACTGCATCCTGAGCTTGTCGAAGGATCAGTCGAACGATTATCAGGATTAAAAAAATAAACAATCTGTGGAATCACATTATCAGAAATCTGTGTAATCTGCGAAATCTGTGGTTTCAAATGTTTTTATCGGTCTTAGGTTCTGTCTTGCCAGAACATTGTATAGAAATCTTACCTCGTATGCAATGACCTATACTTCATTTTGCTAACCGCTGAAGCGCAATAAATCTTAATTTTGACTTAGTCCTCTTTACTAAAGTTTATCTTTACCCACATTTCTGCCCGGGCACCGTTGGTTGCAATTCCCCCTTAAAAAAGGGGGATTCAGGGGGTTGTGTTTTTTCTGGTTATTCCCCGTTTTCACGAGGACAAGTTTATAACCCCCTTGATCCCCCTTTTCCTAAGTGGGATTTTTATGCACCCTCTGCGTCTTTGCGGTGAAGATGGAACTTAGTAAAGCCTTATTATGATGCCAAAAACTCCTTGACATCTCATTTCATACTTACTATAAATAAGCCCAGTTTGTAGTATCTGTGTAATCTGCGAAATCTGTGGTTCCAGGTAATTTTCACTGATCTGAGGCTTTGCCATGATACGACAAGTCCATTATTTCGATAAGTCTGGAAAAGAAAACACCGAAAAGTGTTTGGAAATAACGGCATCGTTAGTTGACGAAGGCTACAAGCACGTAGTCGTTGCAACGACCGTAGGAGACACGGGCGTTGCTATCGCCAGGAAACTCCACGGTAAGGGGGTAAACCTGGTAGTCGTCACACACTCCGCTGGTTACAAAGAACCAAACCATATAGAGCTTCTACCTGAAAATAAGGAAGAAATTTTAAATTATGGCGGAAAGATTTATACCACAACCATACTCACCCACTCCATTGAAACCGCATTTACCCAGAAGTTCAACGGTCTCTACCCAACGATGATCGTTGCCCAGTCCCTGCGTCGTATGGGAGAGGGAGTCAAGGTCTGCTGCGAGATTGTCATGGAGGCATGCGATGGAGGACTCATCCCCGAACTTGAGGAAGTCATTGCCGTCGCGGGAACAGGTAGAGGCGCAGATACGGTATGCATAATAAAATCAGCAGCATCCAAGAGATTTCTTGACCTGAAAGTGCTCGAAATCCTGGCAAAACCACGATCCTAATAAAGCTGAATTCGACTTATCATAGAAAATGGCGTGATGAGGTAAAGGCCGATGCTCTTGGTCAATCAAATATAAATGCAACAAAATTGAGAGAATTTATTTTCCCTCTCCCGTCTCTTGTTGAACAGCAAGCGATTATTGAGCGATTTGACAATCTTATGGCCATGATCGACGAATTGGAAAAACAAGTATCCGAACACAAAGAACAGTCCAAAATACTGATGCAGTCAGTTTTACGAGAGGCATTTGCGAAAGGATAATTAATAGTTTGAGGAGAAATAGTGTGGCTTAGTCAAGTAGGATGGATTTAAGCGGTGGGGTGTTGTCGTGGAGTTTTAGGAATAGTAATAGCCAAATATCACATTGACAAGGTAATGTTAAATTGTATAAAATCCAGCAATAACAAACCGTGGATAACGGCGTTCCGTGAGAGTTTTGAGAAGCCAATGGAATAAATTTATTTGAACTGGTGGATTCGCTTCGCTTAATCCACCCTACATAACTGTAAGATTGAACCGGCAAAAGCAGTGTGGAAGCAGCTACCATTTTGCACAATTTAATCCCGGCACACAACTTGCTTTTTCCCGGATATCCCGCTTTTAGCAGGATATACAGGTCTGTATAATAACATTGTTATGTGTACAAAATAATGATCAATTTAAAATTGGTAATATAAAGTGGATACTAAAATTAATCCTGATAAAATTAAAGAAATCATTGAGCAGCGTTTTGCACAAGCACCTGCAATAATAAAAAAATCCTTTCCTGATGTTCTTCAAAATTCTCCGGTCTCATGGATTACTTTGTCACCGCCTGATTATCTAATGGTAGTTTTTCTTGATCCAGGTGATGAAATTAGAATCAAAGAATATACATCAAAAAAATATGATCCATTCCCCGGCTTAATTACATTGGAAAACAAGGGAGCAGCTTTTCGCATTGATAAATCACGAAGCATGCTTATTCAAAGCTGTACTGTGAAGAACTCTTATGCATTATTTCTCGGCAGTGATTCTACCATCATTATGGCTGATCACACGCAGTCAATAAAAACACAGGAGCTTGGTCAAATTAACTATCATATTCCCTTAGCTTATATAGTTAGCTACGGGAGCGAAATCAGCAAAGCAACGGTTTACGATTACTTTGATGGGCTGATTGCATATTCCATAAATATGTGGAGGGGGTCCAGTGCCTGAAATCCACGCTAATCTTAAAAAACTTATTGAAGCAACAGGAAAAAAAGAAAATGAGTGCAGGAAATATCTTCAATATGCAAAAGAGGCATTAGTGAGAGATACAGTGTTAGAGTTTGTTTATGTTGAAACCGAGCGACGAGCAACCGTAGGGAATTCAGACTATATAATTTCAGGAAAGATAGTAGATGAAACAGGCAACGAATGCGTTAAAGCCTATATTTGGGAATTAAAAGCCCCTCAATGTCATATATTTGAAAAAGATACTGAGAATAGACTCCGTCCTACAATAGATTTAATCCAGGCGGAGAACCAATTATTAAATTATTATCATGAAAATAAAGGAAGTGAGTTGTTTCGTAATGACTTCGGTGTCACTCATTCAGAAAATGTATGTTTCGGTGGAATTATAATAGGTTCTCATGCTCGAAGGGTCAGAGGAGATTATGAAGAGGCTAAAAAAGAAAAATTGATTGAAACTGCATTCATGATAAGAAAAAACTATATTTATGATCGTTTAAATATCCGTATAATGCATTGGGACTACATATTGGATCTTCTTAAACCGCGCACTTCTCCACAAAGACAAACTGTACCGGAAGAAGAAATTGGAGATAAAATGATTGACCCAAACAACATAGAGATTGGTTCGTCTCCTTAATAAATTACTATGCTTTGTTTTGCAAGATAAAAAAACACATAACCACAGCATGCACCTAATGCAGACCACAGGTGGCGATTTGGTTTTTGGTGGGTATTATTTTATGAATCGGTTTAAAGCGTGTTTATATAGTTCAGGTCTGCATAGGTGATGCAATCGTTGGCCGTAAGAATATGACAGATTGCATGGAATATAACGAATTACTAAAAAACATTGAACAATGGCTTTTCTGTCTTGATGCTGATGCACGGCATGTCATTGAACTTAAGGAAACATTTACATTTCCTGCATATGACACATCAATCCGAGAATTGATTAAAGAAACCAATAAGGTGTGGTGTTATACTATTTGTTTAAATGCCATCTATTTCGAATTCATAATGGCACTCATGAGAATGTACGACAGCTACGAACGCGACACTGTTTGCTTTAAAAAATTATTTGAATATTTGTCGAATGATTTTATTGAACATTTCGAAAGGAATACACAAAGAGCAATAAGAACTGAGATCGAAACGGCTTTAGAGGAATATAACGGCATAAAGGGTTCTCATTTTATGGGAGGGCTTAAAACGGTCAGACATAACATACTTGCTCACACGTCAACTAATTTCGATAGAAATCAGGTTGCTGAATACGGGGATGGAGAAAAGTTGCTTGCGAGAACTTTACCAATGTTAAATAGACTCAACTTGGCAATCAGGGGAAAAACAGAGCCATATGACAAAATTAGTGATTATTGGAAAGGGTACGCCATTGAATTTTGGCAAAGTATGCTTAACAGCGGCCAACAAATCACTCGTGCGGACGGAGGATAACCGCCGCACAGTTTAGGTGTTAGTCAAGTAGGATGGGTTAAGCGGAGTGAACCCATCAATGTCTTTTTTTGTTGGGTGTGCTTCGCCCATCGATAAACTCGGGACAGGCTTCGCCCAACCTATCTTACTTTAATCAACTCCTCGAAGTCCTCAAGAAGAATAGAAACAAAGTATCCTTAGACCCCTCAGACCGGAAGACACAGGAACTGTTTGAAAATCAATTTGCCAGAAGCATGTCAATCCTCGAACCATTAAAAGCCTTGATTAAGGCCACAGACGAACTGATAGACGAAATCGTTTACAGGCTGTATGGATTGACAGAAGGGGAAATTAAGGTTGTTAAGGGAGAAGTATAACTAAGTGAGGTTTATTATAATCTTCAGAAATCAGATATAATTGCATTGATTTTGTGAAAAATATATTACATAAAATAGAAATAAGGGAGGTATATCGTGAAAATATTACAAGCTGAATAGCCGGATAAACTATATGAACAGATTAAATTACTTATAGATGCCGGATGGTTTCAAGATGAAAAGTCCGTTATCACAGAAGCCCTGCGTCGTTTTCTTGAAACGCACAAACCAGAGCTTATGGAGAAATTCATAAAAGAAGATATTGAATGGGGACTGCGTGGAAAGGATTGATTATACAACCATTCAGAATGTTATACTGGATACAGGTCCAATAATACATCTTGAAGGAATTCCGCTAAAATCAACACTCTTTATAAGACGTAGTTTGTTGCGTGAGATAATAGAAGAAGTTAAAAGAGAATTCGGCCTTGAATAAGAGATATGGCAACTGATTTTAGAGATTTGTTTCGTTGGGTTGATAATGAACTTGCCTTAAACCGCGCCGACACCATTCATGATTTTCTCTCCTACCTTGCCGAGCAGATGATTGAGATGAATAAAAAGAAAACAGAGGAAACGAAAGGTTTCCTGAAATGGTTTGAACGTGAAATCGGTGCAGAGATCGATAGCCTCGCCAACAAGACAGCCGTGAAGGAATATCACGAGCATGACTTTAATCAACTCATTGAAGTCCTCAAGAAGAATAGAAACAAATAACTTGACAATATTGCACATCAGCATTAGTATAGTCTTAATTCTAGTCAACCTTAATGGAGGTCTATTATAATGAAAACATTATCTCTGTCAGAAGCAAAAATGAAACTAAGCAGCCTCGTTGAGGCTGTTAGCACCACCGACGAGGAGGTAGTAATTACAAAAAATGGTTCACCTGCCGCTGTTTTGGTGAGTCCGGACGAATTTGAAAGCTGGAAGGAAACAATTGCTATTCGTTCAGATTTGTCATTAATGCAGGAAATTAAGGAAGGGTTAAAGGCATTGAAAAGTAAGAAGGCAAAACTGTATACACTTGAAGAACTCTTAGTTTCTTAACAAAAATGTAGCTCCGATCGTTCGACTGAGCTCACGACGAAGTCCCTTGTGGTCGGCATTTTGGCGGAGGATAAACCTACCACGCTACACATTTCTACTCATTCGGGTAAGGTTAATACATTCTGGAAATGCAGCAACCAATACGAAAACTTAAAGTTCCTGATACTATTGCAGAGCTCATCCGGAACATGCACCCACATCTTAAGAAGAAAGTCAAGGCTTCCTTACAAGCGATACTGTCTGATCCATATTCAGGAAAAGCACTAAAAGATGAACTTGCTGGTTTGAGAAGCTTTCGTGTTAGCCGGTTTAGAATAATATACGGGATATCTGACCAGAAGCTGATTGAAATTATTGCAATAGGCCCACGGGAATGTATATATGAGGAAACTTTCTGGTTACTTGAAAGAAAAGAAGATATTGAAAATGCCGGAGGTCAAAATAAATGAATATCACGAACACGATTTTAATCAACTGGTCGAAGTCATCAGGAAGAATAGAAAATTTCTGTCCATAAACCAATCGATTTGGAAGACTCAGGAACTTCTTGAAAATTAATTTACCAAAAGCATATCAATCCTTGAACCATTAAAAGCCAGGATTAAAGCCACAGACGAGTTGATAGATGAAATAGTTTACAGGCTGTATGGATTAACAGAGGAGGAGATTAATGTTGTTGAGGGGAAAACACATCGCTGAGATAGGTATGGTGGGCATTATCTTTCATTAGTTTACATTTTCTTTTTGTATATGCCGATTGAATAATGAAGGTTTGACCCTGCTCCCTTTAACGAAATCAAACAGGCGGTCAATTCCATGCTCGAATTCGCCTCTACAAGCGCCTTATCAAAGAACGAAAAACTTGCCGACAGCTATTTTAAAATTAAATCCAAACGTCTTAAGAAAAAATGCCCCGCTTAATTTTTAACAAAGTAATGTTTAAGTTGATGTGTATTGGATGGAATTTGAAAAAGATGCTAAAGATGGAAATAAAACCCGCAACGGTATAAGATAATGCAAGTAAACCATGCACTAATCTGGCAGTTTCAAATGCTTTTCCAGAGAGAGATATATAAAGTATAACCAAGTAGAAAAATTGGAACTTACCTTACTACCTCTTTCGTAATAATGGATTCTCAGGGCCTACGGCTACTTACCACCACAGCCGATACCAATGTCAAACACATCAGTCTTTTTAAGGAGTATCTTGAAAGTGCTACCGTCTGTAGACATCACCTTTATTTCGTGAAGGATATTTTCTAGCCACAGTGAGACGATACGGCCATCTGGCAATACGCACGGTGAATTATCATTCCCAAAGGTCCTGATAATGAGGACCACCGTCCCCAGGATAAACAATCAGATTGCCATCAGACGACACAGCGCCGAATCCGTTTGGATGTATTAGCTCTCCGTCAGAATGTACGGACGCCCCTTTCCTAAGGTTACCGGTCACGATAGCCAGAGCTGGCTCACCCGTACCCGCGGCATCAAAGCGGTCTGTTACTAAAATAAACCACGCTCCATTAGGGGAAATATTTAACAAGCCATCTTGGGTTCCTTTTGAAAGTTTATTCAGTGCTTTGCTTATGTCTTTTGGTTTGGCCCTATTTTTTACCTTGATGCGGTAGACATGCCCGTTGTCCAGGCTATAAGTGACGTATTCAGCAGCCACACCTATGTTTTCACTGATTACTGTTACCGTGATAAGAAAACACAGAACTGACAAAATTGATGATAGGAAATTGCTTTTTTCCACCGGAAAGTCATTATCGCAAAAACGAAGAAGATTGCATGCTTTTATTAATTTTTCAGCAAAATTAAAAATCAAAGGAAGGGTTTAATTTGGCGCAATGCGGGGATCATCATATCCGGAGCAACCGTCTGCCTGTGCGTCGCACGCAGATAGGTCATCGAAGAGTTCATAAACCAACTCATTGTTTTTAGGAGGATTTAGTGTTTGGATGGTCTTTGGAAGGCATCTGTGTCCAAAAACCGAGGTGTTTCAGTATCTGCCGTATTACCTGTTGGTCAGTAATAATAGTATTTTATAAATTTCTAGAATACTATAATTCCCAAACCTTATGCCGTCAACAAAAATAATGGGATAGACTATTCTCAAAAATAAAGGTAAAATTAATTCTCATTTTGGACACGGATAAACCGGACTTCGTCGTGAGCGCTCAGTCGAACGATTGTCAGGATATTAAAAGCTTGTGGGGGCAATTCATGAATTGCCCCTACAATAGGGAACTTTAAAAATTTGTGTCCTCATTTAAAAATTTATTAAGAAGACGAATGGTCGTACGGAGATGAATACATGAAAAAACGTATTGCTATACTTGCGGGAGACGGAATCGGACCGGAAATCATGAAGGAGGGGCTAAAGGTACTAGATACCGTAACAAAGAAATTTGGTCATACCTTTGAATATAAAGAAGCGCTGGTAGGCGGGTGTGCCTATGATAAGTACGGTCACCCCCTGCCTGATGAAACAAGGAAAATTTGCGATGACGCCGATGCCATTTATTTTGGCGCGGTTGGAGGTTCAAAATGGGAAGCCCTGCCTGCAGAGCTTACTCCGGAACGAGGCGCATTGCTGCCCTTGAGGGCTATCTATGGCCTGTTTGCAAACCTGCGCCCAGCAGTGATCTTTGGTCCGCTGGCTGATGCGGCATCCCTGAAATCCGACCGCTTAAAGGGGGGATTGGACATCTTAATTGTGCGTGAATTGACAGGCGGGATTTATTTCGGCAAAAACAAGGTAAAGTCAATCACCTTGAAAGAAGGAATGGTTCAAGGTGATTATGCCGTTGATTACATGATCTACTCTGTGCCTGAGATCCAGAGGATTACCAAAGTAGCTTGCGAGGCGGCGATGAAACGCAGTAAGAAATTGACCTCTATTGATAAGGCAAACGTCTTAGAAAGCTCGAAACTATGGCGAAAGGTGGTTATTGATTTTGTTCAAAAGAATTATCCACAGATTCAACTCAATCACATGTACGTGGATAATGCAGCCATGCAACTGGCAACGAACCCGAAACAATTTGATGTAATTGTCACAGAAAATATGTTCGGCGACATCCTGTCAGACCTGGCATCTGCCATTACCGGGTCAATCGGCATGCTTCCCAGCGCAAGCCTCTCAGAAACGGGATTTGGACTCTTTGAGCCCATACACGGCTCAGCGCCGGATATTGCGGGACTGGGCAAGGCAAATCCCCTGGCACAGATACTATCAGGGGCAATGATGCTGAAATACGCCTTCGGGCTTGGCAAAGAATCAAACGCTATCGAACAGGCTATTATGTCCGTATTGGAGGATGGCTATCGGACGGGTGACATCGCTTCTGCCAATACGCCAAAGGATAAAATACTTTCAACCTCCGGAATGGGAACTAAAGTGGCAGAATATTTAATCAAGTCAAAAGAGTGATTCGTCTTTCCATATTTCTGAAAGGGTTGACTGAGTATGATTATGACCGTTGTCGTCGTCTCGATATTGCTATTACTTCTGGGGTATATTTTTTATGGCAGATTCCTTGCAAACCGTTTGCAGTTGAATGATTCAAATCCGACTCCGGCATGTACGATAAACGACGGGGTTGACTACGTGCCTGCAAAACCGGTTATGTTATTGGGACAACACTTGTCTGCAATTTCTGCCGCAGGTCCGATCGTAGGTCCCATTCTCGCTGCGCTCTGGTTCGGGTGGCTGCCGGCATTAATCTGGATAGTCATTGGCTCAATATTTATCGGCGGTGTGCACGATTTTTCAAGCCTTGTCGTCTCAATACGGCACAAAGCGGCTTCTATCGGCCAAATTGTCAAGGAATATATGTCACGCACTTCGTATATACTTTTTCTTTCCTTTGTGTGGCTTACCCTTGTTTACGTCATCATCGCCTTTACCGATATAACCGCGCAGACGTTTAAAACGATGTCAGCAGAAGTTGCCTTTGGCCCTGGAGTCGCCGCTTCATCGGTACTTTACATAATGCTTTCAATTATTATGGGAGTCTTGCTCTACAGGTTCAATCTGAACCTGAAAATAGCTACCGCCATTTTTGTCCCCATGATATTAGTTGTTGTGTGGCTCGGACCGCAAATGCCGGCGTCTCTTTTGAATTTTTTGGCGCGTATTACGGTAAAACAGTGGGATGTTATTTTGCTCGTTTACTGCTTTGCTGCGTCGATAATGCCGATGTGGCTGCTGCTCCAGCCGCGCGGTTATCTCGGTGGCTGGCTGCTGTATCTGACGATCTTTATCGGGCTGATTGGCGCAATATTTGGCGGATTTGACGTGCAATATCCATCCATCAATACCGAAGGGATAAAAAGTATCGTCAATGGCAAACCGTTATTCCCCATTTTGTTTATCACGATTGCCTGCGGCGCATGTTCAGGGTTTCATGCAATTGTAAACTCCGGCACGACTTCAAAACAATTACGAAGGGAGTCCGATGCGAAACCCGTGGGCTATGGTGCCATGATCCTTGAAGGTCTTCTGGCAGTGCTGGCTCTGGCGACGGTCATGATGCTGCCAAAAGGGTCGGATATCCTTAAAGAAGACCCGAACCTCATATACGCAAACGGTATTGCCAAATATTTGGGCATGATGGGGATAAATTTCAGCGTGGCTTTTCCTTTTGCGCTGCTTGCGTTTTCCACGTTTGTATATGACACCCTTGATGTATCCACAAGGTTAGCACGATACATACTGCAAGAGCTTTTGGGATTACAAACAAAAATCGGCGGGGTTATAGCAACGGTAATTACCCTTGCTGTGCCGTTAGCATTCCTTCTGCTTACCAAAGAGAAAGGATACATGCTGGCATGGCCAATCTTCGGCATAAGCAATCAGCTCCTGGCAAGCCTGGCGCTCCTTGCAATTTCTGTATGGTTGATAAAAACAGGAAAGAAGTCATTCTACGTGATAATACCCATGATATTCATGATGGCTGTGACGCTTTGGTCGCTTATCCTTCATGTATTGCATTCCTTGTCGAACATGCTTGGCGGACCATCTATTAAGCCTGACATGATAATATCCGTAATCTTCGGCGTAGTTCTGTTTGCCCTCAGCCTGTGGTTGATTTGGGAGGCCGTTCGAGTGCTTGTGCTCAAGCCGTCAAGAAGTAAAGAATCGGCTGAAATTGCCAGTTAACAGGCTTTTATATTATTTTTTACACAGCATAGGTGTTAAATGCTTTTAAAAATTTACGAACAGCTTACTGAGACTGAGAAGGAGTACGACCGCAAGAGGGTGATCCTGACACTTAAGACGCTCCTTGCATTGGGCTATCAGATAAAAAAGTCATGACACAAGTAATAGTTCACCGCCGAGAACGCTGAGTAGACAAGGAGGAGTTTCACCCCCAGGCCTCTCTCAGAACCGTACGTGACAGTCTCCCGTCATACGGCTCGTGGTATTCTTGATACGCTTCAACGGTAGCCCATTTTCCCGTGATAAAACAGTGCCGGGCTAGATTTACGAAAGGAATAATCAAGCCTCTGGAAAAGGTTGAATTAGCGGAAGGAATCGCAGGTGGTTGGAAGGGATTAATTGACGCTGAAGAACTAAAAAATAATATTTATGAAGGTCGGTTAATTTTTACCAGACCAGAATTCAAATTACGAAAATATGAAACAGGTAATATTACATTAGGGTAGTTGTGATGGTAAACTACTGGTAGTTTCTGGCGGAAATAGGACACAGATTTCCCAGATTAACGCAGATATCGCTTGGTGGCTGATTCCTCCCCCTTTTTTTAATCCTGATAATCGTTCGACTGATCCTTCGACAAGCGTTCGACTGAGCTCACGCCGAAGGCTCAGGATGCAGTGCCGTTCATGGTGAGTCTGTCGAACCATCACGACGAAGTCCGCGTTTATCTGCGTCCAAAAGAAAATTCTAAACGATCAAATCACAATTCTTCACCTATGGAATCCTGTGTTATAAAATCTGTGCAATCTGCGAAATCTGTGGTTTCTGTTATTCCATTTAAAAACCCGACTCGCTATAATTACGTAATATTCATTGTCATCAGAAATTCGGCGTTGGTCTTTGTTTTTGCCAGTCTGTTTTTGAGCAATTCCATGGCTTCGACGGGGTTCATTTCATTGAGTACCTTCCGGAGCAGCCACATACGTTTAATTTCTTCAGCGTTTACGATCAATTCTTCTTTTCTGGTACCAGAACGGGTAATGTCAATGGCAGGGAATAACCTGCGGTCTGCCAGTTTCCTGTCCAGATGCAATTCCATGTTGCCTGTGCCTTTAAACTCCTCAAAGATAACTTCATCCATTCTGCTCCCCGTATCTATCAAAGCGGTAGCGATAATCGTGAGACTGCCGCCCTCTTCAATATTCCTTGCCGCACCAAAAAATCTCTTGGGTTTCTGGAGTGCACTGGCATCCACACCGCCTGAAAGGATTTTTCCGCTGTGAGGGACTTCGGTATTGTATGCACGTGCCAACCGGGTA
>Ga0209323_10001836_pt1 | contig 14032 bp, 20 predicted proteins | sample Rifsed19ft2_FD_184014 | JGI IMG/M metagenome (GOLD analysis project Ga0209323, IMG submission 184014) | Soil microbial communities from Rifle, Colorado, USA - sediment 19ft 2 (version 2) | ecosystem: Environmental > Terrestrial > Deep subsurface > Rock core/Sediment | place: Rifle, Colorado...
CTCTGGCCTCCGGAGAGAAAAACTATTCCCGGAATCTCGGCAGGGACCTCTTTGATGGCTGCGAGTGTCGCCTGGGCAACCTCAAGGGGGGCAGCCTTCACGCTTGAGTCTTTACCGGGAAGAACCATATTGGTTTTCAGAAGAAGGCCGTCCGGGGCAATTCCAGATTGTTTTAGTTTTTCAAAAAGTTGAGTCAGGACCTTTTTGGTGATTTCCCCGCAGCGGGTGGTTGTGTGGTTCCCGTCAAGTAAAACCTCAGGCTCAACTATCGGGACCAGGCCATTCTCCTGCGAGATTTTGGCATACTCGACCATTCTTTTTGAATTTTCCTCGAGGGCCGCATCCGAAGGATAGATGTCGTTGATGATGAAAGGTGCTCTCCACTTGGTAAAGGTCAGTCCCAAACCTTTATACTCTTTAAGTCGCACGTCAAGGCCTTCTAGTCCCTTTGTAACCTCCTCCATATCATTGAGGGGTTCCCGGCCCTCGTCCACTTTAATCCCCGGAAGAATCCCCTTCTTGGTTAAATATTCAATAAAGTCTATTCCCTCGTCGGTTTTTTGCCTGACCGTCTCGTCAAACATGATAATTCCGCTTATAAATTCCTCAATCCCCTGGGTGGCAAAGAGCATCTGGCGGTATTTACGATTAAGTTCGGGTGAGGGGACAAGTCCCACGGCTTCAAATCTTTTTTTTATGGTTCCGGTTGACTCGTCAGCCGCCAGAAGTCCCTTTTTGGCTGCAATCAGGGCTTGGGCTATTTTTTTTAAATCCTCATTCATTGCTCTTTTTTAAGGATAACCTTTTTGACAGCCTCAATAATAGCCTCAGATTTCATCCCGTATTTTTTGAGCAGTTCATCCGGGGTTCCCGATTCCCCAAAGGAGTCCGGCATGCCGATAAACTCCATGGGAACGGGAAAATTTCTCGAAACAACCTCAGCAACGGCTCCTCCCAATCCCCCGTTTTTTTGATGCTCCTCAACCGTAACTATCGCTCCGGTTATTTTTGCGGCCCTGATTATCTCTTTTTCATCAAGGGGTTTGACTGTGTGGGAGTTGACAACCAAAACTTCGATTTCCTTTTTCGCAAGTTCGCGGGCGGCCAAAAGAGCCTCATAAATCAAGGGGCCACAGGCAATAATCGCCGCCTGGGGGGACTTTGATTCCCAAAGGATCTCTGCCCTGCCTATCTTAAAAGGGGTTAACTCTGTTGTAAAAACCGGAGTCTTCTCCCGTGCGAAACGGATATAAGTCGGCTTTCCGTTTTTAGCCGCCTCGAGCACTGCCTTCTTGGTTTCAATGGCATCTGCCGGAGCAACAACTATCATATTGGGCATAGCTCGCATCAGGGCGATATCCTCAAGCCCCTGATGGGTTGCCCCGTCCGGACCAACCGATATTCCGGCGTGGGCCCCGCCAATTTTAACCGGCACATCATTGAGGGCGATGGTTGTTCTTATCTGTTCCCAGTTTCTGCCCGGGGAAAAGACGGCATACGAGGAAATAAAAGGTATCTTTCCGTAAACTGCCATGCCTGCGGCGATTGTGGCCATGGCCTGCTCGGCAACTCCAACTTCGATAAACCTCTCCGGAAATCTCTCCTGGAAAAGAATTGACCGGGTAGACTCGGTTACATCCGCACCCAAAACCACAACCTGCTCATCCTTCTCTCCGGCCTCAACCAGGCCTTCCCCATAGCCCTGGCGGGTGGGAATCATATCTATATCCTTCGCAAATATCTTTTTTGAAAGTTTTAGTTTTTTATTTAGCATGGCTTTCCCCAGATTCAAACCACCTCTTATATTCGGGCTCATCTTCCGAGTCGTAGTAGTTTTGAGCCTCAATAAGATCAAAACCTACCAGCTTTTTATCTCCGGTCAAATAAGCCAGAAGAAGTTTTTTATTGAAATACTCCGTAAATTCCGACACATCCATCTTTTCGATATCATTAGAATCCGTCCACTTATAAGATTTACTTTCCCCAGAAAGAGAAATTTCTCCTACTTTTGCGACTGCATGAAACATGAGAACCGTTCTTCCTTCTACTAAAAGTTCTTCAATTCTAAAAATTCCCTCGGGCTCAATGTCCTGACCCAACTCCTCCTGCATTTTTCTCTTAAACGCCTTATAGAGCGATTCTTTGGCCAACGGTTTCCCTCCAGGAAGTCCCCAATGAAGGGGCATCCACTCATTTGTTTCGGGTTCCTGAATTAAAAGCACTTTCCCTTCAGGATTTTGAACGATAACTTTTATTACGTTCACCCGCTCGTACTGGTATCTGGGATCATTCATGTTCGGATTTAATTTTCCCTCCCAATGTTCTTAATTCGTGTAGGGCTATCTTTGCTTCTTCTTTACTTGGAGGTTTTCCGTGCCATTCGGGCAGGTTTTCCATAAAAGAAACACCTTTACCCGGAATTGTGTGGGCGATAATTACGGTTGGGTTCTCGTAAACCGCCCGGGCGTGTTCAACCGCATCGATAATCTCCTCGAAATTGTGGCCGTTGATTTCCAAAACGTTCCAGTTGAAGGCTTTGTACTTATCCGCCAAAGGCTCCAGAGGCATAACATCCTCGGTGTAACCGTCTATCTGGATATTATTCCTGTCAACAATGGCGGTTAAATTTGAAAGATTGTATTTGCCGGCAAAGGCAACCGCTTCCCAGTGATTTCCTGAGTCGTGCTCGGCATCGCTCGTTATGCAAAAGATCCTAAAGTGGGTCCCGTCCATCCTGGCCGCATAGGCCACGCCTGAGGCTTGGGCCAATCCCGAACCCAATGGACCGGAGGTGGTTTCCACTCCGGGAAGCCTGGCTCTTTCCGGATGTCCCTGTAAGGGACTATCAAGTTTCCTTAATTTCCAAAGCCACTCCCGGGGAAAATAACCGGCGTGGGCCATGGCCGCATAGCGGGCTGGACAAATATGGCCGTTGGAAAGAATGAGCCTATCCCTCTCCACCCAGTCGGGTTTTTTGGGGTCGTGGTTCATGATGTTAAAGTAAAGGGCGGTAAAAATATCGGCCATGCCCATGGGACCTGCGGAGTGACCCGAACCGGCCTTTAGAAGCATTCTGATTATATCCTGGCGGATTAAGTTAGCCTTCCGAGTAAGTTCTGCTGTGGACAGTTTGGGCATAAATTTTCAAAGCTGGAATGGTTTTTCGTCTTTGTGGGTGTGGTTGTTTTCGGCGAGAACTCCCTCCAAGTGCAAAATCGCCTGGTAGGCCTCTTCGGGGGTACTGACCACCTTGTAAACCTTAAGTTCCTCGGGTCTTATCCTCATGTTGTCAACGAAGGATTTGATAACGTTGTTCCAAAATTCTCCATAAAGAAGCAGGGGTTTGTGGTGCCCGAAGTATAGCCTGGCCAGACCCCAGGCCATTCCGAATTCGGAGATTGTGCCCGTGCCTCCCCTAAAAACAACGTAAGCATCTCCCATCTCCAGAAGCTTGAGTGTCCTTTCCAGATAATTTTTGGTTTTGACTTCGATATCAATTGGATTTTCTTTATCGCGTCCCTCAAAGTTGGTAATATCCTTCGGATAAAAAGTCACACCCACGGCAGTTCCTTTGGCCGCCTTTGCACCCTCGGAAACCGCCCTCATTGTTCCCGGGCCTCCCCCATTTATGGCCACGTAACCTTTTTCGGTCAGATACTTGGCAACCTCAAAGGCCTCTTTATATAAAGGGTCGTTGGGTGCCGCATCCGCAAACCCAAAATAGGAAATCTGCCTTATTTTTCTTTTTAAAAAGTCTTTTTCGTCAACCATTTGCCGCCTTAATCAGTCCTTCTATGTTCGCCTGTAAATTCCCCCTAAAAATTCTGCCCGCGGCTGCCTCGTCAGCGCCGGCTTCGACTACCTTATCTATATTACCCTCATTAATTCCCCCGTCAACGCAAATCCTAAAGGGAGAGGCGTCTTTGGCCCTTAGTTCGCTTAATTCCTTTATTTTATCAATTACCCGGCCGTCGAAATCCTGCCCGCCAAAGCCGGCCGGGACGCTCATGAGTAAAATTACATCCAAACTTGTAACTACGGCAGGGTCCAGCTCGGAAATTCTGGTTTCCAGATCAACCGCCAGGCCGACCGACGGGCCCGCTTCTTGAACTTTACCGACAAAATCTAGTTGGTTTTCCATTTTCTCGATTTGACCGATGATTCTGCCTGCTCCTCCCCTGACCGCCCTCTCCACCCAATCTGCCGGTTCCTTGGTCATGAGGTGAAAGTCCAATTCCAGATCCGTTTCGATTCTTTCAAGGAAACCCGGGTCGATGGTTCGGTTTGGGGCAAAGACCCCATCCAAGACGTCTATCTGAACCCTTTTAACCAGGCCTTCGGCCAAGGCAATTTTTTCCTCTACCTCTCTTATGTCGGTTGTCAGAATTGTCGGGATTACTTCGACCATGACAAAGTAAGGGGATCTGTCGGAGCCTTAGTCCCTTCTCCCAAGGTTTTTCCGACCCTTATCACCTGTTCAATTAGTCTATTGGCATAACCCCACTCGTTGTCGTACCAGGCAAAAACCTTGACCAGATTCCCCCCTATAACCTGGGTCAGGGGTAAATCCACAATCGCCGACTCGCTTCTGCCGATAATGTCCGAGGATACCAGGGGTTCCTCCGAAACCGCCAGGATGCCCTTATAGAGAGGGTTTTCGGCCGCCTCCTTGAAGGCCTGGTTGACCTCCTCGACGGTTACGTTTTTCTTTAAGACCGCGGCTAAATCTGTAATCGAGCCGGTTATTACCGGAGTTCTTAGGGCCCGCCCGTCAAAAAGACCTTTGAGCTCGGGAATAGTTTCCGTTGTCGAAATGGCTGCCCCAGTTGAGGTGGGAACAATGTTTTCGGCAGCTGCCCGGGCGCGTCTTAAATCCTTGTGGGAATTGTCCTGAAGATTCTGATCATCCGTATATCCGTGAGAAGTGGTCATGGCTGCTTTTTCTATCCCAAATTTGGCGTGGAGTACCGCCGCCACCGGGGCAACGCAGTTGGTCGTACAGGAAGAATTGGATAAAACTTGGGCCTCGCCTTTATATTCATTGACTCCCAAAATAAAAGTCCCGATATTTCCCCCCTTAACCGGGGCCGAAATAACCACCCTTTTGGCTCCTCCGGCCGCGTGTTTTTTGGCATCTTCCTCGGTTGTGAATTTGCCGGTAGATTCGATGACAACATCGACTTGGTACTTCCCCCAGGGTATTTTGGCTGGGTCTTTTTGGGCTAAAACAGGGACTTTTTTGCCATCAACGAGTAAATTTCCGATTTGCGGGTCTTCATCCGTTACCGCCTCGGCTTTTTTGATTTCCTCGGCCTTGACCTCCTTTTCGAACTTCCTGTAGATGGTGTCGTAGTTGACCAGATGGGCCCAACCCGAAGTCTCCATACTTCCCGAGGTATTTACGGCCCCAAATTCGATTTCGTTTGCATGTTTAAGGACACCTATTCTAAAGGCAATCCGACCAATACGACCAAAGCCATTTATTCCAATCTTAATCATGGCAGTTTATTCATTCTAACAGCGCCTCAATTCCGGGTAAAGTACGCTTTGATAAGAATTCGAGCATTGCTCCCCCGCCAACCGATATCCAATCGAATTTATCTTTGAGCCCCAACATATCAATGGCGGCAATTGTGTCTCCTCCCCCGGCAACTTTGAATGCCGAAGAACCTGCGATTGCCGCCAAGACCCTCTTTGTTCCCAGAGCGTGGCCCTCCTCTTCGAATTTCCCGATGGGCCCGGAAAGAATAATCGTTCCGGCGGAGGCTGCATCACCTTCTATTTTTTCAATCGAATGGATTGTTATGTCTTCTTTGTCGGGAAGCAAGTTGGCAATTGTAACCTTGGGGTCCGGGGATTCCTCCATAAATGTAGGCAAGGCCCCGACAACGTGGATTTTGTCGGCAAAAGACCCAAACCCGTCAATATAAAAAAGCTTATCTTCTTTGACCCCACCGATTATGGCAACAACTGGCTTTTTAGGACTCTCAAAAACTTTGCTTAGATTTTCAATTTCAGCCACAAACCTCAAGCCCGCTGCGTGGGGAAGAAGTTTGGGTAAACCCACAATTGAAGCGTGTTGCCGATGTGAAGCTGCAAATGCCTCATTTACGAAGACCTCGCCGTTTTGAGCAAGGCGTTTGGCATATTCGAGGTCGTTAGCCTCCTCGCCCGGGTCGAAGCGCAAATTCTCCATGACCTCTAAATCTTGCCTGCCCAAGATACTTTTTAACCTCTGGGCAACGGGCTCAATTTTAAGCTCCTCAGCCACCTTGCCCTCGGGCCGGCCCCTATGGCCCAAAAGGATAACTTTGGCGCCGTTTTCCAAAAAAAGCTTCAATGTGGGGACTAATGCTTCAAGGCGGTAGTCTTCTTTCTGGGTTACATCCAAATCGGCCCGGACCAGGACTTTTTTCCCTTGAATGTTAAGACTTTGGACAGTGGGGACATTCATTTGGCGTCTAATTGTTTGCTTCTATTTTCTTGATATCTTCGAGTCTTCTTTTGAATCTTTCTTTGCCGGCAAATTTGGTCTCCAGGAATGTCTTTATCATCTCTTTGGCCTCGTTTTCCTGGGTAAAATCAGCCGCAATCACCAAAATATTCATGTCATCGTCGTTTCTACCCGCTTTGACCTGCTCCGGGTTTTTCCCGACCCCCGCCCTGACCCCGTCGATTTTATTGGCCGCAACTTCAACCCCAACCCCACTTCCACAAAGAAGGATGCCCATCGCTTCTTGCCTTCCCACAAGCACGCCGACTTTTTCGGCATACAAAGGATAATCATCATTGGGGTCAAGCTCGTAGGCTCCCAAATCCTGCCAATCCCAACCCCACTCGGTCAGCCAACCTTTTGCCTTTTCTTTGAGGCCAAAACCTTTGTGGTCTGTTCCTAAATAAACTTTCATTTTAGGCGGTGAGTCCCTCGCTTAAGTCCAAAATCTCTTTCCTGGGGTCTTCGGCTTTGACTACATCCGTGGCAACTGCTACCCCCACGGCACCCAGTTCCAAACTTTTTTTGACATCGTCCCGTGAATTTATCCCTGCCCCGACAATTAAGGGAATCCCTGCCTCTTTGGCCAAAACCGAGGCTTTGGCAATAACCTCCGGCTGGGCCGTGGCCACGGAAGTCTCGGTACTGCCTATAAGCTCGGGGGGCTCGTAGGCCACATAGGTGGGCTTAAGTTCCAAGGCGCGCTTAAGCTCATCCAGATCCCCGGCAAAGACCATGGTTTTTAAATCCACCTCTTGGCACCTGGCCACCGCCTTGGCCAGCTCGGCTACATCGTCAAATTTGTGCTCCGAATGGTTTAGGAATACGCCTCTGATTCCTATCCGGATAGCCTCCTCGGGAAGAGTCCAGCCGGTATAGGGACCAAAAGAGACCGGGTCGATATGCTGAATCCAAACCTCAAGCCGGGTCGAGGAAACCACCATTTCGGCATCAATAATCTGGACAACGGGAATTATTTTTACCTGGGTAGTGTGGGCTACCTCTTCCAAAATTTTGGTCAGGGCCAGCGCTTTTTGGCCGCTGCCCTGCTCGTAAGTCTTGAAGTTAACAAAAATCATTCCGTAATTCCCAATATGGAATTGAGCCTGCCTTTGTCAAAACCCACCACGGTCTCTTTGCTTCCATCGTCTTTGGCAATGACGCTAAATGGTACTCCCAAAAATCCGCCGGAATTCTGCGTCATTTCATTTCTGGCAGCCTCATCTTGGTCGACCAATTTTTCCGTGAATGCCACGTTTTTGCTGCCTAAATAATCTTTAAGCATTTTGCAATACGGACAGGTGGTAGTTGAATAAATCGTTACCTGCACCAAAATCACCTCCCCTTACTTAACCTCAATCTCGCCTTCCATTCCCAGGGCTTTATGGCCAGCGATGCTACAGAAAAAGCTGAAGGTTCCCCCTTCGGAAGCAGTAAACTCAACCGAGTCTTCCTCCCCTTTGGCTATTGTCTTGGTTGAAATCCCAAGATCTGCAACAACCAAATTGTGGGCAATGGCCCCAATATTCCTAAATACAAGCTTTATTTTTTCTCCTTTTTCGACTTGAATGTTTTTAGGATTATAAGAATACTCGCTTCCAACAACCACGATTTCCCGGACTGAGGTGGTTACCTCGGAAGGATTTGACTCCTCGGTTCCCGTAGGCGTTGGTGCTTCTTTTAGGGTCGTTTGGCTTGCCGGTTTTCGAAGCAGGAAAAAGCCGGCTAAAATTATAGCCAGGAAGACTCCCAGACCAATCCAGATTCCTTTGTTTTGCATCTTACATTACTAATATAACTCGACCTTAGTCCAATTACCAGAATTGGGAAGCCTATTAACCGGGCAGATACTTGGTCAAAATAAAAACTAAAACAATTCCCGTTAAGAAAAATCCGGCTACCGGCCAACGATTCTCTCTCTTTCCTCCATGAACCAACTCGGGCAAAATATCGGCGGAGGAAATATAAAGAAACATCCCGGTTGAAAGTCCAAGCAGGGGCCCAATCAGCCCCATTGACTTTTCGGCCAGTACCAAGGTAAGAATTGCCCCCAAAAATGTGGCCAGAGCCGAAAAAAGGTTATAGATAATGACTTTAAGTTTCCCCACTCCGCTTGACAGAAGAACCGCAAAATCCCCTATCTCCTGGGGTATCTCGTGGAAAAAGGTCGCCAAGGCAACCACCAGTCCCAAGCGCACATCAGCCAAAAATGAGGCGGTAATTACCACCCCATCGATGAAATTATGGATGGAGTCGCTGGCAACGATTAAAGGAACCGCGGTTCTTAAGGAGTGGCCGTGTTCCTCATGGTGGTGGAAATGCAGTAAAAAATCCTCGGTCAAAAAGAAGGCGACAAGGCCCAAAAGGGTAAGAAGGTACACGCTCTCCCCGGCTAGGGCCGTTGCCTCAGGCAAGAGGTCCAAGAAAGCAGTTGCCAAAATTACTCCGGCGGCGAATGAAATAAGATAAAGGGAGTATTTCTTGGCCAGGCCCTCTTTCCAAAGAAGAAAAAGCCCGCCCGCAAGCCCGGCAACGCTGCCCAAAAACAGATACAAAAAAAGCGGCGCTGCAAACGCTCCCATATACCAGCTACTCTAACAAAGCCAGGCCAATCGGTAAAGAAGGAAAGTGGTACTTAGAAGGAGCCTTCCAGGGTGTGGGTTTCGGGTTTGACGTCGTTAACTTTCTCAAGGGTGACAACAACGCCTTTGTATTCGGAGTAGTCTTTTCCAGATTCAAATTCTAGAAGGAATCCGCCCTTAGCAACCCTCAACTTTCCGGTTGAGATGTAGGCAAAATTAGAATCTCCCTCTTTGCCCCTAACCAGCCAGCCCTCATAAAAGGTCCCAGCTTCCGGATCCGGAAGGTCTGCCAAAACGGTGTGGCTAAAGCGTCCTGCCTCGTATTTTCTGGTTGCGATTCCGCTTCCGGTTCCGCCTGAAACATCCTTCAACTCAGCTCTTTCCACATCGTCAGGAATCTCGAAGTTAAACGACTTTTCCAATTTTTGCTCAACTGAGGGAGTTGAAGTAGGAACGGTCTTTGGGGCTCTGGCCCTTCTTATGACAACAATGCTTGTTGCCAAAACAGCCAGGATAACAAGGCCGATGACGATATCTCTTGCTTTCATTATCCGAAAAATAGCACGCTCCTTCCTATTTGTCAAATCTCCTCACTCGCAACAGGGGTCCTTGAAGCCACAATTGGTGCAAATCGCCTCTTTGGTTCCGGGAACGGAGCCTATCGAAAAGCCGCAAACGGGACACGGTTGGGTATCATGCGATATTTTCCGCATATTTACCGCAAAATTACCGCGTGCCTTGTCAGGATAGCCTTGCATAGACTCCAAAAAGGGCCAAAACCGCAGCGACCAAGAGCCACTGGGTTGAGGCCAACCAGATGTCGTATCCCAGATACCCCACTCCCGAAAGAACAACCGCTACAAGAGAGCCAAACATCAAAAACGTTGAAAACTTCTTTATATCCTCTTTACTCATTTACCTCACCTCCTTAAACGACGAAAGTATCCAATAGATACCCAACAGCATATGCAAGAATGGCGGAGACACCCCCTATGGCGAGCATCTCAATTCCGCTTCTCAGCCAATGTTTTTTGGTATAAATTCCCTTTAATATCCCTACCGCAAAAAGAGAAAGCCCAACCACGAAACAGGAAACCACAAAGGCCGATTCCATCTTAAATAGGTATGGCAAGACTGGAAAAAGCCCGGCTATTACGAAGGAGAAATAGGTAACAATGGCATTTTTAAAGGGAGAATCGTATCTCCAGTGTCCACTGCCTTCGGCTTTTTCGTACTCCTGTTCGCTTTTGACCCCCATATAAATCCCGGTTGCCATGGAAAACCCGTCTGCAAAAAGATTGGCAAAACCCAAAATAACGGCAATCGAAGGATGGAGGCCAGCTCCGGTGGAGCCCGCAACAACGGCAAAAGTGGTAATTATTCCGTCATCGGCTGCAAAAACGGCATCCCTTAACAAAGAGGCTTTTTCGTAGATAGACGGGGAATTTCCCATCTTGGTTTTATTCTAACATACCCCTTGACAGGAATTTCCCAAAAATCATAATGGGTGAACGAGATTGTGTTCAAGGAAGAAGGTGTAACTCCTTCGCTGTGCCGCAACCGTCAAAGCCGGAAAACTAGCAACCTCGAAGTATTCCGAGCAGGAAAAAATGATAGCTCACGAACAAGAAAAAGTCCTCGATATATCTTTATATCCTCCCCTTTCTCCTGATGTTAGAAAACAAGTTCTAGTCGAAGACACAGCAGGATTAGTCTTGGAAGCGGGTAAATTAAGCCTAGAAGAAAGAATAAATCCTAGAAAACTTAAAATTAAAAACGGACGTGTTTTTGATCCAGTCTCTGATAGGGAAGTTACTGAAGGGCTTAAGTGGGATAGTAGCTTAGAAATTGTCGAGGGGATGGGCATGACCAATTTTTATAATCATTTGGTTGATAACAAAGATTCCGTTGTTATCTGTGTTAGTCCCCCGAAGGGCATATCTCCCTATCTTGAAGGCCGAATAAACATAGGTTTGAGGAAAGGTGAGGATATAGAGTTTTACGGAATACCGACAAAATTAAATCCAGAAGAACTTCTAGACTTTATATCAAGAGTTTCGGAATTTTCTGATGCAAAAATACCAAATCAACCTGATTTTTTAAGGATGACCCCAATACCCGTTTTTGTCCCCTCCAATGAAAACGTATGGAAATTTTTAAAAAAGGTTGCCCCCTTGGATAGCAATGCCTGGCAAACAATTCTTGAAGGAAAACCGTGGGAAATGAAAACAAGGTCAGAAAAAGATGCCCAACTAACTATTGAGTCAGCAGCTTATTTACTCTCAGAGGCAAAAACTCCGAGAGATTTCGTCTTTATAGGAGCATACATAGAAAGAAATATGCAAAAGTTGGGGTGGGGACTGGATAGAGCTGGCTGTCCGGGGGTTTTTAATTCAGAGCTTTTAGCTTCCGACAACTCTGGATTCACTAAGGATGCTTTTGGAAATACCAGAGCAACCACTTGGGAATATCATAGCGGAAGTTGTGTGGTTTGTGGAGAAAGTGACGTTCCCGTGGGTCCTTGTAAAATCTGCAAAATCTGCGAGAAAAAGCTATAATACGCTATATTCCGGCGTGGCGCAGTGGTAGCGCGGTCCCCTGTTAAGGGAAAGGTCGCAGGTTCGAATCCTGCCGCCGGAGCTGATTTGTTCTTAATCTGACCAATAAATTCGGAACGATATGGAAACGTTATCAAAGGAAGAATTAGACAAAATTATTGAAGAGTTAAAGAAAAGGGGGGCTAGAAAAACATGCCCCATGTGTGGAAATAAACTCTTTAGTATTGCTCCTGCGTATTTTGTTAACACACTTCAAACCTCCGTCAGCAATCTATCTTTGGGAGGAAAATCGATACCCTCAATTCCAATCATATGTACCAACTGCGGTTTTATATCCCAGCATGCGATAGGGGTTCTGGGTATTATGCCAAAGGAAGTCTTAAAAGAATCGAAAAAATGAGTGACAAATCGACAGTTACATCTGACGAGACGCTAAGTAAAAAGATCACTCGAGTAGTTAACCTAGACGAGACAGAAATTACTGTGACGGAAACAAAGCTTGAGAACTGTTTTTTAAAACACAAGAAAGCATTAGATTCAGGAAGTGATTGGAAAACACCTCTTGGTCTGATAATCACAATAATTTTGGTTTTTCTGACAACAGAATTTAACAAGGATTATTTAGGTTTTGGGAAAGACACTTGGAAAGCAATTTTCTTTGGTATCCTATGCATTTCCGTTTTATGGTTTTTAAAAAGCTGTGTTTCAAGATATCAAAATAGGAAAGAAAATATTGACACCTTGATTGAAAAGATTATGGGGACAAAGACAAGGAGTTGATTAATTTTAATCTTTCTCTTGCCTGTTCAGCCCAGATTGGGTTTTGAAAAGCCTTGAGAACATGGGACAAAGCAGTGGTCAGTGCGAAACTAGGAACACGGAGCAAGGCAAATTAAGTCGAAGCAACTTCCGCTTGTTCAAGCAAATTCATTGCCAAACTACTAAGAGTAAGGTATTCATAAGCCCTTTGAGGATTGTTAATTTTTGCGTTTGAAGTATGACTTTTCTCGTTTTTAAATCTATCAATGGCCATTGTCAAAAACTTAACTCCTTCGTTAAAATCGCTGTCTACATTATCCGCGGCGGCACCCTTAATGTGCAACCTCCCTTTTCCGAACGCCTCGGAACCTTTTTCATAACCCGTTATACTTCTTAGTCTATCTCGGACTACCTTAAAGCTTTTCTCAACGGCCTCGGGATACTCTTCTTTCTCAAATAAACTTCGACACTTACTCAAAATTTCAGGATGTAAAACTGATAAGTCAAAAGTTCCAGCTACTTGCCGTTTGTTTGGTTTCTTGCCTGTGAACTCTTGATATTCTGGGTCGCCTTGAATTTTCAGATAATATTCTTCAAATGCAGGGAGTAGCTCTATGTGATATGACCCGTCGTCAGGCTCGCTATAGGGGTCATCATATTCATCAATAATACTTTGCATTCTGTTGCCAGTTTTTAAGACCCTTAAAACCTTCTCGTCTTTTTCCAGCTTCGTAAATAGTTGGTCTAATTCAGTCCCTCTGTAATTGTTGTTTAGGTCGTGGGTTGCGTGTATTTTTAAAGGCGCACCATAAGGTGCGATAGCTCTTGCGTCCTCAACCCTTTCTAGAAGGAAATATAATTTTTCTTTACCGCTCATCATAGTTCATTACCTCTTCACTCTTATTTATCATATTTTATCAATTTTTGGTAGAATAGGCACATGTCAAATAGTGATCATCCATACAAGGGGTTTGTTATTGAGACTGTTTCATACAAGCTCGCTTCAGGAGAATGGAGCCCCAAGGCCATAGTCCGTGAGGATAGGAAATATGAGATTAGTGAGAGTCCATTTATATGGGAAAGAGAATTTTCGACTAAAGAAGAAGCGGATAAGTTTGCCTTAGTTCAAGCAAAGATGTGGATTGATAGGAACAAATGACTTCAGGCGATTTTATAAACAAATGGAGAGACCAAAAAGACCCCGACGGAACTCCTCTGGTGGGTATTGTTGTAAATTGGGAAAAAATTTCTCCACAAAGCAAATTAGTCCAGTTTTCAGGTAGGGAGGCTTGGCAGAGAATGCTAGAATATGCCCCTCCTTGGCACAATGATGGGACGGTAAAACCCTTCAAACAATGGATTGGAAGCAGAGCATATGTGGAAGAAATAGAAAGGGAAAAACAGGCTGGTAAACTGGGGTATTACGAAAAAAATGGACTAGAGCATCCCTTTTTCTGCGTTTTTGCTACCGAGGATGGTCTAAAAGGTGTTGTAGGTGATGGAAACCACAGGTTTCTTAATTGTAAATTTTTAGAAGGACAGGGAAAGGACTTTAGTCAAGATATAGCTAGGTGCACATTAGATATTTTATGTTTGCCAAATCTTTCAAAAGTTATCCAAGATGCCGTTTTCCCTGATTC
>Ga0209323_10001843_pt1 | contig 14006 bp, 14 predicted proteins | sample Rifsed19ft2_FD_184014 | JGI IMG/M metagenome (GOLD analysis project Ga0209323, IMG submission 184014) | Soil microbial communities from Rifle, Colorado, USA - sediment 19ft 2 (version 2) | ecosystem: Environmental > Terrestrial > Deep subsurface > Rock core/Sediment | place: Rifle, Colorado...
AAGGTCATTCGAGCCGTTCTTCAGTTCTTCTTTAAGGAGTTTGTAAAGATTGTATGTTTGCATTTCTAGTTATCAGAGATATTTATTTCAGCAATCGAAAAAGTGTTACATCTATCGTATTAGTTGTATAAGTTAGTTCGATAGTATCTTCTTTAAAATTTATATAGATATCTATAGTATTTTGCTTATATTTAGAATCATCAGTGATTACTTTTTGAATTTCACGAAAGGGTATAAATAAGATTCCATCTCGTGGCACAAGAAGAGTTCCTTCCCCTCTTTGTAAGGTATGTTTAAACTTATCACGAAAAGTAATCTGCCATCCTTTTTGTTTCTTACTTCCGGGTCTGATATAAACCTTCTCACCATTAATTGCTGCCTCGTAAGCACCCCATTCTTCCAGTTTATAACCTTTAGTTTCCAATATTTTCTTTAAATCATCTCTTAGAATTTCTTCCTGTCCTGGCTTCTCAATGAGTTTTGTAATACAGTTTTTCTTCATAAGCAAAAAATCGAATTCCTCTTTAAAAGCTTGAACCATAGCCTTCTGATGTGGATTATGCTTTTGCGGCTCTCCCTGGGCAACTACAACGTATTTATTAGCTTTGAACAAAGAAATTAAATACAGTTCTAATGATTTCCTTATGACAGAGTCATTAAAATCGGATTGCATTGCAGATCTGCCGTCATTGATAATAACAGCCCTATTCCAGTCTTTAATTTTATCTTCGGGGGACGTCAAATGGGTCTTAAGTCTGTTGCAAATATCCTTTGCTTCACCGATATATACCTTTTTAACTGCGGAATCAAAAAGAATATAGATGCCTGGATATTCAAGGTTTCCCCACTCTTTCTTAAGTACTTCCAACGCATGCAGTGTTCTCGGAATATCCCATGAACGTAAGTGTCCTGTTGTCCTGGCTCTTATTATGCCATCCCCATTTTTAAGGTCTTGATGATATCCAAACTTATCTTCCATTATTTTCCATTCCTTGTTCTTTCTTTAATGTTATTATTGTTTCTCTAAGTCGATAGTTTCTTATCTGACCTGATCGGCGATTTCGTGCCTTTTCTATTTTCTCAATGGTAAGCCCAAGTTCTGTCCCAATCTGAGCTAATAATAAATCGGTCGGCACATAAACATCTGCAATTAGGCTATCGCCAACAACCAGAATGAAACGGCCGTTTGCTCTGAGAGAATTTGTAACTGCATTCATGACTTTATACATATCATCAAAGTATTTGTGTACAATGTAAGGCATGTCATTTCTTCTGTAATTACCTCTCCTTTTTATGTTCTCCTCAATATTTGCCTTTATTTCTTCTATCCAACTATTCGTATAATTGGAGTTTGATTGAGCAAATTCTTTGATTAACCCTTTAGAAACATTGTCGCAAACAACAAGACTATCCTTAACTCTCTTGGCGTCCTTTGCTTCTTTTGTAAAACCGAGCCATGCCATTTCAATTTTGTAGTTCATAACATAGTCAAGTCCATTCATATATGGTGGTGATGTAATTATGAGATCAAATAAGTATTTATGTCTGTATTCCATCGCATTGGCAAGCAAAACCTTACTTTCTACAAAGATATTCTTTTTGTATTTGACTTGAAGGCCTTCTAAGTCTTTGCAAATGTCTTGAATCTTATGCTCCATAAGTATCCAGGGGGCATTGTCAGCGATTTTTTTGTTTTTCCAGTATCCAAGACATGGAGTCCTTTTAAGATTGCTGCAGTCAACCAATATTGAGGAAAATGCAAGCAGGATGAGGTTTTTGACCTTGGTTTGTTCCCTTGTTTTTGTAAGGATAGAATCAATTCCCCCTTTAAGGAGTTCCAAATTTCTCAATACCCCTTTATTGAACTGATTCTCTGATTTGAGAAATTCAGGTGCAGGAGTTCTTAAGTTTTTGGGAATAGATGAAAATGTTTCATTGAGCAATTCAGGGGCAACGTCCCATGACTTAACCTTTATGTCTGAAATAAATTGAAGAAGTGGATTTAATTCTGTTCCGATAGATTGGTAGCCATTTAACTTGCTTTGGGTAAGGACAGTACCACAGCCAGCAAAAGGGTCGAGAATAACAGGTGATTTATAATCATCTTTGTATTGGTCAAGTATTGATTGTACAAATGATGCGGAAAAACCCTGAATATAAGGTGCCCACCGATGTACATGTTCTCCAAAGTTTGATGTAAATTGGATCGGTTGCCTTCTTTCAACAATTCCAATCCCTAATTCTTTCAGGTAAGGCTTTGAGTCAACATCACATGAACCGCCAAACTTTGGGGAAGAAAGTATGTTCTTTTTCCTGATGTCCGTTGCATTGTTGTCTATGAGGGCTAATTTTAGTTGCATAGGAAATTCTTCAGAATATTTATGTAAAGAATATTCTCGTCTTTAGGACTCTCACCTTTTGTCTATTGTCAATGATTTAGGTGGTTTCTGAGGCTTAATTATAATTAGAATTTGATTCCTGCTTTTGATGACTTGGCTAAAAGATAGTTTATAAATCCAGAACAAGAAACCAACATAAATTTTGCATCTTCAAAATCCAAGGTTGGTTCCTCCAATAATGCATGTCGTATTCCATCTGCATCGCTTGTGTAACCATAAAGATTATCGAATGCTTTTTTCAGAGCGGGATGTAATGTCATTTTCTTCTCGATTTCCTTTAGAGCTTGCCCCAAAGCGGCTTTAGTATTTTTGGCTATTAAATTGCAAATTGCTTCAACAGCACTTATGGATTCCTTAATTGAATTTCTATAATCAGGGGATTTTCTATCCGCAAATAAATCAAATGCACTTTTTAAATGAAGAAAAACAGGTTTCAGAGGTTTCGTTGTTTCCAAAGCTTCTTCTATCTCGGTGATTTCTTCTTCCGATGTCATTTGTGTAATTTTCCCATCTACAAAACGATACGCTGATAATTCCCGTTCTAAAACATTATTGGAAAAATTAATAAATTCCTTATTTGTTGGCTCATTCGGGTAACTATTAGCAATAAATTCTACAAAGTCATATACTTCAAACCATGAGCAATTGAAGTAATATTCTCTTATTGATCTGTAAGTAACTGACCATCTGTCATCTAAAGTATCAATCGGTTTTTTGAAAAAATCGTGCCATAAGAATTTGAAGAGAAAGTGAATATTTTGATGATAAGAAAGCCATTGATTGCTTTCCATTTTATTCCAATAATAAATATTTAAGGCATTCCACAAACCATTGCGTAAATCATCATCGATATTATCGACTTGTATAACATTTTTAACAGTCTTTATACCTTTTCTTTGAGAAAATAGTTCCATACTTATAACCCTTTATTTCTTTTGTTGAATAAGTTATTGTATTTTATCTTCGGCACGATAATTGAGGAAATACGCTAATTTGGTGAATATTTATTGTTTCTATTCCTCCATCAGTTTTCAAACTACAAATTCATTTCAACACATCCCTCACATCTCTCTTATCCGTTTGAAGTTCCAAGAGATACTTTATTGCCTGATGGACGGAGGAAAATGTTGCACTGAAATATTCTTCATGATGCGATATCAATTGTTCCGATAAAATCCTTCGCACCCATCTTTTAATTCATCATAAACCCCACATTCCAGCATTTGTTCGCATTCAGAACAGAAGCCGTCATAGCCGTCTTCGACATAGGTAAATCCAAGTTCTGTGAATATCTTGTGGTGCTGCTCAAGGTCATTATAGCATATTCAATAGAATCAATTGAATTATAATATTAAAAAAGCCTTTGTCAAACAAAAAATTAAAAAATGAAGTTTAAATTTCAGGCAGGAGGATGTTGATTGGGCGTCAGGGAAATGGGTGAGATTGTGTTCTTCTATCACTTATTTATCTTTAAACACCTCAAATCCTTTCAAATAGTCTTCAAACTCTATTGGTGCTTCTATTCCAAGTTTGGTCAATAAATCTATAGCCTCGCTTATTGAGATGTCAAGCTTTCTGGCTAGTCCCTCTAATGAAAGTTTTCCTTCCTTGTAATACCTGACCATCAAAAACTCCCAGCCATGTTCAAGAAGCTCTCTGGCTATCGTTGACTTATCCTTATGTTCAAGTTTGGAGAGTTCTTCAATCCTCTCCAAATCTTTATCCTTTAATCTCAAGCTTATCACACCCATCATTTTCCTCCTTTCAGACGTTTTGTGGCGTCCTCAATTATTTTTTTACTGTATCTGCCATAGACAGACAGTTTCTCAAGCTTCGCCAAAGCCATGGATTTTTCTAATCTATTCTGTGATGCAAGGTTTAAGAGAAAATGAATTGCAGTTGTAAACCTCTGGCCAATAACCTTACACGCCTTAATTGTTTGTCCATCATCTACTGCTATTGCACAATCAAGCCTTCTAGCCAACCAGAGGGCTTCGGCTTCCCCGGTTTCTATCCTGAAATCATGCTGAATCTTTTTAATTGCCTCTGCATTTCCAGCCTTCTTTACGATAATCTTTGTTTCTCTGATAAGGGTTGAAATCAATGTGGCATCTATTCCTTCTTTTAAAAGACATTCTGACTTTACTTTCTCAGGAATAATAACGTTTATCTCTCCTGTTATTTCTCTCAACAATTCTATTTTTGCAAGCAAAATCAACGTTGAGGCGTCAAAGATGATTTCCATGTTTACAATATACTACAAGCGTAATCATTTATCAAATAAAATAAAAAATGAGGTTTATATTTCAGGCAGGAGTATATTAACCTGTGAGCCGGGAAAATATGCAAGATTAAATTCTTTCTCTTTCCCCCACGCCCATTGGGGAATTATCGAGAGTTTTGCAGTCCCTGAGCGGATGGAGAGTTTGCCGTTCCATTGATTGACGAAACGCCTTACGGAAGCCAGGCCGTGCCCTCTTCCTTTTTCTGCATATCGTGACGCCCCGTGAATCAACGCCTTTTCAATAGCCTCCAGATCGCTCTTTAATGAAAATCTCCCTGATAGTGACATCCTGAAACCAATCCCAATGTCCATAACGGCGATTTTGACAACATTTTTATTCATGCTCTGAAAATGGTATTTCTGGATGCCTACAAACCCCTTGGTCTCGCTATGCTCGATGATATTCTGACATACCTCTGAAAGCGCCACAATAAAGCCATTGATTGCCCTTTCGTCATAATGGAGATGCTTTGCGAGGATTGCGTGGGCACGTTCTTTAACCTTCCCGACAATGAAATGAATATCGTCTGACTTTTCTATGGGTGTTATTTCAAGTAAGACATCCGAACTTTGATTTCGTAAATATTTTTCTGATATTTGAGGTTGGGAAGGTTTTAAGGTAAAATATCCATCGGCAAATCTGAAGAAATCCATTCTTTCGAGGTACTTAAGGACTTCTTCGGATTCCGGTAGATACAAGATTTTCTGAACACCCTGTGATTTAAGAAGCTCTCCAATCTCAAGCAGACCGACCATGCCGTAAGGGTCTATAAAGGTTACACCATGAAGGTCGATTTCCTGCGCTTCTCTAAAGACGTGCAGCGCCTGTTCGGAGGTATCTTCAGTTATCTGGACGTTTAAGCATTTCAAAGTAGCCATAAAGTTACGAAAACACTAAGTATTTCTTGTTCTAATCCTAAGCACCGCTTTTCAATTGCATATCATTTTCAAAAATTTTATGATAATGATACATTGTAATCCTCTATCATATAATCGCAAGTGGAAATTACAGCTTTGCAGGGGCTGAAGATTTTGTGCCCCTACCACTAAATTGTTACAAATATTGTAAATTATTGGTTGAAAAATTTTCTTTATGTGCTTTGAAGCAATTCTTTTTGATCTTGACGGCACGCTGCTTGATACGCTTGAGGATCTGGGTAATGCGGCGAATCGTGTACTCGAAAAATATGGCTATCCAACTCACACAATGGATAATTATCGCTATTTTGTGGGGGATGGGGTTGTCACACTTATGAACCGTGCGCTCCCAGAGGATAAAAGAAATAACGACACTGTCCAGGTATGCGTCAAGACATTTCGGGAAGAATATGGTAAAGGCTGGAACGTCAAAACAAGGCCTTACGATGGCGTGGCAGAGATGCTTGACGCATTGACGGCAGGTGGCCTGAAAATGGCGGTTCTTTCCAATAAACCTGACGAATTCACAAAACGGTGTGTAACCGAATTTCTTCCGAAGTGGAACTTTGATATGGTTCTGGGTCAGCGCAACTCACTGCCTCTAAAGCCAGACCCGGCAGGTGCAATGGAAATAGCCAGATGTCTGAATGTTATTCCTTCGCATTTCATTTACCTTGGAGATACTGCTATTGACATGAAGACGGCCGTAACGGCTGGTATGTATCCGGTGGGAGCGCTCTGGGGTTTTCGGACGGAAAAGGAGCTGCTGGAAAATGGCGCTCAGGCGCTGATCAAAAGGCCGCAGGAGATTCTAAATCTCCTGAATTTGACGCATAGGAATTTCAAACCATCTGTTCCTCCCCCTTGACTTCGTCGTGAGCTCAGTCGAACGATGGGGGAGGCAAAGGTGGGGGTGAAGAATAAAGGCTGATCACCCTCCCTTATTCCCTCCCATCAAGGGAGGGATTGTTTTATTCGAGTTGTCACGACGGTGACCTAATTTATCCAGTCGCTTAACAAACGAATAAAACAACCGGGCAGGACATCAAAACCTCACCCAATGTGGAAACTTCTCAAGATCGAAATGACCTCTTCATCTTCAAGGTCATACCAGTTCTCATATGCATCAGCCACGGCAAAGGTAAATCCACTTCTCACATTGAGACAAACAAGCTCGTCAACCCGGGGTAGAATCAAATCAACCGTTCCTTTCGGCGCGGTTGGAACGGCAATAACAACCCTTCCCGGTTTATGTCTTTTTATGAAATCTACGGCGGCGAGCATTGTGTATCCCGATGCCAACCCGTCATCCACAATAATAACAACCTTATCTTTAAGCAAAGGGAATTGCCGTCCTTTCCGGAAAAGCTCGTTGCGCCTTTTGATTGTATCTACCGTTATCTGTATTTGTCTTTCGACCTCTTCCTCTGTGAGATGGAGTTGACTGATAAGGTTCGTATTCAATGATACCTCACCATCGGGCCCGACTGCGCCAAATCCAGCCTCCGTGTTATCAGGTAACTGAATTTTTCTCACGATAATTACATCGAGGGAAAGCCCAAGCGCTTTCGCTATCTCGGCGGCAACAGGCACTCCGCCGGATGGGATGGCAAGCACTATACCATTAACGTCTTTGTATCCTGAAAGTCTCTGGGCAAGAAGCCTTCCGGCTTCCTTTCTGTCTTTGAAAACACACATCTTATCTCTGAGAGACCTATCTTCAATGAGGTTTGGCATGATCCTTTTAAAGAAATTAAATAGCCGCAGAGCACACTGAGGACACAGATGAAAATATTTTCTGTGACCTCTTTGGCTAGATATTCAGGAATTTTAAGGTTAAGTTTTCAATCGCTTTGCCGGTTTATTCGTCCTCGATTGAACCGAAATGTTTTAGTCCAGGTTGTAAGGCTGAATCAGCACAGAATGGAGAAACGCAGAGAAACTGTCCAAAAAATTGAATTGTAAGAAACGTTATCGCAAATTTCCCAATAGTAATCATTAAAATAGGTTTTTTCTTAGACATATTTTTATATCACCCAACTTAATGCCTTATTCAAAAGAGGTATTTTTGTTTGGCTGTTGTTTCAAAGTGTTGACCCCAGTTAATGCCGCACAGCGGTTCTTCTGTGATATCGGGATTTTTACAGCCGCACACATAGGCATAAATCCCAAAGGTTTTTGCCAATTCTGAAATTTGTTCGTATGACTGTTTTCTGTATTCCACATCAAGGGCAATTACACGGGATTGCTCTGCCAGTAAATGAATAGACTTGGCGTTCTGATAATGCTCAAGGATTTTTGGTAAGAAAGGCGTTTTCCCAAGCGCCTTATATAGGTTTTTCTTTATTTGCGGTCTCAAGAATAGATAATTGATACCCATTGAATTTATCCCAAATCCCTGAAGCACCCGAAATAAGGCCGTTAAATTAGACTGTGTATCTGTCAGTCCTGGAATCAACGGGTCTAATTTTACTTCCGACGTAATGCCTCTTGAGCATAACTGCTCAATATTCCGCATTCTTTCCTGTGGCGTTGCTGCAAATGGCTCTGTCTTTTTCTGAATATCTCGATTTAATGTAGTAATACCAATCTGGATATGTATCAATTCTCTGTATTGCTTAAACAACTGCAAAAATTTCGATGGAATCCTGCCTTTGGTAAGCAGGTTTATACCAACACCGTATTCCAGTAATATCCTCAGCAATTCATATGTGCTATTGAGTACTTGCGGGATAGGCTGCAGGACATCGCAGGTTGGACTAAAAAATACATAGGCAGGTAACTTCTTACGACGGGACAATTCTTTTTTTAATTTTTCAGGCATGTTTCCATAAACAAGCACCTTGCCATCGCCGGGATAGATCGAATAACCCCTTGCATAGCAATAAGCACATTGGTGGATACAGCCCAGAGTCGGATTAATCGAGGCCACCTGACTGAGGCATTTTAACGTGGATCTGGTAAGAACGTTTCCTTTACGTTCGACAAAACCTATCTGCATAATTATTTAAAAGTTTATTTTACCGCAAAGGCGCAGAGCACGCAAAGAAGGGAGGCAGAAGTTGAGAATATGAGAAGTTGGGAAGCTGAGAAAATCTCAACCTCTCAACCTCTCAACCTCTCAACCTCTCAACCTCTCAACCTCTCAACTTCCCAATCTTTCTCTTTTCGTCCTTTGCGTCTCTGCGGTAATTATGGTTATTTATTTAATATGAGCCCCCCATTCGCTCGATACAATAACAGATTTTCTTGTAGAGTATCGCGGAAAATATCGCGGTTGCCCTGATTGTCAATTAACATTCCAATGCCGATAATGTCTTCTGTTTTTGAAGGAGATGAAAAACCCTGACTGTTGTCATTCGCATGATAGCTATCGTTACCGCAAAAATCGGCCAGAATGCCCATACCCTTTTCCAACCCGATACCTTGCGAAGAAGTTGCGCTGCGATAAGAGTCGTTCCCACTATAATCAACCAGAAATCCAATACCGGTATCATGTCCGCATCCCTGTGAAACACCAAAAGAGCACTCGTATGTGTCGTCTCCTGACTTATCTTCCAACAAGCCAATAGCTGAATGGATACCAGCACCCTGGGCATAACGACCTGCATAATATTTATCGATGCCCTCATGGTCATACAATAATCCAAAGGAATAATAATAGCCACTGCCCTGCGAAAAATAGTCTCCATAATATTGATCGTTTCCTTTTTGATCGATGAGGATACCAACCCCTCCTGATGCACCAATAATTGTTTCTTCCGGTCTGATGCCCATGCCCGTTCCCTGAGACATGGATTGAAATGATTTTTCTGGGTCTCTGAAATCGGGATACTTACCTCCCGCGAAGTAGAAATCATTTCCACGAGCATCTATCAATGCACCAAACCCTTTTGTAAACCCAACGCCCTGGGCATATTCTCCGCTAAAATAGGCATCGTTGCCCTTAAGGTCGTTCAGCAGTCCTGCCCCAAAAAAACCAACTCCCTGATTTAATACATGACCGCTATAAAAATCATCTCCGTCGTTATCTACTAGCAACCCAACGCCAAATAGGCACGATCCTTGTGAAAATTTTTGTCCCAAATACTTATCATCTCCGTCAAAATCCATGAGGAGTCCTATACCGAATCTTCCTGTACCCTGGGAGAAAGAATTTGCGGCGTTGTAAACATCATTTCCTGAAAAATCAATACACATAGAGACGGGGATGCCTTTGTTGGATGCACCTGCATTATTGAAATAATAATCATCGCCTCCGAGGTCGATAATTACTGCCGCATCGGCGTAATAATAAGAAGCTCCTGTCCCACCAACTACGATTTTCCCAATGTTTGTATCCTGAACAAACAAGATATCTCCGGCAAAATCCTTTGCATCTTTACCATTACTACATAAATTGTTTTGTGTGTTTTGACATCGAATAGATTCTGGCAAGTTAAATGGTAATATTTTAGTTTGTGTTTCGTTTAAAGGAGTTTTTGCATCTGTATTCTGTTCGAAATTTATGTGAACGAGTTTGCTCAACAATAACGATGTTGCTTCAAACAATTTTGAAAGGTCAACCTTTTGAGATAACGACAATAACCTCGCAAGGTCTCTCGGCGTTATCTTCTCATCGGGCAGCCAAACTTTCTGGGCATTTTGATACAAAAATTCAACCTCTTCCTGAGATAAGTTGTGGAATGCCTCTTTCATGAGAGAAACACAGGGCGCTAAACCATCGACAGCAAGCTGGAGTTGTTCCTGCAATAAGCCAGCCGCAACAATTTGTTCTCTTTTAAGTGGAAATCCAAGATCTAATAATTTTGTCGCAAATTCCACTTGAGTACCTATATCTTTATCTACCGCGTTGTCGTGGATGTCCTGGCCAATCTGGGGGGTATTAAATGGATGGAGTATTAAATAATCTACGATAGACAGACGGAATGGATTTACATCGCTATTTTCCTGAAAACCTTCCCGTACATATATTTCCTCGCCAATCCGTTGGATTGCCATTTCGAGTTTATTTTTGAATGGCTCATTTCGAATAGCAAAATTGATGAAAGATCGTTCGGGTTTTTGTGGCGAATCTGTCATGGTTTTTTCTTTCAACCATGGTAATAATGGGGCGGGTGCGTGGATATTTTTAAGAAGTTTTGCAATTAATTTGGGTTTGCATACGGTTTCTGTGCCATCTCTGGAAATTGTTAATTCAGGCACGCCGCCTGTCCCTAATGTTTCTATTGTCTTCTTAAATCGGATCAAATTAAGGCCGTCCTTATCTATGGTAGTTTCATTATTAATCTTCGTAATAATATCGCCTATCTTCAAACCAGCCTCATCGGCAGGCGATCCCGTGGTAATCTCTTTTACCAAAATGCCCTTTCCTTCGGCGTTTTCCATAAAGATTCCCAGCCATCCTTTATTGAAATCTACCTTATCCATCCGAAATCCCTTTTCTTTCAGATAAAAGAAATTTTCGATATCAAACCTCTGGTCATCGACAGACACCTGTACGCCATCTTCAGCAGAAATATCCATACACACTATGAATATTACAAGAATACACAAAAAAGAAATGCAAGATAAAATTTTATTGAACATGATTCTGGTCTGTTTTGTGATTATTAACCACATGTTAAGGCTCAGATTTGAGAGGAGACAACTCTTGTAATAACGTTGCAACTTTCTTCACGTATAAGAAGATTATTTCATAGTTTAAAAAGACAAACCAAAGCCAAGAATAATAGAAGCACTTTCTAAAAGCAATGGGAAAATTTATAAAGGTAACCTGTTTGAATAATTTTAACTTATTAAGAATTCGAAAGAAAATTTGATTAGTTCATTCCCTTTCGTGAAAGGGATTACCTTATGGTGTTTTTCTCAGAATTAAAGCTGTTGATATTTATCTGCCTATTTGGTAATTTATTATTACAATTATTACAAAATATCGTATTTTAGCCTTTAAATATTTGAAAAGGGAGACGTATAATGAATTTATCCGAAGCAATTGACATGGTGGCGAAAGATGAACGTGAACTGCAAGAAAAATACCTGAAAATGGCGGATCAGGAGACAGACCCCTTCGTAAAGGCATTCTTTAACAGAATCGTTAAAGATGCTGCAAAACATGAAAAGAAATTGCGTAAGAAATATGAAAAGATTCTGGCATCATTAAATAAGAAGACATTTTAGATTCTTATGCAGCGTTAAGGACTAAGAAATAAAAAAGCCCCAATATCCTTTACAGATATTGGGGCTCTGATGTCGCAATTATAATTAAGTGACAACTCCCTATTTTTACACGCCAGTCGACTATAATCGATTATGCTATATAATATAAGAGTGCTCTTTTTAATAAAAATTTATAATTTGCGTACTTTTGTGGCCTTGTAGCCCTTCTGGTCCTTTATGACCTCGAATTCGACCTTATCTCCTTCTGCAAGGGTTCTAAACCCTTCGGATTCGATAGAGGTTTGATGTACAAAAACATCTTCTCCATTATCCTGGGAAATAAAACCAAATCCCTTTTTGTCATTGAACCACTTCACGGTTCCCGTTGCCATTTCAAAATCACCCCCTCTCAATAAATATTTAGAAAAGATTATAAAATAAAAAAGGCTACGAGGTACTAGCCTGCGTAGCCTTAAACATTACTATAGTTATAATACAACTTTACAATACGACCAAACCACATGCGCAAATAATATCAAACGATAAATGTTAAAGCAAGAGAAAAAATAAGATTATTGTGAAAATTGTAATAATAAAATTTAGTTGAATTTATAATGCATGCTTGTTAAACTTAGGTATTAAAAGTTATCAAAATCAACACCTTTGATACCTTGTATTTTTTGAGGCGTGGGAGGATAATAAAATGGCAACTGCTATTGCGGAGATTGATCTTGATAAGCTATTGGAAGCAGAAACAATATCAAGAGAAACGGTTTCACATATAAAAGCACAAGTACACAGTTCTAAGGAAAATAGGGAAAAACTAGATGAAAAAATTGAAGCGCTAAAGGTTGATATAAAGAAGGAACATAATGGGGCCAGATCTAAGGATTTAACTCTCTTATTGGGTATATGTAAATGGATAGTAGGAAGAATAAAAGAGGCAGTTGAGCTATTAAAGGAAGTAAAATCAAGAAAGTTAGGGGCTTATTTTTTGGGAAAATGTTACCAGGAATTAGGCGATTATAATCAGGCCTTGGAATGTTTTGAACATGCAAAAAAAACAGATGCAGAAGAATTTGATATCATTATGGATATTGCTGAGACAAAAAGAATGTTAGGCAATATCGATGATGCATTAAAAATTATTAAAAGTTTTTCACATTCACACGCAAACAGTGCCGAATTATATTATCAATGGGGACATTGTCTGGATGATATGGGAGAGTATCAGGAGGCTTTCAATAAATACGAGCAATCGCTTAAAATTGATCCTGACCATGCAAAGACTCTTTTCCGAATGGCATTTAACTACGATATGGGGGGCGAAGACGAAAAGGCCGTAGAATATTACGAAAAGTGTACAAAGTTACACCCTACGTATAAGAATGTGTTTATCAATTTGGGAATACTGTATGAAGATAAAGGCAAATATGATGATGCGATATATTGTTTTGAGGCAATTTTAGATACCGAACCAACCAACGTTAGGGCTGCGTTGTTTTTAAAAGATGCAAAAGCCGCAATGGCGATGTATTATGATGAGGAAGTGTCGAAAAAACAAGGGAAAGAAAGCGAAGTATTGAATATTCCCATTTCCGATTTTGAGCTTTCTGTGAGAAGCAAAAATTGTTTGGAAAAGATGAACATTCTAACATTGAAAGACCTTACCAAAATTACAGAAGCCGATTTGCTTTCTTTTAAAAATTTTGGAGAAACCTCACTCAATGAGATTAAAGCTATTTTGTCCCAAAAGGGATTGCGGTTAGGGCAGGCATTAGAAGGTTATAATGAAGCCGATTTGTTTAGTAAAATAAATAAAGACCAAGATAAGGATTCTATTGAAACTGTTTCAGAACTCGGGCTTTCTATCCGTTGTAGAAATGCCCTTAGCAAGGCAGGCGTTGAAAAAATTACAGACCTTAAAGAAAAAACTGAAGAAGAGTTGATTCTGGAAGGTGTTAAAGAGAATTACCTAGATGAGTTAAAAGAAGCTCTCTCTAAAGTTGGTCTGAGTTTAAAAACGAACGATGATTGTGAGGCAGATTTGGGAAAGAACGCGTCGGAGTAAGATATTTAAAGTTTTTTTCAGATGGTTTAATTACAATATGCTGGGGACGATGCATACATGTTAGATTACATCCGAGGACGGGTGATTAGCAAATCTCCAACCCGACTAATCTTGGAAGTAGCGGGCATCGGTTATTTATTACACATTCCACTATCTACCTTCGAGAAAATCCCCA
>Ga0209323_10001851_pt1 | contig 13985 bp, 10 predicted proteins | sample Rifsed19ft2_FD_184014 | JGI IMG/M metagenome (GOLD analysis project Ga0209323, IMG submission 184014) | Soil microbial communities from Rifle, Colorado, USA - sediment 19ft 2 (version 2) | ecosystem: Environmental > Terrestrial > Deep subsurface > Rock core/Sediment | place: Rifle, Colorado...
CGATCTCGCCCCGGTTGCAGCCAGGGTGAAGGGCGCCGGGCGCGGCTTGTTAGGTGGCTCTACGCCCCTACGCCTCTCCGAGATCGGTGAGGACGTCGAAGAGCGCCTGCTGCTGCCCATTGGAGAGTTCGCTCGCGTCCTGGGGGGAGGTGTAGTGCCCGGTTCAATCGTGTTGATCGGTGGCGACCCGGGCATCGGCAAGAGCACTTTGTTGTTACAGACTGCCCTGGAAATGGCGCGTGACGAGCGCGTGCTTTATGTCTCCGGTGAGGAATCAGAAAGGCAGATCAAGATGCGCGCTTTACGCTTGCTGCGCGGCGATATTGGAGCCGGAGCTGCCCTGGCAGGAGTGGCTTTGCCGGAAGATCTCTTCCTGGTCACCGAGACGAACCTGGAGCTGATCCTAGAGCACATTTCTGGTCTCCAGCCGCGCCTGCTGATCGTAGATTCGATCCAGACCACGACCCTACCCGAGTTGTCGTCTTCAGCTGGCTCAGTCTCCCAGGTGCGTGAAAGCGCTTCTCGCCTGCGAGAACTGGCCAAATCCTCAGGGGTGTCCGTTTTTCTGATCGGCCATGTCACCAAAGAGGGCGCCATCGCCGGGCCGCGCGTGCTCGAACACATTGTGGACACAGTTCTCTACCTGGAGGGCGACCGGTTTCAATCCTATCGCTTGCTGCGTTCGGTTAAGAACCGCTTCGGGGCTACCTCAGAGGTGGGGGTGTTCGAAATGAGCGAGCGCGGCATGGCCGAAGTCTCAAACCCATCAGAGGCCTTCCTAGCCGAACGCATGGTCAACGCGCCTGGATCGGCCATCGCGGTGACAATGGAAGGCACCCGACCCATCCTGGTAGAAATCCAGGGCCTGACCAGCCAAACTTCTTTCGGCATCGCCCGCCGAACCCCGAATGGGGTCGACTTCAACCGTCTGCTTCTGACCGTGGCGGTGCTCACCCGGCGGGTTGGACTGCGGTTGGGCGAGCAAGATGTGTTCGTTAATGTAGTCGGCGGGCTGAAGGTGAGCGAACCGGCAGCTGATCTGGCGATCGCGGCGGCGATCGCTTCCTCCAACCGTGACGTCTCTGTACGCGCCGATACCGTCTTGATCGGCGAGATTGGCCTGTCCGGCGAGCTGCGCATGGTAGGACAGATGCCGGCCCGCCTGCGTGAGGCGGCGAAACTGGGCTTTAAGACGGCGGTAGTACCACGCCGTTTGCGGCGCGGCGAGCCCTGGCCGGAGGACATCCAAATTGTCGAGGCGCGCTCCCTGCGCCAGGCGCTCGAACACGCATTGCTATCAGAATAATTCCACTGTAAACTCGGCTAAGGGTCGAACAAGAGCGAAGAAACCCTTCGGCGGAGCGATGCCACGCTTTAGCAACGTTTCGTTAAGCGAATTGTTCTACACTTTTCTTAATATAAAATCTACGTAAACCTACATTGACGATAGGGGGCATGTTCTGATAAATTTACGCAGGATTCAGCGGATATTCCGGAGATCAGATGTTCATCAAGCGTTTTCAACTGGGCCTGATCCATGTCGCCGTGGCGATGACCCTGGTACCGATCAACAGCACGCTTAACCGAGTGATGATCAAAGAGTTGGCCCTCTCTGCAACCCTGGTGGCGCTCCTGGCCTCTCTGCCCTACGTGTTCTCACCGATCCAGGTGATCATTGGCTCATTCGCCGACCGGCATCCCCTGTGGGGGTGGCGGCGGACGCCTTATATCCTGGTTGGATTGGCCCTTTGCGTGCTGGGCGTAGTGCTTTCCCCTCTGGCTGCCTTTGCCATCGTGGATGATCGCTGGGTTGGTTTAGCCTTTGGGGTGTTGGCTTTCGGTGCCTGGGGGATGGGTTTTAACTTTGCAACGGTTTCCTATCTTTCCCTGGCTTCAGAATTATCGGGGGAAAGCGGCCGGGGGAAGACGATCGCCACCATGTGGTTTATGATGATCGTCAGCATTATTTGCACGGCGATTCTCTTGAGCCATCTGGTCAATCCCTATACCTCCGAGTCGCTGGTGCGGTCTTTCTGGATCGTGGGTCTGGCAGCATTGGCACTGGGCAGCCTCGGTTTGCTTAAACTCGAAAAGCGAACGGCTCTGGCTGAGACGATAGGTGAAGATCGCTATTCGTGGGGGGAGTCCCTAGCCGTGATTCTGGAGAACCGGCAGGCATCCCTATTCTTCGTTTACCTTATCATTTTATTGATAGCCCTCTTAGGGCAAGATATCCTTTTAGAGCCTTTTGGCGGAGAAGCTTTTGCAATGCCGGTCCAGGCGACGACGCGCATCACTTCGATCTGGGGTGGTTTTACGCTGCTTGCCCTGCTGGTCGCCGGAGCTTTGGAAAGGCGCTTTAGCAAACGCCGTGTGGCAGCCTGGGGAGGTTGGGTGGCATTGCTGGCATTTGTATTGATCGCACTGAGCGGGATTGTCGTTAATCTGAGCATGTTTTACTCCGGTGTCGTCTTGCTTGGGTTAGGCACCGGTCTTTCCACGGTCGCGAACCTGTCCTTGATGTTGGATATGACCACGGCCGGCAAGGTTGGGCTTTTTATTGGTGCCTGGGGGATGGCCAATGCGGTATCTCGACTGGTGGGTTCCGTGTTGGGTGGGGCTGTGCGGGATATCTTAATGCAAGTCCTCTCAAATCCAGCCCTGGCTTATGCGGTCGTTTTTGGAGTCGAAGCCGCCTTGTTGTTTGTCTCTTTGCTGTTGCTGCGTCGCATTGACGTGGCTGCCTTTCGAGAAAGCACAAAGCCGCCGGCGTTGATCGAACGCGCTGCTTTGGCCAGTGAGCCTTCGTAATATGTCCAGAGATTGGTTGAATTTAAGCGCAGCGGCCCAGATGCTGGGAGTGCATCCCAGTACGGTACGCAGTTGGTCAGATCAAGGTCACCTGCCCACGCATCGCACCCAGGGGGGGCATCGCCGTTATAAGCGCAACGAGATTGAATTATGGATTCAGTCCCGCCAGAGGGATGGGGCAAGTGGGAGCTACCTGGTTGTGCAGAATGCCCTGAAGAACATCCGGTTGCAGATCAGTGAAGGGCGACTCGCCTCGCAAGAATGGTATCAAAAGCTGGATGAGGAGGCGCGCGCTCATTACCGGCTCAGTGGCCGGGCCATGCTCCAAGGCCTGGTAGGTTATCTGACTACCGATGACGACGCGGCTGAATCTGAAGCGCGTTCTCTGGGTTATGAATACGCTTCAAGAGGCTGGCGGTACGGGTTAGGCGCGGCTGAGGCGTCACGCGCCTTTCTTTTTTTTCGCAATGTGCTGGTTGATTCGATGCTCAATTTATACGAATCGGCAGCGCTCCCCTCCTCTAGCACCTGGAGTGAGATGTTTCGGAAGATTAACGCATTTACGGATCAGATCCAGATCACCCTCTTAGAGACGTATGATGCCTACCAGCGAGGCAACCGGTGAGCCGGCCTAGCAAACGCTTTACCCCCTCGAAATGGTCCGAGTACCTGGTGCCGGTGGTGCTGATTTTCCTTTTGTTGGCCCTGGTTGCGACCTTGATGCTTATCTTTTTATCCCTGTTCGGGCTCACCCCAGGAACTTGAACCCAAGCAACGGATTACTGACTATTGAGAACGGAGGTTCCTATGCACTATGTTTCTATCCTTTCCACCATTGTGACCTTATTCTTTGCGGTAGCTGTGTTCGAGCGCTATCGCCGCCGGAAGGGTGCCCACTTACTCTTGTGGGGAATCGGCCTGGTGTTCTATGGTCTGGGCACTTTGACTGAGGCGATTATGCTCTTCACCTTCCACCCGCTGGCGCTCAAAATCTGGTACCTGACAGGCGCTATGCTCACTGCAGCCTGGCTTGGTCAAGGCACGCTGCATCTACTCGTGCGCAAACGCGGTGTGGTGACGATCCTCTTTGCGCTCCTGGTCGTCGTTTCGGTGATCGCCGTAGCCCTGGTCCTGGCTGCGCCGGTTGGACCGGTGGCTTATAATTTAAACGAGCCGGCCTCCGCGCAATACAAGGAGATCCTTGTGCGCAGCGGGGCGATCACTTTCTTTACCATTCTCCTGAATATCAACGGGACGCTTACGCTGGTTGGTGGAGCAATCTATTCGGCTTACATTTTTTGGCGCAAGCATGTCCTGGCAGACCGGATGATCGGCAATATCTTGATCGCGGTTGGGGCAATGATGCCGGCCATGGGAGGCACGTTCATCAGGGCTGGATTGGCGGATTGGCTCTATCTTAGTGAGTTCCTGGGGGCTGTGATCATGTATGTTGGTTTCCTAAGAGCCACTGCCTCCCAGCCAGCAATGGAACCGCAGAGCGCAGCTCCCGCGTCGGTCAGTTAGCTGGTTAGATTTGCCTTTATAATAGAGTTCTCAAAACTGTGAGGATTTCCATGCCAGCAATGACCTCCCCTTATAAATCTTTATTGAATCTGCCGACGATCGCCAGAATCCGGCGTAACCACGGCTTGGAGCATGCCACGCTTCATCTCCTGTCCCAGCACCACCCAAAACGCAGCCTGGCAGGCCATTCCGACGCGGGTGGATTCTGGATACTGGGGGATGTGTCTATCGATGAGCTCCAGGAAGCAATCGAGGCCGCGCTGGATCGTTTGCGCAAGGGAGAGCGCCAACTCGCCGTCCACCCTAACTGCGGCACTAATTTTGTAACAGCCGGGATTCTGGCCGGGTTGGCAGCCGGGGTGGCCATGTTCGGAGGGCGAAGCTTCCGTGATAAGGTAGAGCGCCTGCCCCTGGCGATAGCTTTAGCGACTGTCGCCTTGATCATTGGGCAACCCCTTGGGTCTTTGCTACAAGAGCGTGTGACGACTTCAGGAGAGCCAGGAAACTTGTATGTGGTCGAGATTGTGGCCAGCCGGCGTGGACGCCTCCAGGCGTACCGTATTGTGACGAGGGAGTGAGTATGGCCTCAAGGCCGCCAGCCGTTTATGTATTGCATGGCGAAGATGAGTTTGCGATCGCCCAGTTTGTCGCCGGGTTAAAGGCCAAACTGGGCGATCCCGCTTTAGCTGAGATGAACACCAGCAGCCTGGATGGACGCTCGCTAAATATCGAAGAAATGACCTCGACAACCAACGCAATGCCTTTCCTTGCCCCACGCCGGTTGGTCATACTGAAAAATCCTTTGGCGCAACTGAACAGCGAATCGCTCCGTCAAAAGTTTAAAGATTTTCTTGAAAGGGTTCCAGTAAGCACTGCGCTAGTTTTAATCTTGGATGGTGCCCTCACGACTGAGCAAATGAGAAAAAAAGGTGAAATACACTGGTTAGAAAAGTGGGTGAGAGAAAGAGGAGAAAGGGTTTACCTCAAGGAGTTTAGAGTTCCTTATGGACCCGAGATGGTCAAGTGGATAAAATTGTGGGTGAAAGAAGCAGGAGGCGAGGTAACAAGCCAGGCAGCTGCATTATTAACCAGTATCGTGGGGGATGATGTCCGCCTGGCAGATCAGGAAATCCAGAAATTGTTGTTATATGTGAATTTTCAAAGGCCGATCGAGGCTGATGATGTCAGAAATTTAACCACGTTCTTTGGAGAGGGAAATATTTTTGAACTGGTAGATGCCTTAGGAAATCGAAATGGTCGCCAGGCAAGCGAGTCATTGCATAACCTGTTGAGGCACCAAGAAGCGGGTTCGATTTTTGGGATGATCGTTCGCCAATTTCGCTTGTTGCTATTAGCCAAAGAAATTTTGGATAACCGTGGCAATGAAGGGGATATTGCGCGATTAATAAAAATCCCCCTATTTGTGGCGCAGAAAATATCACCGCAGGCGCGCAGATTCAGCAAGGAAAGTTTGGAATTAATTTACCACCGGCTTTTGATAGTTGACGAAGCGGTGAAATCGGGCAAGGCAGAGTTAGAAGTTGAACTGGATATGCTGGCTGCAGAGCTTACGCATTAGCGTGCCCGTTCATCCCATTCACTCCGATCCAAATGTGATTCGGTAGGACCGACCGGGTTGTGCGGATCTCGATCTCGCCAGCTTTAATCGGTGGATTGTCCTCGCCAACTGCTTTAATCCGATTGGTCATGCTGGGGTGGACAAAGCAGATATTGGGAGCTTTTCCATATTTTTCCTTGTAGTAAATCGCGGCACGTTCGATCCTGGAAGTAAGATCTGATTTTATATCGTTATCGAACCAAAGCATTCCCACGTTCATATGAGCCTCCCTTAGAACTAAATCGCATCGATGTTAGATCTAGGCAATTCGCTATAAGAAATTTTTGCAGAACAGATGTTCGATATATTAACCGAACATCTGTTCTGTGTCAAGGGGAATTTAAGAAATCTTGAGTAGAAAAAAATAGATCCTAACTTAGAAGCTCATCTATGACTACCAATAGTGCTTCGATATCCGATAATTGCAGATCTCCCATATGAGCTATACGGAACGAAATGTCTTTCAGGGGACCATATCCATTAGCAATCCGCATGCCCCGTTCCAACAGATGGGAGTTTAAGACCTGGATATCGATATTGCGGGTATTTTTTATCGTCGTTACCGTTTGGGAGCGGTAACCCTCGGGTGCGAATATCTCCATACCTCGTCCGATTGCCCAACTCTGGACGCGCTGAGCCATTGCCCTGTGGCGGGCATAACGGTTTTCTAAACCTTCTTCAAGGATACGATCCAATTGGTAATCCAAGGCATAGATTAAAGATAGGGCGGGTGTGGCTGGGGTGGAATCTTTGTGGAGATGCTTTTCTAATCGAAGAAAATCAAAGTACCAACCCCGCTCGGGCACACGCTCTGCATATACCAGAGCTCTATCAGAAATCGCCGCTAGCGCCAATCCGGGCGGCAACGCCAGGCATTTTTGAGATGAAGTGAACAATACATCTAACCCCCAGGCATCCATTTTTATCTTCGCGCCGCCCAATGAAGATACAGCGTCGACGCAGATCAAGGTCTCTGGACTGGCTAACCGGACAGCCGCAGCGATTTCTTCGACCGGGTTCTGTAAACCGGTTGAGGTTTCGTTATGGACGATCGTCACGATCTCATACCTTTTCTTATGGAGCGCTTCGGCAACGATTTCTGGTGTGATCGGTCGATCCCAGTCTGTCTCGAGGATGTCTGCTTGTTTTCCATTTGCCAGAGCGACCTCAAACCAACGTTTACTGAAAGCCCCATTCACACAGCTCAATACATCCTTTTTGGCAAGATTCCGCACAACAGCTTCTTGTAAACCTGTCCCTGAGCTGGTAACTATAAATACTCTAAATTGGGTGTAGAATAATTGCCTCGCTTTTTCCCAAGTCTGGCGATAGATCGCCTCAAATTCCTTGCTGCGGTGGGGGAGCATCGCCTTGGTTTGAGCTGCCAGGACATCCGGATCGACATCCACCGGACCTGGTACGAACATAGGGGACATAGGGACCTCCTGAAGGTGAGCTATAGGTTCAGCGAATCGGCAAGTTGGCGAATCAGCGAGTCAATCCATCATCCGATGATGCCAGCCGATCGATCTAATTGTATCAGCGGGAAACTAAACCGGAGATGGTAACCAAAGAGACTGCTATAATTGCTCCCATGCGCCGCCTGCTTGTATTAGTTTCTATTTTTCTTCTGGCTTGCCAGGCTGTTTCGTCTCTTCCTGAGGCTATTCTAGCTTCTCCGGCGACTTTTCCAACGAACACTCTGCAGATTCCCACTGCGACGCCTTTTTCAACGCAAGTTCCAACTCGTTCTCCACCGCCCGTAACACCGACTACAACGCAACCAAAGGACTCATTCACAGTCCGCCTTCACCCCGATGGCCCACTTTATACAGGCGACCTGGTGAGCATAGAAATCATCGCTCCAAATGAAGCGGATCTGGAAGAGTCAAAAGTGCAGGTTCAAGTGAGCAACTCCTCCACTCCAATCGATCTGGGAACGGCTGATTTTAACCCTTATGGGATTGGCGGACGCTTGCAAGCTACCCTGACCTGGGTGTGGGACACACGGGGATTAGCTGCTGGCGCATATCCCCTCAATATCTCGATCTTGCCAGATGGTCTTTCCTGGACTGAAACGGTCCGTCTTTTCCCGAGGGATGATCTGCCTCCTCCTGAACCCGGTGCGAAGTGGGAAACCGCGGAGAATGAATGTTGCCTGGTCCACTATATTACCGGAACCGAAGCAGCCGATGACCTGCCCTCCTTGTTGGCGAGCGCTGATGAAGTGGCGCTCGACGCTGTGGAGAGTATGGGAATTGGATTTAGCGATCCGATCCCAATCACGGTTTTGCCGCGCGTCCTGGGCCATGGGGGGTTTGCTGCCAGCGAGATTTACATATCTTATTTGGGTCAAAACTATGCCGGCAACGATTTTTCTCAGGTCTTGCACCACGAGATGATCCACCTGCTGGATAGTCGCCTGGCAGGGGACTTGCGCCCAGCGTTATTGGTGGAAGGCCTGGCGGTCTACCTGTCGGGAGGTCACTTCAAAAGAGAACCGCTGCTGCCGCGAGCCGCTGCCCTGGTGGATCTGGGATGGTACCTGCCTTTGGCGCCGCTCGCCGACGCGTTCTATACTTCCCAGCACGAGATCGGCTACCTGGAAGGGGGTGCCCTGGTGCAATATATGGTAAACACTTTTGGGTGGAAGGCTTTCGATACGTTTTACCGTGATATTCATCCCCATTCCAGCGGGAAACAATCGCAGGCGATCGATGCCGCCTTGCAAACCCACTTTGGCCTAACGCTGGCCCAGCTGGAGGCGCGCTTTCTGGCAAGTCTCCACCACCAGCAGATTAACCCGGACATGTACGACGACATCCACCTGTCGGTCTATTATTACGATACCGTGCGGCGCTACCAACAATTGCTGGACCCTTCTGCATATTTCCTTACAGCCTGGTTGCCTGCGGCAGAGCAAATGCGCGAGCGGGGGATCGTGGCGGATTACCTGCGCCATCCTGAAAACCCTGAAAACGTTGCCCTGGAGGCCATGCTGGTAGAGGCTGATAGGGATTTGCGTGCTGGCAATTATGTTGAAGTTGGGAAGACGCTGTCCCAGATTAACACCGCTCTTGATGAGTTAGAATGATTAACCCAAAATGAGGGCTGTCTGGAAACCTACCAGATTAAATAAAGAAAATCGCCTGGTTTACCCAGGCGATTTGTGTGTGAGGAAGGTTGTTTTGGGACTTAAGGGCAGGTGATGCCAAAGGGTCCACCTACCAGGACGGTAATGCTTTTAAAAGTTGGCGTGCAATACAAATTTAAAGTGTCAAACGCGTATCCCCCTGCGACAAGCAAGCACAGCAGTACAACCAAACAGCCGCAACTGACCCATAACCATGTCCTGCGGGGCCCCCGCTCCTCCGGGATGACCGGCTCTAGTGGGCCGGCTGGCACCCGACCAACGTATGCAGGCTCCGGGGAAGGTGGGGCGGGCGGTGGTACGTAGGCTGGCGTGGGAGGCGGTGGGGTTGGCGGCACGTAAGCTGGCGCGCGGGGCGGTGCGACAATTGGCGGGGGTTGTGGGGCGACTACTGTGCCGGGGGCGCTGACCATGGTAGCGTTTGGATCGTAGGAGGCCATTTCGAATACCAGGCTGACGTTCTCGCCGAGCATGATCATGTCACCGAGGCGCAGGACGCGCGGCCCGGTCAGGCGTTGCCCATTGACAAAAGTGCCGTTGGTAGACCCCAGGTCTTCCAGAATGTAGCCGCTAGTTTGCACAGTCAGCCGGGCATGCCGGCGAGAGACTTCCGCGTCGTTGATGAAGACCTCGTTGGCGACGTCCCGACCGAAAAAAAGTTCGCTCTTTTCAATGGCAAACGTCTTGCCGGGAGCCGGGCCAGTTTTCATGACAAGTTGATAGGACTGATAAGCCATTTCATCCTCCTAGATTTGTTCCCCAGATGAAGAAAACTTGGGCTCGTATAAGTGTACTGTTTTTTTTACTATGTGTCAAACTGAATTGCGGTCCATTTCGGCCAACATCTCGAATTCGAACAGCTCCCTAAAGGCGACCAACACCGCCTTGATTACCTGTTCCATGGTGGGGACTGGATGGAGCAAACCGGCCAGGCTGGCAACCGGGTAGTCGGTCAGCCCGCAGCCGATGATCCCCTCCCAGTAGGACATATCTGGGTTGACGTTCAAGGCGAAGCCGTGCCGGGAAACCCCACGCGCGTCCACCTTGACTCCTATGGCGGCGATCTTGGCCGGAAGATGCTTGAGCTCGGGAGGGCAGTTCAGGCAGCGTGCGGGGACGTGCGGCTGGAGCCATACTCCGGTCAGGCCAGGAACCTGCCCGCTGGCTACACCCAGGCGTGCCAGGGCAGCGATCAGCATCGTCTCCAGCTTGCGGACGTATCCCACGTAATCAGCCTGGGGTAATCGGGCAGAGTCTTGCATGACATCTACCCGCAGGCTGGCTGAGCCGAGCGGCAACAGCGGGTAGCCGACCAGCTGCCCAGGCCCGTGGTAGGTCACGTCGCCGCCGCGATCGACCCAGTGCACGCTGGCTCCCCGCCGGGCAAGTTCCGCTTCGTCCCACAATAAGTTTTCTGCCTTTCCCCGCCTTCCGAAGGTAAAGGTATGGGGGTGTTCCAGCAACAATAGGGTCGGCGGTCTCATTCCCATGGCAATCTCGCCGGCCAGCTGCTCCTGCAGCTGCCAGGCCTCCGCGTAGGGCACCAACCCCAACCAGTGAACAGCGCAAACCGGGTGCATAAGTCATAGTATACCGAAAATTCTGTCAACCGACATGATAGAATAGCTTTCAGGGTGCAATGAATGCTATGCTTTCGTTCAAGGCAAAGACCTGGCTGTTATCCATTCTTTTGTTCGCCGGCCTCCTTTTCCAGGGATGGCGTTTATTGGGGAACGTCGGGCAAAATATGTTGCGGGTCTGGGGGACAATCGGGCAGACGGGATTATGGCGCAGCGCCAACTTCGGCCAGAACCAGCGCTTCGCCGACTATGTCAAGTTCTTAAACGAGAACATTCCCACAAACGCGCGCGTCGTCTTGCCCCCGGCAGGAGGCGGGTTAAAGGTCTTGAGCATCACCCCTTACATGCAGTTCTTCCTTGTCCCACGCCAGGTGATCAACTGTACTGACGCCGCTTGTCTGCAAACCATCTCCCGCGAGAACACCTATTTCCTGGTCGTCAGCGACTTCCCGGGAGATGGGCAATCCGCGCCAGCCAGGAATGTACGCATGTTTGACAGCGAATGGGGCCTGCTGCTCCCGGATTACCCGCCTCCCGCTGGAAATGCATCTTTTCAGTCGGGCTTCCAGAGCCTGTTCGAGATCTTCCAGGCGGCTGCCTGGCCTGCGGCCTGGCTGACTCTGTTGGTGGTGGGCGGTTTTCTGTTTTCAGGAAGGCTCGTTCCGGATGTGGATATCTCCTCCCGGCTTGCCCTGGGCTATGGCCTGGCGCTGTTTGCCCTTTCGATTGGAATAGGGTTAGCAGGGTTAGCAGGAATGACGATCCATCGCGGGCTCATTTTATTGGTCACGGGGGTGCTCTTCCTTGCTTCCTTATGGGTGGGATTTAGATCCAGGCGTTTACGTAGCGCGGCTAATGCATCGCCAGAGTTGCCTTCCACGCCAGGGCAGCGCATCGACCTGTGGCAGATCGCTTTCCTGATGTTGGGGGGAGCTGCGGTGCTGCTCGCGGTTGGCAAGGGTTACCATACGGCCGATGAGATCCAGATCTGGGGCGTGAAGGGTTACGGGATTGCCCAGACAGGAGACATATCTACGGTTACCGCCTGGGGTACTAACACCTTGCCCTATCCGCTGCAGGTTCCCCTGCTCATCGCTGCTTTTCGCATCTTGTTTCAAGAAACGCTCCCTGCCTCAAAAGTCATCTTCAGCGGCTATTACCTGGCTTTGGTGTTCCTTGTCTATGGGTTCCTGGTCCAAATCAGGGTAAGCCGCCCGGTTGCCGGGTTGGCCACTCTGATACTGGCCAGCACACCGATCCTCTTTCGGCACGCCACGATCGGCTTTGCTAACCTGCCGATGGCTTATTACCTGGTCTCGGGGGTGGTATTATTCGCGGGGGTGAGAGCAGCACCTGCCCCCCGGCAGGCAGAGGGGCGAATCTTCCTGAGCGGGATGTTCTTTGCCGCTGCCGCCTGGACCAGGCCTGAGGGACTCATCTTGGCCTGGCTGGGAGTGCTCTTGCTGCTTGGGCTGGCCTATTTCCAACGACCAGGAGCACTGTCCCTTCGCCGGGCTCAGGACAAGGCTCAAGGTACGCCTTGGCGCCAGGCAGCGCTGCTAATCGCTCCCTTGTGCGTTTATTGGGTTTTCTGGGGCTTGGTCAAGGTCGTGGCCTACTCTGACCAGGCGGCAAAGTCTGGGCTGGCAATGGAAGCCATCCAGCGCAATCTGGCAGGGGATTTTCATCTGGTGGAAGCTGTGTATATCCTGCGTTCCGTGTTCACTGATTTGTTCAGCGTCCAGGTTTGGGGTGTATTGGGCATTGGCATGCTTCTAGCCGGAGCACTCGCCCTGGTGAGGCCCGGCAGGTTGCAGGGGACGATAGCCTTGATCCTGTGTTGTGGCCTCCTGTACGTCCTGGCAATCCTGGGGATGTACTACCTGACCTCATATGACAGCCTGCATGACATCAGCTGGTGGGTTAATTCAGGCCTGGACAGGATGATGCTGCCCGGAGTTATTCTGCTATGGATCGGGGGGGTGAGTTTGGTCAAGTTGCTTGACGACGGCGAAGATCGCTCCATCTCGACCGACTGTTAATAGCTGCTTCGCCTCCGGAAAGAGCGTCAGATCTTTATCATGTCTGGACGAGACGATGGCAAAGCTAGGGCCGCTTTTTACTTGGAAGTTCTCATTGTCATATTTTTCGATGAGCAGGTCAGCTCGGGCGAGGCTCTTGACGACATGATCAGGCCCCCAAACGACCACCCGAGCGTTGGCAGGTGCGTTCTCGTTTAAGTAATTGATTGCTTCCCGGTAAGAGGTTGCCCAATAATCCATTTCATAGTTGCGGAAGGCGCCCCTGACCCCACCGGTCAGGCTGTTGTAATACACGTATTGGTAAGGGTGCAGCTGTACATCCCAATAAAGGTTGGGCAGGAGCAGCACGATCAGGATCACGATCCTCGCTGGGATGCTTTTTAACTTGTCTAATATAGCTTGTATTCCAAGCCCGACGAAGAGGAAGATTGAGGGGATGACGAACAGGAAGTGCCGAAAATTGTCGTACATGGTGGTTTGCAGAAGCATGCCCACAGCGATCGGCATAATCAGCCACAGGGCCAGCATAGCTACCAGCTTACGGTCGACGGCCTTCCCGATGGAGCGGGTGATAGCGACGGCCAGGCCGGCCAGGAACAAAATCATGGCGGGTTCGGTGAACTGAAGCGACAGCAGCACCGGCAGGTAAGCGCGCGGCAGCTCACTGACTGGATAATCGACGCCGGCAAACATCACCTTGCCGTCCCAGGGGAAATCGGAGGCCTGTGTAAAACTGCCGATATAGTTTTTCAAAGGAGCTCCCCACAGGTTGGGCCAGGTGAGGTAAGAGATGACCAGTGTGATCGTAAAAAAAGCGATCAAGGTTGGGATCGCCTTTCTGCCGGTTTTTAGAAGAAAGTAAACGGCTACCAACGCTCCCGCAGTGGGACCGATCACGCGGGTTGACGTGCACAACCCCAAAAGGATCCCGGCGCCCAACACATGCTTGTTTAGGATGCTCTTCAGCACCAATTTTGCGAATGGAATGGCATGCTCCCGCCACATCTCACGGGTGGCTGTCGGGAACAAGCGGAGAGCGAACGCTATATTTACCGCTATTACCAGCATGGCGTAAAGGAGCACCAGGCGCGGGTAAAGCTTCAAGCTTTTCTGGACATAGTTTTCCAGCGGTATGGCGCGCATATTCTCGGCCAAGGTGGAGAAAATTTTTCCCAGGGCGCTGGAAGGCTCTGCAAAATAAGCTCGTTCGATCAGGCCGGCCATCGCTTGCGTGGCAGGCGCGTGGAAGATGAACGAGC
>Ga0209323_10001860_pt1 | contig 13943 bp, 12 predicted proteins | sample Rifsed19ft2_FD_184014 | JGI IMG/M metagenome (GOLD analysis project Ga0209323, IMG submission 184014) | Soil microbial communities from Rifle, Colorado, USA - sediment 19ft 2 (version 2) | ecosystem: Environmental > Terrestrial > Deep subsurface > Rock core/Sediment | place: Rifle, Colorado...
CCAAGACTAAGGCTGAACAGAACTCGGCAATCCAATTTCGTTTTTCGGGGAGAGGTGTCGCCGCTCTTTGCATGTTCAAGTCCTATCGGCGGCGCTTTTACCGAATCGGCGATGTTCTTGCTTTAGCGCATGTCGCTTATCAGAGGTAGATTGTCGTTATTTTTTCTTTTCATGTAGCTTTTTGAAGTAGTCCTTAAGAGGTTTCCAGTAAAATTCGTTCCATCCTTCTTTGACGTCTTCAGCCTGTTCCGCGGGAACATCTGAGTGAACCATTGAAACCTCAGTGCCGCCTTTCACTTCTTTAAAAGTGAGTTCGAAGCGCGACGGCGGATAACCTTTAGGCCATTCAGTTGTGACCCATTCCTGAACTATCCTTTTTCCTTCTTCCAACTCCAGAAACTTGCCAGAAATGTACCCATCCCACGCCGTGAATTTCCCGCCGACCTTTCCTTGACCTGTTGCCTTGCTTCCAGTGAACGCAGAATGTTTTTTCGCATCAACAAAAGCCTCATAAACCTCGATCGGCGTTGCTGGAATAGTAACCTTTTGCCTTATCGTCTCCTTTTTCATAATTAACCCTGCCCTAGAAGCCAGTTTCGTCAACATTTAGAAGAACGCAAGTCTCGTATAATAGATTTTCATAGTAAAGCGGAATGCTTAAACATGCATGTAGGTTTTATGAATTGAGAGTGTTCGAAATGCAACGCAGGGTTAAGTTTGTATTGATAACGTGCTTAGCTTTTGCCATGGTCGCCATTGCCGTGGTTGCGGCTATGTCCCGCTTGGAAATATTTGTCTTCACGGAAAATTTGCATGTAGAAGGTTTCAGATCAACCAGCGGTGATGCCAATACAACCGATGTCTATCAGAACGGAGTCACAATCTCTAACATCTACATAATGACTGGCGCTGTTAATCCGCAGACTGGTTTGATCCCTATAATATTTTCAATTTGGCACTTGGAGAACACAGAGCTTGACTCTCTTCACCTAAGGTTTTCTGCAACAAATCCCATGCAGATCTATCTGAGTATGCCAGAAGGAAATCCTTGGCCACCAATAGACTTTCACCATGACCTTGACGGAAAAAGCATCATTTTCGGAGTTAAAGATCTGGGATTTATGGGATCAGGAACTATTATGTTAGACTTCATGATAAGACCATGGCAAAGCCAAACAAGCTTCCGACTTGAAATAGAATACACTCTGCACTTTCCAGCTTTGCTTCAGCTAACTCACCAGGCAGTCTCGACGCAAATCGAAATTCCAATACAATGGCAAAGCATGCAATAAACACATTATTTTTTGATTTGGTAGAAAGTGTTCGTTCAGGAGTTGGCAAGAACGCCAAACCAGTTTCAATATTGGGTTCAACCTATTTATAAGGGAGGGGCTAGAGCGTCGCAGACTAGAAGCCATATAGGTCTTGTCTATGTTTGTGAAATGGTTTTATTGTTGCGCCAGGCATAATTGTATTGATGACAGACGATGAGTTTTGATTATCCAAGAAACGTCAATTTCCAATGCTTGAAATGTGCAACATGCTGCGGCGATACAAAACAAAAGGTTAGGCACATTCTTTTGTTGCACACGGAAGCTGAAAAAATCGCTGAAGCCACTGGAAAGCCTATTGAGGAATTTGCAATGGGAATTGAGCATCATGCGCCTTATGTTTATGAGATGAGAAAAACCGTTGCGGAAGGAAAGTGCATCTTCCTGCAAAACAGTCGATGCGCCATTTATCCATTAAGACCATTAGTATGCAGGTTTTATCCGTTCGAACTGAAACCTACAAAGAATGGGAAACATCAATTCCTCTACACTGAAGAGTGCCATGGGATAGGTAGGGGAGAAAAACTGGCGAGAGACTATTTCCGAAACCTTTTCCAACAATTACCCGTCTGTTGAATGTTGGACTGTGCAAAACAGAAGGGGCATGGTTGGCTTTGTTACTTTTTTGGGAGCGTATTTTCGCAAATGTTGGTTCTTTGCAGGTTCTATGTTGATTTATATGAGGTGTGCATTCGGTCAAGCGCAGTCTCGGTTTGAACGTTTTCAGTAGGCGTATTAGCCACAATCGGGCGTCTTTGTATATGCTTGTATCCGCATTCGCATTCAAACCCGATTGTTTTGCCTCGACGGCTTATTTCTCGCCATCTCTTGGCGTCACATCCAATGTTGTGCCTGTGAATCTTCCACAAAGTCTCCGCGTCATCAGGGGTTATTGGTGCATAATTTTTTGCTGATGTGAAATACCAAGTTATGTAGGTTGTGAAACATGCCCATAGGGCGAGGGCGAGTATTTCTATCATGATTTTCACCATGTGTATTTTTGTGCTACGGGTATACTATATGTCTCTAATGAGACATATTACTGCTCCTATAATAGGATATCTTACGATATAAGCTTTACGCCGAAATCCGACTAAAAACCACCCTAAAACTGCTCAAGCACATCATTCTTCTCCAAAATATACCCGCAATAATGACACTTAAGCACCAGCGGCTCATCACATTCAACATAAAACTTAGCCCGCACAGGCTCATTACTGTTACTAATACAAGCTGGATTAGCGCACCTAATGATGTTTTCAATAAAATCAGGCAATTTAGCCATCTGTTTATCCACAACCTTATAATCGCGAATAATGTTGATAGTCGCGTGAGGAGCCAACAAGGCAATCTTGTGAAACTCCTGAAGATTTATCCCCCGCCCCTCAACCTTAATTATGTCCTTAACCCTGAAACGCTTGCTAGGCACATTAACCGCGATAGTCATAACACTCTTCTCACGCCCAGTTATACCCAAAATCTTGACAATATCCAACGCATGACCACCAGTAATGTGATCTATGACAGTGCCGTCCTTAATCTTGGAAACCCGCAACTCCGTTTCGCTCAACCAAAACCGCCTCGCTATCAGAGCCTATACCTTTAACCGAGATAAAAGATTTTAAGCACACACTCAGGTTTTCAACACTATTCGCCAAATGCGTCAAGAAATCTTATTTACAAGTTGTTCAGAGTTGTTGCTTTAGGTGCGAGTTTGAAGTTCGAGGGCAGAGACATAATCTCAATAAAAGACTTCTCCCGCGAAGAAATCGACTACATCTTCAAAGTCGCCAAAGACATGGAACCCATAGCCGCGAAAGGCTCAGACCTGCTTAAAGGAAAAATCCTTGCAACATTGTTTTTTGAACCTAGCACACGAACCCGTTTAAGTTTTGAAGCGGCTATGCATAAGCTAGGCGGCTCCACAATTGGCTTCGCCGAAGCAGAAATAGCCTCAGTGAAAAAGGGCGAAAACCTCGCCGACACCGTGCGCACCGTCGAAAACTATGCAGACATAATAGCCATAAGACACCCACTCGAAGGAGCGGCAAGACTTGCAGCAGAGTTTGCAAAAGTACCTATCCTTAATGGCGGCAGCGGCGCTGAAGAGCATCCCACACAAGCGCTTTTGGATTTATACACCATAGAAAAGGAGAAGCACAGAATTGACGGCTTGAAAATAGCCCTTGTAGGAGATTTAAGATATGGAAGAACCGTTCACTCGCTTGCTTATGCATTTTCACTTTACAACATCGAATTATACCTGATTTCTCCTGAAACTCTGCGAATGCGGCGGGAGGTTCTTCGGACAATAAAAGAAAAGATACAAGTCACAGAAAAAACCAGCCTCGAAAAAATAGTTCCCGCTGTTGACGTCTTGTATGTTACACGAATTCAGAAGGAACGCTTTCCAGATCCAGCAGAATACGCCAAAGTAAAAAGCTCCTACAAAATAGACTTAGAAACTCTGAAAGAGGCAAAAAAGGACATGATAATCCTTCATCCGCTTCCACGCGTCGATGAAATAGCCGCTGAAGTGGACAACACTGTGCATGCACGTTACTTCCAGCAAACCAGAAATGGCATAGTGGTTAGAATGGCGCTCTTAGCCCTTATACTAGGCGCTGTGAAATAGCGACGTAGCTAATGAGAAAAGGATTCCTAGTTGCGATTGAATTGCGTGAGAGTGCTTGTTGCTCCGCATGAAGGGCATTTAGGCAACAGCCCAACCCAGCTTCTTTTGCAGTTGGAACAATAAGTGAGTTTTCGATTATACGTGAAAAACTCTACCGCATGAGTTTCAGAAAGCTGTCTTGTTAACGCCGTAAGCTCATCAGGGTTGCCTTCATGTTCTCCGATCTCTATTGCTGTCATGTTTCCTCCATCGCATTTTGCGAACAATTTCTGTTGAGTCGCCAAGCTATTTATGGAAATTTTGCCGTCGCTGAGAGCGAGTTTGCTGATTGTGGAGTAGAATGGTTTTTCTCTTGTTCCTGAAAATCTGACTTTTGCGATGCCGTATCTTTCGATGTCCATTTGCGCTAGCCTTTCAGAGTCTTCGAAGCTGGGCAACATGGCTGCAAGTAAACGTTTTCTGCGTCTCTTGCCTGTTCTCTGCACAAAGTCTGAGACATTTTGTGTTATTTCCTCAGCAAACGTCAAAGCCTTATCGTCTTCATTGATGTTTTTGCCGCAGAAGAACTCAACAGCCTCCTTCAGCCCAACTAGGTTTACTAGGCTTGAAGAGTTTTCAATTCTGAAATATTGGTCGCCGTTAGCGCCTTGCAGAAGGAAGGGAAGCAACCCTTTACCATGCTGCCTTAGTGCGGCGTATTTGATTTCCAATGCGCGTGCCGCCATCTCAAGCCTTTCTCTTAAAAGCCCGAAAAACTTGTTCTTGTCTTTTTCACATTCGTATGCGATGCGGGGCAGGTTAACCGTCACGTGGCCTAAGCTGCCTGTGCGCAAGGTGTCAATTTCCCAATCCCCACTCAAGTCCGCCTTGAGACAGCATGCGGAAGCTGAGAAAACAGACTGCCTATTCTTTTCTCCTATGAGGTTAGCGAAGTAGGGGATGCCTCTGTTCAATGATAGCCTGTGAGCTTCGAGAAGCATTGCCTTTGCCTTGTCGTTGGAAAATGTTTCTGGGCGGATTTTTATGACTACTTTTGGATTGAGAAATGGTTTTATCGTGCTTTTCTCGGAAAACACTTCAAGAACAACCGATGCCAAGAGTTGACTTTCTTCAGCGAAGTCTCCATAATTGCCAACCTTTTTTCCTAAGGGTCCAAAGGCAACTTTGTTTGCTGCAAAATCTGGAATTGTAAGCTCTATGCCGAAAGAAGCGTTGATGTTTTGACCCACGTTGGAAATGAATAGGCTGAGCGTCTCTTTGATTGTCGCAGGTTCCAAGCCTTTGACGAAGGGAGCAAGAAAAACGTTAAAATAATCAAGTACTTGTTCTCCGTCTGCTTCTTTACAAGAGTGCAGAAGAACGTTGAACATTAACGACAATGCCGATTCTAGGTCTTTTGGCGCGGAATAGGAAGGTTGAAACGCATTTATCTTCTCAAGATTCAGTCCGTTTTGGAAGAAAAACCGCAGATCATGCATTACGTCGCTTGGCTTGAGAATCCAGCTGCTCAAACCGCTCACGTGGATTGCGCCGGACAGGTGTGCGTCTGAGATGTCTCTTGGGAAGACATTCAGAAGCACGTATTCTTTGATAACGGTTTCTCCGGCAATTTCCTGTACCGTGGCTGAAGGCGAGGTTTTGGTTTTTGACTCTATTAATGCTTTGACTTCGTGGACTGGCAGTCCTAACCGTGTGAGTTTGTGGCGGTATTCTTCAAGATCCTTTTCGATCAGTATGGCGTTTACCATTTCTCTGATGAGAGGGGCGGTTAGGTATTTTGTTTTTGATTTGAGTAGGCGTTTTTCTGTTTCTTTAGCTACTTTCTGAGCTAATTCGGCGGGCATTTTGGCTTCTTTTATGAGGGAATTTGCGATTTTGTTGGTGTCAAACTCTTCAAGCGCAAACCGTGAAGTGCGAACAAGTATTCCTTTTTGTTTGAAGGCTTTCTTTTCGATTTTGTCTGCAACGTCAATAACCATTTTGCCCATGTCGGTTAGGCAATACTTTTTTGCTTCAACATCCGCCTCTATCAAATCTGCTTTGAGAAGAAACTTTAAGTGATAAGCAAACTTCCCAGCGTCTCGGCTCGGATTCATCTTAAGCGAACTCATCAGCTCAGTGTACGAAAGCGGTCCTTTGTCAAAAAGCAGGTTTAGAATTTGCAGCCTGAGAGCTGAGGAAACGGCTTTGAGGATTTTTACTCCGCGTATGCGGCGCGGAACAGACAAACCTTCTTCAGCCTCACTTGGCGGTGAGGTATTATTTGGAGGTAAGAGTTTAAAGGCGTTAGGGAACACTTATTTTGCCGTGTGAAAATCAGAGAATAAGCCTACGGGGCTGTCGGCTAGCTTGGTCTAGGCTTGGAGACTCGGGCTCTCTAGACCCCGGTTCAAATCCGGGCAGCCCCATTATCAAATCTGAACCCATTAGGGATTGAGTATGATGAAGTTTGAACTGTCTTGAGTATTGGTTTCCTCTTAATACAGAACTTCTAGTGCGTGTGGTGAGGATTGCAGAAAAAGTGGATTTTATGCGATTTTACCACAGCATTGATTAAGCACAAGAACGTTAAAAAATCCAAAATGGTCGTGCGTTAGTGCGCATTCGATTGAGGTGAGTAATACGTCAAAACCTTGGCATGCAATGGAAATTGAAGAGTCTTTAAGCAGTCTTGACTCTAAGGAGACTGGTCTAGGAAAAGAGGAAGCGATTAAGCGCCTCGTCGAATTCGGCTCTAACGAATTGAGAAAGGAGAAGGGGAAATCTCCGGTAAAGCTTTTCTTGAGACAGTTCAAAAACATCTTAGTAGTCATATTGCTAATAGCAACTGCATTATCATTCGCGGTGGGCGAACCTTATGATTCAATAGTCATAATTGCGATCGTAATAGCAGTAGCTGTCTTGGGTTTCACTCAAGAATACCGAGCAGAAAAGGCTCTAGATGCACTGAAGAAAATGACTGCTCCGACAGCATCGGTTCTGCGAGACGGAAAAGAGACCAAGATAAAAACAAGTGAAGTCGTCCCCGGAGACATTATCCTGCTTTACACTGGAGACAAAGTTTCTGCTGACGCTAGACTCATCGCAGTCATAAACTTGAAAATGGACGAGGCTGCCTTAACAGGCGAGTCTACGTCCGTGAGCAAAGACGCCAAACCTTTAGCTGCAGAAACACCTATCTCCGAAAGAACAAACATCGTTTTTACTGGCACCACCGTCACCTACGGGCGAGGCAAAGCCGTTGTAACGTCTACTGGCATGAACACTGAATTTGGGAAAATTGCCAAGATGGTTCAAGCAACAGATGAGGAAGATACGCCGCTTGAAAAAAGAATGGCAAATGTTGGGAAATGGCTTGGGATCTTAGCCGTTGTCGTTTGCGCTGCTGTAACAGTGTTAGGCATAATTAAGCAGCACGAAATTCTTGAGATGATCTTGTGGGGAGTAAGCCTCGCAGTAGCCGCAGTTCCAGAAGCGTTACCTGCAGTTGTAACAGGAGCGCTTGCTGTAGGCATGTATCGGATGGCAAAGCAACATTCGATCGTGAGGAAACTTCCTGCAGTTGAAACCCTCGGGTGCACGAGTGTCATATGCTCTGACAAAACGGGGACAATGACAAAAGGCGAAATGACCGTACAGAACATATTCATCAACCAAAAAACACTGAAGGTCACAGGCGTAGGCTATGAGCCGACAGGCACATTCCTCCTTGAAGACAAAGCATCAAATCCACTTGATGTAGAAGACCTGCAAACACTGCTTAAAATTGCGGCATTGTGCAATGACTCCGGACTGGAGAAGAAGGAAGAGAAATGGACTGTGAAAGGCGACCCAACGGAAGGAGCATTGATTGTGGCTGCGGCAAAAGCCGGCTTGCAGAAGGAAGACCTTGAGAATAAAGAACCACGGATTGGAGAGGTGCCGTTTTCCTCCGAAAGAAAACGCATGACTACTGTTCATGAAACATCAGGAAACCGCAAAGTAGCCTACATGAAAGGGGCTCCAGAAGTAGTATTGCAATACTGCAACAATATTTTGCAAGACGGAAAAGTCAGAAAACTGACTGTTGAAGACCGTGAAGAGCTTTTGAAAGCAACAGAAGGGATGGCAACTCAGGCTTTGAGAAATCTAGGATTTGCTTGCAAGGAGTTGCCAGAGACCACATTCTCGTTTGATGAGGAAATCGAGAAGGACTTTGTCTTCGTCGGTATAATGGGGATGATTGATCCCCCGCGTGCAGAAGTGAAAGACGCGATTGATTCATGTGAAAAGGCAGGAATCAAGGTCATAATGATTACTGGAGATCACAAATTGACTGCAGTAGCAGTGGCTAAGGCACTGGATCTGATAAGAGTAAACGAAATAGAGGGCAGAGTTCTTACCGGTGAAGAACTTGACAAGATCAGCGATGAGCAAATGATTGGAATGGTTGAAAACATCGTTGTTTATGCTCGAGTTTCGCCAGAACATAAAATGCGGATTGTCAAGGCTTGGAGATCTAAAGGCCATGTAGTCGCTATGACTGGTGATGGAGTTAACGACGCGCCAGCACTCAAAACTGCAGACATAGGAATCGCTATGGGAATAACAGGCACCGAAGTTACAAAAGAAGCTTCTGACATGGTTTTGGCAGACGACAACTTTGCAACAATCGTCAAAGCCGTAAGAGAAGGACGCGAAATATACGGCAACATCAAGAAATACCTAACCTATCTTCTTCAATGCAACATCATGGAAATCCTTGTATTGTCTGTCGTTATGCTTGTTAGTATTGAGACTCGTTCAGCAGTCGCACTTACAACGATCCAAATTCTCTGGGTGAACCTTGCCACGGACGGTTTGCCCGCGATAGCGCTAGGCGTAGACCCAGGCGATCCTGATTTAATGAAAGACAAGCCCAGAGACCCCAAAGAGAGTGTCTTTTCCCGTGAAGTCAAAGCCTATTTAGTGTTGAGTCCAATCATAACAACTGTTCTTCTCTTAGTTGGCTACTTCTACTATCAGCCTTGGTTAGGGAATTATAACTTGGTCGAAGCACGCACTCAGCTATTCACTTCTGTGGTTTTGGTTGAGTTAGCTATTGCTATTAGTTGCCGTTCTCTCAGGTATCCAGTCTTTAAAGTCGGCATCCTCAAGAACAAGTTCTTGTTGTTAGCAGTGCTTTCTTCATTGGCTTCACAGCTAGTAGTGCTTTATACTCCTCAACTTCAAAGTGTGTTCGATGTAACTTACCCGCATGCTATGAATTGGATTACAGCGATAGCTTCTATGGTGGTAGTGTTTGCTTCTTTGGAAATAGGGAAATTTGTAACGAGTAGGAAAAAGCAGGATACAGGCTGACACGCTTTTAGAATGATCAATTGAGCGCAACTAATCTCTCTCATCTCTTAGTGTGCAAAAACTTAACTTGTTGTTCTGACTATCTGCAAGCAGTGATTCTGATGAGTATGGGAAGTGCCAAGAAGAAACCAATGACTAAAAAGGAAAGAGAAGAGAGAAGAAAAAAGCATAAGGAGAAACGCTTAAAGAAGTAGTCTCAATCTTTGCGTTATCCATTCTCAGCGAGAACTCTTCGAGTTCAACTAATCCAATCTCTCTGATTTTTCCCCATTTGCCTATTAAGCATTAGCATAAGTGGTTTTCAAAAAAGATTTAATGATTTTCGTAAACTTTTTCCTTCACTAAGTTGTAAAGGGTGAATAAGAGGCGAGAGAATGACTCGGGTTGAAGAAGTTTATCTCTGCAAAATATGTGGTAATAAAGTTAAAGTTTTGGAAGCTGGAAAAGGCACTTTGGTTTGCTGTGGAAAACCAATGGTTTGCGTGAAAGCGTAGGCTGCATCAGAATTCACTTAAATCTCTTATCTAATGCACTAAAGTGCCCTAAGCCTAACCTCTTTGGTATCTTTTAGTTCTTTCCAACTCCAAAAGCAGCAATGTCTTTAAAAGTAACATGGAAGTCTAATACCTTACCTGAGGTTAAGAAATGCCTAAAAGCAAGAAAGAAAAAACTGCAGGTTTGGAACAGCACAAACAATTGCAAAGAGCTAAGGAAATGAAAAGGAAAGAGAGAAAGAAGGTTTCGCTTCCTACAAAGCATATTAAAGGGAAAAAATAGTCAGTGCGCACTTATCATATTAATCATATAAGAAAAAATCCGAAGAGAAATTTGGATGTGTGGCTAAAGGCTCATTGGCCTATCTCTGTAACCTTTTAGTTCCCTACAGTTTTTTTGTTATGTCAATTTTCCTAAAGGCTCTCTGTTAAAGAATCACTTCCCAATATTATCATGAAACAAGAGTTTTTCCATGATTTTAGGATTTAGTCAACTCATAACGTGAGTTGTTTTTGGGTTCTGGCAATGGTTTCGTTTGCTGTAACAGGTCGGATGGGAATGCAGATGTTGTTTCTTGTCGGTCTGTTCATTCCTTTATCAATGATAATTTATGATAATTGGAAATACGTAAAACAGGATTGATCCAGTCACGCAGCTTTATTGCTATTGTTCGTTGGGAGTTTTTCCGCGTCTCCTTAGTCCTCTGAACTTTAATCTTGCCGTCAAGATTTTCTCGGTTGCGAACAATCTCGATGCAAAGTACATTATGGCTATTGTGAAAGCGGAAACGTAAATGATTCCGAATGCGGCGGTCCAATAGTCACCGATTATGATGGCTTTGGAAGCGATTATCGGATGGCTAAACGGTATTGCATAAATCACGAGTTTCACTGCAAGCGGCAGGGCGTTCACATCTAAATACATCAAAAGCAGTGCTGGGATGAATATTATTGGGGAGATATTGCCAACAATTGACTGAGCCCCTCGCACATCTTCTGCAAAGGCGGACACGATTACTGCCAATGCCAAGGCTGAAAGCAGAGTGACAAAAAGCGATACGCCCAGCAGCAAGTATCCAAGAATCGAAGGAACAAGTCCGAGAGAGGTCAAATCCAAACTCGCATTAGTAGAGATTGTTGAGGTAAACGAGCTCATGTAATAATTGAAGCCAACCAAGTACATCAAAGCACCTACTCCTGCAACAATAACTGAGCCAGATAATTTTCCCATGAGAATCGCGAAACGATCAATCGGCAAAGTCAGCAATGTTTCCATAGTTTTCTCTTCCTTTTCCATCGCCACCGATGTTGCAGCTATTTGCATAGAGTATGTCAACAAGATCATCATGGTGATTGGCATGGCGATGGCTTGCGAAAGCAAAAAGCTGCTCAACGCTTGGGCATCCACACCTTCAGCGATCTGTCCCTTAATAATCACAGATTTCTTGGAAACCACGATATCTGGAGAAACTTCTCTATTGAACTGCTGAACAATGTCATCAACAACCGAACTCCCAACGCTTTCAAATATACCGGTTCCGGAAAAAACACTGAAGAACTTCACTTGAACACTTAATTTTGCAGTAACGTTTTGACTAAAGTCTTCTGGGATTTCGATTATTTCCGTTGCGTTGTTTTGGGACAACAGTGGCACTGCCTCGTCTACTGTGGAAACGTCTACTTCCACTATTCGAAGCGATCTGTTGAGATACGCAATGAATGCTATAGAACTCTCTCCGCTGTCATGATTCAAGACGAGTACCGTGGTCCTTGCAGCGGTTTCTTGTGCTGTCTGCATCGAAAAACTCATGACAAGACCTAAGACCGGAAACAAGACCAATGGTACGATGATCATTCCTAGAAATATCTTGGGATCTCTAATCAACTCCTTAAGCTCTTTGAAGACTAAGGTTGCAAAACCTTTAAGCAAAGCCGACCACCTTTGCAAAGACTTCTTCTAGGTTTGCGCTTCCGAACTTCTCTTTAAGTTCCTGAGGATTTCCTTCCGTGACTATCTTGCCTTTATTAAGTAATGTCACTTTGTCGCATAAATGTTCAACTTCAAGCATGTTGTGGCTTGACAGCAGAACTGTTACGTCGTGTTCTTTCACGTAGCGTTTAATTATCTCTCTCACATGATAGGCGTGCAGAATGTCTAATCCGCTTGTAGGCTCGTCCAATATTGCGAGTTTCGGTTTATTCATCAATGCTCTTGCGACGAGAAGTCGACGCTTCATTCCTTTGCTGTAGGTTTTTGCCTTGTCTTTGAGGCGCTCGCCTAAGCCGCAGATCTCAGTTGCCTCTTTGACCATTTCGCGAACTTCGTCGCGGTTTTTGCTGTTGAATTTTGCCATAAACTCGAGATACTCAAAGCCTGAAAGGTTCCGGTAGGCTCCTGCTTCCTCTGGAAGGTAAGTTATGATCTTGCGGACTTCAGCAGCTTCGCGAACAACATCCACGCTGAAAACCTTCACAGAACCAGAAGTTGGCAAAAGCAAAGTGGAAACAATCCTCAGAGCAGTGGTCTTCCCCGCCCCATTAGGACCAATAAGCCCAAAAATCTCTCGAGGCTTAACGCTGAAACTCAACCCATCCAAAGCACGAATGTTTCCGAAGATTTTGACAACATCTGTCATTTCGATAGCTAAGCTCAACTTGACACCAGCACCGTAAGACATAACATAAACCCTAAAAAGATTATGCCTCGCCCATGCGAAATCCATTATTTTTTGGCAACTAAGCCCAAGATGAAAGAGCACCCCTGATAGTCTACAAACGTTGCAAGCGTATACAATCTAGAATTAAGACAAAGAAAGATGGAAGGAAGTGGGCGCACTATTTCTCTTTTACCATGGGAAGAATGGATTTGACTGCGATTATTACTGCTGCTGGGGCTGCGAAGGCTACGATGTAACTTAGAATATAGTTTGCCCAAAGGTAGAGAAGTTCATGAATATTACTTAGAGAGAGCCATATGTTTGCGCTACCGTAGGCTACTATTAGAGCAATTGTTGCAATGAGAAAGGGAGTTACCTCTTTTGCTGTTATGCTTGTGACTCCGATAATTATGCCCAAGACTAGCATGACCAGAGTGACCCAACTGTTAACGTTTGCAACGTTGGAGTCATTATTGTAAGCCATGACGCCTACTACGAGTCCCATAACGACTGCTATGACAACAAAGAGAATGTAAGCCCATCGTATGATTTGCTGCATTTCCATTTTAATTCACGAAATCATAGGTATCTTTGCTAAGACATTATAAATCTTACGCATTGAATAGCAACCCTAAGGCAAATCCAAAGTTCACTTAATTGCTCGGCGCGCGCTTTCAAGCTAATATTTGCCTACCTGCTGAGAAATCTCCATGACAGGACTATGCCTATTGTAGCAGCTATTACTGCGAATATTCCAACGAACGCAAAGTCCACTGCAAGCTGCGCGTAGTTCATGTCGAATATCAAGAGCTGCCTTACGGCGTCATTAGTGTAAGTTAACGGGTTAAACCGTGCTATTGTCTGAAGCCAATCAGGCATGTACGCAGTAGGGAAAAAGGCGTTGCTGGCAAACATTAGCGGGAGGTTTATCAGGTTAACAACAGCCATTGGAGTCTCTATTCGTGTTGACCTTATGGTTATTGCGATGAATAGTGAAGACAAGCCCATGCATATTAGGAATAAAATTGCAAAGACACCTAATATGTTGACCGGAGTAAACGTTACTCCAAACTGGAGACCGAACGCCACTGCAATGACAATTATGATGCTTGCTTGGAAGATTGATCGCAACGTTGCGGAAAGGACTTTAGAGAATATTATCGCTGCCCTAGATACGGGTGTGCTGAGAACCTTGTTTAGGAAGCCTAACCGCCTGTCCCAAACTACTGACATGCCGCTGAACATCGTTGTAAAGAGGGCTGTGAAAGCAATCATACCCACAGCCATGAAGGAGAAGTAGTCACTTGTTCCAAGAGTATCCTGCAGTATGGTTTTCGGATCGACACCGGGAATACTTGTGGGTATGAGGGCGCCCATGTTTATTGATTTTCCTAGCAACCCCATCCAAATAATCGGCTGAATTATAGAAAGCACGAATAGCATGGGAGCTTTGTACCATTTCTTAAGCTCTCGATTCGTTAATGCC
>Ga0209323_10001861_pt1 | contig 13940 bp, 13 predicted proteins | sample Rifsed19ft2_FD_184014 | JGI IMG/M metagenome (GOLD analysis project Ga0209323, IMG submission 184014) | Soil microbial communities from Rifle, Colorado, USA - sediment 19ft 2 (version 2) | ecosystem: Environmental > Terrestrial > Deep subsurface > Rock core/Sediment | place: Rifle, Colorado...
ATATCACCGGCAGTCCATCCAGCAGGATTGTTGCAAACTGGTGGATAGCTGTCAGAGGTGACCGGAGCTCGTGTGAGACCCGAGAGATGAATTCAGATTTCATATGGGCAAGTTCAATTAATGCTTCTTCTGCCCGCTTACGCTTGGTGATGTCCCTGGTAATCTCAAGGCAGGAAACAATCTCTCCACTGGCATCTCTAATGGGATTAGCCGTATTCGCCCAGAAGACAACCTTCCCCGCGATTGTCGTCTTCCTCTCCACGGTGTGTGACTTACCATCCTTAAATGCCTCTTCTACCGGGCACCCGTCACACACCGTCTCTCTGCCTTCATAAACTCGGTAGCATTTCTCCCCCAGGTGGTCACCGCCAGTACTTATTCTCGACGGCTCATTCTGATAAATAATGTTATAGTCTCTGTCCTGGATGGTGAGACCATCTTCCATGGCGTCCACTAGTGATTGCAGCTTATTCTTCTCGGCTTGAAGCACCTCCTCTACCTGCTTGTGCCGTTCCTCCAGTTCTATGCTATACAGACCGAAAGCTATGTCTGTCGCCACCTCATGAAACAAGCTCAGTGCTTCCGCATCAGTTGCCAGCTCACGCGGCACGTCTATGGACAGAAGCCCGTAGACCTTCCCCTTATATCCCAGCCGTACTATTGCTGCGCTCCTGCCAGCATAGTTGCTTGATAGAGGGCAGTCAGTGCAGGTGGAGACCGGGTCTTCAGTTACTACGGCTGCCGATTGCTTGAGTGCCCGCTGCATACAAGTGGGTAATTGACCACGCTTCATGAGTTCAACCATAGGCAGGAAATCTTTACCCAGCCCGGATTCAGCATGTGCCACGAGTTTTCCGGATTCATCAAGCAGAGTAACCCAGGCGTTGGAACAACCGCGGGTTTCAACAAGGTTATCGCAGCTACCTTTGAGCAGCTTCCCGCGGTCTTTCTCTTTGGTAATGAGCTGGTTGACATTGCGGATAGCACGAAGGACACGGCTTAGTTGTTGGAGCTCTGCTTCTGCCTCCTTGCGTTCGGTGATTTCCTGTTGCAGTTCAGCAGTGCGCTCCTCCACCCTTTCTTCCAGATGCGCTGAATACTCCTTTAGCTGGAGGTACAGCTCTTCTCTGGTGAGACGCCCAACTAACCCTCTTTCTCTCTCAATAAATTCCTCAGCAGGCTCAAATTGAGGGTCCGGCAGGACTTTAGATGTTTTGATTGATTGAACGCCATCTGCCTTCTTAGATAACTTGACATTATCAAATACCGCCTCAAGTACTTTGATGTCAATCGCTGCACAGGCTTGTCCTGGCCTAAACTCCAGCACGAGCTCAAACAACTCCTTTCCCTTGTCCACTGCTACCTTGATAACGGATGGTTGGCCAGTTGCAAGCATTCGTCGGCTGAGTTCTGATGTCATGGTAGCTATCCTGATAGAGGTGATACTACCGAGTTCCAAGTCTTCGGCCAATAGGCGTATCTTGTTTCTCGCCTCAACGATAGAGGCCTTGTTCTTAATCGGAATCGTGCCCAGTTCAATCATCTCTGATACCTCAGTGCTATACAACAGGCATCATCTTCCGCCCTGCCAAATTGATTGATGATATGGTTAGCTACTATTTCAGCATCATCCATGAGCAGTTCCAGGTAATCTTCCAAATCAAAGTGTTCCTTGACACCATCGGTCAATGTCATTTTCTCTTCTCTCAAGTGTCGCATTGTATAGCCTATTATGCCAGACCTGGGAATAATCCTGCCATTGCTATTTCATCGGCATTCTCTCCGTGCCTCAGGGATTGCTTGAGTAATATCAATCTCCTCAGAGATTTCAACTCGTTCTTCCCTATTCTCCATCTTTTTCGTCACTGTCATTTCCCTCTTCGTCTGCCTCTACCTCTCTATCTTCGTCATCCTCATCGGTTTCATCCTCTCCACCTTCTTCCGCTTTCTCCTCTGCGGCTTCAATCTCCTCCTCTGCCTCTTCAGCTTCCTCGGTTTCCTCAGGTTCCTCTTTAGGTGCTGTCACCGGAGCCAGCAGCCGGAGTCCTTCTTCAAGGTTTATAGCGGTCAGCACATCCTCAATCTTAAAATCCAGGTCAATTAGCGACGATACTACTCCCGGCCTAAGGCCGCTAATAATCGTTTTGACTCCCAGTAGAGACGCCATCCTGGCAGTATCACGAATTGCCCGGCCGAGGGAGGAGTCTATTACGGCCACGCCGGAGACATCGATAATCACTCCCTTTATCCCCGTCTTATTGACCCTTTCCAGGATGTCCTCTTGAATCTGAAGCATTAGCTCATCGTTGAGCTCAACCTGAATAGGGACGATAAAGCAGCCCTGGATAACGTACATCGCCGCTTGCGATAAGGCAGTTTCCTCTTCCATGAGCACCTACCTATTGATAAATTACACTATTAACGAAGTAGTTATCCTAAGTCTATTTCGAGGCTGGTTTCTTCTTGGTAACTATTTCCCAATCGTTCATATCAAGGGCTAGCTTAATGGCGTCCTTTAAGGGCGCCGCGGTTATAACATTTGCCATCCCAACCTCTAGATTAACCAGAGTCTGGGCTATTCTCGGAGACATACCGGAGATAATGGCATTAGCACCCATGAGCCTGCATGCCTGGCTTATCTTTACTAGGAGGGCGGCTACCTTGCTATCGACAGTCGGCACCCCCAGGATATCCAGTATGATCACCTTTGACTCGGTTTCCTGTACCTTGGCCAGCACAATTTCCATTATTTCCTGGGCACGCCTGGAATCGACAGTGCCGACTATGGGCAGCATCAGGATCTTTTCCCAGAGTATGGCTACCGGCGTTGCTACTGGTGTTTCCTGTTTTCCTGTTGTCATCTTTCTTTTCCTCCTTTTTAAGGTTTTTCTATAAAACTACCAACTGCTAAATATGTGTTGCTGTTAGTGTTTTACCGGAATATTGTCTCACTCATATTACATTTTATCCTCCCCCTCGATAGTTTAATGCGAGGCCACTAAGCACTTGAACTTGTTAGAATAATCCCTTTGCTCATCTTCTGATTACCCCCCACGCAACGCTACGGACAACACTAAGCACATCATTAATCATAAAAGGCTTCTTTATGACCGTGAAAGGACCATACTCCATGGCTTTTTCCATGACCTCGCTATAGGGATAGCCAGTTACAATAACCACTGGTACATCCTTATCCATTTCCCTTATGGGTTAAGTTAACTCTTGGTTTTTATTCTAGCATACGTAATAGTATAATGAAACCTTACTATGCTATCTTTGGCGTAATCTGGCTTGTATAATACTGGTAAAAAACAAGAGGATGCGGGCATGCTTACCTCATACAGCCGAGAGTTACTATTAGGTATCCCTCAAGGAACTTTGATTGACCTGGAAACCACCGGTCTTGATATGGGCCAAGATGAAATAGTGCTTTTTGGCTATATTCAAGGGAATCGCCTGGAGATAATTTGCCGGAATTCGAAAGAAGAAGTGCCCTTTATCGCCCAGCTTGCTGAACTCGTCCCGACGCTCCCCAGACCATTTTACGCCTACAATCTCTCCTTCGAGAAGGGATTTCTGCGAGCTAAAGGGATTGATATAGAAGGGATAGACTTATTCCAGCCCTGGAAGGAAAAAGCCGAGGCACTTTACCTCAAGTGGCCTAAGTTGGACGAGCTGTTTTCTCATGCAGAGCGCTATTTTAACGAGCCAGTGATAAGCGGCAGAGATGTCCCTTCGCTATGGCAAAAATTTCTTTACACAGAGGATAATGACTATTTGCAGCAAATCATAAAGCACAACGAGTCTGACTTGCTCAGAGAGCTATACTTGCTGGTGTATTATCGAGACAGCTACAAAGTTTAAGGGAGCTAAGAAGCCAATCATTGAAAATGCTGAGGGCTTTCTGCAAAGTCAGTGAGAAGTAGATAAGTTTTTCCAAAATTTCCCCTCTTAAGTTAAGAGGGGGCTAGGGGGAGTTATGAAGGAAGGAAAAGGTCTCTATGCTTGGGGGATATTGTTCTCATAACCCCCTTAATCTCCCTTATCTTAAGGGGGAGATTAGGAGAGCACTGTTATCTTAAGGGGGGATATCAGAGAAGAGAATGCTTATCCTAAAGAGAATACTGAAGTAGAGAACCCTTGTCTTAAGCGAGGATGAAGCGACCCCTGATGTTTGAGAGGGAGCTTGCCGGAAAGACTGAACTATTACGATTTTGAAAAAGCCAAACTGTTACGTCCGTGAAATAGCTTTACAGCTCATGGTAGAATAGAAGCTAAATAAGGGAGTCTTATGAAAAAGATTGGCGTCTTAACCAGCGGCGGTGACGCTCCGGGAATGAATGCCTGCATCAGGGCTGTCGTCCGCTGTGGAGTTAGCCATAAGCTGGAGGTCGTAGGGATTCGCCAAGGATACCGCGGTATATTGGAAGAGGATTTTATAAAGCTAGGTAGCAGGTCGGTAGCCAACATTATCTACCGCGGGGGCACTTTCCTGGAAACAGCTCGCTGTGAGGAAATGAAAACCAAGGAAGGTATAAGGAAGGCCAATGAAAATCTCCAACGGGAAGGCATCGAGGGATTGATAACTATAGGCGGAGATGGCACATTGCGCGGTGCCACAGCCTTGGCTGAAGCTGGAAATGTAAAGGTGATGAGTATTCCCAGCACCATAGATAACGATGTCTATGGCACCGACTATACTATTGGCTTCGATACTGCCATAAATACAGCTTTGGATGCCATAGATAAGATTAGAGATACGGCGGGGTCGCTGCAACGCCTCTTTTTTATCGAGGTCATGGGAAGGAGTAGGGGATTTATTGCACTGGAGGTAGGAATTGCTGGCGGAGCCGAAGATATCTTGATTCCAGAATTAGAGACAAAAATAGAACAGCTTTGCCTTGATATAAAGAGTAGCTTCAAGAGAGGTAAGAAATCCTCTATCGTGATAGTTGCTGAAGGGGATGAGGCAGGCGGTGCGTTTTCAATTGCGCAACAAGTATGGGAGAGATTAAGGATGGAGTACCGAATTTGTGTGCTGGGACATGTCCAAAGAGGTGGCTCACCTACAGCCAGGGATAGAGTCCTCGCCAGCAGATTAGGTGCAGCGGCTGTGGATGCTCTGGTTAAGGGCATGTCAGGCTACATGGTGGGTGAGTTGAAGGGAGACATAGCCTTCACTCCTCTAAGGGAAACCTGGGAGAAGAGGAAGGAATTGGATAGCAATTTGTTACGATTGGTCAAGGTGCTGGCTGGATAGGAACTCGATAAAGCACTCTATCCGGCTTGGTCTTGTTTCTCTTGACAATCTCCGCCTTATTTTCCTTTGAGAACATCCCCGGTTAACTTGCTGTACACTTCACGGTATCTTTTCGATGTTCCCTTTATTACCTCCGGTGGCAACATGGGTGCTGGCGGTCTTTTATCCCATCCTGAATCTGAAAGCCAATCACGAACGGGTTGTTTATCAAAACTGGGTTGCGAATGGCCAACCTCGTATAGTCTGACATCCCAGAAGCGGCTTGAGTCTGGCGTTAGCAGCTCATCGATAAGGGCTAGTTGACCATTGATGAAACCAAATTCGAACTTGGTATCGGCAATTATTATGCCCCGGCGACTGGCGTAATCTCGAGCATAGCCGTAGATGAGCAGGCTTTTTTGTTCCAGTTCCCCAAAAAGTTCTTCAATGCCCAGGCCTTTTATGTCTTGATTTGTTAAAAGGCGGTCATGCTCCGTATCGCTCTTAGTAGTGGGGGTGAAGATAGGTTGGAGCAATTCCTGGCTTTCTTTCATTCCCGAGGGTAAATTGATATCGCCAACTTTTCCAGTCTCTTTATACTCCGCCCATGCTGAGCCAGATAGATAGCCCCGAACAACGCATTCTACAGGTATACGCTCAGCCTTAGCCACAAACATAGAGCGGCCGATAAGAGAATTCGGTAACTTCCCCGGCTGGCTCGAAAGATTCTTCACTTCGTTCAGAACGACTCCGACAGAGTCGGAGCTATCGATTACCTTGATAAGATGATTAGGCAGTATGTGAGCTGTTTTCTTGAACCAGAAGGCAGAAAGCTGGTTAAGAACCTTTCCTTTGTCAGGGATGCCACAGGGCAGGACAACATCGAAGGCAGAGATGCGGTCGGTGGACACGATGAGAAGTTTACCCCTGATTGAATCAGGGGCTAAATCATAAACATCTCTTACCTTGCCACGCCGAAATAAAGGTAGAGGTAGGTTGGTTTCTAATAATACAGACATATTTAAACCCGGTTAGATAGCGCGTGGGGCCAGGTTTTCTGCCCCAGCTCGTTTCGCCTTCTTTACCTTGCTCAACCCCAGCCGCTCGAAGACCTCATCTACATGTTTCAGATAAAAATTATAATCAAATAGAGACTTCAGTTCCTTTTTGCTCAAATGAACTGTTATTCGCTTGTCTGCTTCAAGCAAACTCAGAAAGTCTTTCTTCTCTTCCCAAGCCTTCATGGCGCTATCTTGCACCATTTTATAAGCTTCCTCCCGACCTACACCTTTATTTATCAAGGCGAGGAGTACCCTTTGAGAAAAGATGACCCCTTGGGTGAGCTCGATGTTACGACGCATGTTTTCCAGATAAACCTTGAGTCCTTTCATTATCGAAGTAAATATAGATAGCATGTAATCCACTGCCAGACAGGAGTCAGGTAAGATAATTCGCTCTGTGGAGGAGTGACTGATGTCGCGTTCGTGCCATAAGGCAATGTTCTCCAGAGAGGTTAAAGCATAGCCCCTTATTAGTCTCGCCAGTCCGCAGATACGCTCACAAAGTTCGGGATTCCGCTTGTGAGGCATTGCCGAGGAGCCTGTCTGCCCCGCTGCAAAGGGCTCTTCAAGTTCCCGGACTTCCGTCCGCTGGAGACCTCTAATCTCCGTGGCAAACTTCTCCAGGGAGCTGGCGATAATCGCCAAAGTGGTCAGGAATTGGGCATGGCGGTCACGCTGTACTATCTGATTTGATATGGGATCTGGAGTAAGCCCTAACTTAGCACAAGCTATCTTTTCAACCTGAGGAGGCACAGTGGCATAAGTACCTACCGCTCCGGATATTTTGCCCACAGAGATATTTTTCCTAGCTTCAGCCAGCCTTTGAGCATTACGCTTCATTTCTTCAGTCCACAGGGCTATTTTTAAGCCCAAGGTAGTCGGCTCAGCGTGAATACCATGGGTTCGCCCCATCATAATGGTGTATTTGTGCTCTACTGCTTTACTCTCCAGTACGGATATAAGCTCGCCTACATCTTTTGCCAAGATATCTGTCGCCTGGGTCAATTGCAAGCCAAGGGCGGTATCCATGACATCCGAAGAAGTGAGACCAAGATGGACAAAACGTGACTCTTCACCCAGGCTTTCAGCCACCGAGTTAAGAAAAGCGGTCATGTCATGGTGGGTCACTTTCAGAAACCCGGCAACACGATCTAGGTTGTAGCTGGCTTTCCTTATCTTAACTATATCTCTTGGGGGGATTTCGCCCAGTTCAGCCCAGGCTTCACAAACGGCTATCTCTACCTTAAGCCACTGGTCAAATTTGTTTTCATCAGACCAGATTTTCTTCATCTGAGGTCTGGAGTACCGTTCAATCATATTATCCCCTTGCTAATTCCTGTTTATATTTACGATAGGCTTCTCTTATTTCCTTATGTTCTGTGCCTAAAATCTGGGTGGCGAGCAAGGCAGCATTCCTTGCCCCGCTTGGACCAATGCCCACGCAGGCTACCGGCACTCCCCCGGGCATCTGGCTTATGGAGAGTAAAGCATCTATGCCCTTGAGCTCACTGGTGGGCAAGGGCACACCGATTACAGGCAAGATTGTCCAGCTAGCCAAGACACCGGGGAGGTGAGCGGAGTAACCAGCAGCGGCGATGATAACTTTAAGCCCCTTCTTCTCTGCCTCCAAGCCATACTCTCTTACTTTTTCAGGCTTTCTATGAGCTGAGATAACAGAAAGTTCATAATCAATGCCCAACTGCTTAAGCGTGTCCAGTGCCGGCTGTATCAGTTCAGTGTCTGTTTTGCTGCCTATGACTACACCAACCAGTGCCATTGCCATGTAAATCCCAAATTCTAATATCTAAACTCTAAACAAATTTTAAATTCAAATATTTAAAACTTATTTTGTTTTGAATTTCGTTCATTAGATGAGAAGGACCAAATTCTTCCTTTCTTTTGTCTAGGATTTCGAATTTCGTGCTTAGGATTTATCATATTTCGCCCTGTCATTTTGCATTTTGACTTTTGCCTTTTAACTTTCCTTTAGAGTTTATCCTATCTATCTCCCTCAAAGCAATGTCTTTACGATAATGACAACCTTCAAAGTAAATATTACCAATGTTGCGGTAAACCTTTTCCCGGGCTTTAGCCATGTCCTGGCCCACACCTACTACGGTGAGCACTCGCCCGCCGTCGGTATAAATTGTGCCATCGTTTCCCAACTTAGTTCCAGCGTGGAAAACCAGCACATCCTTGTCCACGTTGTCTATCCCTTGTACGTGAAAGCCGATTTTGTAGCTTCCAGGATAACCACCCGAAGACATAACTACTCCAACGCAGGCCTCGGAACTCCACTCTATTTTCACCCGGTCAAGGTTACCCTGGCCCACTGCCATAAGTATATCCACCAGGTCGGTTTTAAGAAGAGGTAAAACGACTTGAGTCTCCGGGTCACCGAAGCGGGCATTAAATTCCAGCACCACAGGCTCTCCATCGACAATCATTAACCCCGCGTAGAGCACTCCCTTATAAGGCAGGCCTTCTCTAGCCATAGCCTTCACAGCCGGCAATAAAATATCCTTGGTTACCTTTTTTGTCATCTGGACGGAGAAAAAACCCGGTGGGCTGTAACTTCCCATACCTCCAGTGTTGGGGCCCTGGTCATTATCCCCGATTTTCTTATAGTCGCAAGCTGGCACCATAGGTGAGACTGTTTTGCCATCGGTAAAAGCTATGAGGCTTACCTCTCGACCGCTAAGATATTCGTCAATTATTGCCCTATCTCCAGCGGAGCCGAAAATCCTGGCTTCCATGATATCGCCGAGGGCTTTATGAGCTTCTGCTAAAGAACCAGCGATAATCACACCTTTGCCAGCGGCTAGCCCATCAGCCTTGACGACGACAGGTGGACGCTGCTCTTGAAGGTAATCGCGAGCCTCAGAATAAGAAGAGAAAATGGCGCCTTTAGGACAGGGGATGCCATACTTCTCCATCAAATTTCGGGCAAAAACCTTGCTTGATTCTACCTGGGTGGCTGCTTTAGTGGGACCGAAAATAGGAATACCCAGATTATCAAAGTAGTCCACTATGCCTGAAGCCAGCGGAGCCTCAGGACCAACCACGACAAGGTCAATGCCTTTTTCTTTAGCCGCCTTGCCCAGCCCTTCTATATCCGTAGGGCGCAAATTAAGATTTTCCGCGATGGCCGCTGTGCCGGCATTCCCCGGGGCAGCGAAAACTTTTTCCACCCTGGGACTCTGGGCAATCTTCCAGACTAAGGTGTGCTCCCTGCCCCCACCACCAACGACTAGTATCCTCAAATTTCACTCTCGCGTGTCAGTATTCAGGGTATAGCGTACTAAGTCCTCCACATTTTCTGGATTTTTCCAACGCCAGTTTTTTGAAAGACGGCACTGGGAATGATGGTGAAGGTCACCACTAGAAACAGCCGAGCTTGGCCTCGGAGAATACCTACTGCTTCTTCTTCTTATGCTTCCCTCTATTCTTCCTTACACCTTTTAATTTCACTCTGTGTGACATGGCATTATAAAATCTCCTTGAATTTTTCAGTCTGAGCGGTCTAGATTATGTTCCAGTGTATTCACAAAACACTTTGTTTACTCCCATTCTATAGTTGCCGGCGGCTTACTAGTAATATCATAAACTACCCTGTTAACACTGGTAACTTCATTAACTATGCGGTCAGATATTGTGGCAAGAAGGTCATGGGGCAGGCGAGCCCAATCAGCAGTCATAGCATCTTCACTGGTTATTGCTCTGACCGCTATCAAGTAGCCATAAGTTCTGTAGTCACCCATGACACCAACACTCCTGACATCAGTAAGTACAGCAAAGCTTTGCCAAAGCTGGCGATAAAGGTTGGCTTTTTTGATTTCATTCATCACAATCCAATCAGCAGCCCGGAGTATCTCCAGCTTTTCCCTGGTCACTTCACCAATGATGCGAATGGCTAATCCCGGTCCGGGAAATGGTTGTCGCCAGATCATATCCTCAGGCAAGCCTAGAGCTAACCCTACTTGTCGAACTTCATCCTTAAACAAATACCTCAGGGGCTCGATGAGGGTGAACTTCATTTTAGCTGGTAATCCGCCGACGTTATGATGGCTCTTAATCTTGGCAGCGGCTTTGGTGTCCGCGGAGGTACTTTCAATAACATCGGGATAAAGAGTGCCTTGAGCCAGAAAATCAATTTTACCTAATTTGGCCGCTTCTTCCTCAAAAATTTGGATGAACTCGTTTCCTACCAAGTGTCGCTTCTGTTCCGGATCGCCAACCCCTTTAAGTCGTTCTAAGAACCTGTCGGTAGCGTCTATGTAAACTATATCCATTTTGAGGTTACGCTTGAAGGTATTAAGCACCCTTTCGGGTTCTTCACGACGCAATAAGCCATTGTTGATAAAAATGCAAGTTAGCTTATTGCCAATAGCACGGTCAATAAGGGTAGCAGTTACCGCAGAATCAACGCCTCCAGAAAGAGCACAGACCACTCTACCACCGCCCACTTGCTCCTTAATCTTGTCTACGCTCTCAGCTATGAAATTAGCTGGAGTCCAGTTGCCCTGGCAGCCACATATTCGAAGTACAAAATTCTGGAATATGGTTTTCCCTGGAGGTGTGTGAACCACTTCAGGATGAAACTGCAATCCGTAAATGCCGCTATCATTACCTACAACAGCGAACGGTACATTTTCAGTGTAAGCTAAAGCCTTGAAGCCAGGAGGCAGCTCTATTACTTGGTCACCATGACTCATCCACACGGGGAGAGATGATGGAAGTCCGGCAAAAAGAGAACAGTCTTCAGCACTTATGTGTAGGATTGTATGACCGTATTCGCGCCTTGTTCCCCGAGTGACCTGACCACCCAATTGATGAGCGATAGCCTGCATCCCATAGCAAATGCCCATCACGGGTAGACGGTTTTCGTAAATATATGGTAAAGGTAAAGGAGCCCCAGAATCATAAACGCTAGCCGGACCTCCCGAGAGGATAAATCCTCGTGGGTTAAGGGGAGCTATTTTCTCCCAAGGCGCATCGTAAGGCACAAGCTCACAATAGACATGGCATTCCCGTACCCGTCTGGCAATGAGCATGCTGTATTGAGAGCCAAAGTCAAGCACTACTATAGTTTCACGCTCGCTTGGGGGTAGCTTAGGCTCAACTACAGGCTGCTCGCCACGCAACTCTTTGGCCAGTCCTAGATAGGTAGAGACCTCTATATCATCACTGGCAGCAACCCTGTGGCTTTCTACCTTCTTTTTCATTGCAGATTTACGTGGTGAATTCATTCGAACTAAATCCAAAAATTCTTACGACTTTTGGGGAACCCCCCCCTAAATTTGCTTTAAATCCTAACTGGGTCCCCAAGAAAATCGCAAGATTTTCTTGGGTGGTTTAGCTTATCACTGTCCCGAACTATTATCAACCTGAGATGGGCTAAGCCTTTCCCTGCCTGGCAAGGTTTCTAACTTGCGGTTAAAGCCTTTCCGAGTTCTTGGATGTGGAAAGGATAAATTTCTACCCCGAACGCCACCATGCTATACTAACGTTAGAAAAAGATGGGTGTTTTACAACGAGAAACCGAGAAGGGATTTAAAATTCTCCAAAAGGGTGGCGTGATTGCCTTCCCTACCGATACGGTCTATGGCCTGGGGGCTGACGCCTTCAATTCCACGGCTGTGGAAAGGATTTATGAGATAAAAAACCGCCCCAAGCATCAGCAACTCCCCTTGCTTATCGCCGATGTAAAGCAATTGACTGCTCTGGCCGAGCCAATACCAGAAATTGCCTGGTTTTTAGCAAGGCGTTTTTGGCCCGGGGGGTTAACCCTGGTTTTATCAAAAACAAATTCGGTGCCTGCCTATCTAGCCCCAGGACCCACCATAGCAGTACGCGTTCCTAATCACCCTGTTTGTCTGGCTCTTATTCAACGCCTGGGGAATCCCATAATCGGAACCAGCGCCAATATCAGTGGCCAACCGGCTGCCTTAACCGCCGAGGAAGTTGAACAACAATTGGGAGGAAAAATCGACCTTATTATCAATGGAGGCAAATGTCCCGGCGGCAAGGAATCCACAATAGTAGATATTACCCGTGAACCGCCGATAATTGTGCGTCAGGGCATCATACCTTCGCATGAGATTGACAAAGCTTATAAGGAATACCGGGAGCTAAATAGTGAAGCATATTGCTATAGGCTGTGACCACCGTGGTCTGGCTTTAAAGCAGGTAATTATGCCCTTCCTGCAAAAGGCAGGCCATAGCTATCAGGATTTTGGCTGTTACAACACCGACCCTGTGGATTATCCTGACATCGCCCAGAAAGTCGGGGAGGCAGTGGCGTCGGGCAATTTTGACCAAGGCATTCTAATATGCAACACTGGCATAGGCATGAGCATAACTGCCAACAAAATAAAAGGGATAAGGGCAGCTTTATGCTGTGATGCATTTGCAGCACGACTAGCCCGCCAGCACAACGACGCCAACGTCTTGTGCCTCAGGGGAGAGGCTATAGATACCAAGTCAGCTTTGGAAATCGTCAAAACTTTCTTAGCCACGGATTTTGAAGGCGGCCGGCATGTACAAAGGGTGAATAAAATAAGGGCTTTGGAAGTTGAGGGTGATTAGAAGCGTAGCTACCCAATTTATTAGGCACACTACTTTGTCATTGCGAGGAGCAAAGCGACGAAGCAATCTAGGTGAGGATCTCAAGGGCTGGGGATTGCCACGCCCCGACGAGTCGGAGCTCGCGATGACGAAAAGCGATGGGCCTCGATGAATCAGGCAACTACAGAGACCTGAGGTCACGCTACATATCGACTTCTTAAATCACGGGACAACTTAGCTGTTAATTCCAGAGCTAGTGACGCCCCTGCCGTCGACAAGCCTTCCAGGCCACAAGAAGGAGTTACCAGTCCTTGAGCTATAATCTGCTTGAACCGAACGCCATCCTTGGTGAATGGAGCCATAGCTTCTTCCAGGCGGTCACGAAGACTGGATAAGGACTCTTTAGCTAAAGCTTCTTCCTCGTTCGGAACTATCCCCCAGGCAATATTGCCACCACGCTCAAGAAAGGATTTCACCTTATCGGAGTGAGTGCTTAGAGAAGAGGCATAGTTATAGGCATCAAAGCTGAGAATATCGAATTTGGTGTCCAGAAGGACTGACCAGTTAGTATTTCCGCAGCAATGTAATCCCTTCGTCCCTTTGATTCCCTTGAATACCTCTTCTAGCAGAACAGGCACTTTTTCTTCAGGAATAGGAGTAAACACCGAGCCCAGAGAAACTAAATAGGGCTCGTCAACAAAGATAATGGTGTTGGGCGATATTTCCTTCAAGATATTTTCCTGCCACGCAGCTTTTAGCCGCAGGAACTTAGCTGCGGTCTCAGCTAAAGTGTCGTCATAGAGGATGCCCAGCCCGTCCTGACTGGTAACCGTCAGGCCCCAGGTGACGGGACCTGTTACCTGCCCCTTGACTATTTTACTGCCTGCTGCCTTGGAGAGGAAAGCATGAAGCCCGGCAGCATATTCGGTCGAAATGCCATATTCACGGACATTATCCTGCTCACAATCAATATAGATTTGCTCCAGTTCGCTCTCAAAATTAGTCGATGGCTCGATATGAATTTTGTCCCCCCTTATGACTACCCCCGGAAAACCATATTTTCCTCAGGAGAG
>Ga0209323_10001868_pt1 | contig 13927 bp, 9 predicted proteins | sample Rifsed19ft2_FD_184014 | JGI IMG/M metagenome (GOLD analysis project Ga0209323, IMG submission 184014) | Soil microbial communities from Rifle, Colorado, USA - sediment 19ft 2 (version 2) | ecosystem: Environmental > Terrestrial > Deep subsurface > Rock core/Sediment | place: Rifle, Colorado...
TTGGGCGATTCTGGCCGCGAACGTCCGCAACAACACGGATACCACGCTCGCCGTCGACGTGAGCCTGACCGCCGAGGGCGTCACGTTCAACTCGGATGCGACGCGCACGGTGACCATCCCGCCGCACAGCGAGACGAAGGTCGAGTGGGATGTGACTGTGAACGACGTGGAGAACACACAGTTGATCTTCGCGGCGGTCAGCGGCAACCTGAACGACGCGAGCAAGCCGCGCCTGACCACCGGGCCGGACGGCTCACTGTTGGTGCTGCGCTACACCGCGCCGGACATCGTCGGGACGGGCGGGCAGATCGTCGGCGCGGGTCAGCGCACCGAGATCGTCGCGCTCCCGCCGAAGTACGACGAGCGGCAGGGTGCGCTGACGATTCAGATCGATCCATCGCTGGCGGCGGCAACCGTCGACGGCCTCGACTACCTGGAACATTATCCCTACGAGTGCGCCGAGCAGACCGTCAGCCGGTTCCTGCCCAACGTGTTGACCTATCGCGCGCTGAGAGAACTGGGCGTCCGCGATCCCGAACTTGAAGCCAGGCTCCCGGCGCTGGTGAGAGAAGGGCTTGACCGGTTGTACCTGCAACAACGCGACGATGGCGGCTGGGGCTGGTGGATCGGCGACTCGAACAGCAACGTGCACCTCACGGCCTACGTCGTGTACGGCCTGCTGCAAGCGCGCGAGGCGGGCTTCGACGTGAGCGCCGAGGCCATCCTGCGCGGCGAGCAGTTCCTGCTGAACAACCTGACCGACCTCGGGAGCATCGACTCGTTCCGCGAGGCGAACCGGCAGGCGTTCGTCCTGTTCGTGCTGGGCGAGGATGGCAAAGCGCCGCCGGATCGTTTGAACGACACGTTCGAGGCGCGCGAGAAACTCAGCCACTACGGGCAGGCGTTCCTGGCGATGGCACTCTCGGCGTCTGGCGATGCCTCTCACGCGGAGAGGATCAACACGCTGCTGTCCGACCTGAACAACAGCGTCATCCTCAGCGCGACCGGCGCGCACTGGGAGGAGGACGACTACGACTGGTGGGCGATGAACACCGACACGCGCTCGACAGCCATCATCCTCAGCGCGCTGGCGCGGCTCGATCCGAACAACGCGCTCAACCCCAACGTCGTGCGCTGGCTGATGGTCGCGCGCAAGGCCGGCATTTGGGAGACGACGCAGGAGACAGCCTGGGCGCTGATCGGGCTGACCGACTGGATGCGGCTGACCGGCGAGTTGAATCCCAACTACGACTACGCCGTGTTCCTCAACGAGGCTTCGATCGGCGAAGGCCGCTTCACGCCGGAGAACGTTCGCGAGAGCGTGAAGCTGACAGTCGCCATCGAAGACCTGCTGCGCGACGTGGGCAATCGCCTGACGATCGCGCGCGGCGACGGCGACGGCCGGCTGTACTACACGGCGCACCTCAAAGTGTACCTGCCGGTCGAGGAGATCGAACCCGCCGATCGCGGCATCATCGTCACGCGGCGTTACACACTGGCCTCGTGCGCACAGGCCAATCGCAACGAGTGCCCCGAAGTCAACGAAGTCAAGCTGGGTGACGTGATCCGGGTCGATCTGACGATCATCGCCAAGCACGACCTGTATTACCTGGTCGTCGAAGATCCGCTGCCGGCCGGCGCGGAGGCGATCGATCGCGGCCTGGCGACGACCAGCCTGCTGGAGCAAGCGCCCACCCTGTCGCCGGTGGATGGCGGCCCAAGACCGTACTACGACTTCTACTGGTATTGGTGGAACTGGTACAGCCGCAGCGAGCTGCGCGACGAGAAGGTCGTGCTGTTCACCGACTACCTGGCTAAAGGCACGTACGAATACTCCTATACCATGCGCGCGACGTATCCCGGCGAGTACAAGGTCATTCCAACGGTGGCGCAGGAGTTTTACTTCCCAGAGGTGTTCGGTCGGAGCGATGGCCGGTTGTTGACGATTCAGAAGTGAATGGGGTGGTGTGAATGTGGAGGTTCGGCGCGGGAACAATCTGTGGTTTTGCTCGCCCGCGAGGACGCGGACTATGAGCAGTACCCCAGCACTTGTTCTGAACATGAGCCACTTTCACTTTGAACGGAGTCATTCCGCCACGTAGCGGAAACACGCCACGAAGTGATCGCGTTCCGCCTCGATCAGCCCGGGCGTGTGGCTGTCACACCCCAGGTCTGCGCTCGCGGCCGGGCAGCGCCCGTAATAGACGCAGCCGCCGGTGCGCTCTGCCGGGTTGGCTTGCAGCTCCACCTTTCCGTCCGCCCACTTCTTATCCAGGCGGGGAACCGAGGCCATGAGCATCTGGGTGTAGGGATGCAGTGGCCGCTCGAAGATGCTCTCGGTCGCGCCCATCTCCGCGACACGCCCCCGATACAGAATCACCGAGCGCTCGCTGATGTAGTGAGCCAGCGAGAGGTCGTGCGTGATGAACAGGATCGACAGGCCGCGCGCCTTGAGGTCGGCCAGCAGGTTGAGCACGTCGATGCGCGTGGAGGCGTCGAGCATACTGATGATCTCATCCGCCACCAGAAACCGAATGTCGAGCAGCAGCGCGCGGGCGATCAGCAGACGTTGAAGCTGCCCGCCGCTGAGCTGGTGGGGGAACTTGTGCAAGACTTGATCGGGGTTCAGGCCGACCGCCTGTAAGGCCCAGCGGACCCGACCGGTCCAGTTCGGGTCAGGGACGGCCGGGTAGAACTCGTCCTTGACGATGCGGAAGATGCGATCGGCTTTGAAGATGGTGTTGTAGCAGCTAAAGGGGTCTTGAAAAACGCCCTGGACTTTCCGGTAGTACTCTTTCAGGGCGTTGCCTTTGAGCGTGGCGATGTCCACCCCGTCGAAGGAAATCGTTCCCGCGTTGATCGAGATGAGGCGCAGGATCATCTTCCCGATGGTGCTTTTCCCGCTGCCACTCTCGCCAATCAAGGATAGCACCTCGCCCGCGCCGACGGTGAAGCTGACGTCACTCACGGCGTGGAGCTGCTTCCCGCCGAAGGTTCCCACCTTGTAGACTTTCGAGATTCCGTCGAGCTTAAGCATTCTATTAAGACTCCCGCCAACACGCGACGTGGTGGCCTTTTTCGACTTCGAGGAAGGGTGGCGCCTCGAGGCATTTCTCAAACGCGACGGGACAGCGTTCTCGGAAGCGACAGCCTGTTGGCGGATCGAGCAGCAACGGAGGGCTGCCGGGAATGCCGCTCAGTCTTTTCTCGGTATAGGTCACGCCGACTTTCGGCAAGGAGGAAATCAGCAGTCGGGTATAGGGATGCCGGGGGGCATGGATGATCACATCGGTCGAGGCTTTTTCAGCCAGTTTGCCGGCGTACATGATCAGGATGCTGTCGGCGATCTGGTACAGGATCGAAATGTCGTGGGTGATCACGATCATGCTGTTCACGAAGACCCGGTCTCGAAATTCGACCAGCATCTCGGCGACGGCCTTTTGGCTAGAGACGTCGAGCGCCGAGGTGATCTCGTCGGCGATGAGCAGCGAGGGATTGAGCAAGGTGGACAGCACCATCACCATTCTCTGCTTCATGCCGCCGGACAGCTCGATGGGATACATATTCAGCACGTCGTGTGACAGTTTGACCAGATCGAGCCTCCGCTTCAACTCGGGCAGCGTGGCGTTGAAGCTCACCTTTCTCGATTCGAGCAGCTCCGAGGTCATCCGGCCTATTTTTCGAGTCGGATTCATGGCGTTCATGGCGTACTGTGGGATGATCGACACCTCCTTGAATCTGAAGGCATTCATCCTGCTCGTGTCCCAGATGGGCAGCTCGATACCGTCGAGTTCCACCCGGCCTTCGACGTATCTCATGCACGAGTTCAACAGGATCAGACTGTGGCCGAGCGTCGTTTTTCCGCAGCCCGACTCGCCGGCCAGCCCCATGATTTCCCCGTCCGCGATGCTGAAGGTTGCGCCGTCCAGCGCCTTGACCGCCCCACGCAGGGTTTGATAATGGACTCTGAGGTTCTCGACTTGCAGGCTCATGCCTTCACATCTCCCTGAGTTTGGGGTTGAAGACTTCGTCCAGGCCCACGTTCGTGACGTACAGCGCCCCGACGATGGCCGTGATCGCAATGCCCGGCGGGACGAACCACCACCACATCCCCAGTATCAGAGCGCCCCACAGGACCGCATTGTTCATCATGAGACCCAGTGAAATCGCATTCGTCGGGCCGAGTCCGATGAAATCCAATGTGGCGGCAATGAGGATCGCCCCGCCAAACTGGAGGATGAAGACCAGCAGCAGATAGGACATCATGTTCGGCGCGATTTCCGTGAAGATGATCTTCAGGGATTTCTCGCCGCTCATTCTGGCGAGATCGACGAAATCTCTGGAACGCAACGAAAACGTCTGGGCGCGGATGGCCCTGGCCGTCCAGGGCCAGGCGGTGCACCCGATGAAGATGCTTTCTATGAAAATGCCGCGAACTTCAAGATAGGCCACGATGATGAGAAGAACGGCCAGCGTGGGAATAACCAGGACCATGTTCGTGAGCATATTGAGGAGTTCGTCCACCACACCGCCGCGATAACCGGCCGTGAAGCCGATCAAAATGCCGATGAGGGTCGCCAGTCCTCCACCGACAATGCCCACCAGGAAAGTGGCTTGAAGCCCGAATACAAACTGTGAAAAAACGTCCTGTCCAAACGTCGTGGTGCCGAACCAGTATTCGGATGAGGGGGGTTCGGCAGCCGGGCCGATGTAATCATACGGTTGGTAGCGCGTGAGCAGCGGGCCGACGCATGCCAGAACAACAAAGAAAAGGAGGAAGGCCAGGCCAACCTTGAGTTTGTTGTTCCTCAGCGCAAAGTAGAGGATTTCGTTTTTCTTTTTGGGTTTGGTCGCGTCGAGTGTTGTCATGCTGCTTCACCTTGCATCCCGGTTCGCGTTCTCGGATCGACAAGGACATAAACGATATCGATGACGAAATTGGCGAGCAATACGCCAACGATGATGAAGAGGAAACACCCCTGCAGCAGGAAATAATCTCGCGTGTTAATGGCCTGAAGAATCAGGTACCCGATTCCGGGGTATGAGAACACGACTTCTGTCGCCACCGCGCCCGCAACGATGACGCCGAGCTGAAGCGCCAGGCCGGTGAGTTGGGGAAGGACCGCGTTATGGAAGGCGTATCGCCTGACTAGTCGTCGCGGCGCCCCGAGCGCTTCGAGATAGTGCGAATAATCCGCTTCGAGTTCATAGATGATCATGTTCCTCATGCCGATCGCCCAGCCGCCAAAGCCCACCAGGAACAGAGAGGCGAAAGGCAGGAACCAGTGCTCCAAGAAGCTCCCGATGAAGGCCCACGAGAACGAGGGCGACATGGCATAGCTGTACCCGCCTGAGATCGGAAAGATTTTAAGCACGATCCCCAGCGCCCAGGCCAGCAACATGGCAAGCCACATGTAGGGAGTCGCCGTCAGGACGTAGCCGAGCGGCAATACGGTATTGTCCAGCCGTTTCGAGCGCGCGGCGAACGCGCCGAACCAGTTCCCCGCCAACCAGCTCAACAGGATCGCCGGAACCAGCAGAAGGATGTCAAAGGGCACGGCATCCATGATCACTTTGGCTACCGGCTGCGGAAACACATACACGCTGATGCCGAGGTCGCCACGGAACAGGGCGCTCCAGAAATTAAGGTACTGTTGCCCGAGGGGCACATCCAATCCAAAGATTTGCGTGTAATAAGCGTGCATCAACTCGGTCGATTCAGCGAACGAACCGGCTCTCGCCATCAAAACGTCGACCGGATCGCCGGGCATGAAGCGCGGGATGAGCCAATCGATGGTCACCGCCAGGAAAAGCGTGAGGAGGTAAATGAGTAACTTTCTTCCGAAATAGCGTCTCACACGGCCTCCTTATTTTGAAAAACACCGCCCCTCGTCCCGCAAGCTGAAACGGAGGGGCGGTGATTGAACCGGTGACTAGTCAGCCGGCTCGACCGGCTGCAAGTCGGTGAGCATGCGGATGGCGGTCATGTTCCAGTATCCGCGCCAGCTCGAGGGCGTCCAGTGCGGAGCGCCTTCTGCAGACGACGGCCAGTTCGTCCAGTACTGATTGCTGACCTGGGACCACATGCCGTTGTACCACAGCGGGATCAAAGGCATATCGGTCAGGAAGTGCCTCTGCAGCTGGGAGATGATGGCCTGCATCCCCGCCACGTCATCGATTGGGACCTGATCCAGCTGATCGACCAGATCGAAGACTTCCTGGTTGTTGTAGCGGCCGTAGTTGCCGTCTTGCATGGTCGCAATATCCTCGATGGGATTGCGGGCCATCCACAGATAGTACCGCCACGGGGTGCTAGCAATCTGGGCATCGTTGGCGATCATCATGTCAAACGTGCCCTCGTTGCGCTGAGAGAGATATTCCGGGAAGTCCGGGAAATTGGTCTGAGCGTTGATGCCCACGGCCTGCAGGCCATTGACGATGACCCGGTTCGACTCCATCCAGTCCGTCCAGCCGTTCGGGTTATTGATCCTCAACTCGATCGTGGAGCCATCGGGCGCTTCGACGAATCCATCGCCGTCGATGTCTTGGTAACCGGCATCGGCGAGGAGTTGCCGGGCCTCTCCCGGATCGTAGCTAAAGCCCAGTTCGTCCACCACAGCCTGGTCGATATACTTCTCCCAGGTCGGCAGCAGACCGGTCGGATTGGCCGGCAGAACCATGTTGGCATACACCACATTGACGATCTGGCTGACGTCAATCGCATAGGCGACGGCCTTGCGGAAGGCCGGGTCATCCATCGGCTTCTTCGTGAGGTTCATGAGCAGCCAGGCCGTGTTGGCGGAGAGATTGTAGGGCACGCCCGGATAGTACGTCTGAACGCCGTAACCCCCTTCGACGAGCCTGGAGATGCCCGGCAGGAAGTTGTTGTTCAGATCGAACTGGCCCTGGAGGACCATGCCCAGGGCGACGTTGTTGTTGCCGCTGTTGACGATGTCGACGATGCGCGTGGGTTTGGGGTCCAGGCCCAGCGCCTGTGTGGCCCACCAGCCGTCTCGCTTGGCCCAGACCACTTTGGTCTGATCGAGGGATTCGGCTACGTAAGGCCCCGTGCATTCGGGCTCAGGGTTGAGTCCGGAGGTGAACTCCTCGACGGACTTGGTTTCCCAGCGGCTCTTGGACACGATCGGGGTCGAGTACACGTAGTAGGACCATCCCTGGTAGAGGGCCTGGTCGAAGGTGAAATTCACCGTGAAGTCATCCACCAGGTCGACGCTGCCGAGGAAGTCCCAAACCGGGCTGATGCCGACCGGCGCTTCTTGGGCGGCGTCAAAGGTGTATTTCACATCGGCGCCGGTGAACGGTGTGCCGTCGGACCACGTGACGCCCTGTCGGACCTTCACCTGGTAGACATTGTCGCTCGTCCACTCTCCGCTTTCCGCCAGCCACGGCGTAAATTCATCGGCCAGCGGATCATAGATGAAGAGCGGTTCGTAGCACAGGCCGAAGGTGCCCATGGCATAGTTCCCCAGGTTCCAGGGATTAAAGCCCGTGGGCGGACCCCACTGCGTGCCGCCGGTGTAGAGCGTTTCGCTCCGTTCGAAAGTGACCGCTTCAGGCCCGGGCGTGGGCGTCACGATTACGACCTGCGGCGTGCCTTCCACGATCTGGATCACCGGCGTCTGGGTCGCTGCGGGTTGTGTGGCCGTCGCGCTGGTGCAGGCGGCCAAGAACACGCTCAGAATCACGACCACACTCAGCACTTTCAAGATTCGGGTGGACATGGGTGACTCCTTTTCTCCTCAGTCATGGTGGTTTTGAGATGGACAACGATGCTCATCGGGTCTGGTAGGGAAACTGGCCGGGTTAGTCAGATCGGTCGGCAATCACCTCCTTTGAAGTGAGAGGCTGTTTGGAAAATCGGGTTTGCACCGCAGAGATGCTGAGATCGCAGAGAAGTCTTTAGAAAAACTCGGCGCCCTCTGCGCCTCGGCGGTGAATCGCGACCTTCTGAGAAGGATTTCATGCGGTTCGGCGCGAACTGGAACGGAACTTTCGTGCACTATGCCCAAGATAGTCCACGGGTGTTACGGCAGTATGCGTGCGATTTACCAGCCTCGAAATAGGATGTAACAGAGTCGAAACAACCCGTTTTGACGGCTGCCTTGTTCACCTATAGAATTGTGGCTCTACCGGCTTCGCTGGGATTCGCCTGAAGATGAATCTTCGGGCTACGGGTGCGGCGCCCGATGAATCGGGCTGAAAGCGCCGTTTACGGCGCGTTCCGGCGGTAGCCCGGCGATTGATCGCCGGGTGGACGGCGTCGTTTTCCCGCCAAAGCCGGGAGAGCCAGAATTGTTCTAGGCTCAATGGGTGTTTCAAGGGGGGCGTGGCAACGAATCTGCAACGAATAAACGTATACAACCTGCGCGCTGGCGCGTCGGTCGTAGATTCGTTTACGGGAGCACTGCACCGCATGTGTTCGTTCTTGAAACCCATGAAGAGCCTTGATTTATCTGCGTTCATCCGCGTCCAATAGATATGGATGATCGTGATCCCCGGGAGCGTTGATGACGAAGGCATTCGACCAATCCCTCGACGAAATCGCCCGGCTGGTGAAGCACTACCGCACCAACCGCGCTGCGTGCCACGCACCCGGCTATAAAGAAGCACACGCCCGGCAAAACCTGATCGACCCGCTGTTCATCGCGCTCGATTGGGACGTGTACAACACGCAGCGCGCCGCGCCGCAGTACCAGCCGGTTGTCCCCGAGGACTCGCTTGAGGTTGAAGGCGGCAAGAAAGCGCCCGACTACACTTTCCGCATTGGGCGCGACCCGGTGTTCTTCGCCGAGGCCAAGAAGCCTGCCGAATCCATCAAGGCCAATCCCGATCACGCCTATCAACTCCGCCGCTACGCCTGGAGCGCCAAGCTGGCGCTGTCGATCCTCACCGACTTTGAGGAGCTGGCCGTGTACGACTGCCGCACGCGGCCTTCGGACAAAGACAAGGTGAGCGCCGGTCGCATCAACTACCTTACATTCGAGGAATACCCCGACCGCTGGCGCGAGCTGTGGGACGTGTTCGCGTACGACGCGGTGCGCTCCGGTTCGTTCGACCAGTACGCGGCGAGCGCGAAGGGCAAGCGCGGCACGAGCGAGGTCGATGCCGAATTCCTGAAGGAAATCGAGCACTGGCGCGACGTGCTGGCGCGCAACATCGCGCTGCGCAACCCGCGCCTGACGATCGACGAACTGAACGACGCCGTGCAGCGCACGATCGACCGCATCATCTTCCTGCGCATGGCCGAGGACCGTGGCATCGAGCCGTATGGGCGGCTGCTTCAGACTTCCGAGGTCTTGGAGACCTCGGAAGTCTCCGGCATGTACACCCGCCTGATCGACCTGTGCCGCGCCGCCGATGCCCGCTATAACGCCGGGCTGTTCGACTTCTCGCCCAAAGGCGACGCGCTCGCGCTGAAACTCAAAGTGGACGACAGCGCCCTCAAGCCGATCCTGTCCGGCCTGTACTACCCGCAGTCACCGTACGAATTCAGCGTCCTGCCCGCCGAGATTCTGGGCAGCGTGTACGAGCAGTTCCTGGGCAAGGTCATCCGGCTGACGGCCTCGCATCACGCCAAGGTCGAAGAGAAGCCGGAAGTGAAGAAGGCCGGCGGCGTGTACTACACCCCGGCGTACATCGTCGAGTACATCGTCAAGAACACCGTCGGCAAACTCGTCGAAGGCAAATCGCCCAAGCAGCTCGAAGGCTTCCGCGTGCTAGACATGGCCTGCGGCAGCGGGTCGTTCCTGCTCGGCGCGTACCAATACCTGCTCGACTACTACTTGAAGTGGTACGTCGAGCACAATCCGGCGAAACATCCGAAAGCCGTGTGGCAGCCCCCTGGCATCCCCCCCGCCAAGCGGGGGGGGGACAGAGAGGGGGAGTGGCGTCTCACCACCGCCGAGAAGAAGCGTATCCTCACCACACACATCTTTGGCGTGGACATCGACCGGCAGGCAGTGGAAGTGACGAAGTTGAGCCTGCTGCTCAAAGTGCTGGAGGGCGAGAGCGACGAGACGCTGGGCAGGCAGTTGGCGTTGTTCCCGGAGCGGGCGCTGCCCAACCTCGATGCGAACATCAAGTGCGGCAACAGCCTGATCGGGCCGGATTACTTTACCGGCCAGTTGATGCCGGACATCGAGGAACTGAAGCGGGTCAATCCGTTTGATTGGGAGCGCGAATTCCCCGACGCGATGAAGGCAGGTGGATTTGATGCCGTGATCGGGAATCCGCCGTGGGGCGGGGATATTGACAGAGAACTCGACTATTTTCATGCCAAGTTCCCTGCAACTACACAGGAGCATACGGATAGCTTCAAGCTGTTCACTGAAAATGGCCTGCGCTTGGCTCGTATCAAGGGTCTGGTTTCGATGATTGTGCCTAACACAATACTGAGGCAAAGGCGACTCCGGGATGTCCGAATGCTAATTCTGCAACACAGCATTGTGACTTTGGTGGACTTGGGTGAGAATGTATTCAAAGATGTGGTTGCGCCGTCCTGTGTTTATGTGATTCAGAAGGGACAGCCTTCAAGCGAACGGCGAGTTCAAATTGCCAGTCTCGCAAAGCAATCGGTCATAGAAAAGGCTGAGTCGCTCGCGCGCACCTCTCACACTGGAAGTCTTGTTAGTCAAGACGAGTTTCTAGAAAACGCCGATCTGGAGTTCATGCGTGCATTCAATCGGTTCGGTTCAAAGGTTGTCCTTCTGGGAGATTTCGACCAGATTGAACTGAAAGATGCTGGCATCAATTACCAGCGTGTGAAAGTGGGAATGAGGGAGAAAGGTAAAAGCGATCTGGCGGAGCGCCTTCTATACGAAGGAAAGCGAGAGAGAGCACAAGACAAGATGTACTGGAAAGGCTCCGATATTGATCGCTATTGGATCGCGGAAACTACGGAACGATTCTGTCGCCCTGACTATCGCAGGTTTATCCGTTCAAATGAAGTTGTGCATTTGAACGAAGAGGTTTTTCGTGCAGTACCGAAAATTCTGCTGAGGCAAACGGCTGATCACATTATCGCCACGGCCGACTATAGGGGCGTATGGTTTGGCAGGAGCGTGATCGCTATAGTTCCAGCAAAACAAAACCAGTGTCGCATCGAGTATTATTTGGGCCTGCTGAATTCCCGGTATATCGACTGGCTGTATCGCGAACTCGCTCAGGAAACTGGACGTGTATTCGCGCAGGTCAAGCTCTCGAAGCTGAAACAGCTTCCCATCCGCCCCATCAACTTCTCCGACCCCGTCGACAAAGCCCGCCACGACAAGATGGTGTCGCTGGTGCAGCAGATGCTCGAACTGCACAAGCGGCTGGCGGGCGCGTCGGCTGCCGAGCGCGAAGTGCTCCAGCGCCAGATCGACGCGACGGATCAGCAAATCGATCGGCTCGTATACAATCTCTACGGCTTGAGCGACGAAGAAATCCGCATTGTCGAAGAAGGCGCGCGGTAACCTGGCATTGCGAGAATCCCACATCGCCGGGCCGCGCGATATGCTTGAAGTAAGAAACTGGCGCACGGGTCACTGCGAGGAGCGAAGCGACGAAGCAGTCTCCTCGCCGGTCGGCGAGAGATTGCTTCGCCGCCCGCCTAGCGCGCCCCCGGCGCGGAGCGCTCCCCTTCGGGCAGGGCGTGGCGGCGGCTCGCAATGGCGTTCCAGTTTCTGGGTAGGCCCACGGTAACCCGTCATTGCGAGGAAACGCAAGACAGCGATCTCGATGTGCTGGTCGAGTTCGAGGTCACACCTTCATTCTTCCGCTTCATCGAATTGGAAGAGCACCTGAGCCAATTGTTGGGCGTGAAGGTGGATTTGGTGATGAAACGCGCGCTCAAACCGGGCATCGGCCAGTATATCCTTGCCGAAGCCGTGCCCGCATGAAGCCGACACGAATACATGCCGATTATCCGGGGCTGTCGCCATTGTAGGTCAGTTTCGCGAGTATGAGACGACCCGTCATGCGGTGGGCGCCAGGCCGGATGCTACACTTTTAATAAAGAACCGTGTTACAATGTTTCTAGCCTATCTATCCAATCACCTAAGACTCGGCCATGCCTCGACCGCCCTATAAACAACCGCCAGTAATTGAAGCACTGTGCGAGATTCACTTCGAGCCTGGGCAGGAATGGGATGTCACTCTGCTCGGCTTGTATTACGAAAGGGTCAAAGACGCTTTTGGCGAGAAACGTGAACTTCGCAATGTCGAGGTCAGTGTGCAGGCTGGCCCGGCGGCCGTTTCGCAACAGGTGCGTGAAGTCGGCGTGCGGATGCAGTTTGTTCGCCCCGATCGAACGGCGATGGTGCAGGTTGCGCCTAATCTGCTGGTTGTCAATCAACTACCGCCGTATCGCAGTTGGGCGGACTTTAGAGCGCTCGTTGAGGCCCGCTTGGTTGACTATCTCGACGTGGCGAAACCCAAGGGCATTCGCCGCGCCGGTCTAAGGTATATCAACCGCTTTGAGTTCGCCCCTTCGGAATTCGAGGTGCAGAAATTCTTCGCCAAGTCAACCTTAATCCCGGCAGCCGTTTTCGAGACTGCAAATCCATTCCTGTTTCGACTGGAGATTGCCCAAAGCGAAGATGAGACCCTTCTGTTTACGATGGGCATACCGGAATCTGAAGAGGGCAAGATATCGGTTGTGCTGGACCTAGACCACGTTTCGCGGGCTAGTCGTGCGTCAACGTCATCCGACTTGCTTGCCCAACTGGACGTAGCTCACGATCGGATTGAGACGATCTTTGAGTCCTGTCTGACAGATGCGCTGCGGAAGCGAATTAACCGAGAGGTGTGATGCAGTGACTCTAACGCCAAGTGGTAATGGTTCATCAACTCGAAGTCCGGACTACTCGGTTGCCGCAACCCTGCTCGACCGAGAGGTTCAAAACTCGCCTTTATTCCGTGCCAATGTGGAGCTAATTGGCCAAGGTGTTATTAAGAGCATAACCGCAACGGGCGTCGATGTTGCCCTGCGGGTCTGGGTAAACATGCTATCTGCTGATCGTCTGACTACACGCGCATACCTTTCCGCGATGAGTTATGCTACGCCACAAATCCGCCCAGAGAATAGGCGGGCGCTAGCGTTGCTAGATGAGTGGATGAGTGCGCCAGATGATCTGGGCGAGGACTGGTGGGCAGAGTTCGAGAAGGAGTTGCGCGAACACCGTCTAGCCTTCCGCTACGAGTAATGGCCCAGACCTACCTGCTCGATACCCATGTGATTACGGGCATTCTGAAGCGGGATGCCAAAGTAGCCGGGCGCTTGAGGCGGGCTCTCGACGCCGATGCCCGTATCGTCATTTCCCCAGTGGTGTACTACGAAACTCGCCGAGGCCTCCTCAAGCGAGATGCGAAGAAGCAACTTGGTTTCTTTGAGCAGTTAGCCGAGACGTTCCACTGGGATGATCTACTACGCCCTGACTGGGAAACGGCTTCGGAATGGTGGGCTTCGGAGACCGGCCAGGGACGTCCCCCGCAGGATGCGGATCTCCTCATTGCCGTTCAGGCGCGTCGTCTGACAGCCGTGCTTGTCACGGATAATGAGCGGCACTTCGACCACTTCAATCTTACAACCGAAAACTGGCTTGCGTAACGGCTGGCCCAGGATGTGAGGCGTCTATAGCCTCCAATTCATCACCGGCGACGCGACCTTGTGATTCGCGTCTGCGTCCGACTGCGCCAGCGCCAGATATCTGAGGATTGTAGTTTGGCGTTTCGGGGGAACAAACACTGACCGCATGGGCTGTCCATGCGGTCAGTGGTAACTATTAGTCGGGGTGCCGGGACTTGAACCCGGGGCCTCACGGACCCGAACCGTGCGCGCTACCGGTCTGCGCTACACCCCGATCATTTCGCTCGGCTGATGTGCTCCCTCGACCGAGCAGCGCGGGTTATACTCGATTCGGCGTGG
>Ga0209323_10001872_pt1 | contig 13914 bp, 7 predicted proteins | sample Rifsed19ft2_FD_184014 | JGI IMG/M metagenome (GOLD analysis project Ga0209323, IMG submission 184014) | Soil microbial communities from Rifle, Colorado, USA - sediment 19ft 2 (version 2) | ecosystem: Environmental > Terrestrial > Deep subsurface > Rock core/Sediment | place: Rifle, Colorado...
CGTGTGGTCCCCCGCGACCGCGTACGCGTGGGACGCGCGCGGGGACGGTCCCTGCAGAACGGTGCCGTCGCCGAAGTCGAACCGGTAATCGGAGAGGGTTCCCTCAGGGTCCGACGATCCGCTCGCATCGACCGAGACCGGGACCCCGACCCTCGCCGTCAACGGGGTCGCGGTGAGAACCGCCGTCGGGGCACGGCCCCAGGCGACCACGACCACGATGTCCGTCGCGACGCCTCCGTCCCCGTCGTCGACGACGAGCAGGAACGCGTACGAGCCCGCCTCGGTGGGCAGGAACGAGGGCGCCGCGGTCGTTCCGTTCGCCAACTCGGTGGAGGGCCCCGACGTCTGCTGCCACGCGAAACTCAGGGTGTCCCCGTCCGGATCCGAGGAGTCGCTTCCGTCCAGCTCCACGACCGTGTGTCTCGAGACGGTCCGGTCCACTCCAGCGTCCGCGACGGGAGGCTCATTCGTCGCGGTCACGACGACGACGTCCGCGGCCGTGCCCCCGAATCCATCGGAAACTGTGAGGAGGAACACGTACGCCCCCGACTGGGGCGGCGCCATCGATGCGTCCGCCGTGTCCGCGCCCGTGAGGTCGACGTGGGGACCTGCGACCTGCTCCCACGCGAACGACAGCGCATGTCCGTCCGGGTCCGAACCGTTCCCGTGCAGCGTGACAAGCGTCCGCTTTGTGACGCTCCGATCCGGCCCCGCGTCCGCAGTGGGCGGCCGGTTGAACTCCCCCTCGATCCGGAGCATGTCGATCCGGTACGTCGACTCCGTGACGTCTCCTTCCAGGGTGGGCGAGACCAGGCGCACATCGACCCGCCGCGGGATCCCGATGTCCGGGATCGCGACGAGGCCCGCGGGGTCCCCGAGGCACACGCCCTGGGCGAGGCGGACGCCGTCCACGTAGAGGTCGAGTCCTTCCTCGTCGTCCGTCGTGCAGTCCCACTGGACGGAAAGTCGGACCCCGGACACGTCCTCGAAGCGGGACGTCACGTTCAGGGAGAAGTCCGTCGTGTGCGCGACGTCGACGACGACCCGGTGCTGCGTCGCGCGGCATATCTCCGAGGCGAGGAACTCGTTGTAGCACTGCGACGTCACGACGATGCCGTTGACCAGGGCGACGGTCCACTCCGATGTTGGGCTGCACCGCTCGTAGAACGCCGTCAGGTCGACGTATCCGGGCGAGAGCGTGCTGCCCATGTAGCCGCCGCACCCGAACGAAGGGACGGAGAGCGTTGCGGACGCGTCCCCGTCGTCCCCGAACTCGTAGCGAACGCGGGCGACGCCGGTCGCGTCCAGGTCGGCGAGGACGCCGATCGGCGGGAGGTCCTGCATCGAGGTCGCGAGGCTGGCCACGCCCAGGGTCGCGAGGATCACCCGGCGACACGACGCGTCCTCGTCCGCGGGGTCCTCGTCGAGCTCGTCGTACCGCACGAAATCCGCGGCGCAGCCGGAGGAGGACCACGCGGGCCCGGGGGCCGAGACGTCCCCGTCCGGGAGCAGCGTGTAGCTCGCGATCTCGTACGCGCCTCCTTCCCGCTTCACGTTCACGAACCCGTCCGCGGCTCGCTCGTTCTGGAAGCCGTCCGAGGTTCCGCGAGCGACCGTCTCCGAGGCGACCGGCAATACGTATGCGTGCGCCCCGAGGGGGACGAAGGCGACCGTGAAGACGAGTCCGATCGCGAAGCCGACCGCCATCCGACGACACCTGCTCTTTCCGATGAGGGACATGGTATGCCTCCTGCGCCGCCCGAAGGGCGACGGAATGAGCACGCATTCGCCGTCCGTCAAACCGCGCGCTACATGTAACAGGGGCTCAGTCCCATCCCCCCCGGTTGCGACGTTCTACCGACCGATTCTTTCCCGGAGATCGACGGGAGCTCGTTGGTTCCCGTGGGCCTGTCGGCCGCATCCGTCTACGTCATTAAGGGAAATTACTTATATGCGTGAAACTACTTAGTCATCATGACGAACATGACGCTCTCGCTCCCCGAGGAACTCCATCGGGAGATGCGCTCCCACCCGGAGGTCAAGTGGTCCGAGGTGGCCCGCCGCGCCATCCTGCGCGAGCTGGAGCGACTGCACACATACGACCGCCTTCTCTCGGGCTCCACGCTGACCGAGCGGGACGCGGTCGCCCTGGGCCGCGAGGTCCGTCGCACCGCCGCGCGCCGGCGCCGATGACGAAGGTCGTCGTGGACGCGAGCGTCCTCGTGGCAAGCCTGATGGCGGACGGACGGGCCCGGCACGCGCTCCTCCACGCCGCCGTCGCCCTCTACGTCCCCCCGCGGGTGTTCGAGGAGCTCGAGGCGAAGGCCGGGAAGATCGCCGCGCGCGCCCACGTGGGTCGACCGATCGTGGAGGCCCTGGTGGCGGACGTCCGGCGTCGCGTCGAGGTCGTTCCCGAGGTCCTCCTCACGCCGTTCTTGCCGGAGGCACGGACCCGGGCGCGGGCGGCGGGTGCGGAGGGCGATGAGGATTGCGTCGCCTCGGCGCTTGCCCTGGAGGCCCCCATCTGGACCTACGATCACGACTTCGGGCGCGTCCGGGGAGTCCGGATCATCGGGACTTCCGACGTCGCCGGTGCCTCAGGATGAGCCTGCGTCGAGGCGATCGTCGTGGGCGCCGCCTGCACGTACCTCGCGACGAGCAAAAGGGCTTTCCCCGGGGCGCGGGTTCCCCGGGCGGCCATGGCCCACGAGCACGCGGTCTGGATCGAGCGCTTCGCGGCGAGGCTCGGCGTCCCCGTGCGGGCGGCGATTGTCGCGCTCGCGGTCGGCACGTTCCTCCTCTTCCTCCTCACGCGCGTGCTCGCGGGCGCCCCGGCCGTCGCCGCCGTGGCGCTTTCGGACGTCCTCCTCTTCGTCCTCCTCGTTTTCCCGCTCGCGATCCCCGTGTACGTCCGGCGCCTGATCGTGTCCCTCGAGGCGCACGCGCTGTCGATGGTCGAGGACCCCAAGGCCGTGCGGGAGAAGCTCGCGGCCCTCGGCCGCCTGGGCCCCGTCGCCGTCCTCACCGTCGCGATCTTCCTGAGCTTCGTCCTCCCCATCATCGCCTCCGGACCGCCCGGTCCTCTCCTGACCGCCGAGCTCCTCCTGCTCGTCCCCCTCGCCGTCGCGATCTGGATCACCGCGACCGCCCTGTGGACCCTCGGCTACTCCCTCGCCGCGATCTACCGGATGGGACGGCTTCCGCTCGCGCTGCAGCCGTTCGCGCTCGACCGGGCGCTCGGCCTCCGACCGTTCGCGACCGCAAGCCTGCGACTTGGCGGCGTGTACTACCTCCTGAGCGTCCTCCTGATCCTGCCGGACCTCCTTTCCCCGTCGACGCCCGCGTCGGTCTTCGTGCAGGATTTCGCCCTCGTCCTGTTCGGCCTCCCTCTGTTCCTCCTCCCGCTCCTGAGCCTGCGCGGCAAGCTCGTGCGGGCGCGCGCGGAGAAGATGGCGTGGGTGAACGCGTGGTTCCACCGGCTCGTGCAGCGGGTCGAGGCGAACGGGGAGGGCGACCTGCCGCCGGGCCTGCAGAACGAGCTCCTGAGCCTCGACAAGGTCCAGCGGGAGGTGCAGGCGATCCGGACGTGGCCGTTCGACGTCGGGATCGTCGCCCGGTTCGTCACGATCCTCCTGTCCGTGACCGCCATCCTCTTGGCGGCGGTGATCCGGAGCCTCCTCCGGATCTGAGCCGGTACCCGAACCGGAGTATCCGCGCGCGAGGCCTGTCGTTCACGCGGGTCCGCACTCGCAATCATGGGAGCACGCTTGCGGCTGGAATCTTGACGGCCTTCGCTGGCATCACGGGAAAGGAACAGCGAAGAATCCCGAGCAGATAGGCGGCCCGTGCGGGCGTCGTACTGGCGGGCGCGCAGGTACGTGAGCCCGGACTCCAGGTCGCTCCGCTCTCCCAGGAAACGGTACCGCTCCGTCGCGGCGAGGGGGCCGGACAGGTCCGACGCCTGGCCGAACGGCTCGTACGAGGCGGAGAACGCGACCCCCCAGCTCACGACGTGGGCCTCCGGATGCATCGGGGTCTCTTCCTTCTCCGGAAGGGAGATGGGGGTTCGTGCGACCGGAATGGGCCCTCTACGGGAGAAAGACGGTGCCCAACGTCGTGGAAGCGGCGAGCTGGATGAGGTCATACGTGCCGTCGAACGAGACCTGCAGGCTCTGTCCGGGCCCGAGGGGTAGGTCGAGGGCCCCATTGCGCAGGAAAAGGCCGCCCTCCCCGTACAGGGTCCCGGCGAGATCGCCGGCCACGTACAGACGCGCGCTGCCGGGCGCGGGCACAAAGTCGTTCCCGGCCCTGCCGAACCAGACGCTGATGTCCTTCCAGTTCGCCGGCAGCGGATGCAGGTCCGTCGTCGACGTAATGTTCACGTAGAGCGTTCCATCAACGACCGCCGTGCTGGCCTCGAAGGGACGGTAGTCGCCCCGGTCGATTGCACGCGAATAGTGCCACAGAAGCGACAGGACGTAGTGATGTTCGAAGGTGACGATCTCGCGCCCCTCGATGTCCCACGCCCTGGAGACGACCACGAACCGGACCGTCTGCCCGACCGGGAACTCGTCCGTCCGATTGCCCCGGAAGTGGTACGCGAAGCCTTCCAGGGAACGGAACGTGACGGGGGTGAAGAGCATCCGCTCCGAGGGCATCACCCCGAACGCCCCGGAGTCGTCCCAGGAGAGGCCGGGGGTCGCGATCACCCGACGGTCGGTCACGACGTCCTCGATCTGGTATGTGATTCCGGGGGCCGACGGGTACGGGTTCTGGTCCCGGAACTCTCGCATCGAGATGGGCGTGGGGGCCTGTGGCGTCGAGGGCGGTTTCGTGAGGGCCCAAGTCGAGAACGCTGCGACCGCAACGAGGATTACGACTACAGTCGCGAGAGCGATTCGCCTCTTGGGGATCGTTCTGCGCGGCGGCCGAGGTTCGAGGTTCATGCGTTCCACCACTGATTTCATGCGGCTAAGGTAAGAGGACGGTGCCCAGCGTTTCGGGACCGGTGAGTCGAATGAGACCATACGTGCCGTCGAAGGGGATCTGCAGGCTCTGTCCGGGCCCAAAAGGCAGATCTAGGGTTGAGTTGCCGAGGGTGAGACCAAGACCCGCACGTCCGACCAATGCTCCGGCGAGGTTCCCCGCCACGTACAGACTCGCATTGCCAGGCACGGGCACCCCTCCGACCCCTGTCCGGGCGAACCAAACCCTGATATCCCTCCAGTTGGCCGGAAGGGGATACACGTCCGTGGTCGACGTGATATTCACATAGAAGGTCCCGTTGGCAACGACCGTGTCCGCCTCGAAGGGCCGATAGTTCCCCTCGACGATGGCGGAGTCGTAGCTCTGCAGGTGTTCGAAGACATAGTAGTGTTCGAAACCCGGCATCGCTCGGCCCCACACGAACCAAGTCCGAGAGACGACGGAGAAACGGACCACACTTCCGACCGGGAACTCGCTCACGCGGTTCCCCAGAAAATAGTACGAGAAGTCCCATTCGGTCTCGAATGCAACAGCCGTGAACGTCATCCGTGCGGAGGGCGTCACGGAAAAATTCCCGGAAGCACCCCAAGAGAGGCCGGGGGTCGTGAGCAGCTCGCTCCTCGTGACCGTATCCTGGATCACATACGTGGTCCCGGGGGCGGACCGGGACGGGTGCAGGTCCAAGAACTCCTGCATGGTGATGGGCCCCTCGGCTGCGGGCGGTTGCGTCAAGACCCAGACGGCGGGTGCCGCAATCGCGATGGCGAGGAGGATGGAGAGCACGATCCACCGCTTCGGCAGTCCTTCTGGTCGCTGCGGTATAGGTTCCGCCATCTGGCGGCTATCAAGCATGGTACTCACCTTGAACTTTGTCAAGCAGCTCCCGTATGGCTCTGAGGTCCAGATAGGACTGGATGAGCCACTGCACGGCCTCCAGCGCCACCACGTTCACTGGTTTGCACGATGATAGCCCGCAGGGAGGGATCAGCCAGTAGGAGTTGGAGCCGGCCGCTCTGCTCTCATCCCACCAGTCTTTCCACAGACGATCAGCGAAGCTCAGGGCGTCGTCCTCAACTTTGTACCCCGTGTAGGGGAAATCCACGTCCTCGGTCGTGCCGTCGGGGTGTTTTACGGGCAAGCTCACAGTGCCGGAACTTCCCGTCGCTACCCACCATCGGCTCAGCATGGTCCTGGCTTCGTCAACGAAGAAACGGAACTCCGCAGGGGACAAGGGAGCGATTCGCAACAGGTCCCAGGAAATTCCCCCGATGAGGTTTCCATCCCAGTCGAACTCCGCCATCTGGCGCGGGAATAGCGTGGAGCACCCGGTCGCGTAGCCGACCAAGTAGATGTAGCCAGGCCGGGACATCAGGGGATCATGCGGGGTGCCGGATGCAGCGCAGCCCGTGGCGCTCTCGGCGTGAAGCTCCTGGACATTCGCCCAGTAGTCCCCCGCCTCCTGCAGTTTCTTCACAGCGTCCAGGAGGCCGAACGTTTCCGCGAAGATCCCGACGGCGACGAAGTGCTCGGCGAGAACCTCCAGCATGGCGTCCACCGACAGTTGCGTGATGCCCTCGCCATCGAGGCCCAAGATGCTCGCGATGACCTGACTCGCTTCCTCGATCGTGGTCTGTGGAAGGTGGACCAGGAGCCAATCGTAGTCCGTCATCCGCGAGTCCTGCATGAGGTTGCCGGCGAACGTGAGTAGCTCATCCCGGAGATTCCGAACATAGGGTCTCGCGTCCGACGAGCGAAGGGGTAGCAAGAGGTCGTCTGCAACGATGCTTCGTTCGTAGTCGATGATCCAACCGATATCACTTTCCTCGTATCCATCGGGGAGGAAGTCGCGGTCGGTATCCCACAGATGCGGGTCTGTTTCGGCCCGAAATTCCGCGAGGTTGGACAGCCCGTCGCGGTCCGGGTCCCCGGAGGCGTCGTTCACGGACAGGTCCAAGCCCATCTGGTCCTCCCAAGAGTCCCACATGCCATCCCTGTCGGTGTCCGGAGGATCCCCCGGGTCATCATCCCGGAGCGGGTCCGTGGCTGGGTCGTTATCGTGCGACTCCGTCCACCATCCGAACCCGTCGTCGTCGACATCGTTCATCCGAACGTGGAACCAGACCTCGGCGTCGTCCTCGTCGTTACCCGTCGATCCGTCCTCATCGCCGCTCACATGTTGGAAGCCGTTGGCGTCGCCTCGGAAGTCGTCTCCATACCATCCTCCGGACCTGAGGGAGAAGATCAGGTACAACGTGCGAGTCAGATCGGTCGCGTCGCATACCCTGTCCCCGTCGGGCGTGTCGTAGATAGAAATGTCGAGGAGGTCGTCGCAGTCGATCCAGGCCGTGTCGTCGTCCCACATCTGAATCTTGACCACCACGGACGACCGATCGTCGGGAACGTCCCACGTGTGACGCAGCCCCGGATACTCGCCGCAGTTCCAGCCCTCCCCTGGCTCGGGGCTCGTCCACCATACCTCGTCGACGGCAATCCGCGCGTAGTAATCCCCGCAGTCCCCGTTCGCGTCGACCGGGTCGAGCTCCCTCCATCGGTCGATTCCTACCGTTACCGTGAGGTCCCGGAGCGGGTTGAAGTCGGCGGGATCCCAGATGCCGTCGCGATCGGGGTCTTTGCTGATCGGATTGGTTCGGAAGTTGACCTCGTCGGCATCGTCCCACCCGGAAGGCCTTCCAAAGCCATCCCCGTCCGTGTCGGCGCGGAGGGGATCCGTCGAGCCTTGGATGGAGAACGTCATGAACGCATCGTCTTGCACCTTAGCACAGCTGGCGGCGTGGCAGTATCCGAAGGAGAGCCACGCTTGGTGGGTCACCCCCCAGTCGTTCGGAAGGACGGGCATGGTGAGGATGCCCTGCCCTCGGTGACTCACGGACCAGCTCAGCTGCGCATTCATCTCCGTCTCCGGGAAACCGAGCCCGAGGATGTCGACCTCGAACCAGACGATTCCGCCGAACCAATGAAGTTCTTGCGACGGCACCCTTTTGGTCGTCCGCGGGTTGCTGATGTAGAAGGGGACGTTCGCATCGACAGGCACGCTCGAATCACCGCTGGTGCGCGAGTCAAAGTTCCAGGGACAGAAGGCGCTCCACGTGCAGGATCGCTCGGCCCAGTCGCTCAGACCATCGCCGTCGGAGTCCATGAGGTCCCCGTCCGTGACGCCGAAATGCGAGAAACCGGTCGTCTCGAGCCAGACCGTCTCCCGCGAGACTACGCCTCCGAATGGCTGGTATCGCCAGTCGTGCAGGACGGGATCCCACTTGTACAGGGACAGCCGCTCTCGCGCAGGGTCGTCGGGCGCAAGGGCGCTCCGGACGTCCACGAGGATCACCGCCTTGCTCACGGTCCCGGAGGCCGTGACCTCGAAATGCCTCCCGACCGGCCTTGGCAATGGAACCGGGGGCGTCCACGGCGAGATCACCGGCGGCAACCCGGTCCCGGCGTAGTCGATCGCCACGCTCACGTGAAGTTCGTTGTTGACGGTCATGGCATCCCAGGTGAAGGCGGACCCGACCGGCGCGTTGTACGTCAGCGGCTGGGGATCCGATCCATCCCTCAGGAAATCCCCGTCGCTGTCCTCGTCGACAGGATTCGCCAGCCCATCCGCGTCGGGATCCCCCAGACCGAACTCGAGCACCTCCCGGCTGTCCCTGGCGCCGTCCTGATCCGAATCGCCTTGGGTGGGGCTCGTCCCGTAGACGAAGAGCTCAGAACCGTCGGACAACGCGTCCGCGTCGGAATCGGCGCGAAGCGGATTCGTGCCGTGGGTTCCCTCCGCGAAGTCGCTCAACGCGTCCCCATCCGTGTCCTCATTCCAAGGATCGGAGCGAAAGCCCAGCGGGTCCGCGGGCTCACCCGCGGGCGCGGAGGCGGGGACCACCTCGAGGGAATCGCGGAGCCCGTCGGCATCCGAGTCCGGGTTCGTCGGGTCGGTCCTCAAGTGCGCCCAGATGCCGACGAAACCCACGCGCCCGAGGATTCCCTCCTGGGAATCCGTGAAGCGAACCACCCAGGTGGATTCGGTATTGAAATCCGCGTGCGAGTAGGGAAGCTCGAGCAGGTCGTAGGACCGGTACCAGACGCTGTTCCTGTTCTGGTCCGGTCGGGGCAGACTCACCCACGCGCCCGACCCGCGCACGATGTCGAGCGACACATCGGAGATTCGGTCGTGCAACACATAGATGTGAAGTTGGATAGTGATCACCGCGTTCGATGGCGCGCTGACCTTCACGCGCGGTAGAGCGACCTGGACGGCTCCGGGAAGCTGACCGCGTGCATCCGGAATGGACTTCGCGATCCCAGTCCGCAGGATGTAGTATCCCTGGGAGGTTTCCTGACCGTCGCTCAGGCCGTCGCGGTCCGTGTCCGGATTCGTGGGCATGGTCAGGTAGCCGTCCTCGCCAGGCCAAAGCTCCTCCCAATCGGAGAGTCCATCGTTGTCCGTGTCGAACACTCGGGGATCCGTGCGGCAGTTCTCCACCCCATACCGTCGGGCGCACTCCTCGACGTCGAGCGAGGAGAGTTCGTAGTTGTCCGGAATTCCGTCTCCGTCGGAATCCCATTCAGCGGGGTCCGTCCCTCCGTTTCGTTCGATCGAGTCCCGCAGCTGGTCTCCGTCGGCATCGAGGATCACGTTGGCGGTGAAGCTCGTCGCCCTCTCCCCGCCCCCGAGGTCCCGTCCCTTCGTCTGGAAGGCGTGCGTCCCCTCCGTTCGGTGCGCGTGCATGGCCGAGGGCGAGAAGCCGGAGCCAAAGTCCCACAGGAAATCGACCGCGTCGGAATACGTGTCGTAGGCGGATGCGGAATACGAGTACGACTTCGCCGCCCCGTAAAATGCGACGGGAGTCGCCACGAAGACCTTTGGCGGTGGGTTCGCGATGGAGATGTCGAACCGGACTTGGGTCCCGACGCTGCCGTCGGAGACGCTTGCGATGCCGACGAACGCGCCCGATCGCTCGAATCGGTGAACGGTCTCGCGGCCCACCGCCAACCCCCCGTCTCCGAATTCCCATGAGACGGAGAGGTACGGGGTGTCGCTCGGGCTGTCGGCGACCGTGGCGGCAAACACGAGCGGCTCGTCCTGATCGCCATGGACCGGTCCCACGGCTATCGTCGGCGGGGCGTTCGCGACGTCGAGGGCCGTCGTCATCTCTCCCGTCTCACCGTTGTCGTCGTAGACCCGAAGCCGGACCCACGCAGGCCCGTCGTCTGTGAACGTATGGGAGGGGGACATCCCATTCGCCATCGCGCCGTCCGAGAAGGACCATTCATGCTCCAGCTGATCTGCGTCCGACGGCGTGTCTTCGGCCGTGCTCGTGAACGCCAGCAATTCATCCTCCACGCCGCCCAGGAGCGAGAAGGAGGCGATGGGCGCGAGGTTCTCCACGGTCGCGAGCACGCCGTCCGAGGCGACGCTGCCTTTGCGGTCCGTCACCGTGACGACCACCGTGTACGTCCCCGCCTTTGAAATCGCGTGGAAGACGGGATTCCCCGAGGCCGTCGCGCCGTCGCCGAAGGTCCACTCGTACTCATGGTCGGGGTCCGGGTGCACCGGGATCGCGGGGGGCCTGGGGTCGACGACCGCCTGGGAGTCCCGGTCCTCGAGGACCGCGTAGAATGGCATCGTGAGGTCCTCGGTCGCGGCGACGTCCAAGCCCGCGTTCACCCGCGGCCCGAGGTTGTCGACCATCTCCCGGTCCGGCGGGGGAAGGCGACAGGAGGTCGGGATGATCGGGGGAACTGCGCAGACAGGCCGGGCGGGGGCTCCCGCCTTCGCCGCCACAATTTGAATCGTGTCGGTGCCCGCGCCTCCGTCGTCGTCAAGGACCGTCAACGTGATCGGAGACACCGGAGGCGCCGCGGACCAAGGGAGGAACGCGTACGCCGTCACGCGGCGAGGGTGGTCGCCGCCCGACGGGGAGTACCACTCGTTCCTCGCATGCCCACCCTGCTCCCAGACGAACGTCAGGTCGTCCGCCCCGGGATCGAACACGCGTCCCTCGACGAGGATCCCGTCCGCGAACCACCAGAAGCCCGTGATCGTTGCGCGAGGTGGCACGTTCGAGACGGTCACGCTCACGAGGTCGAGGCTCTCCGCGCCATCGCCGTCCGTGACGCGCAGGACGACGTCGTGGGCGCCGTCGTCGAACCACGTGTGCGTCGCCCCCCATCCCGGAATCGCGGGGTAAGGGTTCGGCGCGACCGCGGGGCTCCGGATCCATTCGTACCGCAACGACGGCTCGTCGGACGGCGTGTCTTCGCTCCCGCTCCCGTCGAACATGCCGGGCTTCCCCTCCGAGACGACGACGTCCGGGCCGGCGCTGGCGGTTGGGGGGAGGTTCACAACGGTCACGCGGGTGGAATCGTAGGATTGGGCGCCATTATCGTCGGTCACGGTGAGGGTGACGACGTACGTCCCTTGGCGGGCATACGCATGGGTCACGACCGCACCCGCGCCGCGGCTCCCGTCCCCGAACTCCCATCCGTAGCGAAGGCGGGCGGCGTCCGAGGGCGTGTCCTTGGAGCTCGTGCCGTCGAAGGTGAGGGCTTCGTCCTCCCAGGCGGTGTCGGGCCCCCGCGCGACCGCGACCGGAGGCACATTCGCCACGTCCACGAGGACGTAGTCGCGGGCGTACATGCCCTGGTCGTCGTACGCGGTCAGGGCGACGGGGTAGGAGCCGGCGCGCGCGAACGCATGGCCCGCGCGGACCCCGTTCGCGGTCGAACCGTCCCCGAACTCCCACGCGTACGTGAGCCGAGGGGCATCGTCCCCCGTATCCGAGGACGACGACCCGTCGAACCCGACGATCTCGTCCTCCGCCGCCGTGCGGTCCGCGCCCGCACGCGCCACAGGGACGTCGTTTCGAACGGTGACGTCGACCGTGTCGAGGTCGTACCAGCCGTTCGCGTCGCGGACGACGAGCGTGACCTGGTACACCCCAAGGGTTCCGTACGGGTGTGTCGTGACCGCGCCGTGGCCTTGAGCCCCGTCCCCGAAGAACCACGTGTGGTTCAGGGGGAGAGCGACCCGGGATCGCGAACCGTCGAACCGTACCGCGATTCCGACATCGACCACGGCGTCGGCGCCAGCGTCTGCGCTCGAAGCGGAACCCCCGAGGAGACTCTCAAACCCCGGGGCGAGCAACACGATGGTTGCGACAAGGGCGCCCCAAACAATCCACGACTCTTTGTGACCGCCGCCCGTGGGGCGGGGCGTGGCATCGGTTCCCGTTCTTCCCGCGCCCGCAGTGCTCGACTGTCCTGCTCGCCTCATGCATCTGCTACGAGGCGGGCAAGGCCTTCTTAGCTCGTGTTACATGCAGCAGGAACCGCGTCCATAACGAGGACCGCACGGGACGGGAGGGCTTCCGAGCCATCGGTTGCGCCGAGGACGACCACGTCTCGGGAAACGGCTGGCGAGGTCGGGTTGAAGTTCCTTTATGTTGCATCTCAACGTCGCCGCGTCCCGAAGTCCTTCCGCCCGTTCCCGAACCGGTTCCGGCTCGCGCTTTCCGGAGGCTGGAGGGCGTTGTACACGGTGGGCGGGGCTCCAACGGAGCATCTGGAGGTGAGGATTCTCTGGATCGGGGACCACAAACGTTGCGAGCGCCTTTTCGGCTATTGATGGTTAGGCGATGGGCGTCCCGCACGCGGGGGCACGCCCTCCAGTCCGCCGCCATACCAGCGCCGCACTTCGCGGACGCAGCCGCCATGGGCTGGGACGGCGTCACCGCGTATGGGGTCCCGAAGGGCGGGGCCCTCGGGCAACGATCGGACCGTATGAACAGCTCGCTCAGGGTCCGAGGGGCCGAAAAGCCCATATGAGCCCACAGAATCGCTCCAACCTCGCGATGCGCCCCTCAGGGAAAGACGACGCTTGGAACTGGGATGCGTATTGGGCTGCGAATCCCCCGCCGAGAGACCAAGTCCTCGCAGGACGGCGGATGGCGCGCAGGATCGCTCGCTTCATCAAGGCCAAGGGCCTCGACGTCCACCGCTTCGCCGACGTCGGCTGCGGTCCCGCGATCACCCTGTTCGCCCTCGCGGCACGCATGCCGGGGTGCGAGTTCGACGGGTTCGACTCGTCACGGCAGGTGCTGAACCTCTGCCGCCTGAAAGCACGCAGGGAAGGTCTGCGCAACCTCCGTTTCCATCACGCGCAACTGCCCGACGTACGAACCGATGGCAACTACGACATCGTGATCTGTATCGCCACGCTCCATTACGTGGCGAACATTAGGAGGGGCATCAAGCAGCTCCATCGGATGGTGAGGCCCGGCGGCCATCTCGTGTTCAACTACCCGAATCGAGTCCAGCAGGCGGCGACCCGGAGGGAAGCGCGTACGGATCCCGTGGTGTCCAAGCGATTCGAGCTCGTCCTGTCCGGGGCGAACCTCCTCACGCAGGGCGGCATTGCCGACGTCCTGCACGAACGTCCCCGCAGTTTCTGGCGGGAAGTCGGGGAACCTCCGAGACCGCTGAATCCGTGCGCTGTCGTCGTCAAACGGTGATCCGTCGGTCCAGGCGGACGGTCTAGCCCTCCGAGACGAACGTCGTCTGGGCCGACTGAGGAGCGAGGATCGCGAGCACGGTGTGGGTGCCCGCGTAGAAGTTGTAGGCCACGAGCACGCCCGTGTCCGGCGTGAGCCCGTAGAAGACGCCGCCGACGTAGACGTGCCGCGTATCGGTCGTCCCCGCCCTCTCGAACAACGGGTCCATGCCCAGGCCGTACACGAAGAACGTCGTCGTCCCGGACTCCGTCGCCTTCACGCGGCGACCGAGGCCGTCGTAGAAGTACTGCGCCCGGACGGTGGGGCCCTCCTTCACCTCCCGCAGGAGCCCCGCGGCGGTGTACGCGTACGTCCACGTGACGCCCTCCGTCCGCGTCGCGACCTCCCCGCTGTCCGTGTATGT
>Ga0209323_10001876_pt1 | contig 13906 bp, 8 predicted proteins | sample Rifsed19ft2_FD_184014 | JGI IMG/M metagenome (GOLD analysis project Ga0209323, IMG submission 184014) | Soil microbial communities from Rifle, Colorado, USA - sediment 19ft 2 (version 2) | ecosystem: Environmental > Terrestrial > Deep subsurface > Rock core/Sediment | place: Rifle, Colorado...
GAGGTGGCCGAGGACGAAGCGGGCGGCGTTCCAGATTTTGTTGGCGAAGTTGCGATTGGACTCGGCACGCTGCAGGCTGAAGTTCATGTCGTTGCCCGGCGTCGATCCAGTGAGCAGGGTGAAGCGCAGCGCGTCGGTGCCGTATTGATCCATGATCGTGACCGGATCGACGGTGTTGCCGAGTGTCTTGCTCATCTTGCGCCCGTGCTCGTCGCGGATCAGGCCGTGCAGGTATACCGTGTGGAACGGGACTTTACCGGTCATCTCCAGGCCGAGCATGATCATGCGTGCGACCCAGAAGAACAGAATGTCGTAGCCGGTCTCCATCACCGTAGTTGGGTAGAACGCTTTGAAGTCGGGCGTTTCGTCCGGCCAGCCCAATGTCGAGAACGGCCACAGCCCGGACGAGAACCACGTGTCGAGCACGTCAGGGTCTTGCGCAATGGCGTGGCGTCCGCACTGAGGGCACGAGAATGGGTCTTCGCGCGCTGCCCATTCGTGCCCGCAGTCCTTGCACGTCCACACGGGAATACGATGTCCCCACCACAACTGGCGACTGATGCACCAGTCGCGGATGCGCGAAGCGTCGAGCCAGTTGTAGTACACCTTGGCGAATCGCTCCGGGATGATGCGAATTTTGCCCGACCGCACGGCTTCGATGGCCGGCTCGGCCAGCGGCTTGATCTTCACGTACCACTGCGTCGAGAGCAGCGGCTCGACGATCTCGCCGCCGCGCTGCGAGCGCGGCACGGTCAATTGGTATGGCTCAGTCTTGATCGTCAGCCCGGCGGCTTGCATGTCGGCCCACAGCCGCTTGCGGCATTCGAAGCGATCCAGATCCCGATACGGCCCGGCGTTCTCGTTCATCGTCGCGTCGGGGTTCAACACGTTGATGATCGGCAGACCGTGGCCCTGGCCGATCTCGTAGTCGGTCGCGTCGTGGCCGGGCGTGATCTTCAGTGCGCCGCTGCCGAAGGCCGGATCGACCAGGGTATCGTGAATCACGGGGATCGTGCGGTTGAGGATCGGCACCAGCGCCGTCTCGCCGATCAGGTGGCGGTAGCGCTCGTCGTCGGGGTGCACGGCGACGGCGGTATCGCCCAGGATCGTCTCCGGGCGCGTCGTCGCCACCGGGATAAACTCGTCGTGGCGGCCGGCCAATCGATACTTGAAGTAATACAACAGGCCCGGCTCTTCGCTGTATTCTACTTCCAGATCGGATACGGCGGTCTTCAGGCCGGGCGACCAATTCACCAGGTACGTGCCCCGGTAGATCAGTTCTTTCTCGTACAGGCGCATAAAGCACTCGCGGACGGCGCGGCTGAGACCCTCGTCGAGTGTGAAGCGCTCGCGCTCCCAGTCGGTGGACGCGCCGAGCCGCTTGTGCTGCTGGGTGATGGTCGAGCCGTACTGTTCTTTCCAGGCCCAGGTGCGCTGGGTGAACGCTTCGCGCCCGATCTGCTCGCGGGTCACGCCTTCCGTCTTCAACAAGTGCTTTTCGACCTGTAGTTGTGTGGCGATGCCGGCGTGATCGGAGCCGGGGACCCACACGGTTTTGTCGCCGCGCATGCGGTGGTAACGGATCATCGCGTCTTCGACCGAGGCCGTCATCGCGTGGCCGAGGTGCAGCTCGCCGGTGACGTTGGGCGGCGGCATGGAAATGACGAACGGCTTCGCCCCGCGTTTAGCGAGTTCCGGCTTGAACCAGCCGTTCTTCTCCCACCAGGCGTACAGCCGCTGCTCGGTCGATGTGAAGTCGTAGGTCTTGGGCATCGTCATCTCGGCCATGAACATTCCCCTTGAACAGGGTGGAAGTGTAGGGTGAAAGAAAGTTCCTCTCGCCTCAAGGACGAGAGGAACTCAATCCCCCGTGGTGCCACCTTGCTTCAGCATCGGATGGGCAGCGGACACATGCGGTGCAGTGCTCCCGTAAACGAATACGCTAACGCCATCCGTTTATTCGATGTGCATCCGTTGCTGCACTCGATTCGCTGTAACGGGCGGCCCCGGATTGGCTTACTCTCCCGGTTCAGCCAATCGACTCCCGAGCGACATTCGGCATCTTGAGCCGACGAGGGCTTTCAGCCGGGGCCCTCGATCGCTGGCGGCATCCGATGCCTACTCCTCTCGTTCGCCGTCGTTGCGGGCGGCATTGTAGCATTGGATAGGGTAAGCGTCAACCTGCCCATGCTGGTGATGATTCACATCTCGATGGCGCTCCGTCCGCGTCCTCGCGGACGGCCCGCGAGACGCGGGCCTGGAGCACTTGTGTGCAATCACCAAGCCTATGCTTCCACGCGATAGAACTCATGCGACCCGGCATCGACGGCATTCGCCAGTTGAACGAACCACACCTGGAATTCAGGTCGCTTATACAAGGTGCGGCGATGATTCTCCCATTCCGATAAGCCGTCCGTCTCGATCTCGATGACGGCCTGGAACATCGGCCCACTGGCGTCGGTCGAAATGCGCGGCCTGCGTCCGACGCCGGAGTCCAGCATCAATGCGCCGTAGCGTTGGAGCAGCCCGACGGCCGGCCGAATCTGCCACTTCAGCGCATGATATGCCTCTCGCACGACGACCACGCCGGGCCTCGACCAGTCTTCGCACTCACCCTCGATCGTATAGAACTCGTTCCGTCCATCTTCGACAAACAACTGAAATCCCTTGAACCATTCGGCGAATTCCGGCCGCGAGAATAGCCTGTCGCGCGTCGTTTCCCAGTCGCGCAGCGAGGGAATCATGAGCTCTTCCACCAGCGTGTACATCGGGCCGGACATGTCGCTCAGCAGATGGTAATGCATCGCGCGGCGCGCATCCGGCTCGACGATGTTCGGCAGGCGCGTGAACAGCTCGACCGCCTGATCGATCTTCCCGAATTTCACTTGGTAGACTGTCCGAACTTGAATCATGATTCATCCCCCAAATATCCTTGTGAGCCACTCAATGCCGCGTGCTGCCCCATAAGCGACACCGACGTTTTTGATGATCTTGCCCGCTCCCGCCGACAGGGCATACAGCCATACCGGCATCCGCAGTGCACCGGCGATGATGCCGGCTACGTCAAACAGCGGATTGGGGATCAGCGCCAGCACGAAGATCGTGATCGGCCCGAAGCGCCGCATCCACCCGACCAGCCGAGCGTAGCGTGGATTCTTCTCGACGAGCGATTGGCCGCTGTAACCGGCCAGGTAGCCGGTCATCTCGCCGAGCGTCTGTCCTGCGCCCGCGACCACGCCGACGACCAACGGATCGGCTACCGTCGCGGCGAGTGCGGTCAGCGCCAGGCCGGGCACGGGCAGGATGAGCGTGGCATTGCTGATCGCACTGATGACGAACAGCGCCAGCAGGCCGCTGGGCGACTGGATCAGATGCTCCACCTGCGTCCGGCGCGACGGATCGCCCAGCACGTAAAGCGTGCCGGCGAACGCGCCGGCGATGATCAGCAGCGTCAGAACTTGAACGAGCCGCAGTCGCCGCTGGGGTCGTTCGTCCGGGATCACCTTGGTCACGACCGGATCAGGCTCGCCCATCAGGATTCCGCAATCTCGATGCGCGTGATCGCCAGGCCGGGTGTGCGGGCCGTGGCCGGATCGCGTTCAGGAATCTTGAGCACCACGTCGATGCCTTTGACCACTTTGCCGAAGATCGTGTGCTTGCCGTCCAGCCACGGCGTCGCGGCGAAGGTGATGAAAAACTGCGAGCCATTCGTGCCCGGCCCGGCGTTCGCCATCGACAGGATGCCCGGCCCATCATGGCGAAGATTCGGGTGAAACTCGTCGTCGAAGACATAGCCGGGGCCGCCGCGCCCGCTGCCGGTCGGGTCGCCGCCTTGCGCCATAAAGCTTTTGATCACGCGGTGAAACGTCACACCGTCGTAGAAGCCCTCGCGCGCCAGGAAGACGAAGTTGTTGACCGTCTCCGGCGCTTTGTCAGCAACCAGCTCGACGACAACATTGCCGTTCGGCGTGACGATCGTCGCGGTGTATCTCTTCTTCGGATCAATCGTCATCGGCGGTGGGACTGAATATCGCTTTGCCATGTCCTGCTCCTGATCAAGAATTGACGCTTCGCGTGCAGAATGAAGAAACATCCTTTCCACATTCTACATTCCGCATTCATCATTCATCATTGATTGGGTGTGCCGAGGCGCACGATGTTGTCTCTCGTGGTCGCATCGCGCGGGACGGCGTTGCAGGTATCGACGATCAGTTTCACCTGGGTCGTGATGTGATTGTAGTCGATCGCCGTGTGGCCGGTGACGATCACCACGCAGTCGGTGCGCGCCAACGTCTCGTCGGTCAGGGGCACACACTCGAACGTCTCGCGTTTGCGATGGAACACGTCGCCGCCGACGCGAAATCGGGGCACGTGCGGATCGTGATACGCCACCGACGCGCCGTGCCCGATGAGCAGCTCGATGATGCGCTCGGCGGGCGAGTTGCGCGCGTCGTCGATGTCGCGCTTGAAGGCGACGCCCAACACCAGCACGCGCGCACCGTCGAGTGCGCGCCCCTGGCGGGACAGTCCGCGGGTGATCAGATCGATCACGTGATAGGGCATGTCTTCGTTGACTTGCGTCGCCAGGTTGATGAAGTTGGTGTGAAAGTCGAACTCGCGCGCTTTCCACGAGAGGTACAGCGGATCGACCGGGATGCAATGGCCGCCGACGCCCGGGCCGGGCCGGAAAGGCATGAAGCCGTAAGGCTTGGTGGCCGCCGCGCCGATCACTTCCCAAATGTCGATGTGCATCCGTTCGCACAGCAGCGCCAGCTCGTTGACCAACGCGATGTTGACGCTGCGGAACGTGTTCTCCAGCAATTTCGCCATCTCGGCGGCGCGCGGCGACGACACGACGTGCACCGGCGCGCCCATCGTCGCCAGGAGTTCGGCCGCGCGCCGCGACCCTTCCGGCGTCAGCCCGCCGACCACCTTGGGCGTGTTGATGATCGTCCAGCCTTTGCTCTCGACCTGGCCGGGATCGATGCGCTCCGGCACGAACGCCAGGTCGAAATCGATGCCCGCGCGCAGGCCGCTCGTTTCGAGCATCGGTTGGAGCACTTCTTCGGTCGTGCCGGGATAAGTGGTCGATTCCAGCACGATCAGATGCCCTTGACGAAGCCTCGGCTGGATCGATTCCGCCGCACTACGGATGAACGACAGGTCGGGCGCGCGGTTCGCGTCGAACGGGGTGGGCACACAGATGAAGATCGCGTCGGGCGCGCGCAACTCGTCGGCGTTGGTCGTGGCGCGGAAGCGCCCCGCGCGCACACTGCGACTCACCGCTTCGCCCGGCACGTCGGGGATGTGCGACTCGCCGCGATTCAACCGCTCGACGCGGCGCGGCTCAATGTCGAGGCCGATCACCGTGTGCCCCACCTCCGCCAACCCAATCGCCAGCGGCAGCCCCACGTAGCCCAGGCCGATCACGGCCACGAGTTGATCGCGTTTAGTCATATTGCATTCTTCTGCCTCTACCGGTTGTAGCGGGAAACACCGTTCACCGCAAAGTCTTTGGACGCGGACCCGCACTGCCTGCGGCAGCGGGCAGTGGGGCAAGTGTTGCGCGGATTCACGCAGATTTTTCAGTCCGATCCGTGTTCATCCGCGTTTATCCGCGTCCTATTTCCCGTCAAAGCCGGGAGAGCCATTTGTCTGAACCGGTTTTCCGAACGAATCAGTGTGTACAGCCCGACCAGCGCCGTCGCGCCGCCGGCCACGTAACCTTCAAACACCGTCGCCTGCGTCACGAAGATCGCCATCAGGCCGAACGCGCCGCCGGCCAGGTAGTGGATCATCACCGCTTCGCGCAGCGTGAAGCCGGCGGCCACCAGCCGATGCGACGTGTGGTCTTTGCCGGGCGTGGTCAGCGGGTTGAGCCTGCGCCGCAGCCGCGAGATGAAGACGAGCGACGTGTCGAACAATGCTACACCCAGCACCAGCACGGGAGTCATCCACGTGACGAAGTTGACGTTGGCCGGAAAGCGCAGCTTGATGCCGATCGCGGCCAGGACGAACCCCAGGAACAGGCTACCCGAATCGCCCATGAAGATGCTGGCCGGATTGAAGTTGTAGATCAAGAAGCCGATCGTCGCGCCGAGCACCGCCGCAGCCAGCGCGCTGACGTAAATCTGATCGCTCATCGATGCCAGCAGTGTGAAGAACGCCGAGGCAATCGCCGCCACACCGCTCGACAGACCGTCCATGTTATCGAGCAGGTTGAAGGCGTTGGTGATACCGATCACCCATAGCGCCGTCAGCGCCAGGTTGAGCCACGCCGCGTCGAAGAGCTGCACCGTCACGCCGGTGACGATGAGAATCCCCGCCCCGAAGAACTGCGCGATCAACTTGACCAGCGGCGACATGCCCCAGCGATCGTCGAGTGCGCCGACCAGCGACACGAACGCGCCGCCCAACACAATGCCGATCAACTGTTGGAACTCGATGCGATCGCGGAAGATCAACACGGCGATCAGGCTGGCCAGCACGATCGCCGCGCCGCCCATGCGCGGCATCGGGTGTTGGTGCACCTTGCGCGCACTGGGCTGATCGACCAGGCCGAGGCGCGGAGCCAGCCGCCGGGCCAGCGGCGTGCCGCCGATCGCCAAGATCAGCGCGCCCGCGAAGATGAGCATGGCCGTCGTCATTTCTTCCTTACTCCCATACTTCCACACTCGTAGGCGTCATGCCATTGAACCGCCAAGCACGTCAAGAACACAAAGAAGCCCCACGTTTTCTTTGCGCTCGCCCGCCCCGCATCTGTTTGCGGAGTTGCGTTCTTCGTGGTGAAAATCCCAACCCGGTCAAGCCGGAACCCAATGCGGAATAAAACCACAGAGGCACGGAGACACGGAGAAAACTGAAAGGCCAAACCTCTGTGCCTCCGTCCCACAGGGAGGCTTCGCACTGTCTCCGTGGTTAATTCTTTGCACAAACGGCAAAGTTTCCACGGGTCAGGTTCTAGCTGATTCACGGAACCGGTTGCTGCGATCCGCTCAAAGCCGCCTGAATCGCATCGAGCATTCGTTGCGCCTCGGCCTTGTTATCCTGCGGAGCGGCGTCCAGCGCGGCCTGCGCGTAGGACAAGGCTTCGTCTAGCCGGCCCGCTCGCCCGAGCGCTTCGGCCATCAGGAGCTGGTCTCGCCAGTGATCCGGGTAGCTCTCGCCCAATTGCAGAGAGCGCTGCGCCGCATCGATCGCTTCGGCGGATCGACCCTGCGCGTCGTAGACCTGCACCAGCACACGCCAGCCCGGCAGGTAGTCCGGAACTTCCTCGACGAATCGGGTGGTGACCTTCAAAGTCTCTGTGAAGTTGTTCGTAGCCAGATAGTCTTGCAGGAGATAGTTCCAGATGTTCTCGGCGATGTTGAGCTCGTTGCCGCCCCAGTCGTCGCCGCTGCCCGGATCGGGCTTGTACTGCAACGCATCGAGAAACGACGCTGCGGCATTCTCCCGCCTGCCGCGTGCTCCTTCCAGGCTGGCTTTGTATAAATAGGTCTTGCTGAACACGCCGTCTAACTGAAGTGATTCGTTCAGTTTGGCTTCGGCTTCTTGCAGTGCGGCATCGGCTGCGGCGGCGTCTCCCGTTCGGGCGGCCAGGCTGTACTTCTGGAGGATGACGAGTGCCCACTCGTTCCACAGCTGCGCGTTATGCGGGCTGAGCGTCGTCGCCTGCCGATAGAAATCGCTGGCTTGATTCAGCCGTAACTCGCGCTCCGTGTCGTCCGCCGCCAGATCCGACCAGGCCCGATGCGCCCGGGCCAGGTTGGCCGAATGATCGGTGTTGAGCGGATTCACTTGCAAGGCGTGCTCCAGCGTGATACGCGCCGCGGTCAGCGCGTCGTGCCGGTTGAAGAACGCCGTGCGCTCCGCGTCGAGGTTGAGGATCGACTCGTAAGTGCTGCCCTCGACGAGCAGCGGCGGCTGGTCGGGAGCGGCGGCCGACTTGTTGAGATACGATGCGCCTAGCGACAGCATGTAGAAGTCTTCGTCCGGCGCGTACTTGAGCGCCTGCTTAAGATGCGCGATGGCGAGGTCGCACTGGCTGAACGGATTGCCGGCCTGCGGATTGCCCGCGCCGTTGCAGGCATTCCCGGCGATGTAGGGCTGACCCTGCTTGTAGATGATATCGGCGCGGATCGGGTTGAAGTTGAAGGCGATCGCGAGCACCAAAGCGACGACGAACACGGGCACGCCGGCCAGCAGGCCCCACTCGCTGGCAATCGGCAGCGCGCGCGCCCGCGCCTCGCCGATCAGGCTCAACCCGGTCGAGACGATGATGACGATGACTGCGACGTAGAACAGGCCCAGCAGGCCGGCCATGTTCTCGGCCAGGCGAGTGAAGCGGCCCACGTATTCGTTCAGGGTCGAGGGAGGGGGGACGTTTATGGTGAGCAACTGGCTCACCACGTCGCGCGCCGTGGAGGCGTGCCATATCCAATACACCAGTGCCACACCGATCGAGACACCCAGATACGTCCCGGCGGCTTGCGGCCAGTTGCCGGACGTGAGGATGTTGCGGCGACGCAGCTCGGTGAGTGACACGATGCCGCCGAACGCCCAGGTGATGAAGAATAGCAGCAGCACGCCGGGCGATGATGCGTTATTCTTGTACGGCAGGCGCGTCAGCGAGTTCGCCACTACCTCAGTGGCGCTGGTCGGCAGTTGATCGACACTCTGTACCGGCGGCGTGTTGATGAAGTTGTAGCCGAGCGTGATCAGGATCAACGCTCCGATCATCGCCGCCGCCAGCACCGGGCCGATCCAATTCGCCTGTGGCCGGGTGATGGACGGGCGAGGTTCGGGTCGGGCCGCCGTCGCCTTGCGCTTCTTGTGGCGCGGCAGGTTGGCCGGCGGCGCTTTCACGACTGGCGCTGGCTCGGGTCGGGCTGTTGTCGCCGGCTCGGCGTCGTCGGCAGGAACCCAGTTCAGTCCGGCCACGACGAGCATGCCGGCGAACGTCCAGAAGTATGTCCGCGTCGCGGCGATGGCGATGCCCGCCAGGCTGATCTCCAGGTAGTGCGCAAGCATGCCGCCGAACAGCGCGATGATCAGGAACACGTGCCCGCTGATCGAGATCGGCTGCCCGGCCGTCTCGTCGAAGGCCCGGCGTCCGATCGCATACAGCGCAGCCATTCCGGCGAGGCCCAACCCGGTGGCGAGCGCGATGACGAAGATGCCATTGTCATGCGTGAACGTCGCGCCGAAGATCGCCACGTCGGCGAAGAGGATCAGGATGCCGCTGACCAGGGCATACACGCGCGCCGAGATGCGAAAGTGAAACAGCGCGAAGAGGATGACGTACAGCACCAATCCCGCCGCCACGCCGCCCGGCCAGCCCATGCCCATGAAGTGGCGACCTTTGATCGCGCCCCAGCCGATCGCGCCGAGCGCTCCGCCGACGATCATCATCGCGATGAAGAGGAACGCGGCCCTGCGGTTCGGCGCCCAGCCGATGAACTTCAGCGCGAAGAAGAACACGCTGAGGAACAGGAACTGCTCGGCCACGAAACCGATTCCGCCGGTGATGGCGAGCGAGTCCCACGTCTCGTTGTGCGATCGATCGGGCGAAGCATTGCGCGCCTCGTAATGCGCCAGGTCGGGCGGGTAAAAGCGGTTGTACGCCACGTACATCGACTCCGGCCCGTAGCCGATGAGCAGGCGGATTGGATTGAGGGGATCTCGCGCGCCGTCGGGAAACGCGATCGGCTCGTGCGGTAAGATCAGCTCGACCGTGCCCTGCCAGATCAATGAGCGGACTTTGCCCGTGCCGCTCTCCGATTCGAACAGCGTGCCGAGCGTGCCGAACGCGCCGCGCTGGCGCAGCTCGACCATCAGGGGGTAATCGGAAAAGTTGATCTCGAACAGCCCGATGGCCCCGATAATCGCGAAGAAGATCCACGATGCCCACAGCCAGCGCGCCGCCGATCGCTGGATACCGGCGACGACCAGCAGCGGCACCAGCCCGCCGATCAGCGCAGCCACCGCGCCCAGCTCGGTCTGCGTCTGACCGGGGAAGGCGCTGTAGGCCAGCAGGAACGCGACACCTGCCGCGACGACGCTGGTGAGCGACATCAACAACGCTTTGATCACGTCGGCGCCTGCGATCGAGTTGCCGTTGCCGGCGAGACCGGCGGCGGGTTCCGCATCCGTCGCCGTCTGCCGGCTGTGCAATGTCACCCGCAGCATCAACAGCCCGACCAGCCCCAACACAAACATGCCCGGCAGCCAGCCCAACAGCGGGCCTCGGCTGCCGGCGAAGGCGAACGCGATCAACTGCACCGCGCCGACGAAGATGTACGCCGAGGCGCGCAGGATGTCCGAGACGCGCGATTCTTCTTCGGTGAGGATGATGCGGAAGGCTTCGATGACGCGGCCCAGCGTCAGAAAGAAGGCCATGATCAAATAGGCCGCGACGAAGATGGCGTTGCCCATGTTGGCCGCGACACGCTCCGTGACAATGCCGCCCCACGGCAGCGGATCGCGATCGACGCGCTGCAACACGCCGTAAAAGGCGATCGGCAGGCTGGTCATCACGATCGCCGTCACCAGCCGGTCGAGCTGCCGCCGCCGCCGCATGTTCTGCACGATCATCAGGAAGATGATCATGTACGAGAACATGGTATACGTGCCCTGCAGGCGCTGGTACGAGCCGAGCAGGCTGGTGCGCGGCACGAGCGAGGCCGCCGTGGCGATGATATACACGACGGCAAGAACGAGCGTAGGCAAGATCAGCGGCGTGCGCCAATCGACGCCGTTGAGCAGCCGGCGCGCAGGCGCTTCACCGTTGGCGGGTTTGGCGGCGCGCTCCTCGATCACGCGCACGATCCACGCGGCGACCATGATCAGCGCGACGGTGCGCAGCAGCGTGATCTTGTCCGGCTCGAAGACACGGCTGGACCAGATGTTGAAAAACAGAGGGACGAGCACGACGGCAGCCAGCCATCCGGCTTCAATGATCTTGTCGCATAGTGCGCTCAGGCGACTCGAGTAGGTCATGAGACTCCCTGATCCAATCGATCGTTCTTCGCAAGCCCTCTTCCAGCGAGACGCTCGCGCGGAATCCTAAAATCTCGGTGGCGCGGCTCACGTCGGGCACGCGCCGGGGCACATCCTGGAACTTTGCCCCGAATATCTTCTCGTAGGGCACGCCAGTCACCGGCGAGGCGGAGCCGGTGATCTGCTTGATCTGCTGCGCCAGATCGATGATGCGCGTTTCGAGCGGCCGGCCCAGGTTGAACACGCCGCCGATCGCCGCATCGAGCGTCGCCGCGCGCCACGTGCCCTCGACCATGTCGGTCACGTAGGTGAAGCAGCGCGTTTGCGATCCGTCGCCGTACACGGTGATCGGCTCGCCGCGCAGCGCCTGCACGATCATCACCGCGATCACGCTGGCGTATCCGGTCAAATTGGTGCGCGGGCCGTAAGCGTTGAAGTAGCGGACGATAGAAACCGGCAGGTCGCGCTGCGCGCGATAGGCGAGTGCCAGATGCTCGTCGACGATTTTCGCCGCAGCGTACGACCAGCGCGCAACGCTCGTCGGGCCGAGCAGGCTGGCGTCGTCTTCACGGAAGGGCAGCCGGTCGCTGCGGCCATACACTTCCGATGACGAGGCCAGGCACACACGGATGCCATACTCGGCGGCGGTCTCCAAGACAACTTCCGTGCCGCGCACATTCGATCGCAGCGCGCCGAGAACATCCTTCAGAATGACCGGCACACCCACCGCCGCAGCCAGATGGCAGACCAGGTCGCAGCCCTGCATCGTGCGCCGCACCAACGGCTCGTCGCAGATGTCGCCTTCGACAAAGTCGAGGTCGAGGCCGGTCAGGTTCGCGCGGCGGCCCGTGCTGAGGTTGTCTAGCACCGCGACGCGCCATCCCTCGCGCAGCGCCCGCTCGGCCAGGTGCGATCCGATGAAGCCCGCGCCACCGGTGATCAACACGCGCATGGGCGCAATTATACATTACGCATTGAAAAGCGGTGAGTCAGTGATCAGTGAGCCAGTAATCAGTGGGTCAGTGATCAGTGAGTCAGTGATCAGTGGGTCAGTGATAACTGATTACTGTTTCACCGATTACTGTTTCACTGATTACTGATCCACTGATCACTGGCCGGTGAGTAGACGATAGATATCGAAGACACGGTCAATCATGACGCGCTCGTCGAACTCGACGCGGGCGCGCTCGGCGGCGGCGCGGCCCATCGCCCGGCAACGTTCGGGGTCGTCCAGGATCGAGCGGATGGCCTGCGCCAGCGCACTCGGATCGCGCGGCGGCACGACTCGCCCGGTGACGCCATCCTGCACGACCCACGACGTGGCGCTGCCGACTTCGGTGGTGACACACGGCAGGCCGGCGGCCATCGCTTCGGTCAACACGGTGCCGAAGGCTTCCGCGCGAGCGTTGGCGGGCAGCACGAACAGATCGGCGGCGCGGTAGTAGACGGGCAGATCGGCATCCGGCACTTCGCCGGTGAAGTGAACGCGCTCGGCCACGCCGAGCGATGCGGCCAGCGCGCGCCACTCGACTTCCATCGGGCCAGAGCCAACGATGACGGAGCGCACAGAGGGCAGGCCGGGCAGGGCGTACAGCAGCGTATCGAGACCTTTGTAGTAACGGAGTCGGCCCACACTCAGAACGAGTTGGATAGTTGGATCGTTGGATAGTTGGTTGCGCAGAGTTGTGACACGCGCGGGATCGACTGTGGCGAAGTGACTGACATCGACACCGAGGGGAACCACGGTGCACTTTTCGCGGAAGCGGCTGATGAACGGCGAGGTGTCGATGTAGCGCGGGCTGGTGGCGAGGATGCGATCGACCCGGCGCAACACGCGCCACAGGAACGGTCGATACACGCGCAGCAGGTTCTTCTGCCGGACGATGTCGCTGTGATAGGTGACGATCGTCTTGGCGCGCGAGCGGCTGAACAGCCACGCCATCTCGCCGAGCGGGTAGGGGAAGTGCAGATGCACGATGTCGGCCGCTCGGCCCAACCGGCGCGCGTGCGCGAACAGCGACGGGCTGATCGGCGCGGATGAGATGTTGATCCAGCGTGCCGCTTTGACAACTGCCACACCGTTCATCGACTCGACGCGCGTGCGCCGATCGAGACTCGTGACGAGGACGGTCACGGCGTGGCCGCGTGCGACGCCGGCCTCGGCCAGCACGCGGACGTGGTTCTCGATCCCGCCCAACACCGGGAAGTAGTCTTTGTAGATGTGGAGGATGCGCATAGGTTTTTCTCCACGAAGTCACACGAAGGGGCACGAAGCGAGTGTTCATCCACGCAAATCCGCGTCCCGAAGTCCTCCGACAGATTGGTATATGGCGATAGTCTGTTCGGCGACACGCTCCCACGTGAATTGCCGGGCGCGTTCCAGGCCACGCCGGCGCAAGTCGGCGCGCAGTTGACCATCCGACATCACCTGTCGGATTGCGCCGGCGATGGCGTCTACGTCGAGCGGATCGAACAGCAGCCCGGCATCGCCCACAACTTCGAGCAGGCTCGATGTACGGCTGCACGCAACCGGCGTGCCGCAGGCCATCGCTTCCAGCGCGGGCAGCCCGAAGCCTTCGTACAATGATGCGGTAACGAACACATCGGCGCTGGCGTACAGAGCAGGCAGGTCGGCCTCGGCCACCGGCCCCAGAAAGCGCACCCGCTCGCCTAAACCTAAATCGGCGGCGATTCGTTTCGCTTCCGGATAGCGATTGTCCCACGCTCCGGCGATCACGCACGCGAAATCGACATCGCCCAGGCGCGCATACGCCTGAATGAGCCGGGCGAGGTTCTTCGGTGGCTTATTGATGCCGACGTACAGGATGAGTCGATCCGGGAGTTGGTATTGGCGACGCACTCGCCGAATCTCTGCATCAGGCTGCGGCTTGAAGTGCTCGTCGGCGGC
>Ga0209323_10001880_pt1 | contig 13886 bp, 14 predicted proteins | sample Rifsed19ft2_FD_184014 | JGI IMG/M metagenome (GOLD analysis project Ga0209323, IMG submission 184014) | Soil microbial communities from Rifle, Colorado, USA - sediment 19ft 2 (version 2) | ecosystem: Environmental > Terrestrial > Deep subsurface > Rock core/Sediment | place: Rifle, Colorado...
TATAGTAAGAAGGATAAAGGTAGAGTTCTTTGGTATGCCGGAGGAAGTTTTGATTGGGACAATGTTAGGAGCATACATCGGGGAATTGACGAAGTGGATAAAGGCAAATATGAGGAAACTGGAGAAACAGGATTTGTAAGCGGATGTTGTTTGATGGTAAGACGTGCGACTTTAGAAAATTTTGGCTATTTTGCAGAAAATTACTTCTCCTATTTTGAGGACAACGATTGGCAGCAAAGAATTCTTTTAGGTGGAGGAAAGCTTTACTACTGTGGAGATTCTTATATCTATCATAAAGTCTCCCAAACATTGGGTGTGGGCTCACAACAGACAGACTATTTACTTACCAGAAATAGACTTTATTTTACTTTTAAATATGCTGGGCCAAGAACTAAATTCGCAGTATTTCGTGAGACATTAAGGCAATTTTTGATGGGGAGACCAGCTCAAAGACAAGCCATTTTGGATTTTATTCGCGGGGTTAAAGGAAATTATCCGTTACATAAAGATTCGGTTGGAAATTATTACTACCCGGTCAGATTATCAATTATTATTTCTGTATATAAAACTTCGGAGCTAACAGACCAACTTTTAAAAAGTATATTTAAACCGGATTCTGGGTTTGATGAAAAGCGAGATGAGGTTATTGTTTTAAATGATGCGACAGACGATGATTTTTCGGCGCTTGTACCCAAATACCCTAAAGTTAGATTCATTTATAACCAAGTGAATAAAGGTTTTGTCGCCGCAAATAACCGCCTTATGGAGTATTCGCGAGGGGAATTAATTCTTATGCTTAATACAGACATAGAGGTAAAAAAAGGAGCTTTATCTTCTCTTATAAAAACAAGTTATAAATTCGATAACGAGACAGTTTTGGCTGGAAACTTGTTTTTCCCAGACGGAAGGCCTCAAGATTCCTGTTTTCGTCTCCCGACTATTTTTGGCGCGATTAAGGAATATTTCTTTAAGTTGAAGGGAAGTTATTTTATGTTTAGGCCAGGTGGAAAAAAACTTACGCGTGTGGAATGCGCAGTTATGGCTTGTTATTTAATCCCCAGAAAAGTCATTAATAAAATAGGATACTTAAATAGAGAATTGGTTATGTATTTTGAGGATGTAGACTATTGCAGGCGACTCAAAAAAGCCGGAATTCCGATATATTTTTGTCCGGAAGCTAAGTTTATTCACCACCACGGTGCAGCATCAAAGAAAATGGGGAAAACAGTAATAAGCAGACACATAGTTGAAAGCGCCAAGGTTTACCACGGTCGTCCTTACTATTATTTACTTACTGCAACCCTATGGTTTATGCAGAAATATAACAGACTTCTTGCCCTAATGCCATTTTTGAAGATAGACGAGAGGTATCAGTAGTTAAATTGTGGGCTTCTTAGTTTTTCAAAGAAATTTTTTTGCGATGGCCTCTTTGGCTGTTAACTTAATGAAACCTACCTGGGATTTAATTATATTTTTGGGAAGGCTATCAATATTGTAGAATTTTCCGACTGGGGGATCGCCTTTTATCTGACACAAAAAAATCATCGCATTTTCGATACCTCTATTTCCGCGGTGAAACCAGGGTGTAATGAGAATCGGAGGTTTTGAAAATTTTGTTTTAAGCTCCCTCTCTTCCAGTCGCCTGAGGGCCGAGGAGTAACTTCTTTTTCCGTCTTCGTCATTGGCTCTTAGAATTGTTCCCGGGCTGTGAAGTTGTCCTCCCCAATCAGGGTCGTCAGGATCTCTTTTTATCAGCAAAACTTGAATTTTCGAATCTTTTTTTCTTAGGACTACAGCTTCAACCGGAGTTAAGACGAACCTGTGAGCAATTAAACGAAATATTTTATGGGGAATGGGTGGGCCCATTTTTTGAACCATTTGTTTTAGGAATTGAAATTCTCGCTCAGAAAAGTTGTGTGGAGATTTTTCCTCGGACATAGTTATTATTGTACTAAATCGGGCCGAAGTTTTTTAGTTTTTTTGAGTGATTCTTCTTTGCGCCACTTTTCAATCTCTTGAATTGAAGATTTGGTGATTATTTGGTAATCTTCTCAAAAATGATAATTGAAGGAGAAATCGACGGTTTATCCGAAAATCCAAACGTGAGTTTTCTAAAATTACCAGAGGATGTTTGCAAGAATCTGGCTACAGGGGAGCAACTGACCGTGAGTAATAGGCCGTTTTTTTATCACGAAGCATTTCTAGAGCAAGTGCTTAACCACGTTATCGAAAACCGCCAAGGCCCATTTAGTAGTGAGGCGTTTAGAGAGAACGCCAGGCAATTTTTACAAACATTTAAGCTCGTTAAACGTCCTATTGTATACCCTCCTAAACCCAGCAGACTTTTCTGGGGATATTATGACCCTTCGTTTATGCGGGTTGAAGAGATTCCCCCGCCCGATTTTAAAAAACAGAGAGTATTTGTACACGGTCGTTTTAACGGTGTACCGCATCCTGGTTATTTGGAAACACTTACCCTATTAAGAGATATGAATCGAAAGGCAGAAATATGGCTGGGGATAGATTCTGACGTACTGACTATTAATATGGGACAAGTGCCATTTATGGACCCTATGTTTAGGGCTTCTTTCTTCAGGAAGACTAATCTTGTTGATAAATTCATTTTTTTAGAATCACCAGCTTCAAATACTGAGAGGGATTCGTATTGGGATGGGATATATGCAATTGACTTGGAAGGTCTTAATCCAGATGTAATATTTATGTTAGAAGATGAGAAATTTGAGACTAAGTTTGCCCAGACAAGTGTTCGGTCAGCTATAATAACCGAGCATGATTTAGGCAATGAACTTTTAATGCACCAAACGGATTTAAAAGAAGGAAGAATTAGTTCAGAGGAGGTTAAGAGGCGTTGGGATAAGCTTCGCGAATTATTGCAAAAGACAAATTTGCCTTGAGGCTATTTACCTTTTATCAAATCTGGTCTATTTTTCTTGGTTAATTCTAAAGATTTTTCTTTCCGCCACTTACCAATTTCGGCGTGATTTCCGGATAAAAGAATTTCTGGGACTTTCCAACCTTTATAGACCTCGGGGCGGGTGAATTGGGGATACTCAAGGGTCGTGATTCGTTGATTCGTTAATTCGTTAATTCGAGAGAAGGATTCGGAAGAGGTGGCTTCGGGTTTTTCTAAGACGCCGGGGACAAGGCGGACAATCGCGTCGGTCATAACCATTGCAGGGATTTCCCCGCCTGTAAGAACATAATCTCCAATGGAAATTACTTCATCAACTAGATGTTCACGTACTCGAGCGTCTACTCCCTCATAATGACCAGCAATGAGAATGAGTTGCTTGGTAGCTGACAGCTTGACGGCTTTTTCTTGGGTGAATTTTTCTCCTCCCGCATCTAACAGAATGACTGATGGTTGATGGCTAATGGCTGATTTTTTCAAAGATTTTATCGCTTTGTCGATGATGTCTACACGGAGTATCATTCCGACACCTCCGCCGTAAGGACGGTCATCCACGGTCCTCCTTTCCCCTTCGCCAAAATTTCTTAAGTCATGGATATTAATTTCCACAAGTCCTTTTTCTTGGGCTCTTTTGACTATACTTTCGTCAAAAGGCCCTGAGAACATTTTGGGAAAAAGGGTGATGATATCGATTTTCATAGCTTTATTTTAGCAGTTATTCGTAGCGAATGGCTTCAATCGGTGGCAACTTTGCGGCGCGGCGGGCGGGGAAGACTCCAAAAAATACCCCAATTCCCGTTGAAATTCCGAATGTCACAACTACTGAGAGCAAATTAATCGACGCTGGGAAGAATATTCTAATACCAAGGACAATGAGAGAAGCCAGAATTAGACCCGTAAGGCCTCCAAGAACTGAAAGTGTAATTGATTCTGTCAGGAACTGAATTAAAATGTCTCTCTCTGTTGCCCCAACTGCGCGTCTTATGCCTATTTCTTTGGTACGCTCTGTAACTGTTGCATACATTATATTCATTATTCCTATGCCTCCAACCAAAAGCGAAATAGAACCAATTGCAAGCAGTATGGCATTAACAACTGAGAAAATTTGATTGACACTTGAGAGAATTTCAGTCTGTTCAGTAACTGAAAATTCATCTTCGTCATAGCGCTTGAGCATGATTTCTTCTGCATTTTTCTTGACACTTTCAACTTTGTCCTCGTCAGTAACACCCAGATATATCATGAAGAAAGTTTTATCAGGGTTAATACTTCCAAAAGAAGTTTTATAGGGAATTACGACTCCGTTGTCCATCTCATTATCTCCCATTTTTTCGGCAACCCCTACTACTTTAAATCTAATATTATCTATTGAAACCGTTTGGCCGACAGCATCTTTGGGATTTTGAAAAAGCTTTTCTGCTATGGAAAATCCAAGAACTGCTTTTTTTGCTCTTGATTGATTATCTCCTTTGGAAAATACTTCTCCTGCAATCATTTTTAGATTTAGAATTTTAAATCCGTCCTCGTTAGTTCCTTGAACATATCCGGTTTTTTTGACTCCACCAGCTTCGATAGTCGTGCTTGTGAAAAACACAGGTGCCAAATAATCCACGTCCTGCACTCTACCCAAACTTACAAAATCTTTTTCATCAAGCTTTATTCCCGACACAAGTCCCGGTCCGAATGATGAGAAACCTCCTTCGCCGGAAAAACCACTTCCCGGCATAACCAGTATTAAATTTGCTCCCAGACTTTCAAATTGCTGCTTAATATAATTTTTTAACCCAAGCCCCAGAGCAATAAGGAGTACAACCGATAAAACGCCAATGCTTATTCCCAAAGAGGTAAGAAGCGTTCTGGTCTTATTTCTTTTAAAATCTGAAAAAGCTGATTTTAAAAGATGTATGATTTCTTCTTTATTCACAAATATTTCTCAGTAATCTGGCCGTCTCTAATATAAATGCGTCTTTTGGTCCTATCAGCTACATTTTTTTCGTGGGTAACGAGAACTATAGTTACATGCAGTTCCGAGTTTAATTCCTCAAGCAAATTTAAAATATCGTCACCGGTCTTTGTATCTAAGTTGCCAGTAGGTTCATCTGCCAAAATAATTTTTGGCTTCATGATAAGCGCCCTTGCGATTGCTACTCTTTGCTGTTGGCCTCCGGAAATTTTATTTGGGAAAAAGTCGCGCCTGTTAATTATTCCGAATTTTTGAAGGAGCTCCTCGGCTCGGGCTTTAGGGTCAAAATCTAATTTTTCTTTAACATACTTTGTAGGAAGGAGTACATTCTCAATGACGGTGAATTTATTAATCAGATTAAAAGACTGAAAAACAAATCCTACATTTTTATTTCTAATACTGGAAAGCTCGGCATCGGTTAATTTTGAGATGTCTTTTCCATCCAATAAAATTTTACCCGAAGTGGGGTGTTCAAGAAGCCCAATTAGATACATCAAGGTTGACTTTCCGGACCCCGAGGAGCCGAGAATACTTACATATTCTTTGTCTTTAATTTCAAGAGAAACCCGTTCTACCGCGTGGACACTTTCTTCTCCAAGGTAGTAAGTTTTATAAACATTTTGGAGGCTAATCATATAAAGTGTCACCCTCTTTAAGCTCATCAATTATCTCTACCCTATCCTCGTTTTCAATCCCTGTTTCTATATAGACCTTCCTTTTTTTTGGTCCGACTAAAACGTATTTCCCCTTAACGTCGCTATTTATAAATGACGGGGGAGCATAAAGCACGTTCTCTTTATTATTTAAAATAAGTTTTGCGTCTCCGCTCATGCCGACTCTATATTTTTGGATATCAAAAGAAGTTTCAGAGAAACTTATATTAACTTTGTAGACTGTTCCTGTTTCTCCTTCTTTGGGAGTAAGACCCACATATGAAACGTTGCCCTCAAATGATTCATCACTAAATGCATCTAAAATTATTAGAGATTTCATACCTTCTTTTACGTCTTTCACTTCTGTCTGGTCAGCCGAAACCTCAAAATATAAAGTTGCGGGATTAACTATTTCAATTTGGGTCTGGGCCGAAGTTGTATTAATTCCGTTAAAAGGATAGGCAACTTGGCTTACGATTCCGTCAAAAGGAGCCCTAATTGCCCCATTTGCCAAATTTTCCTTAGCAATTTCTAGACTGCGGTACGCTTTATCCCTAGCTACCTCGGCAGTAGTTCTTGTTTCGCGCTGTGTAAGACTTTCGTCTTTGTCGTGTCCTTTTACTTCGTCATAGACTTTATCAAGTGAAGCTTGCGCATCTCTTAGGTCAGCTACCGCCCTTTCATAAGTTTCGTAAAGTACCTTGGTATCAAGCTTGGCTAGGGTTTGGCCTTTTTTAACTGCTTCACCCTCTTTGACGTAAACGGCGGAAAGTTCCCCAGAAGACTGAAATGTAAGCTTCGCATGCTCAAGTGCCTTAAGCTCGCCGGAGAGAATAAGTTCTTCTGCTACATCGCCTTTTTGGACTTTTACGCTCTCTTGGTTTTCAGTTTTGCCACCCCAAAGTTTATAAGAAATAAAAATCAAAATAACTGCGCCAATTACTATTATTATCTTTTTCTTCATATGCTTCGACTAATTTTACTCCAACTTGAGATATTTTTCCTTGTTTTTATGCCGGATATTGTTGTAGAGTGAATGTATGGAAAAGATAGTAATTGTTATGCCTGCTTATAAAGAAGCAGAAAACATTGGACCCATGATTGATGAGCTTTTTGGTAGAGTGTTTCCCGAAATAACCGGGGCTGAGATGCATTTACTTGTCGTCAATGATTTACCTGCTGACGGATCTCCCGACGACGGGACGGGGAGCATCGTCAAAGGCAAGATGGAGAAATACAAAAATTTGCACATTCTTGAGGATAAAAAGCAAGGGTTGGGCTGGGCTTATATAAGAGGATTTAAGTATGCGCAAGCAGAAATCGGAGCAGACGCAGTAATGGAAATGGATGCGGATTTTCAGCATCCACCGAAATTTGTAAAACCAATGGTTGAGGCGTATTTGGGCGGAGCCGATTATGCAATTGGTTCCCGCTATATTCCGGGTGGCTCGGTTCCAAAGGAGTGGGCGATGAGTAGAAAAGCAATATCTTATTTCGGAAATCTTTTTATACGAATAGTACTAGTCAAACCGAAACTCCACGATTTAACTACTGGTTTTAGGCTAACAAAAGTTAAGGGAGTTTTGGATAAGATTGATTTGGAGCACCTTATGGAGCCGCATCTTTTTGCCCATAAAGTAGACCTTCTTTATCAAAGCATTAAAAATGCCAAGAAAGTTGTTGAAGTTCCGCTCGAATTTGCGCCTCGCACCAAGGAAAAGTCCAAATTTAATCCCAAAGAGATGATTGCGACATTTAGGGTGGCAATCATTTTGGGAATAAAAGACAAGATAAGATTTGTCAAATTTGGAAGTGTGGGCTTTTTGGGTTTTATGGTGAATTTTATAGGAATCAGAGTTTTTCGGGGAATGGGGCTTTCTGAGACTCTTTCCTGGTTATTTGCAACGGAGCTTGCCATTATCAATAACTATATTCTTAATAATATCTGGACTTTCAAAGAATCAAAGATAGCTGGTTTGGGTAAGACTGTATTTAAGTTCTTTCAATTCAATGTTACCAGCGCAGGGGCTTTGGCAATTCAATCTATTTTCGGCCCAATTGGAGTCAAAATCGTAGGGGAAAGATTTGACTGGTTGGTTTTGGCTGTAGTAGTTGTTGCAATGGTTCTTCCCTATAACTACTTAATGTATAATATGGTCATTTGGAAGACGTGGAAGCTTCCTTGGGCTAAGAAAAATTAATGTCCTCACAAGAAGTCAGATTCCCAATTGGGGAGAAAAAGTTTAATCAGTGGCTTGTCAGGGAGTATTTTATGTGTGGTTCGGTGGAGGAGGTTTTGAGAAAGTACTCTTATGGACTTCCAATTTCCTATGCCAATTATCAGAGGATTTTAAATAAATGGGGAGTCGTCAAGGTAGCTGGACCTAATAATAAAATAAGTGAAATCTTAGATTTTTTGACAAGTTTAGTTGAAAAGAATGTTCCATTCGAATACCTTTACAAAAAAATGCCCCCGAGTTTTAAAACCTCGGCAGCCACAATTTATAGAATACTAAGCTATATAAAAGAAGGGGTAACCAGAAGAATAGCAACGGGCTTAATAATTACTCCTGGCACGTCGGTAAAGAGAATTCTTATTGGAGAAGATGTATCAAAACCAAGGATTGAACTTGGTAAGCCCTTTGGGTCCATTTCTATTCCAATGGGTTTTTCAAAAAAGACGGATGCCAGAGAGGATGCAATACTCAGGGTACTTCAGCAGGAGGTATTTACGGAACTAGCCATAGAAAGGAAGTTACCAAATATAATAGGGGTCAGACCCAAGCCATTTATGTTTCTGGACATTGCTGACGTAAGAGTCGAGATTTTTCATATTCCTTTACCCAAAAAATTATCCGGCACCCAAAACTTTTTCAGTTATAAACTGAAAAATTACAACTTTCTTCCTGTTGATGATACAAAGATTTTGGAAAAGGCAAGGTCTGGGTTTAGGGTGGGGGTTTTGGAGGCAATAGAAGGTTATAAGAAATATTTGGAGCTTAAAAAGAGGAATTTGGTTTTTAACCCACTTCAGGCCAGGTCCCACCTGAATTATTTCCTAGCGGAGGTACCTCTCGACCCGTTCCGATAGAGCGTTCCAGAAGAGGCCTAAATTTATATCCATAGATGAAAAGTCCGCTATCTGGGTCTCCTTCGACGAAAAGAACTCTGGTTACCATTTCAACAGGCATTCCAATTTCAACATTATCAAAATTAAATTTTAGTACTTGTCTTTCCTTTCCGTCGATTATTATGGTTTCCCATTTGAAGTCTGGATCGGTTAATTGTGCAACTCTAAAGGGACCCTCTTCTAATTTAATTAAGGCAATTACATATGGGGTGTAGTCCACAAATCTCTCTGGGGCATTGTCACGTTCAACTATGGTATAAGACCATACTTCTCCACGACCACAAAAGGTAAAAGGCTCCGTGGAGACGATGGATGAAGGAAATTCAGAACTCATGAAGAGATATTTTAGTCGGTAGAAACAGAAATTTCCACTTCTCCCTGGTTTAGTATGGGTTCTTGCCAATGTTCATTTTCTACGGGAGCCTGATAAATAATTTTACCTTGAAATGGATTTTCTCCTTTGTGATGACCATTAGGAGAAGGTTCTGTCCAGGAAGTGTTGCCATTTAACTTAAACTGTACAGTTCCATCTTCCAACTCTCTTCTTTCACCACGAAGATTATATCTATCTTTTATCAAACGCCAGTGTCTGGATATTTCCACAGCCTTAACAGTTTAGGGCAGTTACTCTCTCAAAGACTCTCAACATTTTTCAAACCCTTTTCTTGCTTGTCCAATATGGTTGTTACTTTCTTTGCTTCTCCGAAAGAAAGTAACCAAACCCGCCTGCACCCGCCAACAGCTACGCAGTTGGGGGCGGGAGCTAATGCGGGCAGGGAAGGGAGCCCAAATGAACGGTCTCCACTCCTCGTTTTCGCTCGTACTTTGTCGCTTAACTCCTCGTGTCAGGCACTTCGTCGGACAAACGCGACTTTTTAGTCGTACTCACTTAACTCGTCGTGGTAGCTTGCGTTCAATGGGGTAGATAGAACTAGGGAAATTTTAAGGGGTTTTTATCACTTTATATCTTAATATCTATCCACTTTATATCTTCTTTGTGTGTCAAAGGAACGGGGCCCAGTTGGAGATGGGCATTACGTTTTGGGAGATATAGGACAAAGAAAATAGATAGATTGGGATGATAAGAAGAAGGACAATTATCCGAAACTCGCGTCTAATTAATGTTGGGGCATAAGAGATTATTAAGAAAGGGACTATGGGAAGGGCATATCTTATTACATCTCTATGGGCGACAAAAAATAATGAAGTTAGGAATAATCCTGTTACCCAACTCATGACAGATTCCTTATTTTTTATTAAATTAAAAAGCCCCAGAAGACCGAGGAGATAGACAAAAATCACTTCTTCCAGCCAAAAGGTTCCAACCCAAGGAGAAGAGTAATTAAATATGCTAAAAGGCAGAAAGAAAAGATGAATATTATCCCCGGAGTGGAAATATGCGAGGAAATCTCCCAAGCGGATTTGATAGATAATGAAGATTACTAAAAGGGTGAGTGGAATAGAGGAAATTGGATAAACTTTTTTTAAATTTAAAACCTCAGGCCATTTATTGAGAGGGGTAACCGAAAGCTTTTTTAACTCCGGATAGATTATTGAGATAAAGTAGGCGACAAAAAGCAGTATTCCCGGAGATTTGGTAAACTGGGCAAGGGCGCCCCAGATCCCTGCCAACCAATAGCTTTTTCTCCTAAAATAATAAACGGAGGCTACTATTGCCGCTACAAATAAAGGCTCGGCGCTACCTACAGACCTGACAATTAGCCACCTGGCGGGAAGCACGGCAAAGATAAAAGTTAGCCATAGTGCATTCTGACTCCCGACAAATTCTTGGGCAAGTTTTTTAAAAAAATAAAGGGCAAGAAAAGATGAGGCAAGGGTGATAGTGAGCATGGAATAGGGGAGATTTAATAAGAAAGAGAGAGATTTAATTAGAATTGGGAAAAGAGGAAAATGGGCAGCATAGTATTCAACTGGGAGAGGAAATTGGAATAGATTTTTGATGGCTTCTGGATTATAAAAGGTCTTAGCCACAACCATAAATAAAGGGCCATCATAATTTGCCACAATAGTTGCCATGCCCCCCGGGGGAAGGGGAATTCCCCATAAACTTTTTAAGCGGGCAAAGAAAGGAAGCCAAATAAGAAGTGTGGGGAGGAATGAAATTATTATTATCGGGAGTAAGCCTTTTAGCCTCGAAATCATATTCGTCATCTAGGTTTAGGATATATCTTTTCGAGGCTATTTACAATTCAAGCGGGGTTTTTAGATAAATCAGGGGTTATCATCCTCAACGCCGTATCTAAGTATTTCGAGAAGCCGCCTTCTTTCCTTCTTTTCTAAATTCCGAAGCATATTCACTGCTTCTTGGGCGGCGTCCATAAGATTAGCAGTTTGTCTAATTGTTAAAGAAGCACTCCTTGGTAGGGTAGGCATGGAAGCTATATCAGGCAATTTTAATTTATTAAGAGTTTCAGGGTCGGCAGAATTTACTGCTTTCGCAGCCTTCGCTATTGGGTCTGTTGCGTCTATAAACTTTGCCTGGGAGTCGCTTACTTCGAAGCCTAATTTACGCACAGAACTTATAGCACTACTGGCATTCCTATTGGCCATTCTACGTTTTATCTCGCATCTTGCAATAACTTCTAGCGTATGAATATAGGGCGGAACTAACTTAATGAAAGGCACTATCCTTCGGTCAATTTCTCTCATGAGGGTATTATAAGCTGATTGCCTATTTTGTGGCAACTTTGGCTAGCCTTATGTTAGACTTGAGGATAAGATGCCCAAATTAATAGGAGAGCTGTCTGTCTTTTTGCCGGCTTATAATGAGGAGGAAAACATTGAGGCGACGGTTCTCAAGACTAAAAAAATATTGGAAGATGTAGCTGGTCAGTGGGAAATTATAATCGTCAACGACGGCTCAAAAGATAGAACAGGAGAAATTGCAGAGGTTCTTGCTAAAGAAGATTCTAAAATCCGAGTAATTTCACACTCTCCTAATAAAGGCTACGGAGCTTCATTAAAAAGCGGGTTTTACAGTGCCCGCTACCCCTGGATAGCATTTACCGATTCAGACGGGCAATTTGACTTCTCCGAAATTCCCAATTTTATTAATGAACAAAAACAAACAGGCGCTGACCTCGTCATTGGCTATTATAAAAAAAGACAGGTTTCAAATTTGGAAATACTGACCAGCAAATTGTGGGAGCTTGTGGTTTTTATGCTCTTTGGCTTGAAGGTAAGAGACATTGATTGCGGGTTTAAGTTTATTTCAAAGAATGTCATAGATAAGATTCCGAAGCTCGAGAGTGAGAGGGGAGCTTTTATCTCAAGCGAGTTTCTAATTAAAGCAAAAAAAAGCGGATTTAAAATCGTTGAGATTCCTGTAACTCACTATCCGCGAGTCAAAGGTACGGGGACAGCGAGAAATTTAAATGTAATAATTTCAAGTTTTATGGATTTACTTAAACTATGGAGAAAATTAAGAAAATATTAAAAAATATTTTTGGGAATATTATTTCCTGGATTAAAAAAAATCCACAAGAGGCATTTTTGCTATTTATTATTCTTGGTGTGGCCGCCTTCTTGAGACTATATAAGATTGGCGATTACATGACCTTTTTGGGAGACGAGGGAAGAGACGCAATTATTGTAAGACGGCTTTTGGTTAATGGCGACTTAATATTAATAGGACCGGGAACTTCAATTGGGAATATGTATTTAGGACCGCTTTATTACTATTTGATTGCACCCGCGCTTCTTCTTGCCAATTTTTCTCCAGTTGGACCGGCAGTTTTTATAGCACTTCTTGGGATAATAACGGTGTTTTTGGTCTACTGGATAGGTAGAGAATGGTTTGGTAAGGCAGGAGGACTAACGGCGTCTTTCCTCTATACTCTCTCCTCCGTCGTAATTATCTATGCCCGCTCTTCTTGGAATCCGAACATCATGCCCTTTTTTGCACTCCTAGTAATTTATTCCCTTTGGAGATTGTGGGACAGGCGACAGTGGTACTCACTACTAGTACTCGGAATTTCTTATGCGTTTGTACTCCAATCACATTATCTGGGACTACTTTTACTGCCAACAATCGGACTTTTTTGGCTAGCTACACTATTTGAAATTCGAGATAAAAAATCCGAAATACGAAGATTTCTAAAGTTTTCCTTAATTTCCGTATCACTATTCGCGTTTCTCATGTCACCTTTGGTAATTTTTGATGCTCGACACGGATGGCAAAACTTTACTGCAATAAATAAATTCTTCAGTGAACGCCAAACTACAGTTTCGGCTCGTCCCTGGAACGCTTTCCCCAAATTCATACCCCTAAGCGAAAAAATTACTACGCGACTAATTACAGGAAAAGACACAAATGCAGGTGCTACGGTTACATCGATAACTTTAATTGGCATCTTTTGGCTTATCTTTCTTGGTTTGAGGCGGAGCAAAACCGAAATTAATAAAAAGGCTCTCATACTAATTATTACTTGGTTGGGATTTGCGCTTTTGGGTCTAGGACTTTATAAACAGGAAATTTATGACCACTATTACGGATTTTTCTTTGCAGCACCATTCTTATTAGTAGGGGCAGTATTGGGGTATATAAATAGTATAAGAGTTTGGGGGAAGGCAGTTGTATTAATAGCCCTCTTAGTACTAGTCGAGCTAAGCATCAAGGATAATCCTTTGCGTAACCCGCCTAATAATCAGCTTGAAAGGACCAAAGAGGTTTCTAGTAAGATACGCAGTGAAGTAGGTAATGAAAAATTCAATTTAGCGGTAATTGCAGAGAGAAATTACGAAGACGCATATCAATATTTTTTAGAAGCCTGGGATACTGGGGTTTCTGATATAAATCCGCAGAAGTTAAATGAAACACTTGGCAAATATCTTTTTGTAGTCTGTGAACTTCCTAAAGACAAATGCGACCCAACCCATAACCCCAAAGCAGAAGTTGCCAATTTTGGCTGGAGCAAAGTAGAGAGCGAGTGGGAAGTGGGAGGTGTTATACTTTACAAACTCGCCCACGCACAATGAAGATTAAGGATTTCCGAGACAAAAACTTAGTTTTTGTGGATGTTGAAACAACCGGGCTTTCCCCGGATATTCATGAGGTAATTGAAATAGCCTGTTTGGTTGCTAGCGGGAGGGATTTCAAAGAATTAAATTGCTACGAAGCCAAAATTAAACCGCAGCATTTAGAACGGGCTCAAGCTGAGGCCCTAAGGATTAACGGATATTCTCCTG
>Ga0209323_10001883_pt1 | contig 13872 bp, 10 predicted proteins | sample Rifsed19ft2_FD_184014 | JGI IMG/M metagenome (GOLD analysis project Ga0209323, IMG submission 184014) | Soil microbial communities from Rifle, Colorado, USA - sediment 19ft 2 (version 2) | ecosystem: Environmental > Terrestrial > Deep subsurface > Rock core/Sediment | place: Rifle, Colorado...
CGTCAACTATCTCCCGCGCCGCTGGCGCGACCGCCTGGCCCCACATGTCCGCGCTTACGGCCCGGCCGATCTCAAGAGACTATTCGAGGGTCTTCCGGTTCGGATCATCGAGCGGCGGATCATCTTCGGAGCGTATGACAACGTCATCGCTCGTTGGCCTTTAGTCGGAAAGCTCATGCGAAGCGTGCTCCAGTTCCTGGAGCGTACACCTATGCGCGGCCTGGGTCTCTCGCACTTCTGGGTCGCGGAGAAGATCGAGGTCGAACTCAGAACTGATTGATTCGGCCGTCGACTTCCAAGAAAGGAAGATTGGATGGGAAATCCAGCCGGACCACAACTGACGTCGTATCCGGCATTAGACATCCCCGAGAGGATCTTGCTCGGCCCCGGCCCAAGCATGGTCCACCCCCGGGTCTTGCAGGCGATGTCGACCCCGCTCGTCGGGCATTTGGATCCGAAGTTCATTGAGATCATGGATCGAATCCAGGGCTTGTTGCGCTATGCATTTCAGACCGGCAATCCGCTGACAATCCCCGTCTCGGGAACCGGCAGCGCCGCCATGGAAGCGGCGATCGCCAACATGGTCGAACCCGGAGATAGCGTGCTTGTGTGTATCAACGGCTACTTCGGACTTCGTCTGGCCGAGATGGCCCGGCGTTATGGCGCCGATGTGCTCACCATCACCCGGCCTTGGGGAGAGGTCTTCACGGTCGCCGAGGTGCAGCAAGCCATGCAGGCTCATCCGCCGAAGGTCGTGGCAATCGTACAGGCCGAGACCTCCACCGGCGCCCAGCAACCCCTCGATGAAATCGCGCGGGTGGTGCACGCCAGAAGCGCGATGCTGATCGTCGATGCTGTCACATCGCTCGGCGGGGTTCCGGTCAGGGTCGACGAAGTCGGGATCGACGTGTGCTACAGCGGGACACAAAAATGCCTCGGCTGTCCCCCCGGGTTAGGACCGATCACGGTCGGCCCGCGTGCCGAGGAGATTCTGAGCACTCGTAGCCGACCGGTCGCAAACTGGTACCTGGATCTGACGATCGTTCAAAAGTACTGGGGCAAAGAGCGAACGTACCACCACACAGCCCCCATCTCGAGCAACTTCGCTCTCTATGAAGGTTTGCGGATCGTGGCCGAAGAAGGACTCGAAGCCCGCTGGGCTCGCCATCGCCGGAACGCCGAGAGGTTGTGGACTGGGCTCGAGGCGCTGGATCTCACACTCCATGTCCCTCTGAGTCACAGACTTCCCACGCTGACGACCGTGCGGGTTCCCGAGGGAGTCGATGAGGCTCAGGTCCGCAGGGCCTTGCTCGAGGACTTCAACATCGAGATCGCCGGGGGCTTGGGGGAGCTCAAAGGAAAGGTCTGGCGGATCGGGCTGATGGGTCACTCATCGACCCCTGAGAATGTGGATCTACTTCTCAACGCGCTGGACAGAATCCTCCACAGTCCCTGAGAGGCCTCCTCGGGTTTGTGGGGAGGCTGAATTGATGCCGGTGACGGGGATTGGCCGGGTCTAACCCCCCGCCCGAAGATCCCCGACTTCCAGGACATCTACCGCGATGCCGTCCAGCTCTGTCGGGATCAGCTCGTGAGGAGCGAGCTCGACCGCCGGGAGCTTCTTGTTCACCATCACAACCAAGGCTACCTCACCCGTCGGCTTACCTCGCCGCATCCGCAGTCCGACCCCCACCCCGACGACGTTGGGCAGTCCGAGCAGGTAGGTCCCGTAGGTATCCTTCGCCTTCTGAGCCTTGGCGGTCACCTCCTGCCCGACCGCTCCAAGCTCGTCTCCGATCATAGATCCACCTCAAGGCAGTCCAGGACCTCACGGATAGGGTTGAAGATGGTCGCTTGCTCCGAGCCGGCGAAAAGCAGGCCGACGGCTCGTAACGAGCCCGCCTCCACGAGAAGAGAACCTGAGTCGCCCGGTTCTGACATCGGCCCTGAGACGAGCTGTCCCTCAAAGCTGGCCGTCCTATCTCCGTAACTGACAGTGACCGTTGAGTCCATCACGGTGATCTGACCCGTTGTCAGGCCGGTGGTCCGGCCCGATTTTCGGACGGCCATCCCCAGACTTGCCCCGACCGTGCCACCGATCGTACCGATCTCGAGGATCTCATCCAAGACTTCCGCCGGATTGATGGGCCGGGCTACGGCGGCGTCGGCCAGGTTGACCGCCTCAGGGTTGCTCTGGTACGCCCGCAGACGATGACGGGATCCAAGCAGGCGCGCCACCGCATTGCCTGCCGCAACCACTCCGAGGGCTATACCGCAGGTCGCCGGTTGGCTGACGAACTCAATAGGACAGAAGCGCGCCAGCTGGGCGATTGTGTCCAGGTCTTCCCGTCCATCGTCGGCCGTTCCCGGCTGCAGGATCGGATCCCCGATGGCCGCATCGTTGCTGTTCGCCAGGACGTGATTGTTCGACAAGATCAACCTCTCGCCGCTGGATCGTTCCCGCACGATCGTACCGAAGGTTCCGGCAGTGACTTTGTAATGGCCGATGCTGACACCACCCGGGGCCGGCCGCCAGCGATCAGTCCGTGCCGCCTGAGCACGAAGCTCACCCACGTCAACCACATCGGTCGGTATGCCATCGAGCTCGCGAGGCACCAGCTCGGTTTGGTCCAGAGCTGCCTCCGGGACCTTGCGTCTGACAAGTGCCACCACGCACAACTCATCCGTCCTGCGGCCGCGAGTCACCTTGTATCCGAGGCCCACTCCGACCACGTTGACTTTGGAGAGTATTTGCTCCTTATGTAGGTCCTTGGCTTGCTTCACTTGAGCCTGTTCCATCGTCAGCCTCCTCGTGGCGGTCCAGCCCGTGCGCCCTCAGTATACGCCGGGGTATACCAGCCGTCTCTCACACGGAAATGGGATCCCGTCTCCCCCTGGAAGGACCAACCGGAGCAGGGCCGCGAGGAGCCAGGTTGGGATAGCGGGTCAGCTTCGCTAGCCCACCATCCCAACCTAGTTGTGCTCCTCCGCCCCGAGCCTGGGGAGGGGGATCGCTTGGCAGGGCCGCTTGTCCCGATGCCCTTGTCGGGATTTGCCCCGCACGCCCTTAGCGGGGTCCGCTCCGGATGATGCTACCTGGAGGGAGAACGGACGTCAAATATGGATTGCGTGCCCCTCCACCACGTGAGCCGCCTCCATCAGCACCTCGCCTAGAGTGGGATGGGCGTGCACATTCCGTGCGATCTCCGCCGGAGTGAGCTCCATCATCTGCGAGAGGGTGAGTTCAGGCAGCAACTCCGTCACCTCCGGGCCGATGAGGTGGGCGCCGAGGATTTCCCCATAGCGAGCCTCGGTGACGAGTTTGATCCAACCGGCGTAATCGCCCAGCCCGAGCGCCTTGCCGTTGGCTTGGAACGGGAACTTTCCGACCTTGACCTCATGCCCCCGTTCTTTGGCCTGCGCTTCCGTCCAGCCAAACGAGGCTACCTGCGGCTGGGAGTAAATCGCCCGGGGCATCATCGGGTAATCAAGCGTGATCGTCTCCACCCCGGAGATGTTCTCGGCGCAGACGATTCCCATCGCTGAAGCGACGTGCGCCAGCATCAGCTTGCCGGTCACATCTCCGATCGCCCACACACCCTCGGCCGACGTCGCCAATCTCTCATCAACACCGATGTTCCCGCGCGAATCGATGGTTACCCCCATCTCTTCAAGGCCTAGATCTCGGCTGTTGGGCGTGAACCCGATGGCCACCAGCGCCTGATCGGCTCCCAACGTCTGTTCACCTTCCCCCCCGGAGACTTTGACGTTGACCTTGGTCTTCTGGGCCTCGATCCCCTCGACCTTCGTGCCGGTCAGGATCTTGATCCCTCGCTTGTCAAACGCCTTGGTCAGTTCTCTGCTCACATCTTCATCTTCGAGCGGGGCGATGCGCGGCAGCATCTCTACCAGAGTCACTTCGACCCCATACGAGTTCCAAATCGTAGCGAACTCGAGCCCGATAGGCCCGGCGCCGATGATCACCACGGACTTCGGAAGCCGGTCTTGCAAGATGGCTTCCAGGTAGGTCAGCACGCGCTCGCCGTCGGCTTTGACATTCGGGATCATGGCCGCGCTGGCGCCTGTCGCCACAACGATGTTCTTAGCCCGGTGCGCCTCCGTCGACCCATCCTCTTTGGTCACAGATACGAGACCGCGCCCGGTGACCCTGGCCTCCCCCATGTGAACATCGACCTTGTTCTTCTTCATCAGGAATCCGACGCCCTTGACCAGGCGATCGGCCACCTGACGGCTGCGCGCCACCGCAGTGGCATAGTTCAGTTTCAGACCCTCGACCTCGAAACCGAACTCAGGGCCCCTTTCACGCAGGGTGTGAGCGACCTCGGCGTTCTTCAGGAGCGCCTTCGACGGGATGCATCCGACGTTCAGACACACCCCACCCAGCCACTGGCGATCGACGATTGCGGTTCTCAGCCCGAGTTGTGCTGCGCGAATGGCGCACACGTAGCCACCGGGCCCGGCGCCGATCACCAGAACATCGTATTCAGCCATGTAGTAGTCCTCCCGTGGACTCCGGTCCTTGGTTTGTCTGTTGAGTGTAACGGCCGCCGGTCAAACAGCCTCGGAGGAACCGCTTAAGCGCTCCACTCGATTCACGGTGTCTCTCCAGGCCCGCCCATCGCGTGTAATGTTGCCTCTTAGGCGGAGTGTGGAAGCGAGGCTGTCACGGTCGCTTCAATAAGGGGATAACCCCTCCCCAGATGAATTCGAGGCGACACCAGGCTTCTCCCCCCACCCCCTTTGTACCCTCCCCCGGCTTGACGACAGCATTCTCCCCCAAATGGCTTGCCCGGCGAGGGGAAGGGGGTGAGGCCGAAAACGGGTTCAATCGACTGCCCAGTCGGCGGTGAACGTATCAAGCCAGAAAGTCAGACCCGACCTCGGCGACCATCAGGACCACGTCTGCAAGCGTTCTACGACAGCCCCCAGGAACTGGTCGGCGATGGCGCCATCCAGAATGCGGTGATCGAAGGTGAGCGTCAGGTACACCATGGGACGGATCACCATAGCATCGGCCGAATCTCCCGTCGGCGTCGTCGTCTCTACAACGACCACTCGTTTCTGTATCGCACCCACACCCAGGATGGCTGATTGGGGCTGGTTGATGATCGGCGTGGCGAAGAGCGAACCGCTGACGCCGTGGTTGGTAATGGTGAATGTTCCCCCCTGGACGTCATCCGGGTTAAGCTGGCGATTCCGGGCGCGCGCCGCCAGCTCATTGATCTCTTTGGCCAGTGCCAGAAGAGATTTCTGGTCGGCATCACGAATGACGGGCACAATCAAGCCGCGTTCGCCAAGGGCGACGGCCAAGCCAATATTGACGTGCTTGTGCAGGAGTATCCCCTCGTCCCTCCAGGAAGCGTTGACGAGGGGGGCCGCCTTGAGGGCCGCCACACACGCTGCCGCGAAGTACGCCGTGTAAGTCAGGTTGACACCGTCTCGGGCGAAACGCTCCTGGTTCGATCTGCGGTGGGCGACCACTCGGCTCAGGTCGGCTTCCATGACGGTCGTGACGTGCGGGCTGGTATGTTTGGAGCGAAGCATGTGCTCGGCGATAGTCCGGCGAACGGCGTCGAGGGGCAGCACCGTCCCGGAGGAGGTCGAGGGCGCCTGGTCGGCAGGTGTCGGCTGTGATCCGAAGACCTCTTCGGTCGGGCGGAAGAGCTCACCGGTACCCGGAAGGTCCCAAGGGGCGACCAGCGCCGACTTACTGACATTCTCCACGAAAGCCATGACGTCTTTCTTCGTGATCCTGCCGCCTCGACCTGTACCTGCCACGTGAGACAGATCAACGCCATGCTCAGCCGCAATCCTGGCTACAACCGGTGAAACGAACCCGAGATCGGCCCGTGAGCTTCCGCGTTCAGCCAGCACCTTCCCAACCCCCGGCTGTTCCGTCTCGGGCTTCGACGCCATGACAGCTCCAAGACCGGGTTCGGGCTCCGGGACGGCCTCGCCAGCCTCCCCGATGATCGCCAGGAGCGTGCCGGCTCGTACCGTCTCCCCTTCCGGAATATAGCGCCTCAGAAGTGTGCCCTGGGCCGGAGAAGGGACTTCGGTGTCGACCTTGTCGGTGTTGATCTCGATCAAGGGCTCGAACTCCGCGACCAGATCCCCTTCATTCTTGAGCCATTTGGTCACCGTCCCTTCGACGACCGATTCGCCGAGCTGGGGCATGACTACCTTCGTTACCATCGGCGCTCCCTGGCGTTCACGCGGATCAATTGCTGCCGGACATCAACAGTAGCCGACCGAAGACAGGAGACGGAGGACCGAGCAGTGCGATGATGGCCCCCTTCAATGGTTGCCCGTCGTCTAAAGTCCGTGGTCCGTGGTCCGTCGTCCGTCTCCTGTCCCCCGTCTTCGGTCTTCAGTCGTTCATCGTCCGTCGTCCGCCGTCAATATGCCGCGAGGTCGCGCATCGCGGCCGCGATCTTCTCCGCATCTGGCATGAACCAGCTTTGCAGCGGATGACTGTACGGGACGGCCGGGACATCCGGTCCGGCTAGACGACGTATGGGCGCGTCCAAATCGGTGAACGCTTCATCAGCCAGGATCGCGGCGATCTCGGCTCCGAAGCCCCCGGTCAGGTTGTCCTCGTGAACGATCAAAACCTTGCCCGTCTTCTTGATCGAACTCAGGATGGCCTGCTTGTCGAGAGGTTTCAACGTCCGCAGGTCGACGACCTCAACCTCGATCCCATCCCGCGCCACAGCTTCGGCCGCTTGCAGACAGTAGTAATGCATCATGCCGTAGGCGATGACGCTCAGATCTGATCCTTGCCGGGTGATTCTTGCCTGACCCAACGGAACCAATTCCCCCTCGCCCTCCGGCACTTCGCCTTTGATCAAGCGATAGCCCTTCTTCGGCTCGAAGACCAGCACCGGGTTTGGATCACGCACGGCCGATTTCAGCAGCCCCTTGGCATCGTAGGGCGTCGAGGGGATCACGACTTTGAGGCCAGGGACATGACAAAAGAGAGTTTCGACGGATTGGGAGTGATATAGCCCGCCGCCGATCCCTCCCCCGTAGGGAGCCCGGATCACCATCGGCACCGTCCATTCGCCGGCCGATCGATAGCAGATCTTGGCGGCTTCGTTGATGATCTGGTTCAAAGCCGGGTAGATGAAGTCAGCGAACTGGATCTCGCAGATAGGGCGCATTCCATACAAGGCCGCGCCGATACCGACGCCCACGATCGACAGCTCGGCCAACGGCGAATCGATAACTCGCCCTGCCCCATACTTCTCGAACAACCCTTGGGTCGCTCTGAACACGCCTCCGCGCGGACCGACGTCTTCGCCGACGATAAACACGCGCTCATCGCGTGCCAATTCCTCGTCCATCGCTTGCCGTAGACCTTCGATGAGGGTGATCTCAGGCATGGGGGATGTCCTCGGCGTAGACTGGATAGGCGCCTTCGGAGACCTCCGGATAGAGTGCACTTTCGGCGAACTGGATCGCCTCATCGACCTCCTGCCTTGCCCGCGCATCCATCTCCGCCACCGCCTCAGGCGCCAAGTGCCTTTGGTCCAAGAGCTGCGCGGCAAAGCGATCCAGCGGATCACGCGCTCGCCACTCCGCGACTTCCTCCCGAGAACGGTAGCTTCTGTCATCGTCGTCGGATGAGTGAGGCGTCAGTCGATACACCTTCGCCTCGACCAGTGTTGGCCCTTCACCCGCCCGGGCCCGGGAGGCAGCCTCACTCACCGCCTCATGGACCTTGAGGATGTCCATGCCATCGACGCTGACCCCGGGAAGGCCGAGGCCGGCCGCTTTGTCCGCTACATGCCTGACGGCCATCTGCTGTTCCTGACGCACGGAGATGGCATACATGTTGTTCTCGACCAGAAAAATCACAGGGAGGTGATGGATAGCAGCCCAATTGACGCCCTCATACCACTCGCCTTGGGCCGTCGAGCCCTCCCCGATGCTGGTGATTGCGACGGCGTCATCGCCGGTCATCTTGATCCCCAGGGCGATCCCGACGGCGTGGGTGGTCTGCGTGGCTACCGGCGCGGAGTGGCTCACCACGTTCGCCCGGCGAAGGCTCCAATGACTGGGCATCTGGCGGCCGCCGGAACTCGGATCACCCTTCTTACCCATGATGCTCAGCGCGAACTCGCGCGGGGTGAGGCCCAGGGAGAGGATCATGGCCAGATCTCGATAGTACGGCACAACCCAATCCACGCCCCGGCGGAGCGCGAAAGCAGCGCCGACCTGCGCTGCCTCATGACCGATCCCGGAAATGTGAAATGCGATCCTCCCCTGACGATGCAGTACCCATGCCCTCTCGTCGAGGCGACGGGCAAGAAGCATCGTCCAATACATCTCAATCAGGTCGTCCTTCCTCAAAGATGTGGAGTGTTCTTCAACAGTTGTCGCCATCTTCACTCAGCTTTCAGCGTTCAGCGGACAGCAATAAGCAATTAGCAGCAAGCATAACGCTATCGGCGTTCAGCCATCAGAGATCTGGGCGAGATCCTGAGGGCGTACATCACTGCAAGATGGCTCAACGGCCCCGGCCGGAAGGCTGGCTCGGCCCTAACTGGGACAACCGGCATGGCAGAGGGTCGCGTGCTCTTGAATGTGCGTGGGGTGGTTGTTCGGTCCGCGCCGTCTGTCCTCCTGAGCGACCGTCGCCGGGTTGAATCACCTCGGCGCAGTCCGCTGTCTCCTTTGGCGAAGTTCTCTCAAAAGGAGGACGACTTAATCTTAACCCAGCCAGGCGGAATTCTCAACGGACCCCAGGGAGAGCCCATAGCCGCACGCTTCTGGGCGAACTGCGCTTTCTGGAGTCCAGAAGCTCTGCTTCTGGTCGCAAGCGAAGCTTGCGCTCCCGGGGACCGAAGACCGAAGACGGGCGACGGGGTCTCCGCCTCCTCCCCATGTCATTCCGCCTGCCCAGGCCGCAGGCCAGGGAGCTCCCGAAGGGAGCGAGGAATCCCCCCGACGCGGCCCGAATCAGCCGCGTCGGGGCCTGGCCCGATCCACTTTGGCCATCCCCTTTCCGAAGCAGAAACCCGGCCCATTCGGAAACTGAGCTTCTGCTCCAGTGCTCTCTCTGCTAGGCAGAGCTTGGGCCAGCGCCCAGTGGAGCCGGCCTCGGATATTGCCGCCTGGATGACCCACGGTGCGAACACCCACGCGGGCATGGCCGAAACGAAACTTGGCGACCGGATCAGCGAAAGTTGGGGACGCCACCGAGGCAGGCAGGCAAAGCCCGGCTGGGGACAGCCACTGTCTTCGTCCTGATGCCCCAGGACAGCCCCCCATCCGGTTGGACTGACGCGCCAAAGTCGTACGAGAAGCCGACGACCGATCTATTCGGGTCCGCGGCTCCTGGTCCTCGACGGCCGAGAGGGTCGCCGCCCTGCGCCTGACCATCGAGTCGACCTACGCGCCGCGCACTGCTGAAGCCGTCATGGCCACGGTCGCGCTGGGCTTAAAGATCCGAGCGCCGAGCCGATGGAGTTCGTCCTCTTCGAGATCGATTGTGGCCTGACGGGGGGAAACAACGGCGTGGCCCAATCGGATCTGGGCAGCGGCTTCTCGAACCCTCAGGTCTGGCAGACCCCACCAGGCGAGATGGTCATGGCCAGCGAAGGACAGAACATCACCTTGGCGATTTCGATTGAAGGCCTGATGCAGGTGCAGACCAGCCTTGCCGGGTCCTGACACCGGCCTTGCTGAGGAGATCGCTGATTGAAGAGAAGCTCAAGGCCTGGCGACGTGGATTCCGTCCGTGATCTCTCCGCCCCACCCGAAGTCTGCGGCGACCCAATACGTGCGGAACGTGCAGCCGGTGGTTGATCCCAGTTGACTGGGCGTGCAGATGAAGATGTCGCCGCCGACTCCGCTCACGCCTATTACCCCGAAGGATCCCAGGGTGCTCAGGTAGATCTCGCCCGTCGCCGGGTCCACCCAGACCCCATTGACGTCCTCTGAGGACGAACTGTTCAGGCCAACGTCGGACCCGTCGAAGTAGAGGGCCCACGTCCCGCTGGTGTTCGACCCGATGGTCGCCGCCGTGAGGGCGACTAGATCCTCGTCGCCACCGGAAGCCCCCGTAACGCCGAAGGAACCTCGTGTGCTGAGCAGCAGTCGGCCGTCCGCTGCGAAATCGATCGCATCGATGCCCTCGCCGCTGGCGGTCAGGCCGACATCGGAACCGTCGAAATACCACTCGAAACTGCCGGCGGTGGTCGCACCCAGCGAGGTGGGATTGAAGCGCACGATGTCTCGGTCCTCAACGGTGCCGAAGCCGGGGATGGCGTAGGTGGAGGAGTCGACGCTGAGTAAGATGGCCCCATCGGACATCAGGGCGAAAGCGTCCACGTCGGTGCCCCCCAGCCCCACATCCGAGCCGTCGAAGACCATCGACCAGACGCCGGTGGCGGTGTCATAGCCAAGGATGTCCTCGTCGGCGAAGGAGACGCCGCCGACCGACCCGCCCGAGGTGGAGCTCAAGTAGGTCATCTCTCCACCGGGTGGTAGGGGTGTGCCGGTGTCGATCGGAGTATTGGTGGGAGTCGGTGTATTGGTGGCCGTAGGCGTGTCCGTTGCCGTTGAAGTCGGAGTGTCGGTCGGAGTGGACGTGTTGGTGGGTGTCGGCGTGTCCGTGGCGGTCGAGGTCGGTGTATCGGTGGGCGTGGGTGTGTCGGTGGCCGGCAACACTGGGGTCTCGGTGGGTGTCTCGGTGTCGGTCGGGGTCGGCGCAGGCGTATCCGTGGGGATTGACGCGGGCGTGTCGGTCGGCGTCGACGTGGGCGTGTCGGTCGGCGTCGACGTGGGCGTGTCGGTCGGCGTCGCCGTGGGAGTCATCGTTGGAGTAGGGGTGGCTCCGCTGGCGGACGCCGGCCTGATCGAGACAGCGCCCATGGCCCAGTGGTCACTGCTGCCAAGCGAGGCGCTGATGATGCTCTGAGTGCTGCCCCCCTCGATGCTTGCACCCGCGCCAATCGTGTTCCCACCTCCTGCCGCCAGGCCCCAGCGTCCCAGAGCCGGTGGTGTGAAGTTAACCGAAGTGCATGTCTCGCAGGAGAAGACCCCCACAACCAGTTCGCCGGAGGCGGAGGGCAGCGTGACGCTCGCCGACGCGCTGTCCGCGTAACGGCTTGCGAACGGGCCGAGGGGATCGACCTGGTCGACGCCGGTGAGGGTGATGGCGCCAACCACCGCGTAACGCAGCAGGTCGGTGCTGAAGGTGACCTGAATCTCGTGGGTGCCGACCGGTGGATCAATCATCTTCCAGATCTCAACCCGCGAATCATCTCCGCCGCTCCCCTGGTGACTCACCGAGCCTACCGGCGCGAGGGGCGCGCCTGCGTAGCTGATAGAGGAGACCGTCTCGAGATTGTCGTTGTTGATCGAGACCCCCACCAGCAGCAACCGGTCAGAGCCGGAGGTGGTGTGGGTAAGGCTGAGGCCGGCCCCGGCCGTCGTGCCGGAGGAGACGGAATCAACCGACGGAGCCCCACCGGGTGTGGAAGTCGGGGTCGGTGTGGGCGTATCTGTGAGCGGAAGGGGCGTTTCTGTGAGCGTAGGCGTGTCGGTCGGTGTGGGGGTTGGTCCGGGTGTGCTCGTGTCCGTAGCTGTTGGTGTGCCGCTCGAGGTCGGCGTGTGCGTCGCCGTTGGAGTCGGACCGGGCGTGCTGGTGTCCGTGGGTGTGAGAGTCGGTCCGAGGCTGACGCAGCTGCCGCTGCCCGTATCAGTGAAAGTCTGGCCGGCGATAGGGATGAACTCCCAATCGTAGCCGATCAGCTTCAGGGTGAGCTTCAGCACCCCCCAGGTTGTGTTGTTGCGCACCTCACTGTTGGGCTGGATGCTGGGGAAGGAGTACAGGCTCGCCCCGCCCGTGCCCACGACGAACTCGCGGATGCCCCGGGTTGGCTCGGCTTGTCCGGTGGGACTCTGCGGCGCGAACCGTTCGTAGGTATGGTCGTGGCCGTTCAACACCAGGTCTGCCCCATTGTCGTAGAGGGCCTGCCAAAGCGCCTGACTTCCGCTGTTGTTGCCGTGTTGGCCCGAGCTGAAGCGCGGCTTGTGCCAGTAGGCCAGGGTACAGGTCTTCGAATTGGCCGTCAGGTCGGCTCGCAGCCATTGCTCCTGGGCCGAGCCTGCCCCCATGGCGATCTCGCTGTTGAGGGCGATGACGTGCCAGGCCCCCAGGTCGTACGAGTAGTACCCCTGGCAGTTGCTGGTGCAGTTGGGGTCAAGAGGCGAGGCGGCTGCACCGAAGTAGGTGTAGTAGCCGGCGCCGCCGGCGACATGATAGTCGTGGTTTCCAGGCGAGGGACGGGTGCGATCCTTGTGACGGCCCCAGGTCGGCCCGTAGCAGTTGTTGAATTGGTCCAGCGTACCGTCCGGGTAGGCGTTATCCCCCATGGTGACGACGGTACCGGGAATGACGTCGAGAAGTTGAGCGGTCGACTCGTCCTCCGTGCGACCGCAGTTGGTGATGTCGCCTGCACCGACCAGGACCACCTCGGCTTCTTGTGCCAGGGTAGTCTCGGGCCGCGGGACCAGAGCTCCGAGCGCCAGCCCGCTCAGGGAGAGCGTGACCACAAAGGAAAAGACCCTTCCCGTTCGCCTGTTAGTCATAGGCGGCATTTCCGCGTGTGATGTCGAACACTCAAAGTGACGAAAAGACACGCTGTCTTGAGAAGGCGCAGGAGGCTCTTCATCGTGGGCGACGCTGGCTATTCCATTCGGGGCTCGGGCGCGAATGGAGCGGTGGCTGCGCGGCCACCAGGCTTCTTGCCCGGCCGCGGGCCCGTCTCCCGTCATCCGTCCTCCGTCGTCCATTGTCAGTCGTCCGTCGTCTGCCCGCCGATCCTGTCCGCCACAATCTCGACGATGTCGCGCACCTCGATTTCGCCACCCTCCTGGCGTGCCGCGTCACCGAGCATGATCATGCAGAACGGGCAGCCCACCGCAAGCGTGCCCGTCCCTGTGGCGCGCGCTTCCCGCAGCCGATCGCTGCTCACCCTTTCTGCCCCTTCTTCCTCTTCTTTCCACATCTGCCCGCCGCCGGCGCCGCAGCAGAACGACATTTCCCGGTTGCGAGGCATCTCCTTCACATTCACCCCGGCCGCCCGGAGCGTCCGTCGGGGTGCTTCCGTGATCCGATTGTGGCGTCCGAGGTAGCACGGGTCGTGGAAGGTGATGTTTTCCTGGACGGGACCGCTGTGCAGGTTAAGCCGACCGGCCTCGATCAGCTCCTGAATCAGCGCCGTGTGGTGAATCACGCTGTAATTCCCGCCGAAAGCCGGATACTCGTTCTTCAAGACGTGTAGACAGTGGGGGCAAGTGGTGACGATCCGCTTCGGTGCAACGGCATTCAGCGTCTCGACATTGGCGGTTGCCATCTCCGAGAACAAGTACTCATTCCCGGCCCTGCGGGCCGGGTCTCCACTGCAGCGTTCTTCTCCCCCCAAAACCGCATAATCCACCTCGGCGGCCTCGAGTACACGGACGAAGGCCCGCGCCGTCTTCTGGGCCTGGGCATCGGTTGCCGGGGCACATCCGACCCACCACAACAGCTCTGGGTTCGGTTTCTCTGCCGTGGTCGGGACTGACAGCCCTGAGGCCCATGCCAGCCGCTGGTCCGCTCCGATGTTCCACGGGTTGGCCGCCCGCTCCATCCCTCGAAACGAAGCCTGGAATTGCTCCGGGAACGCGTTTTCGGTCAAGACCAGGTAACGACGGATCTCCAGGATGTCGCGCATGGGTTCATTGCCCACCGGACAGACCTCGACGCAAGCACCGCAGGCGGTACAGGCCCAAATGGCCTCCGCCGGGATGGCGAAGTCGAGAAGGGTTTGCTGACTCGCCTCCCCGGCGGCGAGC
>Ga0209323_10001884_pt1 | contig 13870 bp, 12 predicted proteins | sample Rifsed19ft2_FD_184014 | JGI IMG/M metagenome (GOLD analysis project Ga0209323, IMG submission 184014) | Soil microbial communities from Rifle, Colorado, USA - sediment 19ft 2 (version 2) | ecosystem: Environmental > Terrestrial > Deep subsurface > Rock core/Sediment | place: Rifle, Colorado...
CCCGGGAGAGCTGCTGCTGGCGTTTCTCCAGATCGGCGAGCTGTTTCTGCTGCTTGTTGAGCTGGGAGGTGACATCGTCCAGATCCTCATCCGCCCGGGAAGGTGTCACCAAGAATATAATTACTATCGTTAGAATTAGGAGAGAAACAAAAGTTAAAAGCTTGCGCGCCCGGGGCAGTTTAAAAAACACTCTACCTTATTTTAGCAGAGCTAAAACTAGTCTCTATACATATAGTATAGGCCGTCTAATATTACATTCTGCTAAACTGCGGACAGTGATGAGAACATTTCTAGTCTCGATTGCCGCTCTTCTTCTCTTTCTTGGTCTATGGGGAGCACTAAACCCTCAATCCACCTACGCCGTAGATGCACCACCAAGCGCTGTGCAGTGTGACTGCAATAGCGACACCGACTGCTCGGGAGACCAGGATTGCGATGAGGGAACTTCGGCCAATTGCACACCAACAGCAAACCTTACCGGCCTCTGCGGGATCAAAGGGGGAAGCAAAGATGGGGAAGTAAACAAAGGTGGGGAGAAATTAAATCTCACAATACCGGGATCAATTCCTACTCCGTTGGGTAGCATTCCCCTGGACCCGACCCTTTTCGCTCAGTGGCTCCTTAATTTCGGGGTTGGTCTGGGATTGTTGCTTTCGATACTGGTCATAATCATTGGTGGTTACGGGGTAGCTACTTCCGCTGGCAATCCAGAAAATTTGGAGAAGGCCAAGGCTCAAATCACCGCTGCGGTTAGCGGTTTGCTCTTTATCTTGCTCACCGGTTTAATCTTGCGTACAATTGGAGGTATTATAGGAATTGATATCAAATTATTTGGTATATGAGAGGTGGTGAATTTTAGTGATTAAAACAGTAAAAACAATCGCGACATCTGCAACGACGCTAGCGCTTTCGGCCCTGCCGGTTTTTGCTCAAACCGCCCCACCCGGGGTACCGGACGACATTTGTGTTCTCATTGGGAGCGTCCTGACTTTCATCTACAGTATCGCAGGTGTGATCGCGTTAGTCCTACTCGTCTTGGGAGGCATCCAATACATGTCTTCCGGCGGAGATAAGGTCGCCGTCGAGCAAGCTCGCGGGAGAATCACCTCAGCCATCGTGGGATTGGTCATCGTATTTGGAGCTTGGTTGGTAATCAACAAACTCATTATCGACACGGTACTTACAGCTACCGGGGGGATCTGCAAGTAAGACGTAGCGATAAAATGGCCAAAAAAACCGGCGGGTGTCGTTCTAATCGGCAAGAGTGGTCATACCTATGAATGTTGAGAGCATCATCGAAACCTATCTTGGAGTGACATTCGGTGAAACCTGTTCCACCGAAGAAATCACTGGAATATTCTGCATCGTCGGGAAGTTAATCAATTATCTTTTGATAATCGTAGGAGCGGTCTCCCTGGTTATGTTTGTTGTCGGGGGTCTGCAATATATGATATCCGGCGGAGATGAAAAAGCACTAACCACTGCCAAATCCACTCTCACTTACGCTGTACTTGGTCTCTTTATCGTTCTACTCTCTTCGGTAATCGTAAGCACCGTCCTGTCCACAATTGGTTTTAAACCCTAGCTAAAAAGAAAACCCAGCTCACGGAAACCGCAAGCTGGGTAAAGTCACCTATCCTTCAATCTCTTTCGAGGGATCATCGAAATCACGATCGGCCGGACCTATCTTTTCCCAGTTCTCGTTCACGAACCAAGGGTAGATTTGTCCGTCCTCATCGAAGATTCCGATCTGCCAATTCCAAAACGGACTGGGATTAATGACGCCGTCTATTTCGTCAATCCTTACTCGAAGCCCGCATAGATCAGTTATCGAAACTCCTGGGAGGATCGTGCCCTGGAGTGAACATCCAGCGGGAAAATTCGTGGTGGAGTGAGCTTCGATAAGCATTGTGGCCGAATCTGGTTTTCCACCACACCACTCCATATCAAGTGCCCCAATGGGTGCTTGATCCTCCGGGCACTCCTCGAAATAAAGAGCGACAGGGTGCTCATTGTCGTCATTGTTCCTGATGTAGACGTCGTAGACGAGGAAATCGCGCTCCTCATCGTAGGAAACAAGACGCATGCGCAAGTCAAGCTTCTCCAAAACCTGCGCAAATTCAACAGCGACCCGATCGATTTCTGGTTGTCCCGCAGTTTCCTGACCAGCCCCTAAAGGAAGCACTCCGGGCCGCGACAGCCAAGATAAGCTTAGAAGCAGCGCGACAACAGACAAAACTGAGACTAAGCCAAGGAAGACAACAACCTTTACTCCATCCCGGTCTATCCCAGAATTTGGAGAGAGGGAGGGAGTTGGGCTCCGGCCCCGACCAGATGATGGCTGGGCCGTAGAGCTACGCCTAGACGTAGAAGGTAAAACCGTCAGACGAAGCACGACTGCGATCTCCTCGTCCAGGTATTGGAGAAGGATTCGTGCCTGGTGGATCTTCCCAAGTACCCAGCCCGGCGGAAGGTTAGCGGTATCAACCTCAACCGTAACCTCCAGGGGAAAGTCGGAATCGCCGGAGTTGGGTCGGGCACTTACTGTTGCCCAACCACGGCACTGCGATCCATCGATGTTCAGTCGTCCCTTAAGGGGGCCTCCGTGGTTCTCAACCACAAAACGCTTCTCAACCTTCGACCCGGCTGCGAGTTCACCAAAGTTCAAAGTCTTTGGCCGAACCTTCAGAACCGGAGGATCGGTAGAGAACTCGTTCCCAAAATGCGACACGTACTCGCGCTCATAGCCAGCTCTGCGAACAGGGTCGCTTAGAACCTCGTGAGCCTCATTGATCTCCTTCATCCTCTCCGTCGCCGAGGGCGACGGATTAAGATCCGGATGGTACTTCTTGGCCAAACCATTGTAGGCGGCCTTGATCACTTCCGGCTCTGCTTTAGGATGAACGCCCAAAACGCGGTAGTAATCCTTCATTTCGCCCTCCTTCCCTTCTATTAGGTTTTAACTAAACTATAGGATAGCACGAACACCGAATTGACGCAAATAAAAAGCCCGCAGCAAAACAGATGCGGGCGTTGGACTACTTTCCGGAACTCAACTGACGGTAACGAGAGACGCTTCCGTGGCCGAGCTGATGGACATCCAGGACAACCTGCGAAACCTTCTTGGAGACGGCACGGAAGAGATCCAGAATCGAGCTGAAGTTGGTATCCGCCGCAATCTGGTACCAGCTTCCCCCGGATTGCTTGGCCATTCGCTTGTAACAATCCTGCGGATCTGAGATTACGAAGACCAGGATTTCACTCCTGATGAGTCGGGCACCAAGGGCCTCGATGCGCGACCAATCGTTACGGGCGTGCTCGTCGGTGATGAGAATAAAGACCTGGACCGACCCGGGTCGGAATCCCAACGTTATCGCCTTCTCGATTGCTTCCGGTGACGACTCACCAAATCTCCCTCCCCCATAGTTTCGGTGAATGTCAGAGAGATACCTCTTTACCACTTCGATCTTACTGGTGAAAAGAGACGCATCAATCCTGTCACCCGGTACAGCAAGGTAACCATAGGAGACAACGGCAATCTGTTGATCAAGACCGAGACGAGCAAAATCATCGACGAATTCGGAACAGGTCTTCAAGAGCCCGTGGATCTTGCCACTCATCGATATGGTCGTGTCGATGATGAAAACCAAATCGACCAATCCTCCCGACCCCATCTCTTTGCCATCGATTGTAATGGAATTTTCCTTCTTGATTAAGGCTGGTTTCCCAACCTCTTTGCCGTCAATGGTGATCAAACCTTTGGACACGGAATGTCCCTCCCTCTCCCGATTGAGTTTTTACTAACCCATAGTTTACCATGGGATAGAAACGGGGTCAACAATTTAAGCCGTTCAATTCTGTTAAGATTTATCTGAACAATGCCGGATAGAATGCGTTTTCCTACGACCCCTGCCATCTTAGCGTTGCTTTTCCTGATCAGTGGATTAATCCTCAGCGTGGGGCCGGTGACGGCAGCAGAAATCCCAACCTGCCCGTTTATTAGGAAGGGTTCTCCCGCTCTTTCCTCCGAGGCAGCTAACGCTAACGCGGTCGGTGAAAACTACGGGTTGAGTATTAGCGGATGCATCCCAATGCTCCCAAAAGGTGGGAAAGCTCGGGCCCAATGCTTCGGTGTCTCTTTCAAAATCCCATATACAAATGACGAGGGGCAACTTACTCTAAGTAACCCAACTAACATGCCCGTCGAGCTTATCCGGGCCCGAACAATGACGCTATCGGGCGATCCCGAATCCACTGAACCGGGAGAGTTAACCGGCTCAATCCCAAAACTCCTTATGCCCGGCTACAAGCAAGAAAACGAGAACGGGAAGGAAGTGGACCCCAACCTCGCCTTGACAAAAGCCGAAGGACAGTTGGCTCAAGGATGGGTGGTCGAGAACCAAACCAATATTCAAGTGAGTGTCCATCCCGACCGCGGAGAATTGGAGATCGATGGAACCCACGCCCCCACCCAAACCAAACCTTACTGGGATGTTCGTACCGAAGGCCAAGAAGAAAAAATTCAAGTTGGAGAGGAGAACTACCAGCTAGAAGGGAAGTTCGGCGAGGTTGCTCCGCTCTACGACCGGTACGGTCTCCTGGCACAGGCCTTCTCTTTTCCCACCGACGAACCGTTGGAACTTCCCGATGTGAACTGTCCCGCGGAAAATTTCAGCCCCCGCCCCATCGTTCCTAAAGAGGGAGTTTCCTGGTTCCGCAAAGCTATCTGGCGCGCATTGGAAGTGATCGAACCCATTTCCGAGATAAGAGAATGCGACCTGACCGACATCGGCTGCATCGCAAAAATGTTTATACCTAGCATTGAAACTCTTACCGCTACGGGAGATTTGGATGTTCAGTCGAAGGTATCCTTAGCCGGGGGGGCTTGGGCAAATATGGCTGGCCCCAGTGGTGCTTTTGCTGCTCTCTTACCCCCGGAGACAATTTTCAAGTCCGAGGACAGCGAAGAATCGCGGGTGTCGTTTTCCCAGACGGGAGGATTGAGTGGTCTTTGGGAGGCGTTCAAAAGCGCCGTCGGCGCTACCTCCACTCTAAAAATTGCTTCCCTCGGAAACGTTGGAGAAGCTGTAGATTGCATAATCTATGGACTCACCGCCCACCCTGCCAACGCCCGGACACAGGCCTGCGCGGACGTACTGATGAGCGGAAAATTCCTAGGTTGGCCCACCTACCACGGTTTCATCTTCCAGGGTCCAAAAGCCTCCTGCGCCAACTGCACTCACAGAGTGGTAGAGGCGATCGACATCGGTCCCGGACCCGGCGTGAGCATGGGAGATGCGGTTCTGGCAACCGTCGAGGGAAACATCCTGGCGACCGGAACCGACCCGATATACGGAAACTATATCGATCTCCAATCCGGCGACCCCGATGTCCCCACCATAATTCGCTACGGCCACCTTTCGGCAGTTTTCGTGGGAAAGGGCCAACCGGTTTCTCCGGGGAGCGTGATCGGAGCGGTCGGTGATACCGGAATGGGAGGAACTCATCTTCACTACGAATTCCGCCTAAGAGCCTTGGAGATGAGAGTTCCGTACATTCCCGATGACGGGGGCGGCGGTATTCGCGGGTGTCTCTTCCCCAGCTGCCCCAATATTCGCTGGTAAACCAATGACTCTCAACGACTTGAGCGGTTTTTTGCAAAGGAACAGAAAAAAGATTCTCCTCGCCATTCTTATTCTCTTGGTTGGGGGCGGAGCACTTCTGTTCTGGCAGTCCTCCCAAAAGAATGGGGAACCTGATCCGACCAACGGAGAGGAAGGAGAGGTTCCCACCTTCTCTTTTGCGGGAGACACCTGGAAAATCTCTGGACAGATAAATCTTGGCAAGCTAGCGGAGACCAGCCTTCCCCAAGAAACGGTGGTTTACAAGGTTAGTGAACAAAAAGAGAGCACCACGGAATCACAGGCCCAAGACATCGCCGAGCGGTTCGCTTTCGACCGGGAAATCACCAACCGCGTTTCCCTCCCTGGAGAAGAAAGGATGTTCGTTTTCGCACAGGACGAGGTAAATATGGCGGTGTTCAGCTACCCCCGAGAGATTCGCTACTCATTCAAAAATATAGTTGCCAAGACCAAAAACGTTTCCGGAAAAATCTACGACCAGGCCACCGCGATCCAGAAATCCAAAGAGTATCTGGAAGGAAAAGGCCTCCCCACCACTGACATCGTCTTCTTTGGTGTTCGCTACCTGATTTACGATGTGGAGGCGATCGTCCAGACCCAGAACCCTAAGAGGGCAAACGCGCTGGAGCTATCGTTTGTTCAGGCGGTCGCCGGTCAGAGTATTTTGGGTAAAACTATCTCCGAGCCCTTAGTAAGAGTGGTCTTTAATCGAGCCGGAACGGTCGTCTCTTTGAGTTACAAAGAGACCGACCAAACTTTCACCCAGTTTAAAATTGTTCCCCTGCTAAATTTCGCGGAAGCCACGGCAGATCTGGAAGGAAAAGGATTGGTAATCTCAATGCTGCCGACCGAGGCGGCGAAAGAGCGTTTCATCGAAACGGATGATCTGACTTCGTTCACTCCTCAAACGATTAGTCTCGTCTACTATCAGGTTCCGGGAACGGAATTCCTGATCCCGATTTATCTCTTTGAAGGAAAGGGAGCGATTTCCGATATCGAAGTTTACGCAAACGTCGCACTTTCCGCCATTAAACCTTAACCAACTTTACTTTGTGTACTGATCGGATACAGCCAAAACATAGGCGGCCGCTCGGACACCAATTCCGCCGGTACTACCGCTGCCCTCAAACAAGTAAACCGGATGGAGAAGAGCGCTGTCTGCCAACCTCACGTACACCAGCCGCACGCTTTCGGGGGTGAACTCGCTGAGGTTGGTGGATTCGGAGAGCGTCCATTCTTCGACATCTCCCATCGGGCGGATCGAAACTATCTGCGGTTCCGCCGCTAGGGCATCTTTGGCCTGCTCGAGGCTCAGGAGAGGAAAATTCTTATCGGCGGCGAAGGAGTAATCAAGGAACTGATAACTCAGGTAAACCACCCGTCCCGCCCTATCAAAAATCACGCGAATGGCGGAATCGGTAGAGCTCTCTCCCAGAATGTTGAGTCCGTTTACCGACCAGGAAAAATTAACCTCTGCGTATCTCGCTTCCGCGGCCGTTGTTTCGGCGGTGCGCTCACCGATCGCACTCAGATACCTAACGGTTGGGGAGAACGAGCCGGTATCAGGAAGTTTTTTTGCCGCCAAAAACTCCTTGGCCATCCCGATAACAGTGGCGCTGCCCGGCAGCGTCTCCGTACCACCCCCGCCCTCGCGGGTGTAGTGCAGCGCGCGGGGGTTGCTGGTAACGGTCAGCTCCTCCCCTTTTTTGGCAAAAACGTAGATCACGCCCAGAGGCGTTGCGACCTCTCCCGACGGAGAGAGAGATCCAAAACTCTTCGCCCACCCCGCAGCATCCGCTTGAGTAAAAGTTAGGCTCATTTTCTCAATCCGATATACCGTAGAGGACGGTGGAAAATCCGGCGCGGAGAGTTTGGAAAAATCAATCACACCCAATACTCTCCCCGGCACCTGAGAGAGAGTGAAGGACGGAATTTTTTCCTCTTCGGGAACCTCGGTTATCACTTCTCGCCAGATAAATCCCGCCGCCAAAGAAATGATAACCACCAATAACAGGGCTATCAAAAGTTTACGGCGATTACGCACAATAAATTCTTGGACGTCCGACAAGCTCATCTTTAAAAACACAAACCGCACTCACTGGCATCCGAACAGTCGCGAATACTCCCGTGGCTGCCAGTATCACGCGGGATATAAGGCTCAGCCATGGGCAAACTGCGGAACTCGTAGTGCAGGTGGGTGCCGGAAGAGTTGCCGGTGTTATCCACGGTCCCTACTTGCTGGCCGACGGTGACCTGGTCACCGCTCTTCACACTGGTGGTGGCCAAGTGGCCAAAGACGGCACTGAAGTTGCCATTCAGAGATGACAAGCGCACGTAGTTGCCGTAACCGTCGGGATCACATCCGTCCCCGGATGCCCAACACGCCGTTTGCACCACCCCATTGAAAGTCGCCCGCACTGCCGTTCCGGTGCTGACGGAACCGATATCGATCGCCTCGGTACCGCCGTGGGAGTAGGAACCATCCGGTCCTTGGGTGATGCAACCCTTTCCGACCGGCCAGCCGGTGGGAAGTACGACCGGAGGATTGCCAAAAATAACAATCCCGACGGATTCTTCGTTCGTGGCGGGTCCGGAGGAGGCAAAAGAAACCACGTTGCTCACCACCTCGTCCGTTTCGGTAAACGAGCTGGAACAAACCGCCACTCGTTCCGCCCCAGGAGCAAGGGCAAAATCGAAAGCTCCCGACCCCGTGCACTGCGTTTGGGAGAAAGTGAATTCGGAGCCGGTGAGAGTCACGGGGGAGATATTTTTGATCACGACTCGCCAGCCGATAGAATGCTGGCCGTTAGAGACCCGCAGGGGATTTTGATAGGAACAGCCGGCAGCGGTGTCGCACGCCTTCACCTCGATCTGCACAAACCGCTGCAGAGACGCGCTGCCCCCCTGCTCCCAGGGGTAGGGGATGTTGGCGAGAATGATCGAGAGCAAAACTACCAACCCTATCCCAAGAGCAATGGAGAAAGCGACAAGACCACCAATGGTGTAGGCCAGTATCTTAAGAGTCCCTCCTAGCGCTTTTAAAATAATGTCGCCGATGATGAAGTTCACAATCGCCGCGACAATCGGCCCAACTGGCCCAGTGACCGAGATTGAAAGACCACCCATAACAGCGAAAACCTTCTTAAGCAGACCGCCGAGAACGGGACCAATCTTCTGGATGAGGAACTTCCTGACATTTGCCACCTGGGATCTAACAAGCTTTGCTAGCCGCCCAGTTTGTCCGCCAAAAACTCTCTTAACCCCCTCTTTGATTAAGTTAGGCGGGTACAAATAATAACCCGCGGTGCCTTCCTTAAAGATGGCTTTTGTTGCTGCTTTCCAAACATATTCCCGAGCAACTTCCGAGATTCCCCCCTTCTTCCACGCCTTGAGAAAATCAAATACTCCGTAGTAAACCTGCTGACCCTTAAGCGTTCGGTAGAGTCGCGTGGCATCGGTGGAGATGCCGGGGTTAGATTTGACAAGTAACTCGAATTCCCTGGTTACGTCAGAAGGCGAAACCCCGCGAAGCTCAAGCCGTTCTTTAAAACCACCCAACTCATTCTTGATCCGGTTGCCAAGTTGATCAGCAAGATTCCAATCCCCAATCCGCGCCGCCTGAAAACTCTGCGAACGCAATGAATCAAGAATTCTGCGGGAAGTGCCTGACTCGGTAATTACATCGGCAATCGTAACTCCGTTGATGACCAAACCTGGGTTAGCGCTTGCGAGTTCACCCGCCCAAATCTCAATCAACCCCGGGTCGTCCAAGATACCCTCCTGTGCTCCCAACCGAGCAGTACGGGTCGCTCCCGCGGCCGAAGCCCAGTTCTCTAAACGGTAACTGGTCGAGGAGGGAAGTAAATTATTACCGGTATCCCGATCTTTAAACTGCTTTAGAACCGGACCAAGAACTCTATCGTTGTAGTACCTTGGGTCGATGTACCTCGTGATGTCGCTTCCGTATTCTCCAACGTATTTACTCAAAGCTCCAACGGTGCCAGCGACCGGATCCTGAAAAATCTTGGAGAGATTGAACGAAAGCCGGGCAATATTTCCCGGGTATAGCCCTTGGTAAGAAGTAGGCGGTGTCGCAATGTCTAGGGAGGATATGAGGTCCTTCTTAAAATTTTCCCCAACCTCGTTCGGAAGATTGAGCGCGTCAACGGCGGCGTAAGCCTCCTCCAAACCCTTAACAAGAGCGGCCTCCTGGGGGGGCGCGGGAAGAGTGGGTAGAGCGCGGCGGCGGCGCTGGCTCGGGAGGAAAAAACTAAAGATGTTTCCAGAAACAGCCATTGGTTAAATCTTAGCATCTTAAATTGACTATCAGTCTCTGTTTCCCTAAAATGAGAGCGAATGGGTAAATTAAAGTTATTAGTTCTACCACTGTTGGTATTTGTTTTGCTCGCTGTTAAACCCACCCCAGTGCAAGCGGCCTCCCTCATCGATGTTTGGGGCGACCTCAAGTGTGTAGCGGATATCAACTGCACAGTTGAGGCGGCTGGCGCTGCGGGGATTAATTTTCTATTCCGATCCGCCGTAGGTAAAGACGCCGACAAACTAACCGCGAACGATGTAAGCCAGATGGCTCGGGGAGAATGGGATAAGGGGATGGTTTCAGCCGTGGGAGAGATCGGCTCTCTCGCCTACAAAATACCGCCGACCGGTAATCATTTTGCAAACATAATCAAAAACACGCTCTCCAACAACATTCTTAATTCGAGAGCTAATGCGCAGGAGGGAGGGATCGGAACGGAAATACTGAGCCCAATCGAAACATTCTGGAAAAGTACAAGGAACGTGGCCTACGGTCTTTTCGTAATTGTGATGATCGCAATCGGATTCATGATTATTCTCCAGAGACAGCTACCAACCAGAACCGTGGTGACGTTTACCTACGCTCTACCGCGCATTCTCGCGGGGCTGGTTCTAATCACGTTTTCTCTCCCGATTATCGCACTAATTTTCGATATCTTCGCCGTTTTTGCCAGCTATCTCGTATCCAGCATTGCGGTGCAAACGGTTATCCAAAATATTACCTCGGCCATCGAGGTTTCGGGAGGGGCCGCAGAACTTGTCGGCGGGTTACCGACCCTACTTGCTGGGCAAATTATCGGGAGGGTTGTGAATTTGGGTGCGTCGGGCCTAGTTCAATTGATCCTAATGACCATCTTAATACTGGGAGGAATAGTTCTTTTCGTCCTAACAACAATTAGGCTGCTCTCCGCTTACGTTTTTATTCTCTTGAACACAATCTTTTCGCCGCTCGTTATTCTGTTCGGATCCCTTCCCGGGCAGGAGGGTACCATCACTGATCTAGGAAAAAAGCTTATCGCCAAAACGCTGGTATTTCCGCTGATTCTATTTTTCTTCATCTTGGCTCTGTTCTTCGCTGCTCAAACCGTTTTTCCCGCCACTACCTTCCTAAGTGGAGGAAACTTTAAGGAAGTGGTCGGAGAAACAATACTTTTCAGTACCTCGCTTTTGGGACCGATCCTGACACTATCGATGCTCGTTGCGGCCTATAAAGCCCCCGGTCTCCTCGAGGAAGGTCTGGGTTTAAACAAACCGAGAGGGAAAAAATAAAAAACCCCGAGTAGATTATACCCGGGGCTGAACTCGTCACTTCTTGATCAGATACACCGCAAATAACACCAACGAAACTCCGCAGGAGACCGCTACCAAACCGTATCCCGTCGCCGTTTTAAGAACGTCGGGAGATTGTGAAACAATCGAAACGATCACAACCAGGATGGTAGCTCCCGAGAAAACGAAAAACGCATTCAAGGAGAACATCACCCCGATGATCGCCGCGGCTACCCCCAGAGAACTCTTCTTTTTCTTCTCCTTCCCGTCCTGGTTCTTTTCGGCGGTGACCGCCTGAGGAGTAGGTGCAGGAGCTGGAGCCTCTTGTTTCTTCTTCCGCTTCGGCCAATGCTTCTTGAGGAAGAGGAAGAAACGCTTGAGCGCGGACTTGCGCTTGCGGGGAGGGGACTTCTTGGCATGTCGAACTTTGCTCGAGCGCTCAGAACGGACCGTGTTCCGGGAACCAATCAGGAACCCCAAAAGTACGGCCAGAACTACGACCATCAGAGCAACGATTGCCAAGATGGCGCTGAAGAACAACTGATCCGACATCATGCCTCCTTCCCTCTTAGGGGAGATTTAGTTGTTAATAGCTATAGGATAACATAGAACTAAGAGAAAATCAACTCTAATTTCCTGATTAATCCCGAAATTTGATAATCTAATCTAGGGTATAGGGTGTAGGGTGTAGGGTGTAGGGTATAGGTTTAAGCTTGGATCTGTCTATACTAAACCCTGAACCCTAATCCCTAGTCCCTAGCCCATGCCTGAAGAACCGCTCACAACCAAACAGCACGCCGTTCCCCAGCAGGTTTTTGGGGTCCAGTTCAAGCTGATCGGTGATCTCACTATCCGCCAGTTCGCCATCCTGGCGATCTGCGGGTTCTTCGCCTTTGCCATTTTCTCCTCCGGTCTTTTCCTCCCGTTCCGTCTCCTTATCTCCATATCTCTTGTTCTCTTCGGTGTTGCCTTCGCTCTGATACCCTTTCAAGACCAATCGCTGGATCAATGGATCACTGCTTTCTTCCGGGCAGTTTACTCTCCCACCCGCCGGATGTGGGTTAAGAGCACCGCGCCGGCCGAATTTTTGATTTTGGAGATGCCCAAATTCACTAGAGTGAGCGGGCCGGAAATCAGTCCAGAAGAATCCCGCCGCCGGCTGGAAACTTACCTCGGTGGAATCCGCGAACAAAAAGAGCTCAATCCTTTGGATCTGGCGGAAGAACAGTACCTGGGATCCATCCGCAGCCTCGCCCAAACCATGGTGACCCCGGCCGCCCCGGCGTTTGTCCCGGCTCCCGTTCCGGTCGCTCCGCCGACCGCGGCGCTAACCCTGGAAGAGGTGATGGCCGCTCCGACTGTTTCGCCAGTCGCCCCGAGCGAAGTCGAGGGACCGCCTCCTCCTCCACCAGCCCCGCGGCTGAGATTTGTGGAGGCGACCAAAATCATCGAACGGGCTTCTCTGGCTTCTCAGGTCAATTTCGCCGAACCGGTCTACAAAGTCCAGCGGGGGCGGGTCGCCAGTTATTTCGCCGCCCGCCGCAACACCCGGGTCGGCCGCCGCTTAACGCCGCTGGCTATCGCCGGCGAGATGGTTTACGCTCCCGCCCGAGAACAGATCATCGCCCCGGAACTTCCGACGGCACCGGCCCTGGCAACTGTGGTAGCGGAACCGATCGCCCCGCCCCCTCCGTTGCCGCTTCCGCCCGTTCCCGAAGTGGAGGAAATTCCACCCGCTCCAGTAGCTCCGCCCCCGCCTCCTCCCGCGCCGCTGCCTGAGCCCGAACCGATACCGGAACCGACTCCACCACCGGTGGTAGTTCCGTCGCCGCCCGAAGAAAAACCCACACCTATTCCTACTCCTATTCCTTTTCCTACAGCTCCCCCTCTGCCCAAACCCTCGGCGGCGCCGCCGATCGCTCCACCCAAAGCCGGGGAGAACATCATCGCCGGTGTAGTTTTCGATCCCCAGGGCGGAATCCTCGACCAAACTCTGGTGGTGGTCGAGGACGAAAAGGGCAACGTCGTCCGCGCCATCAAGACCAGTGAACTAGGTAAGTTCGTCACCAGCCCGCTCCCCAATGGGAAATACGCGGTCCGAGTCCCGAAAACGCCGTTTTCCTTTGCTACAATGAAGGTTGAGTTAACAGGAAAGGAAATGGAAGAGTTGGAGATAAGGTCAAAATAGCCATGGTAAAAACCAAACCACCCAAAACTCAAGCCACCACCCAGGAACACCTCGACATTCTCGATATCCAAGAGGATCTGATCCTGCTGAAAAACGGCAACGCCTCTCTTGTTTTGGAGACCACTTCCGTCAACTTTGACCTGCTCTCCGAACGGGAGCAGGATTCAATGATCGGGGCCTACGCCTCGATGCTCAACTCCCTCTCTTTTCCCGTCCAAATTCTGGTCCGCTCTCGGAAGCTCGACCTCTCCAGCTACCTGAAATGGATTGACGAGCAGGCCGCCATCACCACCCAAGCCAATCCCTATCTCCGGGAGAAGATTACCTCCTATAAGGAATTTATTGCCTCCCTCGTCCAGAAAGGGGAGGTCCTGGACAAACGTTTCTACATCGTGATCCCGCACTTTGAAGCGATCTCGGTTTCACGCCCTTCTTTCCTGGATTTTCTGTTCGG
>Ga0209323_10001886_pt1 | contig 13860 bp, 18 predicted proteins | sample Rifsed19ft2_FD_184014 | JGI IMG/M metagenome (GOLD analysis project Ga0209323, IMG submission 184014) | Soil microbial communities from Rifle, Colorado, USA - sediment 19ft 2 (version 2) | ecosystem: Environmental > Terrestrial > Deep subsurface > Rock core/Sediment | place: Rifle, Colorado...
CACGCCTCGCTCCGGTCGGTCGGCGGCAGCGTTTCCTGCCGCCCGAACCGATCCGCTTCATCGGCGCCCGGATGGTGCGCGAGGCCCTGATCCGCGAGGACGACGCCCATGACGCCGGGCGGCGGCCCGGGCTCCTCGTGCGGCTGATCGCCAGGCTGCCGACACTGCTCGGCTATCGCCTCGGCCACTAGCGACGCGGCGGGCGGCCATCGGTCTTTGAAGAAACTCGTTGACCGCACGGGTCGCCGGTCGTAGCATCGCCTCCATTCGGTCGCTGCCGAGCTCGGCGACCACATGGAGGAGCCGAACGTGCCCGCCCACAACCGCATTCGAACCTTGTTCGCGCTGTCCGCAGCCACCGTCCTGCTGCTCGCCGCCTGCAAGGGAGCTGAGCCGCAGAACCTCCTGGTCCTGGAGTGGAGCGGCTACGAGGCCGAGGACTTCTGGACCGACTTCAAGACCGCCAACGCCGACGCCCCGGTCACCTTCGAATTCGGCATCTCCGACGCCGATATCCTCGCCAAGATGGAGGCGGGCAGCCAGGCCGACCTGTTCCACTTCTATTCGGGCTGGCAGCAGTTCTACGTCGATGGGGGTCTCGTCCAGGAGATCGACACCTCCAAGCTGACCAACTGGGACAAGGTGCCTGACTCCTTCAAGGAGCAGGGCCAGGTCAACGGCAAGCAGTATTTCCTGCCGTGGGACTGGGGTTTCAGCTCGATCCTCTACAACACCGATGAGGTCCCCGAGGTCACCAGCTGGGACGCGCTGCTGAACGCCGATTACGCCGATCACATCTCGATGTGGAACGATGGCCCGGCCGCCGTCACCGTCTCGTCCTACATCCACGGCTGGGACGAGACGGCCATCACCGCCGACCAGCTCGCCCAGATCGAGCAGGAGTGGATCGCACAGAAGCCGCTCAACGCCTTCTACTGGTCCGGCGAATACGAGGACCTCTGCCCCGCGGTGCAAGATGGCACCGTCTGGGTCGCCTACGCCTGGCAGGGCTGTTATGCCGCCGCCCTCTATGAGGGTGTCCCGGTGGCCTACGCCGACCCGGCCGAGGGTCGCAACTCGTGGATCGGCTTCTATGGGATCAGCTCCAAGAGCGACAGTTACGAGTTGGCGCTCAAGTTCCTTGATGCCAAGCTCGCCGACCTGACCATGAGCAACGTGGTGAACCTGTTCTACTACGGCGCAGCCAACCAGGACGTCATGAACGCGATCGAGGACGAAGTCCTGATCGAGGCGTTCGGCATCAACGACCCGTCGATCCTGGAGAACACCAACTTCACGCCACCGGTGACGGCTGACCAGCGGAGCGCGTGGACCGAGATGTGGGCGAGGGTGCAGGCCGAGTAGCCGGCGCGCCGATCGCGGGCTGATCACGGCGAGTCACGCCAGGTGCTCGGACGCCGGGGAACGCTTCCGCTCCTCGTCGGCCCGCCCCTCGTGTGGCTCGCCCTTCTCTTCGTCGCGCCGCTGATCCTGATCGTCGCCTTCAGCCTGCGCCCCGAGTCGGGCGTGGTGAACGCCGCCGACCCGTGGAATCCCTCCCTGGTGCAGTACAGCAAGGTGCTTGGGACACCCGCCTTCCTGCGGCTCCTCGGCGTGTCGGCCCTGATGGCGCTGGGCATCGCCGTGGCAGCGACCATGCTCGCCTACCCGCTCGCATACTTCCTCGCCTTCCGGGCGCGGACGCGCGCAACGCTCTTTCTGGCACTGCTGCTTGTCCCGTTCGCCGCCAGCTACCTGCTCCGGATCATGGCCTGGAAGCTGGTCCTTGGGCCGGCCGGGGCGGTGAACTCGCTCCTCTCGTCCGCCGGGCTGATCAGCGAACCACTCGACCTGCTGCTCTACAGCCGCGGCGCGGTGGTGATCACCCTGGTCTATGTCTGGATCCCCTTCGCAGCCCTCCCGATCCTGGCCAGCCTCCAACGAATCGAACGGAGCCAGCTGGAGGCGGCCGCTGATCTCGGTGCCGGCCCGTGGACCCGGTTTCGCAGGGTAACTCTGCCGCTGAGCCTTCCCGGAACGCTCGCCGCCTTCTTCATGGTCTTCATCCCGACCATCGGCGAGTACGTGACTCCGACGCTGATCGGCGGCACCGGCGGGATCATGTACGGCAACCTGATCCAGGACTTCTTCGGGCGGGCAGGCAACTGGCCACTGGGGGCCGCGCTCGCAATGGTCATGCTGATCCTCACCGTGGTGGGCGTGCTGATCGCGCTGCGCGCGGTTGACCTGCGGCGAGTAGCACCGTGACCGTGCGCCCTGCCGGTCGGCTGCGCGGCGGCGGCTCCGCCATCGGCGTGGGGCGGACCCGCGTGCCGCTCGGCACGTTCTACGTCGCCGTTCTCGCGCTCCTCTACCTGCCGATCACCATTCTTTTCGTCTTCTCGTTCAGTGCCAACTCGCGGCTCTCGTTCCCGCTCGAGGGCTTCACCTTCGACCAGTACGCCGGCGTCCTGGCCGATCCGTCGCTGCTCGGTGCGGCCCGCAACAGCCTCATGGTGGCGGCGGCGGCGGCCACCGCTGCGACCGTACTCGGGACCCTGGTGGCGATCGCCAGCATGCGTTTCCGGTTCCGGGGGCGCACGGCACTGCTCGGACTGGCTGTCCTGCCGCTGATCGTCCCGTTCGCTGTGATGGGGGTCGCGATCTTCCTGCTGCTGGTCAGCCTGGGGATCCCGAAGTCCCTGCTTACGGTGGCCATGGGACATACCGTGATTGCCCTCCCCTACGCCACCCTCATCGTGCTCGCGCGGATCTCCGGTCTCGACCCGGCCCTCGAGGACGCGGCCATGGACCTCGGCGCCAGCTACCCGATGGCCCTCCGCAAGGTGGTCCTGCCGCTGATGGGGACGGCCCTGATCGCTTCGTGGCTGACAAGCTTCGTGGTCTCGTTCGACGAAGTTGCGCTGGCGGTCTTCCTGGTCGGCGGCGAGCCGACCTTCCCGGTGATGCTCTACGGGCGCCTGCGCTTCGGCGGCCAGCTGCCGGAACTGATCGCCATGGCGGTGCTGCTGATGCTCGCCACGGTCGGGCTCACCCTGCTCGCCCTTCGATTGAGGCGGAGCCCAGGTTGAGGCCTCCGCTACGCCGTGTGACGGGCCGGGTGCGTGGCGGTCACCGCGTCGAGGAGTCGGCGCGAGGCGGCAGCCACCTCGTCAACCGCGGCGGTGAACGCGTGCTCGTTGGCGGGCGACGGCTTGCGGTAGCCGCTCACCTTGCGCACGTACTGCAGCGCGGCGGCGAGCACCTCGCCGTCGGCGGCGGGAACGTCCAGGATCCGGAGCGTCTTGATGCTGCGACACATGCCCGCGAGTGTACTGCTGCGCGGGGCAGCCCCACCTAGGCCTCGGCCAGGAGCTCCTCGAGGGAATCGATCACCCGGTCGGCCTCGGAGACATCGGTCTCGGCAAACTGCGGAACGGCGATGCACGTCAGCCCGGCCGCCTTTGCGGCAGCGACTCCGGACGGTGAATCCTCGAGCGCCAGTGCGTCAGAAGGAGCCACCCCCAGCCGCTCGCAGGCGAGGAGGTACAGGTCGGGCGCCGGCTTGGCATGTTCGACGTCGTCGGAGGTCACGATCACCTCGAAGGCGTCGGTGAGGCCGGCGGTGCGGAGCGCGGTATCGACCAGCAGCCTCGGCGAATTGGAGGCGAGCCCCAGCCGGGTGCGGCCGGTGAGGCGCCTCACCAGCTCGACGGCGCCGGGACGTCCCTCGACGTCCTCCTGGAGTTCGGCGTGCATGATCTCGATCATCTCGTGAACAAGCGCCTCCCCCTCGATGCGCGGCCGCCCCAGCCGCTCGGCGAAGTAATGCGCGGTGAAGGCGAAGCTGGTCCCGATCACCGCCATCTTGTCCTCCCAGCTGAACTCGCCGCCGTGTCGGCGGAAGAGCTCCACCTCGGCGCGATGCCAGAGGATCTCCGTATCCAGCAGCAGACCGTCCATGTCGAAGACGACCGCCCGATACCGATGCGGCAGCGGCGAGCTCACGGCCGGGGCTCGAAGAAGGACCCGCCACGCTCCGCCAGGCGGCGCAGGAGCGGGACGACCCGATAGCCGCTGTCCGGCGCTGCCGCGTGCAGTGCGTCGAGCGTACCGACCACCGCGCCGAGCCCGACCCGCTCACCCCACGCAAGCGGACCGAGCGGGTAATTCGTGCCGAGTCGCATGGCCGTATCGATCGCGTCCGGCGTGGCAACGCCTGCCTCCACCGCTGAGGCAGCCTCGTTGACGACGGTGGCCACGATTTGGGTCGCGATCTGGTCGGCGGTGACCCGCGCTCCGGGGACTGCTCGCCGCGTTCGCAGGCCTGCCCACGGGGCACCCGGTGAGCCATCGGCCGCGTAGTCGTAGAACCCCGCGCCGGTCTTTCGTCCGAGGCGACCGGCCTCGACCAGGGCACGCTGCAGCGGATGCGGCCTGTAGCGCGCTTCGCCCGCGAATGCGGCAGCCACGCTCTCGGTGACGGCCAGGTTCACGTCGGCGCCGATGGCGTCGATCAGTTCGAAGGGACCCACCCGGAACCCCACCCCGCGCATGGCGGCGTCCACCTCGTCGACCCCGGCCAGCCCCTCGCCGACGATGCGCAGTGCCTCGAGGTAGAAGGGGCGCGCCACGCGGTTGACGATGAAGCCCGGCGTATCTGCCGCCATCACCGGCGTCTTGCCCATGCGTCGCGCGAGATCGGCGGTGGCGGACGACACGGCGGGGTCGGTGAGCGGACCTGCGATCACCTCGACCAGCGCCATGACCGGGACGGGGTTGAAGAAGTGCATCCCGACGACCCGCTGTGGCCGACGTGTCGCCTCGGCGATCCTCGTGATCGACAGGCTGCTGGTGTTGCTGGCCAGGATCACGAGCCGGTCGGCGGCGGCCGCGTCGAGGCGGCGAAATGCCCCGCGTTTCAGTTCGAGATCCTCGGGGGCTGCCTCGATCACCAGGTCGGCAGAAGCGAGATTCTCCAACTCGGTCGCTGTTGCCAGCCGACCCAGCGCGGCCACGCCCTCCGCGGGCGTCAATTGGCCCTTCTCGACGCGGCGACCGATGAACCCTGCGATCCGCTCCTGCGCGCGCTCGACCGCTCCTACGACCGGATCGTGGATGAGTACCGCCAGGCCTGCCTCGGCCGCCACCTGGGCGATCCCGGCGCCCATCGTCCCGGCACCCAGCACCCCCACTCGCGCAATCGTCAGCGGGGTGGCTCCCTCTCCTGACGACAGCAGCGGGTCAGCGACCAATGAAGCGCGGCTCCCGCTTATCTCCGAAGGCGGCGACCCCCTCGGCATGGTCATCGGTGCGTCCGGCGAGCTCCTGCAGCGCAGCCTCCATGGCGAGGCTCTCCGACAGGAGCGCATCCTCCGCGTGGTTGATGGCACGCTTGGCGTATCCGATCGCCGTGGTCGGTGCCGCGGCCAGTCGTGTCGCCGCCTCCTGCGCTGCGGCGGCGAGTTCCGCGGCCGGAACGACAGCGTTCACCAGGCCGGCGGCCTGCGCCTCAGTGGCGCTGAGCGGCTCGCCGCTGAAAATGAGTTGCGCCGCGCGGTGGCGGCCCAGGGCGCGGACCAGGATCCTCGTCGAACCCGAGTCCGGCACCAGGCCGATGCGCACGAAGGCCTGGATGAAGCGCGCCTCCTCGGCCGCGTAGACCAGGTCGCACGCCAGCGCCAGCGACACACCCGCGCCTGCGGCAACTCCGTTGACCGCCGCGATCACCGGCTTCGGCAGGTCGCGAATGGCCGACACCAGCGGGTGGTACTCATCGGTCAGGACACGGCGGAAGTCGCGCTCGCCGACGCCGCCGTGCAGGTCGGCGCCGCTGCAGAAGCCGCGCCCGGCGCCGGTGATGATCACCGCCCGCACGGTGTCGTCGCGGGCCGCGGCCTTGAGGGCTGCACGCAACTCCCGGCGCATGGTGGCGTTCAGGGAGTTCAGGCTCTCCGGTCGGTCGAGGGTGATGGTGGCAACGCCGCCGGCCTGCTCGGAGCGGATCGTCTCGTATTGAGGATCGGGCATGGCCGGATTCTACTCAACAATGGCGGTCCCGCCCTCCTCGGCCATCGCCGCCGCCACGCGACCTCGAGCCTCCCGCCATTCCTCGTCGGGTACGCGGGGAAGCAGGTCGTCCCAGACCGCGAGCATGGCGCCGCGCATCTGCCACATCCCCTTCGGTCGCGCCAGGAACCACAGGTGGAAGTGCTCGCTGCCGTCACCCCAGCGGTTGACGTGGACGCGCCCCACAGCCTCGAGGCGACCGATCGCGCGCGCCACGCGCTGGATCATCGGTCCGAGCTCGCCCGCCAACTCGGCCGGCATATCCTCCAGGTCGTGGTGGGCGATCGGCTGGAGGACCGCAACCATCGGCAGACCGCTCGGTTCTGTCGCAATGCCGAGCCCCCACCGCGTGTCGCGCCAGACGGCGAAGTCGCTGCGCTGGTCCGCGCACGCCGGGCACGCGTCCCCACCGGCCTCCCCGCGGCGCGGCGGTTCGGGGAGGATCGGCGGCTCCAGCGGCTTGACCAGGATCTCCCCCTCGAGCGGAAAGAGGTCGCTGTTGGCCACCTCACCGAGCGCCAGTCGCTCGCCGATCGGCAGGCGCCGCAGGTATGCGCTCGGCTGCTCGCCAGCGCGGCGGGTCATGCCTCTGCCCGCAGCCGGCGCCGGAAGGCGCGCCCCTTCATCCGGTTTCCGCAGATCGCCATCGTGCACCAGGCGCCCGACCGGTTCCGCGAGGTGTCGTAGAACGCCCATCGACATTCGTCGTTGCCGCAGACCTTCAGCCGCGACCACGAACCGGCGGCCGCGGCCTCGTGCACGGCAGCCAGCAGCCGCCCGAGGGCGGGCCCCCCGCCGACCGGCTCGGGTTCCACGTGGATGCCGCCGGCGAAGGAGAGCCGAAGCGGAACCGACGCCGCGATTCGGTCGAGGCGGACGGTTGCGTCTGCCGGCACGGGTCGACCGGCATTGCCCTCGATCAGATCCCGCAGGGCCTCCCGGAGCTCGAGGGCCATGACATGGTCCTGGGACGTCACGCGACGACCGCGAGCCATCAGCCCGTTCCGGGTAAGCCACGCGGCGAGGGCCGATGGAGACCCGATCTCGTCGGTCCCGGCCTCGAGGTCCGCGGTGTTGATGAAGGCGCGCACCGCCTCGAGCCTCCCCGGCGCAGGCATCGATCCGTGGCCCACCGGTGGCACAATCACGTCTGAGGATTCGTCCATAACAACACCACCATGGCATGGTCGGAGGTTACCTGTCAATAGTTACGAGGTCATAGCGGCGCACCAGCAAACCTCCTTGACAGGGTACCATAACCGGTGTATGCTGAACGCCAGTTAGCCACTCAGCACGGTGGAGTCCGATGATGAACCTGTACCAGCACCCTGACGACTACCTCGAGCGCTTCCACCAGGAGCGCGAGCGGATCGAACGGCGCGCGCGCCTGCTGCGCGAACTTCGCGGGGCCGTGCCGCCCTTCGACGGGCCTTCGCAGCGGCGCCTGGAGAAGGCGCTGGGGGAACAGTCGCCGATCTGCCTCGAGCCTAGCGCCCGGTGAACTCCGGCTTCCGCTTTTCCAGGAACGCCGCCATCCCCTCCTTCTGATCCTCCGATGCGAAGAGCAGGTAGAAGAGGCGGCGTTCGTGCGCCAGCCCGTCGGTCAGGTCCATCTCGAAGGCCGCATTGACCGCCTCCTTGGCGAGGCGCGTCGCGATCGGTGACTTCGTGGCGATCTTCGCGGCCAGGGCCAGCGCGTCCTCCACCAGCAGCTCGTCGGGCACAACCCGGGCCACCAGTCCGAGCCGATGCGCCTCGCGGGCGTCGATCGGCTCGCCGGTGAGCACCATCTCCATGGCACGGCTCTTCCCTACGGCGCGCGTCAGGCGCTGCGTGCCGCCCGCGCCGGGGATCACGCCAAGGTCGATCTCCGGTTGTCCAAAACGGGCACTCTCAGCGGCCACGATCAGGTCGAGCGCCATGGCCAGCTCGCAGCCGCCGCCCAGGCACCAGCCGGCCACCGCGGCGATCACCGGCTTCGAGATGCGCCGCACCCGATCCCATTGCGCGATCCGGTTGCCACGCAGCATGTCGATCGGGGATGCGGCCGCCATCTCACCGATGTCGGCGCCCGCCGCAAAGGCACGCTCGTTGCCGGTCACCACCATGCAGCGAATCGCCTCGTCCGCGTCGAGCTCCTCGAGCGCGCGGCACAGTTCGTCCATCACCTGCGCGTTGAGCGCATTCAGCTGCCTGGGCCGGTTGAAACGGAGCAGCGCGACGCGACGCGCCTCGTCGCGCTCGACGATCACCAGCGTCTCGTCGTTCACGGGATCGCCTCGAAGGCATCGGGCAGCGCCGCACCGCATGCCCCACAGAACCCGTGCGAGGCCGGGAGCCCTGTCGCCCCGCAGTCGGAACAGGTCCGCGGCGCACCGGCGAGTCCGCGCAGCGCCTCGTATCGAGGTGCGCGCTTCTCGTGGAATGCCGCCACCGCCTCGTGGGTCTCGTCCGACGTGGAATGCAGCGCCAGCCACTCGCGGGCGTGGGTCACCGTCTGCGCCCACACCATGTCGCGCCACCAGTTCAGCTGGGTCTTGGTATAGCGCAGCGCCTCCGGCAGCTTGGCGCGCAGGCTCGCCGCCATCATCGCCACGGCGTCATCCAGGTCGCCTCGCGGAACGACGCGGGAGACGAGCCCCCACTCGAGTGCCTGGGCCGGGCGGATCGGCTCGCACAGCATCACGATCTCGCGCGCTCGACGATCCCCCACCAGCAGGGGCAGCCACTGGGTGGCGCCGCCGGCCGGGACGGATCCGTGCTCGGGTCCAACATGGCGAATGTACGCCTCGTCCACCATGACCGACAGGTCGCAGGCCATCTGCAGCTCGTTGCCGCCGCCAACGCAGACCCCGTTGATCCGCGCGATGGTCGGCTTGCCGATGTTGCGCAGCCGATCGTGCATCTCGATGAAGGCGCCCATCCAGCGCCAGTACTGGCCGCTCACGGCACCCATCTTCGCCTGCTCGTCGAGATCCGCCCCGGTGCAGAACGCGCGCTCCCCCGCGCCGGTGACGACGATCACCGCGACCGCGTCGTCCCAGGATGCATCCTCGAAGGCGCGCCCGAGCTCACGCAGCGTCTGGAAATCGAAGGCGTTGAGGACCTCGGGGCGATCGATGAGGACCGTCGCCACACCGGTCACGGCGTCCTTGCCGTAGACGATCCGCTCGAATCCGAGCGCTCCCGGCTCGACCGGTAGGGGTGCGCTCGGCTCAGCCATCGGCCGGCTCGTCGGCGACCAGCAGGGTCACTCCCGCCTGCGCGAAGTTGCGCAGGTCGCGTCCGCTCTCGCGGCCCGCATCGGAGGCCATCGCCTCGTCGAGTTCGGCCCGGCTGTCGAAGCTCATCTCGGCCATCAGGTAGAAGGCCGGGGGCCGGCCGCCAAGCCCATCCGGTCGGGTGAGGCGCAGATCGGTCAGCTTCGGATAACGGCGGAGGATTGGAGTGTGGACGTCCCGGTAGTGGGCGTCGAAGGCGACCGGATCATCGGGCGCGCTGTACAGGGCGATCAGCCGAACCACGGCGGCGTCAGCGCTTGAAGAAGTCGGCGTTGATCTGCGTGTAGTTCGTCCACTGCTCGGGAACCGCATCCTCGGCGAAGATGGCCGTCACCGGGCACTCCGGCTCGCAGGCGCCGCAGTCGATGCACTCATCGGGGTCGATGTAGTAGATCGGTGCCTCATCGGTGGTATGGATGCAGTCGACCGGGCAGACGTCAACGCACGACGCGTCCTTGACGCCAACGCATGGCTCAACGATCACGTAGGTCATGGTGTGGAGATCCCTCGTGCAGGGTGGGTCATTCGGCAGACTTGAGAATACACCGATGACTCCCGCGACTGGGTCGTCCGGGCTCACCGCCGGTTAGCCGGTGGCCAGCTCCGCGGCCGCAGACTCGGCCCGCAGCCGCGCATAGCCGGGCTTGACCTGTTCGTTGATGATGCGCAGCCGACCTTCGAACGGGTGGAAGGCGCTCTTGATCGCGTTGAGGGTGAGCCACTCCACGTCGGCCAGGTCCCATCCGAAGGTCGTGACCATGCTGGCGAACTCGTCCGACAGGCTGATGTCGCTCATCAGGCGGTTGTCGGTGTTCAGGGTGACCCGGAAGCGCAGGCGCTTGAGCAGCTCGATCGGATGTTCGGCAAGACTGGCGACCGCCCCGGTGTCCACGTTGGAGGTGGGGCACATCTCCAGCGGGATGCGTCGATCACGGACGTAGGTGGCAAGTCTGCCGAGCGTGACGCGTCCGTCCGGCGCGACGGTGATGTCGTCCACGATCCGCACGCCGTGACCGAGTCGCTCGGCGCCGCACCATTGCAGCGCCTCCCAGATCGACGGCAGGCCAAAGGCCTCCCCGGCGTGGATCGTGAAGTGGAAGTTCTCGTGGGCGATCAGCTGGAAAGCATCCAGGTAGCGCGTCGGCGGGTAGCCCTTCTCCGGGCCGGCGATGTCGAAGCCCGCCACGCCTGCGTCACGGTGCCGCACCGCCAGCTCTGCGATCTCCACCGAACGCGCCGCCTGGCGCATGCCGCTGAGGAGCAGTCCCACCACGATCGGTCGTCCGGCTGATCCGCGCTGCACGCCCGCTACCGCGGCGTCGACCACCTCGTCAAGCGTCAGGCCCTCGCGCAGGTGCTGCTCGGGGGCGAATCGGACCTCGGCGTAGACGATCCCGTCGGCCGCCAGATCCTCTACCGATTCAGCCGCAATGCGCTCGATCGCATCGGCGGTCTGCATCACCGCCACCGTGTGAGTGAACGCCTCGAGATAGCGCACCAACGAGCGGCCGCCGTCGCCCGGTGGTGGCTTGAACCACGAGGCCAGCTCCCCCGGATCGGTCGTCGGCAACCCGGCGTAGCCGATCTCGGCGGCAAGTTCGATCAGCGTTGCGGGGCGCAGGCCCCCGTCAAGGTGCTCGTGGAGGAGCACCTTGGGAGCGCGACAGATGGTGGACAGGTCGAGCGGGATGGCAGCCATGTTGGCGATCAGCGTATCCCTCGCGGGGGCACATCGGCAAGGGGAACCAGCTACCCTTGGCCGCCATGAACTTCGACCGACGACCGCTCATCGTGGCCGCCGCGACCCCGCTGACCGAGGGGGGCCATCGGCTGGACGAGGCGGCCATCTGGCCGATGATCCGCTTCGGGGAGGAGCACGGAGGCGACGGTGCCTTCGTCTGCGGCACGACCGGCGAGGGGATCCTGCTGTCGTCCGACGAGCGCAAGCGGGCAGCGGTCGTCTTTCGCGCCGCGGTTCGCGGCATGCTCATCGTCCACGGCGGGGCCCAGTCCACCGCCGACACCGTCGAGCTCGCGGCGCACGCGGCCGAGGTCGGCGCCGATGCGGTGGCGGTCATCCCGCCGCCCTACTTCCCGCTCGATGCCGACGCCCTCACCGGGCACCTGCTGTCCGCCGCCGCGGCCTGCGCTCCGCTCCCGTTCTTCATCTACGCCTTCACCGCTCGCAGCGGCTACCCCGTCCCGATCGAGGTGGTGGAGCGCGTCCGTCAGCGTGCCGACAACCTGGCCGGGTTGAAGGTCAGCGAGTCACCCTTCGAGAAGGTCGTCCCCTACCTGGAGCTGGGCCTGCCCGTATTCGTGGGCTCGGAGCCGCTCATCGTCCCGGCCCTGGCGCGCGGCGCGCTCGGGGCGGTCAGCGGGCTGGCCGCGGCCTTTCCCGACGTGGTGCGCGGCGCGCTCGATCAGCCCGACGCCGCGGCGGAATCCCGCCTGGCCGGGCTGCGCGGCGCGATGGAGGCGCAGCCATTCATAGCATCGATCAAGCATGTGCTGGCCCGACGTGGAGTTCCGGTCCAGCCTCACATGCGCGCACCGATGCGGCCGCTCACCGCTGAAGAGGTCGCGCGCCTGGACTCGGCGCTCGACGCTCTGGGGGTCCTGCCGAGCTAGCCGGCCTCCGCGGTATGCGACGGCGCGGACTGCGTGCCGGCACCCACGCCCGTCGCCCGATGCCCTGGGGCGGCCGCATCGTTCATCTCGAAACGGCTGGGCGGCGCCGAGGCGGCGAGTCGGTCGATCTCCTCGCGCGTGAGGTTGTAGCCGAATCGGATCGCGGCGATGTTCTCCGACTGGTACCGCTGCGGCAGCGTGTCGCGGATGGCATCGTCGTCAAGGTCGATCTCGGCCAGGCGCAGGAGGCGTCCGAGCGCGATCATGTTGCCGAACAGCTCCTTGCCGAAGTGCTCGGAGCCGAGGGAGGCAAACGGGATCTGCTCGTCGCCGGGGGATCCGAGACCCAGGTCGGTCACCACCAATCGGCCCGCGATGCGCAGATGGCCCTTGTCTGCCAGCTTGAGCATGATGTCGGCCTCCTCGACCACCGGGTTGGTGATCGGGGCGTCGTCGAAGATGACAAACGCGTCGGACATGCTGCCGCGCACCGACGAGTCGTAGTCGAACAGGACGGTCACCTCCTTGCCCATCCGGGCGAGGAGGGCACCCAGAATCCCGGCGATCAGGCGTACGCCCTGGCCGCCGACCCCATCGAGGGCGATCCTCGTGGCCATCAGGGCGCCGCGTCGGGGTCGATCCCAGCGGCGCGGAGGGCATCGGCCAGGCTGATCTTGCCGGTGGCGACATCCAGCTTCACCGCCGGATCGAGGCGCGACATCAGGGCCAGCCGCTTCTGCGACTCCGCGCGGCGGCGTGCCTTCTCTTCGTCACTGACCGGAGCCCTCTCGCGGACAGGTGCGGAGGCCGGCGCGGCTCCACCCGCCGCGGCAGTTCCCGTCGACTCCTTCTGGGTCGATGCGGCGGTACCATCCCCGGCCGACGGGTGGCCGTCGGGATAGAGCACCCCGATCTCGAAAGGTGCCAGCTGCCGCGCGCCCTTCGGGGCGCGCTTGTAGGTCTTGCGATAGAAGGTGAGCATCTCGTTGGCCGATGCGAATCCGATCCGGCGGCCGTTGTTCTCGATGCACTGGCTGGTGATGTCCACGAACGAGAACCCGTCGTGCTCGATCGCTTCGCGGATCACGTTGCGCATGTGCAGCTGGTGGTAGACCGTCGTCTTGGCGTACATCGCGTGCGACGAGCTCCGGATCAGGCCCTGCAGGTTGATCGGCGAATTCGGGTTGCCGCCCGGACTGGAGAGGGTCTTGGTGGCCGTCGGCGTGGTCGGCCCGGTCTGGCCGCCGGTCAGCCCGTAGATCTCGTTGTTGTTGCACAGCACGGTCAGCCGCGCGTTGCGGCGGACGGTGTGGATCAGGTGGTTGCCGCCGATGCTGGCCGTGTCGCCGTCGCCGGAGACCACGATCACGTTCATCTCCGGGCGCACCGTCTTGATCGCCTCGGCGACCGGCAGCGTGCGGCCGTGCAGGGTGTACACGCTCTCGTGCTTCATGTAGCTGCCCATCCGCCCGGTGCAGCCGATGCCGGTGACCAGGATCGTATTGCTCTCGTCGAGGCCCATCTCCTCGAGCACCATGGCGAGCTGGATCATGATCGTCCCGATCCCGCAGCCCGGACACCAGATGGTCGGGAACAGATCGACCTTCAGGCGACGCTTGAAATCGAGGCCGGGTGACTCCAGCGTGGTCAGCTCGGCCATCAGCCGATCCCCAGCGGCGAACGCTCGGCACGGTCAGCGGGGGTCGGGGGGATCGGCGGCTCCGAGGGGCCACCGCTCATCACCCGCGCCAGGCCTTCGCGCACCGCCTCGATGCTGATCCTGCCGCCGAGCAGCGGCACCCGCTTCACCTCGCGGCGAATGGCCAGTTCGACCATGTCGGCGTACTGCCCGTCGTTCGCCTCGATGCACACGATCTGC
>Ga0209323_10001892_pt1 | contig 13838 bp, 14 predicted proteins | sample Rifsed19ft2_FD_184014 | JGI IMG/M metagenome (GOLD analysis project Ga0209323, IMG submission 184014) | Soil microbial communities from Rifle, Colorado, USA - sediment 19ft 2 (version 2) | ecosystem: Environmental > Terrestrial > Deep subsurface > Rock core/Sediment | place: Rifle, Colorado...
GAACCCGATGTTCACGTGCGAGGCATAGGCCTTCATCCAGATCATCGGTCCGTTCCACTCCCAGACCGGCTGGGCCCATTTGATCGTCAGGGTGGCGTGGGGTGCCCCCTCTTTGACCAGCTCACGCATGCGCTTCATGGCATCGGTGCGCCAGTCGTCGAAAGCGACGATGTATTCGTCGACCGTCCCGGTTCCTGTCATCGGTGCAGATGTCCTCAACTATGTGCGCACAATGTACCCGTGTTCCTGACCGGCACTCTGCTCAACATCGCCACCGTGCTGGTGGGCACGTCGTTGGGGCTGCTTGCCGGAGCTCGCGTGCCGAGGCGGATGCAGGAGAGCCTGACCACGGGCCTGGGCTTCTTCACGCTCATCGTCGCCGCGTCGATGGCGCTGCGCATCTTCACCGACCCGGCTGGCCGCCCCGGGTACGAACTCGCCGTGCTGGCCGCGCTGCTGCTCGGAGTGGCCGTCGGGGAGCTGCTTCGTCTGCATGACGGCCTCGAGGCGCTCGGCGCTCGGTTCCAGCGCCGGTTGACCCGCGGCGAGGGCTCGCCCAGCCGGATCGCCGAGGGCTTCGTGACCGCCAGCCTGGTCTTCTGTGTCGGGCCGCTGACCATCCTCGGGTCGCTCGATAACGGGCTGCGCGGCGACATCACGCTGCTTGCCACCAAGTCGCTGCTCGACGGGGTCGCGGCGGTTGCCTTTGCCGCGGCACTCGGGCCGGGCGTCTACCTGTCGGTGATCACCGTGCTGGTGGTGCAGGGCGGCATCTCGGGTGGCGCCTTCCTGCTGACCGATCTGATGGACGGGCCGACCATCCTGGCCATCACCGCGGCCGGCGGCCTGATCCTGCTCGGCGTGGGGCTGCGTCTGCTTGAGCTCAAGCCGGTGCGCGTCGCGAACTTCCTCCCGGCGCTGGTCCTGGCGCCCCTCTTTGTGCGTCTCGCGGACGCCGTCCGGGGCTGGCTGGGCTGAGCTTCAGGCCAGACGAAACGCCGCCCGTACCTCGCCGGAGCGACCGCCTCGCGGGTCACGGATCGGCGGCGAGGCGAAGGCCGCCAGCCGGGTGAGCCCCTCGGAGTCCAGCACGTTCAGCTGGCGAAGCGCCTCAACCGTGGCAGCGTCACGCCCGCGGCGCGACCGGTCGCCATCCTCGATCTTCAGTGCCAGGCCGGCGGCATCCGTCTCTCCGCCGCGCGCGCCCGCCAGGAGCGCAACGGCCTGCACGCCCTCGGCGCCGCCCTTGGAGACGAGCCGACCAGGCGCCGCCTGCATGAGGGCGGTGTCGCGCTGGCGTCGCTCGCCGGCGACCAGCTCAGGGTGGGCCATCATCGCGTCGCGGATGCGCTCGAGCGCTCCGCGCAGGGCAGGGTCCGCGACGCCGGACGGGTCAGCCAATCGGGCAAAGGCGAGCGCCAGGCCGCGCAGCGGCATGCCGAAGGCCACGACCCCGCAGCCATCGGTGGCGCGGGCGATCTCGGGGACCGGCACGTCGGACAGGGCAGAGACCGTCTCGAGGGCCAGTTGCTGAACCGGGTGCTCGGGCTGCCAGTAGGTTTCCACCGGCCAGCCGGCCGCCTTGGCATGCAGCGCCATGCCGGCGTGCTTGCCTGAGCAGTTGTGGCGAATCGCGCTGGGCGGCTCGCCGTCACGAGCCAGGCGCTGGGCGGTCTCCTGGTCCGACGGCGCGGCCTCGCCGCAGGCGAGCACCTCGCGGGTCAGGCCGCCGGCGCGCAGCAGCGCCTGGACCGTTCGCACGTGGCGATCTTCCCCGGCGTGCGAGGCGGCCATGATGGCCAGCGCCTCGGCCGGGCCTGGGAAGTCGTAGGCGTCGAAGCGCCCCGACGCCACGAACGGCGCGAGCTGGAACGGCTTGGCCGCCGAGCGCAGGAAGATGAACTCGTCGGGGTTGCCCGCCGAGGCGATCAGCTCACCGGTGGGCGAGACCACCGCGATGGAGCCCCGGTGACGAGATTCGACCCGGTCGCCACGGCTGACCTCGACGAGGACGGCAGGCCGGGGATCGGCCACGCCGCTGCGTGACCTCGACCGCTAGGAGCTGCTGCCGGATCCGCTGGCGGCGGGCTCGCTCGGCGGCGCGGACTCCTTGCCGAAGACGCTCCCCTGGCTCGACGCGGCGGCGGCCGGCTGGGCCGCGCCCTGCGCGGCCCCCTTGGCCGGCGATGCGGCCGGTGCCGGGGCAGAGGGGGTGGCGGGGGTGGCGGACGCTGCGGCGCGGCCCTCGGGAGTCATGATCACGCCGCCCTCGAAGTGAGCGCCCTCCCGGACGACCAGCACCTGCGCCTTGACCTTGCCCTTGACCCGGCCAGTCGAGCCGATCTCGAAGCGGCCGCCGCAATTGACGTCGCCCTCGAAGTCGCCGTTGATGATCACGTTGGCGGCACTGATGGCGCTGCGGACCTTGGCCTGGGGGCTGATGATCAGGGTGCCGGAGCACTCGATCTCGCCAGTCGCCTCACCCTCGATCCGCAGGTCGCGGTCGCTGACGTACTTGCCGTTGAAGCGGGCGTGGGGATCGATGACGCTCTCGTTACCGGGGTCGGGCCGGCGATAGTCCATCGGGCTGGGAGTCATCTCGGCCTCGTTGGGGAAACTGTCAGGGTACAGATTGCCGACGACATCCTCACGGAGGTCGGAATCCGGCTTGTTGTCTCGCTTGGTTCCGAAGACCACGGCAGGCTCCTTCCTCGCGTCGCGGGCGCACTACGCCGGCACAGGGCGCGACGAATCGGTGCAGAGGCCGATAGCCTACCAGCCCCGGGGCAATCGAGGTAGTGGGTAGAATCGACGCCGATGGACCTGTCAGCGCGCTACCCCAACCTGCACGTCAGCCGCCACCCGCTGGTGGCGCACAAGCTGGCGCTGCTGCGAGACCGATCGACCGAGCCGAAGAAGTTCCGTGAGCTCGTCCGGGAGCTCTCCTGGCTGCTCGGCTACGAGTCGATGGCCGACCTTGCCACCCAGCCGATCACCGTCGAGACTCCGCTGGAGCCGATGCCGGCGGAGGAGTTGGCGCCGAAGGTCGGGCTGATCCCGGTGCTGCGCGCCGGGCTGGGGATGGTCGATGCCATGCTCGAGCTGATGCCGTCGGCAGAGGTGTGGCATATCGGCCTGTACCGCGACGAACGGAGCCTCAAGCCGGTCGAGTACTACAACAAGCTGCCCGATGCGGCCACCGTCCAGATCTGCCTCATCCTCGACCCGATGCTCGCCACCGGCGGGTCGTCCGCGGCCACCGTCGACATTCTCAAGCACTGGGGGGCGGCGCGGATCAAGCAGGTGTCGCTGATCGCTGCGCCCGAGGGCGTGGCGACGCTGTCTGCCGCCCACCCCGACGTCGACATCCACGTGGGCGCCGTGGACCGCGCGCTCAACGAGCGCGGCTACATCGTGCCGGGGCTGGGGGATGCGGGGGACCGCCAGTTCGGGACGTTCGCCGGTCCATCGTCCGAGCCGGGGCACGCCCCGGGCGACGAGACCGCCGAGGTGGTGCGCCGCCTGCAGCGCAACCTGGTCGGCGAGGAGTAGGGCCCCTCGCGCGGTTGTCGTCGTCGCCCGGCCGACCGCGTTCATCAGCGCTCAAACGCCACGACATTGGTGCGACCGGCGAGCGACCGATAGCGGCCGCTCCTCCGCCGTCCGAATCGCGGGGTGCTTGGGGCGGCGATCGGTGCGCCGAATTGGAGATGCCGTCGGTCACACCAATTCCATGACGTTTGACGGTCCGCCGCCAAGATTGCGGGCAACGAAATGTCCCGAAGGAACCGCCGCCGGTCCGTTGATGCAATCTCGGGTGCCCTTGGCTGCCCCTTCGGGACAACCGGAGAATAGCCGCCGGTCGCCGGGCAGCGCAACCCCAGTTATCCCCGACTTGCGGACGAAGATGCGGACTTGTCCACATCCAATCCCCGCCGCCGACCAGACGCATCCGAGACGGCCCGGGAGTTGAGCGCTAGGCTGTGCGTGATGGAGAAGCGTCGCGTCCTGTTCGTGTGCATCCACAACTCGGCCCGCTCGCAGATGGCGGAGGGCATGCTGCGCGCCTGGGCCGGCGACCGATTCGAGGTTGCCAGCGCCGGCACCGAGGCGACCGGGGTGCGTCCGGAAGCGATCACCGTGATGGACGAGCTCGGGATCGACCTGCGGGGGCACACCAGCAAGACGGTCGCGGGGTTCGTCGGCCAGCCATGGGACTACCTGATTCCCGTCTGCGAGGAGGCCAGCGAGGCCTGCCCGTACGTTCCGGGGGCGAAGACGGTGCTGCGCTGGGCATTCGATGACCCGGCTGCGGCGACCGGGACCGATGCGGAGCGACTTGCGGCCTTCCGCGCCGTCCGCGACGCTCTCGGCGCACAGATCCGCGAGCTCATCGCCACCGCCTGACTCAACCCGGAGCGGTACACTCGGGGCATTCATTGCCGAGGCTTCCCATGTCCGATTCCCACGTCAAGGTAGCCGTCACCGGCGCCGCCGGGCAGATCGGCTACGCGCTCCTGTTCCGGATCGCCTCCGGTCAGATGTTCGGACCCCGGACCACCGTGGACCTGCACCTCCTCGAGCTCGACGCCGCGCTCCCGGCACTCGAGGGAGTAGCCATGGAGCTCGATGACTGCGCCTTCCCACTCCTCCGGCGCGCGGTGCGCACCTCGAATGCCGATGAAGCCTTCTCGGGCGTCAACTGGGCGCTGCTGGTCGGCGCGGTGCCGCGCAAGGCGGGGATGGAGCGCAAGGACCTGCTCACCATCAACGGCGGCATCTTCACCGCCCAGGGACGGGCGATCGGGGCCAACGCGGCCGATGACGTGCGCGTGTTGGTGGTCGGCAATCCGTGCAACACCAACTGCCTGATCGCCGCAGCCAACGCGCCGCAGGTGCCGGCCGACCGGTGGTTCGCAATGACCATGCTCGACGAGAACCGCGGCCGCTCGCAGCTCGCCGCGAGGGCCGGCGTGGCGGTCGAGGAGGTGCGCCACCTGGCGATCTGGGGTAACCACTCCAGCACCCAGTTCCCCGACTTCTACCACGCGACCATCTCCGGCAAGCCGGCGGCCGAGGTGATCGGCGACGAGGCGTGGCTGCAGGGCGAGTTCATCGCCACCGTGCAGCAACGGGGCGCGGCGATCATCGCGGCGCGCGGCCAGTCGAGCGCCGCGAGTGCCGCCAACGCGGTGATCGACACGGTGCGCAATATCACCCAGCCGAGCGGCGAGATCTTCAGCGCGGCGATTCCCGCCCCGGCCGAGACCGGCTATGGGGTCCCGGCCGGACTCGTCTTTGGCTATCCGCTGCGCGCGACCGTCCCGGGCCGGGTCGAAGTGGTGCAGGGAATGAAGCACAATGGATGGGCACAGGCAAAGGTCAACGCCACGCTCGCCGAGCTCCTCGAGGAGCGTGACGCGGTCAAGGAGTTGATCTGGTGACGAACGAGACACTGACGGCCGCCGAGACCGCCACCCTCACCCACGATGGACGCAGCGTCGAGATGCCGATCGTCCACCCGACCGATGGCGACGCCGGGATCGATATCGGTCAGCTGCGGGCGCAGACCGGGTTGGTGACGCTGGACAACGGCTTCGGCAACACCGGGTCGTGCGCCAGCGCCATCACCTACCTGGACGGGGAGTCCGGGGTGTTGCGCTATCGCGGCTACCCGATCGAGCAGCTCGCCGGGCAGAGCACCTTCCTGGAGGTCGCCTACCTTCTGATCTACGGGGAGCTGCCGACGCGCGGCCAACTGGATGAATTCGTGGACAGCATCACGCACCACACGCTGATCCACGAGGAGATGCGGCGCTTCTTCGACAGCTTCCCGAAGGAGGCGCACCCGATGGCGGTGCTGTCGGCCGGATCGAGCGCGCTGTCGACCTTCTACCAGGACAGCCACGACCCGTTCAACCCCCAGCACGTCGAGATCAGCACGCATCGGCTGCTGGCCAAGATCCCGACCATCGCCGCCTGGGCGTACAAGAAGAGCATCGGCCAGCCGTACGTCTACCCGCAGAACCAGCTCGATTACGCGTCCAACTTCCTGAACATGATGCACAGCGTGCCGGCCGAGCCATACGAGGTGAACCCGGTCGTCGCCGAGGCGCTCGACCTGCTGCTGATCCTCCACGCGGACCACGAGCAGAACTGCTCCACCTCCACGGTACGGATGGTCGGCTCGAGCCATGCCAACCTGTTCGCCAGCGTCAGCGCCGGCATGACCGCCCTGTGGGGCCCGCTGCATGGCGGCGCCAACCAGGCGGTGATCGAGATGCTGGAGCAGATCGCGGCCGATGGCGGCGACGTGACGAAGTACGTTGCACGCGCCAAGGACAAGGACGATCACTTCCGGCTGATGGGCTTTGGGCACCGGGTCTACCGCAACTTCGACCCGCGGGCCAAGATCATCAAGGCCGCCGCCGATCGCGTCCTCCATGCCATGGGCAGCGACGACGCGCTGTTCGAGATCGCCGAGAAGCTCGAGGAGGTTGCGCTCCACGACGAGTACTTCGTCGAGCGCAAGCTCTACCCGAACGTGGACTTCTACTCCGGGCTGATCTACCGGGCGATTGGCTTCCCGAACACCATGTTCACGGCCATGTTCGCCATCGGTCGGCTCCCGGGCTGGATCGCCCACTGGAAGGAGATGATCGAGGACCCGGCCACCAAGATCGGCCGACCGCGGCAGGTCTACGTCGGTGCACCGGCACGCGACTACACCGCGATCGATGCTCGCGGCGCGTGACATCGCCGACGAGTCGCATCTGTGACAGACACGCCACGCGAATCTCGGGCATAACCGCACAGACATGCGGCTGACCGTCCTGGGCCGCAGCCCTGCGCGCCCCAACCCCGGTGAAGCCTGCGCCGGCTACGTCGTCGAGGGCGGCAATTCACGGATCCTGGTGGACGTCGGGCCGGGGGTGGTGGCGCAGCTGCTGCGACGCAACACCCCCGACGAGCTAGACGCGGTGGTGATCAGTCACATGCACACCGACCACTGCCTCGACCTTATCACGCTGCGCTACAGCTATCCGTGGATCGACGTGGCGAAGCATCGCCTGACCGTCATCGTGCCGCCGGGGAGCATGGGCCAGCTCTCTGATCTCGCTCTGGGCGCCGGGTACGCCAACTTCTTCGACAAGAGCTTCGTCTTCGTGGAGCACGACGGCAGGCGCCCGATCGAGATCGGCAACCTGCGTCTGGAGCCGGAGGAGACGCAGCACTACGTGCGTACCTGGGGCTTCCGGATCACCGCCAACGGGACCGATGAGGACCCGAACAGGGTCCTCGCCTATTCAGCCGATTCCGGACCGTGCGACGCCCTCTCGCGGATCGCCGAGACGGCTGATCTGTTCCTCTGCGAGGCGGCCCTGCGCTCGCTGAAGGAGGATGACCCCGAGCCGCACAGCCGCGGTCACCTGCTCCCGTCGGAGGCGGGCGAGGCGGCGCGCGCCGCCGGCGTCAAACGCCTGCTGATGACCCACATCCCCGTCACGGACGGCACCGACTGGGCGCTCTCCGAGGCGCGGGCCGCCTACGACGGGGACGTGGAGGTCGCCGAGCCGCTCCGCACCTACGAGGTCTGATCGCCTTCCACCCGCGCCCGGGCGATGTACCGGTCGGCGGCCCAGGTGGCCAGCCCCCACAGGACTGATGCCACGAGCGTGATGCCGACCACGGCCGCGGCAACCAGCGCGAAGCCGCTTCCGGGGGTGGCGCCCATCACCGCGGTGACCATCACGGCTCCCCCGACCAGGATGGCGGCCATCACCAGCCCGATCTTGGCCGCGGTCCACACGAACCAGTCGAGCCGATGCCCCTGCGCCCGCCCGGCCAGCCACAGCACGGTGGGTCCGGTGGAGCCGTACAGAGCCGTGTAGAGCCCGGGCGCCCCGAAGAGGTGCTCGCCGCCGAGGCGCACGTCGAGGACCAACGCCGCCAGCAGCCAGGCGCCGAGGAGCGCCGTTCCGGCGCCAACGCCGACCAGCCAGACCAGCAGCAGCGTCGCGGTGCCCCCGGACAGGCGCTCGACCAGCTCGCCGTCGCGCCCCTCCACCAGCTCGGTGGGTCCGTCCTTGGGGAGCTGCGATGGATCGGTGCCGGTCATGCGCGGAGTGCATGCTCCAGGTCCGCGACGAGGTCCTCGACCGCTTCGATCCCCACCGACAGGCGCACCAGTCCGGCGGGAACCTCGAGTGGAGACCCAGCGACCGAGGCGTGGGTCATCGCGGCGGGCAGCTCAATCAACGACTCGACCGCACCGAGCGACTCCGCCAGCGTGAAGAGGCGGGTCGCCTCGGCGACCTTGCGAGCCTTCGCCTCGCCGCCGGCGAGCTCAAAGCTGACCATGGCGCCGGGCAGCCGCATCTGGCGCTCGATGAGCTCGCGCTGGGGGTTGTCGGCCAGTCCCGGGTAGTACACGCGGGCCACACCAGGCCGGCCAGTCAGCCACTCCGCGATCTTCGCTGCGTTCTGCGACGCCCTCTCCATTCGGACCGCCAGCGTGCGCATGCCGCGCATGACGAGCCAGCAATCGAACGGCGAGGGGACCGCCCCGGCCGCGTTCTGGTGGAAGCGCAGCCGCTCGACCAGGTCCTCGCGGCGGGTGGCCAACAGGCCGCTGATCACGTCGGAGTGCCCGGCGAGGTACTTGGTGGCCGAATGCATGACCACGTCCGCGCCCAACTCCAACGGCCGCTGGAGGTACGGCGTGGCGAAGGTGTTGTCGACGACGGTCATGGCGCCGGCGCTCGCCGCAAGTCGAACGACCGAGCTGATGTCGACCACCTTGAGGAGCGGGTTGGTGGGTGTCTCGATCCAGATCATGCGGGTCGGCGGCCCGGAGGCGAGCGCCGCGGCCAGTGCGTCGAGGTCGCGCAGGTCGACGGCTTCGGTCTGGACGCCGTAGCGTGCCCACACCTTGTCGGCCAGCCGCCAGGTGCCGCCGTACGCGTCGTCGGACAGGATCAGGCGGTCGCCGGGGTCGAGCAGGTAGAGCAGATTCTGGGTCGCGGCCAGCCCCGACGCATACGCGAAGCCATGCGTCCCGCCCTCCAACGCCGCGATCGCCGCCTCCAGGCGCCGCCGGGTCGGGTTGTCGCTGCGTCCGTACTCGAACCCGTCGCGCGGCTTCCCCACCCCGTCCTGGCGGAATGTGGCACTCATCTGGATCGCCGGCGAGACGCCGCCGGAGATTGGGTCAGGCTCGGCGCCGGCGTGAACGGCGAGCGTCTCGATGCGGTCAGTCATTGCACCCCATTCTGACAGCGGAATCCGCTTCAGGCTCGACGCTCGACGGCGTCAACGAACCGGAGCAGCTCGCTGTTGAAGCGATCTGGCTGCTCGAGGTTCCAGACGTGGCCCGCCCCGGGTATGAACCGCAGCTGGGCTCCGGGGACCGTGGCTGCGATGCGTCGCGCCGCGGACCGGTTGAGAGGGTTGTCGCGCTCGCCGCAGAGCACCAGGGTCGGGCAGGTGATGCGCGACAGGTCTTCGGTGAGATCGGTCTCCGCTGCCGTGCGCATGGCCACCAGGATGCCGGCCTTGCCCAACCGCTGCGCGAAGCGTTGCTCCGCGTCGCGCAGGTCGGGGCCGGCCTGCGGAGGCAGGTTGGTACCCGATAGCAGAACCCGTTCAGGCACGAGCCGACCCACGCCCAGCAGAAGCGTCCGCAGCCAGAGCGATACCCGCACCTGGGCACCGGAGACGATGAGGCCGCGCACGCCCGCCGGGCGGCGCGACGCCAGAGCCATTGCCACCATCCCACCCAGCGACAGTCCACAGAGATAGACGGATCCGAGGCGGCGGGCTTCAAGGTCCGCACCCAGCTGGTCAGCGGCCGCTCGCACCGACCCGATACGCGCGTCGCCCTCGCCAAAGTCGGGGAGGTTTGGGGCGTGAATCTCCATGTGCTCTGCGAGCCCGTGCAGCTGCGGCTGCCACATGGCCGAGTCGATCCCCAGGCCGTGCAGGAGCACCATGACTGGTCGAGCCGCGCCGGTATCTGGAATCACCACGCTCCTCCGAGGGCCAGTTACGCCCCTCGGTCAGCGGGTGCGCGGGAAGCCAAGGTCGACCTTGCTGGTCGACGGATCGGGCCAGCGGCTGGTGACCACCTTGGCACGGGTGTAGAACTGCACCCCCTCGGGACCGTACATGTGCAGGTCGCCGAAGAGCGAGGCCTTCCAGCCGCCGAAGCTGTAGTAGGCGACCGGCACGGGGATCGGCACGTTGATGCCCACCATGCCCACGTTCACGTCGAACTGGAACTGGCGCGCGGCGCCGCCGTCGCGGGTGAAGATCGCCGTCCCGTTGGCGTACGGGTTGTCGTCGATGACGCGCATCGCAGCGGTATAGGTGGGGACGCGCATCACCTCCAGCACAGGGCCGAAGATCTCGTTGCGGTAGCAGTCCATCTCAGGAGTCACGCGATCGAGCAGCGAGACGCCCAGAAAGAACCCCTTCCCGCCCGCGAAGAGCGGGTGCTTCCTGCCGTCGACGACCAGCTCGGCGCCCTGCGCCGGGCCGCTCTCCAGGTAGGTGGCCACCTTGTCGCGGTGCTCGCGGGTGATGAGCGGGCCCATCTCCGCGTCCGCATCGGTCCCGGGGCCGACCTTGATCTTCGGCAGTCGCTCGCTGATCGCATCCACCAGCGGGTCCGCAACGTCACCAACCGCGACAACGACGCTGATCGCCATGCAGCGCTCTCCGGCGGAGCCATACGCGGCCGAGACCGCGGCATCGGCCGCCATGCCGATATCGGCATCGGGCAGAACGACCATGTGGTTCTTGGCGCCGCCCAGTGCCTGCACCCGCTTACCGGCCTTCGTGCCGGTCTCGTAGATGTAGCGCGCGATCGGGGTGGAGCCGACGAAGCTGACCGCCGCGATATCGGGATGGTTCAGGATCCCGTCGACCGCCACCTTGTCGCCGTGAACGACGTTGAAGACCCCATCGGGCAGGCCGGCCTCCTTGAGGAGCTCAGCCAGGTAGACCGATGCCGACGGGTCCTTCTCGGACGGCTTCAGGATGAAGGTGTTGCCGCAGGCGATTGCGTTGCCGAACATCCACATCGGCACCATGGCGGGGAAGTTGAAGGGCGTGATGCCCGCCACCACCCCGAGCGGCTGGCGGATCTGGTAGACGTCGATGCCGGTTGAGACCTGCTCGGAGAATCCGCCCTTGAGCAGGTGCGGAATGCCCGTCGCGAACTCCAGGTTCTCGAGGCCGCGGGCGACCTCCCCCTGCGCGTCGGATGGCACCTTGCCATGCTCGGCGGTCAGGTGTGCCGCGATCTCCTTGCGGTGAACCTCGACCAGGTTGCGAATGCGGAACATGATCTCGGTCCGCTTGCTGATGCTGGTCGCGCGCCAGGCCGGGAAGGCAGCCTTGGCTGCGGCGACCGCCGCATTCACCTCTTCAACCGATGCGAAGTCAACCTCGCGTGCGGTCTCGCCCGTGGCGGGGTTGTAGACCGGACCGCTGCGGCCGGAGGTCCCGGGTACGCGCTGCCCGTTGATCCAGTGGTTGACGCGTTCGGTGGTCCGAGCGCCGGTGCCGACGCTCGGCGTGGTGAGGGTGGTCATGAGAGAGCGGCTCCGTCGTGCGTGAGCCCCAAGGGTACCGCGCCGGAGCGGCCATTGCCTATCTGTGGCCGTCCGCGGCCCTGGCCGAGGCGGCTCAGCCGCGTCGCAGACGCACGAGCGAGAGGACTCCCACGGCGCCGATGTACAGCGCGGCAGCCGTTGTCCATCCCGCTAACGGCCAGCTGTACGGCTGCAGACCGTCGCTCAGTCCCGGGACATTCGCGGACACGATCCAGACGCACAGCAAGACACCGCCGCCGGCCGCCAGCAGCGGCGCGCGGACGGCCCAGCGTGGCGCGACCTGGGCCCCGAATCCGGCCACCGCCATGCCCCCCACGACTGCGAAGAGGAGAGAGGTCGGCCACAGGTAGTCCGGCTCGACGAAGCCAAAGCGCGCGATGGACCAGTTCCCGAGGACCACGATGTGCCCCGCACTCACGACGGCACCAATCAGCAACACGACCCACGCCATGGGGTGCGCCCCTGGCCAACTGCCGAGTGCCACCCGGGCCGTGGCGAGCGTTAGTGGGCCAGACACGGCTACCCACGCAAATGCCCACAAGCCCAGCACCTCCGGGTGTGGCGCGTTGAACAGGTTCACCAACTGCCCAATCGGCCAGACGAGCAGCAGCAACGCCGCAATGCAACTGATCAGCGAGAGGACACCCCAGCCCAGCCCCCGAACCCAGGGCTTCACCGCGAGTCGCGGGCCGATTCGCCGCGCCGGGGTGCTCCCGTCCGTCTGCATCGCCGTCAGCCTAGGCTGTGCGCTCCCGCCGCACAACCCACCGAGAGCCCGGTCGCGCATGTCGTCGTTGCGTGGGGCGATCTGGCCTTCGGCGCCTATCTCTCAGCGGCGGAGACTGATGGGAGGCGAGTGCGCTCATTCGCCGGCCGGCGCGGCGTAGTTCTCACTCGGTGAGGGTCAGATATCCGGCAGAGACGCTCGCGGCCACCTCACTGGCGTAAGCCTCCGGCGCGGAGAATTACGGACAGGCATCGGCGGGCATCGGCGGGCATCGGCCGCCTGTCATGATTCCCGGCGCCCCCATCCGCGCCACGGTGGCTATTCCGCGCGGTCGTTCCGCGCGACCACGCCAAGCTGCGTCGCGCGCCAGTCGTAGTCGGCGATCTGCTCGCCGTCGCGGAGGAGTCCCACCTCGCGCAGCCAGGCGTCGTTGTAGAGCTTGCCGATGTAGTTGCGCCCGGAATCCGGCAGCAACACGACGAACAGCGCCTCGCCGTCGTCCGTCTCCCGCGCAACCTGGAGCGCGGCCCACAACGCGGTGCCACACGACTCGCCCATCAGGATCCCCTCGGCGGCCGTCGCCTGGCGCGCGGTGAGCATCGAGTTGCGGTCGGAGACCCGCACGATCAGGTCGCAGACATCGGTGTCGTAGGTGACCGGCCAGAAGTCTTCGCCGACGCCCTCGGTCAGGTACGGGTGTGGCGGACCGCCTGCAAAGACGCTTCCGACGGTATCGGCACCGACCACCACGATCCCCGGCTTCTGCTCCCGCAAATATCGCCCGATGCCGCTGATGGTTCCACCGGTACCGATCCCGGCCACGAAATGCGTGATCTTCCCTGCGGTCGCCTCCCAGATCTCCGGACCGGTGGTCAGGTAATGAGCCTCCGGGTTGGCGAGGTTGGCGTACTGGTCCGGCTTCCAGGCGCCGGGCGTCTCCCGGGCCAGGCGGTCGGAGACCCGGTAGTAGGAACGCTCATCCGCCGGATCTACATCGGTGGGGCAGACCACCACCTCGGCGCCGTACGCCCGCAGGAGCGCACGCTTCTCCTCGGATTGCTTGTCGGCCATCACGAAGATGCACCGATATCCCTTCACCGCGGCCGCCATGGCCAGCCCCACGCCGGTGTTGCCGCTGGTCGGCTCCACGATCACCCCGCCAGGCTTGAGCAGCCCCGCGCGTTCAGCGGCCTCGATCATCGGCATGGCGATCCGGTCCTTGACCGATCCGCCCGGATTCATGTGCTCCAGCTTCGCCACGAGGCGAGGCGTGAGCCCGGCGGCCAGCCGGTCGAGCGCCACCAGAGGCGTGCCGCCGATGGCCGCGGTCACATCGGGCGCGATGCCCGGCCGCTCAGCCAGCGCCGGCCTCCGCGGGGTCCGCAGCGGATTCAGCCGCCGCAGCGGCGGCATCGGTCTTCGCCCTGAGGCGCTCCATCCAGGCGCCCGGGGTCCCCCAGCCGCGCATGTGCCGAAGGATCAGGAAGCCGCCA
>Ga0209323_10001893_pt1 | contig 13835 bp, 12 predicted proteins | sample Rifsed19ft2_FD_184014 | JGI IMG/M metagenome (GOLD analysis project Ga0209323, IMG submission 184014) | Soil microbial communities from Rifle, Colorado, USA - sediment 19ft 2 (version 2) | ecosystem: Environmental > Terrestrial > Deep subsurface > Rock core/Sediment | place: Rifle, Colorado...
AGTGATCAAGAGCCTGGCGAAGCGCGCCTCAGCTTAGAGTTTCTTGCCAGTTGCCGCGCGCCAGAACCAATCCACATAGACTGGCAACCGCAAATATCGCCAGGCCCAGCCACAGCGATAAGTTCCCCCAATTCACCTGATCGGCAAAACGCGCCATCTGAATCACAAGCAGTGGCAAGATCAAAATCAGCGTAGGCGTCGCCAGCCGAACACGCGCGCGATCATCTTCGCGCGCCATCGACGCCATCAACGTGCCTACCGCGATCAGCCAGCCGCACAGCGAGCGCGTCGTCAACGGCGTCAGATTCCAGGCAAAGGACGCAATCAGCCATTCGGGGAACACGAACGTCAGCATCGCTCCGATGCTGAGCACGCCGCCCAGGATCAGCAATAGCTGGCGCAGTCGCTGGGGCAGCGGCTGTCCGGTGGGGGCGGAGCCGGCCCGACGTTGATGCCACACATACGCGCCGATGAAAATCGGCGGCGGCAGCAGGTAACTGGCGAACCAAACATAGAACGGCAGCGTGCCCACCGAGAACTTATCCCAATGAAGAAAAGTCGCCAGCAATTGCACCGTGCTGAAGAGCGCCGCCGGTAGAATCATCACCCGGATCATTTCCCAGCGCCGCGCGAATAGCGGCAGCAAGAACAGCAACGCCGACGCGATGTAAAACGCGCCGAGCACGGCGGCCATGACCGCCGGCTCAATCGGCCAGGCGAAGTTCTCGCGCGTGTTCGCCGGGTTCAGGCCGACCGCAGAAATCGCGCCCAATCCAAAAAAGACCTCGACGATGAACCACGCGCGCAGCGGGCGAGCGAGGGGTGTTCCATTTTTGTTCATGAGGCCGCCTTGCGAGTGAGCATCGAGCGATACGTCAAGCCTGCGCCGAGAAGCCCCAGCACGCCCAAAGCGAGGTGAATGGGATGATCGAACGGCTGCAAGCCCAGGCCCAGCGGATGCCCGCTCAAAATGCCGGCCAATGCCAGGCCGAGATAAAACGCGCCCAAGCCGAAGGCGAAGCGCAGCGGCCCGCTCGACCCGCCTCAGGCGAGAATTACCAGGGCGAGTGCCCCCGTCATGATATGCAGCAGTGAATGGGATGGGATCATGCGGGTGATTTGGAGAAGCACCGGGAAGGCGCGATCCAACTCCGGGATGAGGCGAAAGGCAAGCGTGCTGCCGCCTTGCAGCAGCAGGAACACGCCGGCCACGGCGGTGTACCATCGCACGGCTTGCTGAGCCATGTCTAGCCTCCCGATTGGAGCCTTCGATACGCACGCGCTGTAATCACGCCGAGCATCGCCGCCGCGATGAGAAAGCCGCCAAACCATATCCAGTCCGCCAGATCGCTCGTCGAGAATAGACCGGCGTGCCGGAACGAAGCCACCAGCACCAGGAGCACAAACGTCCCGGTCGCCGTCACGCCGAAGCGGATCTCCGGCAAGGTGCGCCGGCGCGCGATCATCAGGCTGCCCAGGCCGTAAGACAAAAACGGCGCGGAATAAATCTGCGCCAGCAGCGGCGTGATCGGCCACGGCCATAGCGAGACCATCGGGCCGGGCAGCAGCAGCAACGCGAGCGCCAGGCCGGTCGTCGCAACGCCTTGAATCAGAAGATAGCGCCGAATCCAGTCCGGCACCGCGGGGCCGGGCGCTTCGGCAACCTCGCGACGATACCGCCAGGCCAGCCCGATACCGATCAGCGGATAGGCGATGTAAGCGGCGAACCAGATCCAGACGCGCGGCAACGTGAAGTCGAACTCGTTCAAATAGAACAGCGAGACCACGAACAGCATCCCCGTCCAGATCGCGATCATCGGCACGACGATGCGCACCTCCCACCAGCGGCGCGCGAAGATACTCCGCGTCATGACGACTGCCCCGGAAAGATACATCGCGCCGAGGAAGCGTGCGTGCAGCGGCGGCACCAGCCAGGGAATGGCGATGTCGACCCGCTCCGGGACGAAGTAGCCCCAGACACCGACCCATAACGCCAGCGCGCCGACCGCTGCGAAGTACACGCGCTGGCCTCGCGTAACCTGTGTCATGATTCTCCTAATAGGCCACAGCGCCGCCCGCTCAAGGTGTGAACAGGCAGAGCTTCGTGAAAGTGCGTTGATTATACGCGCTGTCGGTTCAATCGAAAACCGACGGCCCGCTCAGTGTCGTGACTAAATCCGTCGTGAAAGGAACTGACGAAAGTGAGGGTTCAATGGAGCACGCGGCGCGAAGATCGCTTCGCCCTCACATTTTGCGGCTCAGGCATCGGTAGTCAAATGATGCTTCACGGCATACAGCGCCGCCTGCGTCCGATCGGCGACGCCCAGCTTGGCGAGGATCGCGCTGACGTAGCCTTTGACCGTACCCTCCGTCAGGTACAAGGCGGCGGCGATCTCTTTGTTGCTCTGACCGCTGGCGATCAAACGTAGCACGCTCAGTTCGCGCTCGGTCAGGCTGTCGTGTGGCTGCGCTTCTGCGCGAACCGCCTGGCGCATCAGGTAATGCTGCGCCTCGGGATGCAGCGTGGAGCGGCCTTGCGCCGCGTTATGGATCGCGCGCAACAAATCGGACTTGAGCACATCTTTGAGCAGGTAGCCGATCGCGCCGGCCTGGATCGCTTCACGCACGCGCCGATCGTCGGCAAAGCTGGTCAAGACCAAGACTCGGCTGGCCGGGCTGGTCGCCTGCATGCGGCGCGTCACCTCGATGCCATCCAGCCCCGGCATCACCAGGTCCATCAAAATCACTTCGGGGTTTAAGTCGGCGGCCAGCCGCAGCGCTTCTTCGCCGTTGGCCGCTTCGCCGACCACTTCGACATCCGATTCTTCAGACAGCAGCGTTTGCAGTCCCTCGCGAACGATCTCATGATCATCGACGATTAGCACACGCACGGGTGAGGTCATCGGTTCCGATCCTCCCTGGAAAATGACTGACCAAAAATTTTCCGCGAATCTACGCGAATGGACACGAATAGATAAGTGCAAATGTATCTTAGAGACTGTCTGAAAACTAACCACCAAGTCACCAAGACACGAAGAAAACTTGGAGATTCTTGGTGCCTTCGTGTCTTGGTGGTGAGATGAAGGGCCTTTTCAGACAGGCTCTTAGCGGATTACTGGTCTATCCGTCTCTCGGCAATATCACCTCCACGGTCGTCCCGCGACCGGGCGTGCTCGTCACACTGAGCGTCCCGCCCAACGCTTCGGCGCGTTCGCGCATCGACTTCAGACCCAGCCCGCTGCTCTGCTCAATCGAACCATTGGCGGCTCGGTCGGGCGCAAAACCCAGCCCGTCATCCTTCACCGACAGATGCAGCGCGCCGGCGGTTGCGCTCAACCGAACCCGGGCCTGCCCGGCGCGGGCATGCTTGACGACGTTGTTGAGCGCCTCCTGTGCGATGCGGAAAATCGCCTCTTCGTATGTGAGCGGAAAGCGAGCGCCATCGGTTGGATAATCGCGGGCGTCTAGCTCGACCTGCAGCCCGTCGCGCCCCAGGCCGGCCGCGTGCTGCTGCAACGCCGCCGCCAGCCCGTCGCGTTGAACGCGCACCAGGCCGGGCAGCGGCCCGCCCTCACTCGCCCCCGATTTCGACGGGCCGGCGATGGAAGGCCGCATCTCAAACAGCAACGCCCGCATTTCGGCCAGGGCTGCCTGCGACAGCTCCAACAACCGATTGACGCGCCGTTCACCCTCGGCCGGATCGCGCCGCCAGGCGGAGGCGATCGATTGCGCGATCAGCGTGGTGCTGAAGATCAGCTGCGTCACCGAATCGTGCAGTTCGCGCGAGAGGCGCTGGCGCTCTTCCAGCACGGCCACCTGCCGGCCCTGCTCGGAGAGGAGCAGCTGTTGCTGCCGGCTATCGATGGCCAGCGCCAGTTGCACCGCCGTCGCCTGATAGGGTTGCAGATCGGCCTCGCTCCAAGTGTGGACGGAGGGTGAACTCAAGATCACCAATCCGATCCGCCGGCCCCGCACCATCAGCGGAATCATCGCTACCGCGGCCCGGTTATCGCGCGTTTGGAGCTGGCGCAGTTCCGGTGAAGCGCGTGGATCGGTGTGCACGTCGGCAAGGGTGATCGTCTGCCCGGCATCGAGCGGTGGATCGAGCGCGTCATGCGAGTAGGGCAGGCGTTCTTCCGGTCGCACCAGGCCATTTTGTAGCGTCCACTGGCCGCGCAGCAACACCGCCGTGCGCGCGCCGATTTCGTCAAACTCGTACAGCACCACGCTGCACGCATGGTGGCCGCGCGCCGCCACCTGCTCCAGATAGACCTCGATCACGTCGTCGATGTCCATCGAGACGCTGATCCGTTGGCTGGTTTCGTACAGCAGCGTCGTCTCGTCCAGCGCCTGCTGTGTTTGCGCGAAGAGCTGCGCGTTGTCGATGGCGACGGCCAGCTGATCGGCGACAATCTGTGCGGCGGCGACGTCTTCGGCGCGGAAGGGCTGGACACCGGCCAGGTCGAGCACGCCCAACAGCCGCTCGCCGAGCAGGATCGGCACAGCCAGCTCAGACCGCAGGCCATCGGCCGCCGGCACGGCGACATAGCGCGGGTCGGCCGTGACCTCGTTGACCAGTTCGGGCAGGCGCCGGCGCGCCGCCGCGCCAATGATACCCTGGTCGATCGATTGGCGATAACCGGTGGCCTCGCCGCGCGGCCAGCGGCTGGCGCGGGCGCGCTGCACCAAATGAGTCGGCTCGGCCGGATCGAGCAAAAAGAGCGAGACGTGATCGTAGCCTAACCGCCCGTGCAGTTCCTCGACCGTCGCATCGAACAACTCATCGGGATCGAGCCGGACGGCAATGCGCTGACCGACGCGCGCGATCAACCCCAAGCGTTCCGTGCGCCGTTTCTCCTCTTCATAGCGGCGCGCATGGTCGATGGCGACGGCCAGCTCATCGGCGACGATCTCCAGCCCGGCTGCGTCCTCGTCGGCAATGCGCTGGCCCGACTCGATATTCAACACCCCCAACAATTGCTCGCCGGCGATGATCGGCAGCGCCAGCTCGGAGCAGATCTCACTCACGCCGGGCACCGGGACGTAGCGGGGGTCGCTCCTGACATCCTCGATCAGGATACGCCGGCGCGCGCGCGCCGCCGCGCCGATAATGCCCTGCGCGATACTTTGGCGATACTCGCCCACGCGATTGCCGGCGTAAATGCCGCTGCGGGCGCGGAGCACGAGTGTCTGCGGGTCGCCGGGATCGATGAGTAGCAGGGCGACATTGGGATAGGGCAGATATTCGGAGATGGCTTCGGCGGCCGTCTGGAGAATCTGGTCGGGGCTGAGACTGCTGTTGATCAGGCGGCCAATGCGGTTGACGATCGTCATCCGGGCCAGGCGGCGTTGCTCGGCCTCGAACAGTGAAGCATTTTGAATGGCGAGGGCAATATGCTGGGCAAACAGCGTCAGCGTCTCGACGTCCCGCTCGTCGAAGCGGCGCGGCGCGGCGGCGCCGATGCCGAGGAAGCCGATGATCCGCTCCGCCCACTTGACCGGAATACCGACGACGGCGTGATCGGCCAGCTCCGGCAGCGTAGGCCGATCGAGGTCGCCGTAGCGATCGAAACGCACCGCGCGCTGCTCCAGCAGGACACGTCCGGCCAGGCCGATCCCGGCCGGCATCTCGGCGCCTAGCTCGCCCGGCGGCATGTTGTGCACCGCGGCTGTCCGCACGCTGGGGCCATCCGGCCGCTCGACCACCAGGCCAATCGTGCCGTAGCCCGCGCCGATCAATTCGACGGCGCTATCGAGAATGCGCACCAGCAACGGCTCGAGCGACAACCCGCTGCCGATCGATTCGATCACGCGCTGCAAGATTTCAGCGCGGCGCGTGGCATCGGCCAGCTGTTGTTGTAGCGTGTGCACCTCAGCGCCTGTCCCTGTGGGCACGTCCAACCTCCCCTGGCACAGTCCATCATGATGGCTCACCCGTCCGCGTCCCCGTGGACGGCCCGCGCGGACGCGGGCCGAGAGCCGTGGGTTCACGAAACGTCCCGTAGCACATAGGGCCTTGTGCCCGTTTTGCCGCCCACGCGGGGCTAAACTACGGATTTTGTGATGTACTGATTCTAGCGCAGTTCGGGACGACTGAGAAGTAATGGGGAAATCGCCACACGCCCTGCGGTGTGCAGGCTAGAGGCCATTACATTTCACTCGAGTTTAGACTAAGTAAGGAAGTGGCCTGCCGTCCGGCGTGCACGATCGACGCGCGGTGTGGACGTGCGCCTTTTCCACCTCCCGCCCGGTAAGCGCGCGCCTCCATGGCGAATTGCGCGAAGCAAGACCGCGCGCCGCCAGGCCCTCCACTTTGCGAGCGGGGGAGAACAACATGCCGTTGGGCGCGCGCATGTACAGGGTTGGGGTTCCCCATTCCAGGCTTTCGCCGCCTGCCATGCGGACAGCCTTGCGCGCCTCGCCGACGGCGGCATCGATCGGTAGCCAGCCGGTCAGGGCCTGGTACAGCTCTCGCCCGAAGTGAACAGCGGCCGAATCGGAGAGCGGATACTGCATGGCGAGCACCGCCGGCAGGCCATGTCTTACCAGCGTCGCCGCAGTGCTGGAAAATGCATTGCGCGGGCTGCTCCTTGCGCCCTGGCAGGCATTCAGGATCACAACCCGGAGAGAGCGGTGATCGACAAACAATCGAGCGAAATCTGAGGCAGGCAGCGGGTATGGCTGGCCCGCTTCATCCGAAAGGATGATCGCCCCTTCATCCGCACCGGGTCGAAATGAACCGTGTCCAACGAAGTGGAAGATATGCCAGGGACCGGCGCGCATTGCGGCCTGCAAGTCACGCCACGTTTGCCCCTCCAACCAGATCAACTCGACCAGGTTTCGATCACACAGATCGCGCAGCGCCTCTGTCAGGTAGTTTCTTTCTTCAGTCCCATCGATTTGGGGCATTCGTTTGGGATTCGCGACCATCCCCAACACGCGCAGCGGAGGCTCCACTTCAAGCGAGCGAATAGGTCTCTCAACCTCTAAATAGCGAACGATCGGCGTGTTGCGAGACAGGCACACATATTCGTCCCGGTTCGTGTCAAAGAGAAATTCCCACGGCAGGGCAACCAGCTCAGGCGGTCGGATGCGCAGCTTCAGCCGCAGCCCTTTGCCTTGTTGTTCCGCCAGGGCCTGGCTCGCCCAATACAGATTACCGACCTTACCTGCAAACAGTGTGTGGAACAGCCGCCGGCCAAAATCCCGCACTCGCTGTTCATCAGACATCACCTGCTGCCAGGGCAGGCGGCTCGAGCGAATCAGAATGAAGGGGAGATCATCGATAAAGCGTTCGAGATCGAGGGCAGCGAACGGAAACTGCATGAATACATCATGAGCAACTTCACCGGCCGGAGAGCGAATCACATTGACCGGGTACTCTTGGCCCCGCCTAAAACCGACTAAAAGCTCGAAGTCAAGATACTCTAACTGGTGATTGTCCACAAGTGCTCCAGGCCCGCGTCCTCGCGGGCCGCAAGCAGCCGCGCGGGCGCGGTCGGCGAGCGTTCCAGATATGTGCAATCACCAGATCGGCCGGAGTTGGCCCCGAGATGCGCCCCAATCAGTTATGGCGACAACTCCGACACTCGCCACCCACCTGGCGGCCCCCAGATTCTGTAATCACCCCGCTGCACAGTGATGGTCCCGTCCCGAATGCCATCCCACCATATCTCGAAGGTGATCCGCACGGGCGAATCGAGATCAGATGCTTCGGTTGGCGATCCGAAACTCAACTGTGACAGATTGAGCTGGCCGAATGTCCTCCCCTGGTAGCGCACCATTCTACTCTGCGCGGCCTGCACAACCCGGTTGTCAACATCGATACAGAGTAGGCCGAGGAAGCGGTTATCCCACTCGTGGCCTAAAGTGAGCACCTGGCGTTCACACCGCCCCAGGTCCAATGCCCCAGGTTTGAACGATCCTTTAGCAAGCTCTTCAAGGAACTGCGTTGCGACGAGACGTGGATCACGGGCGGGTTCAAAAAAACGGGTATTGCGCTGCAATCCCCGCAGGGGTGAAACACCCATCGGTATCGACGATCGGATATTGAGATACATGCGCTTTTTCTCCGCATAAACTTTTGACGTATAGACGCGCCTGTGCTAAAGTAGGCGACGCTGCCTTTAGCATCCGTTTGGATGTTCATCAACCTTAATGCATCTGCCGGAGCAATTCTTGCGCGTATAGGCCGGCTGTCCGAGCGCGAAGCGCCGGCCCTCACCCTGGCGACGATGAGACCTACATTACCGGTGAATGCGCCTGAAGCCGATCTGCTCGAAGTCTGCAAGAATCGCGTGAGCGCGATCGTCATCCGAGATCAATCGGGCCAATCCCATCTTCATGCGCTGCAGCTGGCGGAGCAAATTGCGAAGATCGTCAGGGACAATCTGACCTCGGGGCGCGCACAGCGCGTCATGGGCAATCGTCGAGAGCGTTCCTCAGCCGCGCCCATGCACCTGGAACAATACGTCGACAGCGTAATCGCGCTATACCTGGCTGAACACCAGCGCGTGAAGCGGCTGGCGGCTTGCGACAATGAAGAGTGGTTCGGTCTGCAGATGTTGCTGGCCAAGCGCGCATTCCGGATCCTGCAGCGCTGGCCGGCCGCCCGCCAACAGCCGAGCGATGAAGCGGCGGACTTCGCCCAGCAGACTTGCGAGTCTATTTTCAACACGATTTTCCCGTACGACGTTCCCTTCGCCGCGTGGGCGACCGTGATCCTCACTAACCATATCCGCCAGCGCTATATGCGCTCGCGCGATCTGATCGATCGCAGCCGCGCCATTGAGTCGCTCGATCATCCCAATGGCGGCGATCCGGACCACCTGACCTCACTGTACGAAATCCTGAACGACCCGGCGGCCGATGAGCCCTTTGAGAAGATTGACCTGCAGCAGCAGCTTCTTGATGCCATCGCCCGGCTGCCCAGCCAGGCGCAGCAGGATGTCGTCATTTACTCTTTCCTGTATGGTTGGAGCGACGAGCAGCTCGCTCAGCGCGCGGGCAAAACCAAGCAGGCCATTTACAACTTGCGGCATCGCGCGCTACAGCAGCTCCGGCAAATCCTGTCACAAGAGATGCATCCGAAAGACAACTAGAGGGAATTCTTTCCAGACTTCCGAAGTTCCGCTCGAAGCCCGCGTCCGCGCGGGCGCCTGTCCTGGCCGACCGCGAGGACGCGGTCGGTGTGAGCAAAGAAGTGCACAGTGATTAGAGAAATAAGGCCATGACAAGCGATACCGAGCAGCCCGAGAACAACCAGCCGATTCCCAATCCTGTCTTCGAGCAACTCCGTCGCGACATGCAAACGCCAGGCCCCTGGGCACGCCGGTTCCGCGCCCTGGCCGAGGCGATCGTCAACGCCGGCGAGTCGAAGACTACGCTGACCTGTCACGACGTGCAGGACCTGTTGGACGTATACGTCAACGATGAAATGAAAGGTCACGAGGTGCGGCTGGCACATCCAGAGGTGTGGCAGCATCTCCAGACCTGCACCCATTGCCAGCACGAGCACGATGTCGTTCTGGCTGTATTGAACGAGCGCGACGAAGAAACCGATCCCGACTTCAAGCCTGGCCTCCGGCCACTCTCGTTCTTACAGCCTAAAGGGGATCGCGCACGCTGGATCAGCCGCGTGCGGTCACGCTTGGCAGGTGCGTCTTTCGGGTTGCACATCCTGCTGAACCCCGATTTCTTGGGGAGCAAGCTCGGCTTCGGCCTCCCGCTGCAAACTGCAAACGCCTATCGCTCGGATACGCTCGATCTTTCTTCCGGGCCGCGCGTACTCCTCATCGACACTGTGCCTTTCGACGGTCAGCACGTGAATGTCGAGATCAGCGTGGCGCGTGCGGCGGATCAACCGGACGGGTTGACGCTTCAAGCGACGCTGACGGGAAGCACTTCACTGCCCGCAAATCTGTGGATCGGATTGACCTGGGCCGGGCAAACTCACACCGCGCCGGTCACGCACGTTCGACCGGATGAAGGCCATGTCCAAGTCGAAGGCATCTCGCTAGAGCGTGTGCGCGAAGCGTTAAGCGCACCAGAGGCGCGCTTCGAGATCGTCTTCGAGACACGCGACACGCCGGCCGACGATGATCGCGCCATCTCCCCTGACTGAGGACCCCCTCGCTTTCTATCACGATCTTGCCGCGCGCATCCGTTCCGAGCGACCGGCCGCCAATGCGCTTGCGGCAATCGTTCGCAGCGCGCTCGAAACGCATCCTCTTTCTCTCGACGCGATCAAGCGACTGAGGCAAGCAGCGGAAGGCCTGGTCTGGTGCGCACCGCGCCGGGGTTGGGCTTTGGCGCATATCGCCCATGCTGCCGGACACGAAGATGATGCCAGCTTGCTCCAGGCCGAGTCTGGGCTGACGCTGGGCATCGCGCTCGGCGCTTTAGGCGAGTTTGCCGAAGCGATCCCCTTACTCGAACGGGCGACAGAGCGACTCCTCACCCACGATCAGCCCGGGCGAGCGGCTCGCTGTGAGTGCGAGCTGGCTAACCTGTATGCCACGATGGGCCGGCTCACTCCGGCAGAGACCTTTCTCGCTCGTGCGCAACCTCGCCTCTCCCAGGCGAGAGAGCCTGTCCTGAACGCTTACTACCATCGCGCGGCGGGTCTGATGTACTTTGAGAAGAATCAGCATCAGGGCGCGGTTGCCGCACTGCGCCAGGCGGCCAGCACATTTGCGGCCCATCACCAAACCGGCGAACTCGCACTCACCGCCTGCACGCTGGCCGAAGTGCTCCGGTACACCGATGCGGAAGAAGCCCTAAGATGGGTCGAGGAAGCCCGCAGCATTTCGGTCCCCGGTGATGACACCCTTCATCGTGCGCGGTGCGATTACACCCTGGCATTGGTATACGGTGAACTGAATCGATATACCGATAGTCTGAAGCTCTTCCGCCAATCCCGACCGGCCTTCATCGACGAAGGCCTGGCGCATCAAGTTGCGCTGTGCGATGTTCATCAGGGCATCGCCCATTACCGCCTCAATCAATTTGACGAAGCGCTGAATTGCTTTACGCAAGCGCGCGAGGCCTTCGCGGCCCGAGCACTGGAGAGTCACGTCGCCCGGTGCGATTTCAACCTGGCGCTGACCTACTACGCGACCAATGGCTATCGTGAGGCGCTCAGCCTGTTTCAAAGAGTAGCCGAGTCGGCCCCGGCTGAAGGGCGGGTATTACGGGCGGCTCTGTGCTACAACAATATGGGACTGTGCTTCGACCGTTTGGGACGCTACGACCAGGCATTACGCTGTTTCGAGCTGGCGCAGCCGGCCTTCCTCGACGCCGGGAATTGGGTTTTCGCCGCGCACTACTTTGAGAACCTGGCCGGAACTTACCGCCGTCTCGGCCGCCAGTCCGAGGCCGTGCAGCATTTCCAGAAAGCACGCGACGTTTTCTCGCAGCACGGCCTACACCTTGATATTGCCCGGTGCGATGCGTGCCTGGCGGACCTGTATCTGGCGCAAGACAACTATTCGGGAGCCGTGGAATGCCTGGAGCGGGCGCGCGAAGCCTATCAACAAGAAAGTATGCTGGTGCAGGTCGCCGGCTGCGACCGCGAGAGAGCGCGCGCCTTATCTAAAGAGGGACAGTCCGATCGAGCGCATCAGCTACTCGACCACGCACGCATGATCTTCGTCGAGCGTGGATTGCTTGTGGATGTCGCGCTATGCGATGTCGCGCGGGGAGAGATTTATCTCAACCGGCGGCAAGCAGCAGAAGCCGTGCCTTTCTTACAGACGGCCCTCGCCACACTCGATCCGAGTTTCCCGGACGAAGCCTGGCGCGCTCAGTATGCCCTCGGGCAGTGCGCACTGATGCAGGGGAACAGAACAGGGGCACTTGAGCACTGGCTATCGGCCGTCCAACTCACCCACCAGATACGCAGCACAATGCCGACCGAGCGACTGAGCGGCGGCTTCTTCGCCAGTCGCCGGCTGTTGTACGAACAGACACTTGAGCTTGCACTGGCACAGAGACAGGACGAGCCGGCATTGCTGGTCGCTGAAGCGGGCAAGTCTCAGATGTTTCTGACCTGGGCCGACGATCGCAGCTGGCGCACTGTCGCGGGCTATAACCCACACCTGGGCCGGCTACTGGATCGGGAAGAGCAACTCAGGCAGCAGTTGGCAATCTTGCGTGGACAACTTCGACTGATACAGATGGATACGGGTGGGCCGCTCTTGCGGGGTGCGGATGACATCCGCTCCGATCAGCCGGAGCTTTTGGCCCAACTCGCGCAACTCTCACACGAGTACGAAGACGTGATTGAGCAGTTGCGTGTCCAGGCACCGGGATGGCTCAACTCGCAGTTCCCCAGGCCGCTCTCCCTTCAGTCGTTCAGGCAGGCGGCACAACGACACTTGACCACGCAATGGGCATGCCTCGACTACTACCGATTCGACGATAAGCTGGTGATTTTCTACCTCGACAGCCGGCGACTTCACTGTATCGTCAAGCCGCTGAACAACTATGATCGCAAGGTCCTGGATCAGTGCACCAATCCAAACCGGGACGTGCGAGAGCTGATCTACGGCGACAGCACGTCCGTAAACGTTCCTCTCAAGCATCTGTATCAACTACTCATCCCGGCCGAGGTTGAGCGGTTAGGCACAGACGAACTACTGATCATTGCACCCCATGCCCAGCTTCACGCACTGCCCTTCCACGCGCTGCACGGTGCGAACGGCCCACTCGCGAATCAGGTGACCACTGTCGTCGTGCCCGGTTTAGGCGCACTGGAATCGTTGCTGCACAAGTCAAACGCCACGACCTCGATCGAACACATGCTTGCGCTCGGCCTGTCGGACTTCGGCGATGAGGCCCGACCCCTGCTGCACGCGCAAGATGAAATCGCGGTGCTTCAAGAGGTGTTTGGCAAACGCCTGAAGCGGTTGTGGGAGACCGAGGCAACGCGAGAGACACTGATGAATCTACAGCAGCAAAACGAACTGGCCGCCTGCGACGTGGTGCACTTCGCCACTCACGCCGTGCTGGATCGCATGGCCCCGTCCCAGTCGAGTGTGCTGTTGCACGACGATAGCCTGACCTACGCCGATATTCTGAATCTGAAGCTTCAGGCGCAGTTAGTGGTGCTGTCGAGCTGCGAAGGAGTGCTCGGCCAGCGGTATGCGGGTGACGAGATTGTCAGCCTGGCCCAGGCCTTCTTCTTCGCGGGAGCGCACACGGTGGTAGCCAGCCTGTGGCCGGTTGAAGATGCCTCGACCGCCGATTTCATGCATCGCTTTTACTCTCATCTTGATACCGGCGCCAGCGTGTCCCGGTCACTCCGCTCCGCGCAATGTGAGATGGCTGCGATGGGCCATTCACCCTATCAGTGGGCGCCCTTTGTCGCAGTCGGCCTGCCGTGATCACACTGCCTGACAAGAGAGTATGGAACGCCGACTAAAGTCGGCGATCCGTGATCTACTGAGTATTCCGGCACTCCCGACTTGGGTGGGACGCTTCGCAGGAACCGCGAAGACGCGATCCCGCAAAAAGAAGCAGGGCGGGCGAACGCCAAGTCTTTCAAATGCTTTGCGTTCTTGGCGTCTTCGCGGTGAGACTCTTCTTGTTGAATCCGGAAGAGTCTGTTCTCTCATCGCTGACAGCCTGAGCCACACGGGAGAGGCCCATTGGTCTGCTGCTGGGTCGGCGTCGGGGTCGGGTCGCCATCAGCGCTGGCGCGCATTGGCTGCGCTGATAGCATGACCGCCAGCAGCACTGCCGCCAGCAACGTTACCAGGGCCTTCTTGATCTTGCTCGACATGGCTTGTTTCCTCCTTTCCGGTGATGTCTGCCGGAGAGGATTCGCAAGCCGG
>Ga0209323_10001894_pt1 | contig 13830 bp, 13 predicted proteins | sample Rifsed19ft2_FD_184014 | JGI IMG/M metagenome (GOLD analysis project Ga0209323, IMG submission 184014) | Soil microbial communities from Rifle, Colorado, USA - sediment 19ft 2 (version 2) | ecosystem: Environmental > Terrestrial > Deep subsurface > Rock core/Sediment | place: Rifle, Colorado...
TCGGCTTACCTGTATCGCGGTGCGAGTGACGACTTCAGCCGCGCCGAGTGGATTCACTTCGAGCCGTCGGCGGTGAAAGGCAACGGCGTCGAGGCAACGTATGTCTACGCGGACAGCGTGCCCACCGACGGCGTGTGGTGGTACTGGCTGGCCGACTTTGACACGCAGGGCCGCGAGACGGTTCATCCGCCGGTCAGTGCCGTCGTGCAGACCGACGCGCTGTGGCCGCGTCACGTGTATTTGCCGATTGTGGTAAAGTAGCGGCGTGCCGAGTCTGCTCAAAGGCCGTCTGAAAATTCACCACCAAGACACCAAGGCACGAAGAAGAGTCTTGAAACCTTTGGTGTCGCTTGCCCCCCCGAGGGGGTGGTGCCTTGGCGGTTATCAGCGCGGCTTTTTTAGACATGCGCTCAAGCGGATAGTGCGATCCGCTTTGATCGCCTGTATAGGAACACTCATCGGCGGCGAGGCGCACGCTTCGCCGCCGATGCTTGATCCGCGTCCCGGCGTCGCCGTCACCGGCGACGGCCTGAGCCTCGAATGGCGTGTGCCGCCCGTGCAGATCGCCGCGCAGGCCGATGGCACGCTGCGCATCGACATCGCCGGCTACCGCCAGATCGATCAGCCCGGCCAAGTGCGACTCCCCTACACGTCGGTACTCATCGCGCTGCCGCCGGATGCCCAACCCGCCATCGCGATCGTCCAACACGATGAAATCGATCTGCCGCTGACCGGGCCGCTCGCCGTCGCCCGGCGTCCTGAGGGCGTGTTGCGCGATGCGTCAGGGCAGATCGTCGGCGGCGAATATGCGCCTGTACACCCGGGAGTGCGCCAGGGAGTAAACTCCCTGGCTGAAGACACCAAGTCGGCTGAAGCCGACTGTCCATCGGGTGTATGCCTTGAAGAACTCGGCCACATGCGCGGCGTGCGACTGGCGCGTCTCACGTTTTACCCGGCGAGACCAGAAGAGAATCGCCTGAGAGTCACGACTTACATCAGGGTATCCGTCGTTTTCAATAGCGTGTTGCGCGCTCCATCCTTGAATGATGGGAGCGCGGGCCGCGCGCAGCCTGAAGGCTGCACTCCGCCGAACTGCGAACCGCCAGATGATCCACTTCTGAGCGCGATCCGGTCTGCCGTCGTCAACCCCGATCATGTCCAACCCGCCCCACGCGACACATTCCGCATTCCGCATTCCGCATTCCACATTCCACAATCATCAATCACCAATCCGCAATCCGCATTCGCCATTGAAGTTTCCTCGCCCGGCCTGACCGCCCTCGCCTACAGCGCGCTGCAAGCCGCCGGCTTTCCGGTGAGCACGGCCAACCCGTTCAATCTGCATCTCACCCGCGCCGGAAACGAGATCGCCGCCGAGTGGAACGGCGACGCCGACACCGCATTCGAGCCGGGCGAGCGGCTGCTGTTCTACGCCGATCCGCGCTTCAGCCGCTATTCGACGACCGACGTATATTTTCTCTCGGTCGAAGCGACGCCCGGCCTGCGCCTGTCGAGCCGCGCCGCGTCACCGGCGGGTTATCCGGCCGGATCGCCGTGGGTCGAGACGGTCGCCGAGTCGAACCTGCTCTACACGCCCGAATGCTACTGCGGCCCGATCCCGCCCGGTTACCAGGGCGATCGTTTCACGTGGGATGCGTTGGCACGGCCCGGCCGCGCGAGCGCCTCGTACCCGGTTCAACTCGCGGCGACGAACACCGCTCAGGCGGGTTTTCTGACACTGTGGCTGATCGGCTACACGGACATCCCAACGGCCACGCTCGATCATCGCGTCAACGTATTACTCAACAATGTGCTGCTGGGGCGCGTCGAGTGGAACGGCAAGCAGGCGGCCGTCGCCACGCTGCCGATCACACCGGGCCTGCTGCTGGCCGGCTCCAACACGATCAGCCTGTCGCTGCCGGGCATTCCGGGCATCGGCGTCGAGGGCGCGTGGCTGGATGCCTTTTCGATTCACTTCGTGCGCGGCGCGGCGGCGGCGGGCGCATCGATACGATTCAGCACCTCGCCGACGCTTCCCGCCGCAGCGGTGAGCCTCCCGCGCCGGTTGTACCTGCCGCTGGTGATGAAGAACTTCTCGCCCGCGCCTAACGGCAAAGCCTACAGCGTGACGCTCGCCAACGCCGGGCCGTATCGCGCTTACGACGTGAGCGATCCCGATCGGCCTGCGAGCCTGACAGGCTACTCGGTCGCCGGCAACACAATCACGATTGGCGAGTCATCTTCCAGCCTGCACCGATACCTCGTCACGTCCGAGGCGGGAGCTCTTGCGCCGACCCGCGTGCGCCCCGTCGCGCCGCTGCAATCCGGCGACGGTTTCGGCGGCGCGAGCTACGTCGTCATCGCGCCGCTCGACTTCACGCCTGCGCTGACGAGCCTGATCGCGTTGCGCCAGTCGCAGGGTCTCAGCGCCACCGTCGAGAACGTGCAGGCGATCTACGATGCGTTCGGCGGCGGGCGAATGGATCCGGCGGCTATTCACGATTATCTGGCGCACGCCTACACGACGTGGCCCGTCACGCCGACGTACGTGCTGCTCGTCGGCGACGGCACGTTCGATCCGAAACGCTATCGCGCGGGCGCGCTGCCCACGTTCATCCCACCGTTTCTGGCCGACGTCGATCCGTGGATGGGCGAGACGGCATCCGACAATCGTTTCGTCACGATCGACGGCGATACGCTGCCCGATATGCTCGTCGGCCGCCTGCCGGTCAGCTCGATCGCCGAGGCGCAGGCCGTCGTCAACAAGATCGTCCAGTACGAGACGACGCCGCCATCGGGCAACTGGAATCGCAACGCGACCTTCGTCGCGGACGATGCCGACCCGGCGGGGAACTTTCCGGCAGCGTCCGATTACCTCGCCGCGACGACCATCACCACGCCGTACACGGCGCAGAAGATTTACTACACGTCCACGGCGACGCTCACCGCTACGCGCCAGGCCATTTTGAACACGTGGAACAGCGGTACGGGCTTGATCGTGTACAACGGCCACTCGTCGCAGAGCCAATGGGCCGCCGAGCGATTGTTCCACTTCGACGATGTCGCCGGGCTGACCAACGCATCCAGGCTGCCCGTCGCGCTGCAAATGACGTGCCTGACCGGCGCGTTTCAGAATCCCAGTTACGGCACGCTGGACGAAACACTGCTGCGCGCGCCGAACGGCGGAGTGGTCGCGGCCTGGGGGCCATCGGGCCTGGGCGTGGCCACCGGCCACAGCGATCTGGCGGAGGGTTTCCTGCGCAGTGTCTACGTCGACCGCCAGTCGATTTTGGGATTTGCCGCGTTATCGGGTAAACTTACGCTCGTCGCGCAGAATCCAATTCACGTCGACCTGTTGGATACATTCAATCTGTTGGGCGATCCGGCCACGCGCCTGAATTTCGCACCATGAAGTACTGCCTTGGGGAAACTATCATGGCCGCGAAGGTTTTTAGGACGCAGATACACGCAGATTTACGCTGATCTTGTTGTCTCTACCAGCTTCGCCGGGATTCGCCCGATGAATCGGGCTGAAAGCGCCGTTTACGGCGCGTTGCGGCGATAGCCCGGCGATTGATCGCCGGGTGGACGGCGTTGTTTTCCCGCCAAAGCCGGGAGAGCCATCTTGTTTTTATCTGCGTTCATCCGCGCCAATCCGCGTCCAAAGATTCGGTTGCGGTCAGAGACCACGCTATGAGATCAAGCATCAAATCACATGGGTAACAGTCCAAGGGGGCTATATGCGTAAACTCGTTCTGGCATCGTTCCTGTTGGCCGTGTTGTTCCTGGCTGTGGCGTTCGTGGCACACTCGCCGAGCGTTGCTCGGGCTGCGCCCGCCTTCGCCATCACCGATACGCCATCACCCACGCCGACCGCCACGCCGGCTACGCCAACCGTCACGCCGACACCCAGCTCCACGCAGCCACCGCAGCCGCCGAGCAGCCCGGGGGACACACCGACACCGGTGACCACTCCGTTGTTACCGGAAGCCGGTTCGCTCGGTCGCCCAACAGGCGGACTCGGTGGCTTGAGCATCACGCTCATTGGACTGGCGCTGCTGACGATCGGCTTCGCGTGGGGGGCCATCCGCCATCGGCGCGCGGCATAACTCTCACACAGACATACGCGGGCGGCACGGACCTGAGTGCCGCCCGCCGCGTTATTGCATGCCAAACACTTCACGCCAAACCGATCGGGAGCCAGCGTGACCCACTTCAGTTATCGCAAGACCCTCATCATCGGCCTCGGGTTTCTGGGCATCAGCATCGTCTGGCCCATCTTCAATCAATACATCCCCATCTTTCTACAAGCCGGCAATCCGGAGTTCGAGCGGCAGCTTCTGGCCGAGGGGCGGAGTATCCCGGACATCGCCGGCTTCGCCCTGCCGCCGAGCATCGCGCTGTTCATCATGACGTGGGACAACCTCATCAACGTTTTCGTCCAGCCGTGGGTCGGCGAGCGGAGCGATCGGACGTGGAACCGCCTGGGCCGTCGCAAAGGGTGGATTCTGCTGGGCATGCCGATCGCGGCGCTGGCCTTCGTGTTCATCCCGCTGGCGCAGAGTGTGCTGGCGATTGCCGCATTCATCCTGATCACCAACTTCGGCATGGCCCTCTTCCGGTCACCCACGGTCGCCTGGCTGGGCGATCTGTTTGATGTTGAGAATCGCAGCAAAGCCAACGGTGTGATCAACCTGATGGGCGGCATCGGCGGCCTGCTGGCCTTCTTCGGCGGCGGTGCTCTGTTCAATGCGATGGGTCGCGCTGCGCCGTTCGTGGCCGGGGCCGTCGTTCTCGCGGCAGCCACGCTGGCCGCCGTCGCGCTCGTCAAGGAACCGCGCCAGATCGCCAAAGACGACTCCCAAACCCGAGGCGTGATGGCGAGCCTGCGCCTGGCGCTCGCTGCCGGTGACAGGAGTATCGTGTTTGTGCTGCTCGGCATCCTGTTCTGGTTCATGGCCTTCAACGCGCTCGAGACGGGCCTGTCTTCGTTCGCGGTGTTCACGCTGGGCATGAAAGCGGGCGATGCCTCCATCTATTCGGGAGCCGTGACGGTCTCGTTCATCCTGTTCGCGATTCCTGCCGGTCTGCTCGGCACCAAGATCGGGCGGCGACGCGCGATTCAGATCGGTCTCACCGGCCTGACACTGACTCTGCTGGCGGGCTACTTCATCATCCGCGAACCGATCACTTTCGTGTTGGTCCTGATTCTGGCCGGAGCATTCTGGGCCGCGGTCAACGTCAACAGTCTGCCGCTGGTGTACGACTATGGCGACGAGCGCAAGATCGGCGCATTCACGGGGTTGTATTACTTTGCGTCGCAGACCGCCGCGATCCTCGGCCCGGTGACGGGCGGGCTGCTGGTCGATGCGCTCAGCGACCAGTATCGCTGGCTGTTTTTATACAGCACGGTCTTCATGGCGCTGGCCGGGCTGGTGATGACCCGCGTGCGGGCGCAGGTCGCGGCCCGCGCGCCGCTGCCGGCAGCGGGGGAGTAGTTCTCAAGCGGCATGTTATAATCCGCGACATGCATTGGGCCGGAATCGTCAACCACTATCGCGCACATCTCCAACTCGATCCGCACGCAGCACCGATCACGCTTCTGGAAGGCAACACGCCGCTGATCCCTGCGCCGCGCCTCGCCGCCGAGATCGCTCCCGGCGGCGAGCTGTATCTGAAGTACGAGGGCCTCAACCCCACCGGGTCGTTCAAAGATCGCGGGATGACCGTCGCCGTGTCGCAGGCTACACACGCCGGCGCGCGCGTGACGATCTGCGCCAGCACCGGCAACACGGCGGCTTCGGCGGCAGCATACTCGGCGCGTGCCGGGCTGCGCTGCATCGTGCTGATCCCGGAGGGCAAGGTCGCGGCGGGCAAGATCGCCGGGGCGCTGGCATACGGCGCGCAAGCGATCGCCGTGCGCGGATCGTTCGACGATGCGCTGGCGCTAGTGCGCGAAATCTCTATGCAGCGCCCAATCGCGCTCGTCAATTCGATCAACCCGTATCGAATCGAAGGGCAAAAGACGGCTGCATTTGAGATCGTCGATGCACTGGGCCGCGCGCCCGACTGGTTGTGCCTGCCCGTCGGCAATGCAGGCAACATCACATCGTACTGGGCCGGCTTCAAGCAGTATCACGCGATCGGCAAAGCCGACGCGCGCCCGCGCCTGCTCGGCGTGCAGGCGGCGGGAGCCGCGCCGCTCGTGCTCGGACACGCCGTCGATCGGCCGGAGACGATCGCGACGGCGATCCGCATCGGGCGACCGGCGCGCGGCGAAGAAGCGCTGGCCGCCGCCGAAGAGTCGGATGGTCGCATCGTCGCCGTGACGGACGACGACATCCTGGCGATGTGGCGACGCCTGGCGCACGAGGGCCTGTGGGCCGAGCCGGCATCGGCGGCGGGCGTGGCCGGCCTGGCGAAGGAAGTGCGCGAAGGGCGGCTCGATCCAAAAGGCAAGACTCTCGTCGCCGTGCTCACCGGCCACGGCCTGAAAGACCCGGATGCCGTCACCACTCGCGCGCCGAACATGAAGACGATCCCGGCAGAGATCAACGCACTGAGCGCGCTCGTCGAGGATGCAGAATTGAGAATGTAGAATGCAGTAATGTAGAATGTAGAAACGATCGCTTTTCTTCATTCCACATTCTTCATTCCGCATTCTTCATTCTACATTCTTCATTCTGCATTCTTCATTCTGCATTCTTCATTCCGCATTCTTCATTCTGCATTCTTCATTCCCATGACTGCCATTCGCGTCCTCGTTCCCGCATCTACCGCCAACCTCGGCCCCGGCTTCGACTGTCTCGGCCTGGCCTTGGGGCTTCACAACACGGTCGAGATGACCGCGCTCGATGCCGGTTTCGAACTCGCCATCGAAGGCGAAGGGGCCAATCGGTTGCGCACCGATCGCGGCAATCTGGTGATGCGCGCGGCAGATGCGCTGTGGGATCGCGCCGGGCACAAGCCGGGCGGTCTGCGCGTCAAATGCACCAACGGCGTCCCGCTCGGATCGGGCTTAGGCTCGAGCGCGGCGGCGGCGGTCGGCGGGCTGGCCGCCGCGAACGCACTGATCGGCTCGCCGCTATCGAAGATGGAGCTGCTGAAACTGGCGCACGCCATCGAGGGACATCCCGACAATGCAGCGGCGGCGCTGTTCGGCGGGCTGACGATCGTCAGCGCCGGCGATGACGATGTGATGATCGACCGGCTGGATGTGCCACCGTTGACCGTCGTCATCGCCCTGCCCGACGTGCGCCTCTCGACGCACGACGCACGCAAAGCGCTGCCACGCAGCGTGCCGCTGACGCACGCTGTGTTCAATATCGGACGAGCGCTGCTCGTCGCGCGAGCGCTGAACACCGGCGATTACGATCTGCTGAAACGGGCGATGGACGATCGCCTGCACCAACCGTATCGGCGCAAGTTGATCCCCGGTTTCGATGCCGCCGAGCAGGCCGCGCGCGAGGCGGGCGCAGCGGCGGTGGCGCTATCGGGCGCGGGGCCGAGTCTGGCTGCTTTCGCACCGGATCGGCACGAGGAAATCGCGCAGGCGATGAAAGTGGCTTTTGAGTCGAGGGGAATTGCGTGCCGGACGTTCGTGCTGCCGGCCGATCGCGAGGGTGTTCAAATCCGCGAGGGCGATTAACCACCAAGGCACAAAGACACCAAGAATCTCTTGGTTTTCTTCGTGTCTTGGCGACTTTGTGGTAAGCTCTCAGACATCCTCTGAGGCAAAACCTGTTTCTGCAATACCTTCACATTTCGCGCCGGCCCTCGAGCGCGCGGGCCAGCGTCACTTCGTCGGCGTACTCCAGATCGCCGCCCACTGGCAGGCCGCGCGCCAGGCGCGTGACGCGCACACCCGACCCTGCCAGTTTCTTCTGGATATACATCGCGGTGTTCTCGCCTTCGAGGCTGGGGTTGGTGGCGAGGATCACCTCGCGCACGCCGCCGGCCGACACGCGATCGAGCAGCTCGCGGATGCGCAAATCCTCCGGCCCGATGCCGTCCATTGGCGAGATCGCGCCGTGCAAGACATGATAGCGGCCTTTGTACTCGCGCGTGCGCTCGATGGCCTGCACGTCGAGCGGCTCTTCGACCACGCAGATTACGCTGCCATCGCGGGCCTCGCCGGTGCAGATCGAGCACGGGTTCGAATCGGCGATGTTGAAGCACGTCGCGCAGAAAACGGTGCCGGTCTTCAGGTCGCGCAGCGCGTCGGCCAGCGTGTCGCCTTTGCCCGACGTGTCTTTCAGCAGGTAATACGTCAGGCGCGAGGCGGTCTTCGGACCGATGCCGGGCAGTTGCGAGAAGGCTTCGATGAGTCGAGTGACGGCTTTAGGTACGGTGTCCATATCAATCCTGACGAAAGACGAATGACGAACGATTAGCTTTCGTCCTTCGTCATTGGTCGTTCGTCGTGCTCAGCGAAGCGGGGGCAAGCCCAGCCCGCCAGTCAGCCCCTGCAATTTCTCCGCCGCGTAGGCCTGCGACCGCTCGATGGCTTCATTCACCGCCGCGACGATCAGGTCCTGCAGCATCTCCACGTCGTTCGGATCGACCACGTCCTTCGACAGCGTGATGGACTTGATGCGCTGCTGGCCGGTCACGACGATCGTGATCGCGCCGCCGCCAGCCGTGACGGTCAGTGTTTCATCGGCCAGCGCTTCCTGCGCCTTGACCATCTCGTCTTGAAGTTTCTGCAACTGGCCCATCAAGTTGCCGCCGCCCATCATTGGCCCGCCGAATCTGCCTTTCTTGCTCACCCCAGCCTCCTATCATAATCTGCCGCAACTGCTCATTCTTTTTCGTAAGCCTTCAGGAATTCGTCTCTCGGAATCCCGGCTTGCGTGAGTATCCTGCGCAATGCAAAACTCTTGATTGTCCGATGATTGGGCAGGGTCATGGGTGTCTGAGTCCCATCGGCATTCTCACGTAACATCGCAATATGGTTGCCCTCTCGCACCAACCGAAAGCCTAAACGCTCAAAGGCAGCGATAACTCTCGCCTTGGGCGCGTCCACCGGAAATTTAGCCATCAGACTGCCACACCCGCTTCGGCGATGAAGGCCTCCAGAATAGAGGGGTCAACCTCCACGACATCCGGTCCGAAAGTCTCGATATGAAACTTGATCGCAGACTTTACGTCGGCTAATGCTTCCTCGTAGGTGTCTCCTTCGCCAACGACTACACCTTTCACACCCAGTGGATAGGCCACGTAGCTATCAGGGTGCTTTTCCACGATGATCTTAAAGTGCTTCAACATTCGTCCTCCTTCTCGATCTCAATCCGCCACCGGCCTGACCTGCGCGCCGAGGCGCTTGGCTTCCTGCATCACCGGGTCGTCGTCCACGACGCAGCGCGTGTGAACCCGCCGTCCGATGATCTCGCTCATCACGTCTTCGACCAGGCGTTTGTCCTTGCCTTTCTCGAACTTATCGCGCAGCATCGCCGAGGGCCACTGCAAAACGACCGCATCTCCCTCGACGCCAATCAGCTGGCACGAGTTCATCAGGCCCCACGTCTGCACACTGCGTGATCGCAGTCCGGACAACACCGCCGTCCACTGCGCCGTCACATCGCTCAAGGCCAGATCGACCGTCGCTGTTTTCGTCGCAGGGGCAGGCTCGGGCGTAACCGGTTTATTCGCCGCGCCGCCGCGTGAAGAAACAGGCGGTTTCGATTGCGCCGAGGGTCTTGCCGCAGGGTTGGAGCTCACCGGCTGAGACTGGGCAGCTGCCGGTCGAGGCTCAGCCGGTGGGGCTGAGTTACCGACTCGATTCAATGCTTCCAGGTAAGCCAGTTCGAGCGGCAACTGGGGCTGCCAGCCGGACTTCAACTCGGACGCGGCCTGATTGAACAACTTGATGGCGCGCACCAGATGTTCGAGATCGAGCCGGGCAGCCTGTTCCTCCATCCGCTGGCGCTGCTCCGCAGGTGCGTTCACGTGGGCCGAATCGCCCAACTTGATCAGCATCAACCCGCGCAGGTAGTCGATGATCTGGCGCGCCAGTTGGCGCGCGTCCGCACCGCCGTCGATGGCTGCATTGATCGCATCCAAACCGCCCGCCGCATTGCCGGACGCCAGCGCATCGACCAGCGCCATCACCCGATCGAGCGCGCCAGCGCCCAGCACCTCTTGCGCCCGTTCCAGCGTGATCGCGTCGCCGCCTGCGGCGAGCTGATCGAGCAGGCTGATCGCGTCGCGCATCGAGCCGGTGGCCTGGCGCGCGATCAACGCCAGCGCCGCCGGATCGGCCCGCAAGCCTTCGGCGTCAACCAGTTGCTGCAAATGAGAGACGATCTCGTCCAGCGTCAAGCGCCGGAACGAGAACGGCTGGCAGCGGGAGACGATGGTAACCGGGACTTTCTGCGGATCGGTCGTGGCGAGGACGAAGATCGCGTGCGGCGGCGGCTCTTCCAGTGTCTTGAGCAGCGCGTTGAAGGCCGGCTCGGTCAGCATGTGGACTTCATCGATAATATAAACCTTGTAGCGCGCTTCGCCCGGCGAGAAGTTGATCTTGTCGCGCAAATCGCGGATTTCGTCGATGCCGCGATTCGACGCCGCATCCAGTTCGATGAGATCGAGCAGGCGACCTTCGCCGATCGCTTTGCAAATGGAGCACGTGTCGTCGGGTCGCCGGGCCGGATCGGGGTTCAGACAGTTGACGGCTTTCGCCAGCAGGCGCGCCATCGTCGTCTTGCCCGTGCCGCGCGGCCCGGAGAAGAGGTAGGCGTGCGCGATGCGGCCGGAGACGATCGCATTGTGCATCGTCTGCACGACGTGCTCCTGCCCGACGACTGCGTCGAACGTCTGGGGCCGCCACTTGCGATAGAGCGCTTGCGCCATTTCTTCTCCCGGGTGCCGCAAGTGTAACACGGTCAACTGGCAGCGGCAAGCGAAGGCGGTTATCCACGAATCTGCACGAATTATGGTCTTTAAGAAAATAATCCGGTCATGTCGTCATTCTGAGGCGCATCTGTTTGCGCCGAAGAATCTCGGCCTGCTGTGCGAGATGCTTCGCTGCGCTCAGCATGACGGTATCCGGCTTATTTTGTTAATCTTCATCATTCGAGGAGATTCGCGGATCCCTTCCTATGCTCGGCTGTTCCAATAGATATCGCTCACGCCGCGCGCATGATTTTCGTAACGAGCCACCACGAACAGTGCATCGGACAACCGGTTGAGATATTTCACGACAAATGCGCCAATCGGCTCGACGCGGCTCAGCGCGATGGCATCGCGCTCGGCGCGGCGACATACGGCGCGCGCGACGTGCAGCGCCGCCGCCGTAGTCGATCCACCGGGCAGGATGAAGTTGTCCAGCGGCCCCAGTTGCCCGGTGAGTCGATCCATCAACTGCTCCAGCGCGTCGACGTGGCGCTGCTCGATCTGAGGAATCTTCAGGCGCTGCTTGTCTGGCTCGAGCGTTGCCAGATCGGAACCCAGATGGAACAGATCGTTTTGAACCGCCTTCAAGGCCGGCGTGAGTTCGTCGCTCACGCCCAGGCTCAAGGCAAGCCCGATGTGCGAGTTCAACTCGTCCACCGAGCCATAGGCGGCAACGCGCGGGGAGTCTTTCGGCACACGCTGGCCGCCGATGAGACCGGTGGTTCCCTCATCGCCTTTGCCGGTGTAAATGCGCGTGAGGCGTGGCATGGCTTACCTCCCTTTCACTCGCGCCGCGATCAGCCATCCGCCCAGCACGAGGACAACGACTGCGAAGAGAGTATAACCACCTAACTGGTTAGATGGTTGAACAATTGGTTCGTTTGTTGGTTGGCTAGTTGGTTGGATGGTTGGATGGTTGGATGGTTGGATGGTTGGCTCATTTGTCGGTTGGGTGGTAGATTCTTCTGTGGGCTGAGGCGTGGGTTGAACCGTCGGCTCAGAAGTTGGTTGAGGTGTCAGTTGGATGGTTGGCTGGATAGTTGGTTGGTCGGTCGGCGCAGCAGGAGGAGCCGCGCATATCTGCTCAATCGTATAAACAGGCGGCGCCACCTTGTCGCCCCACGACCAGCCATCGACCGCGCCATTCGTGATAGTGTAACCGGCTGATCCCAGCGGCGAATACTGCCATGCGCCATCGATCAGGTGGAAGTAATTCCAGTATGCGCAACTCGCACCCTGGCATTGGCAGAAACACGGCTGCGAGGGATACGCGCATCCCTGGCCGCTGATCGAGCACACTGCCGAGCCTAGCCCGCCCACTTCGGCTACCGGTTTCAGACCGGAACGGGTCAGCAGATCAAGCCCGGTGATCGAAGGCTCACTGAACCGGGCACAATAGGTGGTCACTCGACCATCACCGTATCGCACGACCAGGCCGGCACGGTTCTCCCCGTTCGTTTGCGCGCCAACGGGCGCGAGGGTCACGACCCCAAGCAGTGAGGCGATCACGACAATCCATCGATGCAATCGGTTCATAAACGAAAATCCCTCCGTCGGGAGAACGAAGGGACGCGGCGACTCGCGATCACCCCGTTCCCCGATCCACGCGGGTATCGGACGGAGATCGCAGCGGGCGACCTGGCTTGTTAGTCGAGTAGTCTGATAGTCGTTAGTCTCGTAGTCACTGCGCTACAGACTACATGACTACTCGACTACTTGACTAACTTACAGTTGCGGGACAGCGCCGGACTTCCACCGGCTTCGCCGTTCGGCCCGACCATCCGGGGTGACGGGCACTGCGATCGCAAATGACGGATAAACTATAGTATGGATCGAGGCAGTCTGTCAAGACGAAAGGAACTGGCGATTACACACCAGTCGATATAACCACGGAGACACGGAGTCCACGGAGATTTCAAGAGGCTTTTCTCCGTGCCTCTGTGCCTCTGTGGTGAGAGGTGAATAATCACCAAGAAAGGAATTGTCGAGAGAAGTCGAGGGAGTGTAGAGCGTGTTATAATTACGGCAATCGAAGACACGAACCGGAGCTGGGTGAAACCCGGCTGAGAGTGCGCCTGTCTAATGGACTACGGCGCAGACGGTCTGAACCTGACGGATAATGCCGGCGGAGGGATTACGAGCACACGGCCACCCACCGACGGGTGGCTTTTATTTTGCGAGGAGCGATATGCGCGCATTGATCTTCGCCAACGGCGACCCGACTTCACGCGAAACGGCGCACCACTGGATGCTGCCCGGTTCGATCGTCATCGCCGCCGATGGCGGCACGCGCAATGCGCTGGAGGCGGGCCTCACGCCCGACACCGTGATCGGCGACCTCGACTCGCTGCCTGAAGCGCTCCGCGCCGATCTCGAAGCGCGCGGTGTGCGCTTCATCGTTCACCCGGCGCGGAAGGACGAGACCGATCTCGAACTCGCGATCCGCCACGCGCTCGACCACGGCGCGACCGACATCGTGATCCTCAGCGCGCTCGGCGGACGTTGGGACCAGTCGCTGGCGAACATCCTGCTGCTTACGCTGCCTGCGCTGCGCGACGTGCCGACGCAGATTGTCGATCATCGCCAAACCATCACCCTCGTCACCGGTGGGCGAGAAGCGCGGATCGACGGCCACATCGGCGACACGCTCTCGCTCCTGGCGCTGAGCGGCGACGCGCGCGGTGTGACGATCGAGGGCTGCGAGTATCCCCTGACCGATGGGGCGCTGCCCTTCGGCAAGACACTTGGGATCAGCAATGTGCTGGCCGAGCCGGCCGCCAGGGTCGGCGTGAAAGAAGGAATCGTGCTGGCAATCCATGCGCGTAAAACGTGACGCGTTCCACGATGCAACCTATGCTAAGTCACCGGGAGGAAAGTGACATGAAGACTCGAATCGTCCTGTCGTTTCTCAGTCTGTGCGCGCTATTCGCATCGGCG
>Ga0209323_10001898_pt1 | contig 13808 bp, 11 predicted proteins | sample Rifsed19ft2_FD_184014 | JGI IMG/M metagenome (GOLD analysis project Ga0209323, IMG submission 184014) | Soil microbial communities from Rifle, Colorado, USA - sediment 19ft 2 (version 2) | ecosystem: Environmental > Terrestrial > Deep subsurface > Rock core/Sediment | place: Rifle, Colorado...
TGGAGCAAGGTCATTTTCACTCTCGGTCTCAGGCAGGGCGCTGGATGTTGACGCCATCATAAACATTCCCAAACTCAAGGCTCATGGGCAACTGTTATATACCGCAGGGGTGAAGAATATGTATGGGTGCGTCAGCGGCAAGAGGAAGGCATGGCGACATTTTCAATCAAGCGACGATATTGAATGGTACACAGAGATGCTGCTGGCCAATTATCACGCCGTAAAACCCACTTTTACCATTGTGGATGCCATTATGGCAATGGAAAAACATGGTCCTTCCGGGGGAATACCAAAACAGGTTTCTTTAATCTTCGGGGGCATTGACTGTATAGCTATTGACCGGGTCATAGCGGAGGTTATTAACGCACAACCTTCTCAGTCACCTCTTTTGAAGACAGCTAAGGCCCATAACATAGGAGAGCAAAATTTGAATAATATAACACTATTGGGAGAATCGTTATCGTCCGCAAAAATACCCGATTTTATTCTGCCCAAGCTGGTTCCCATAGGATTTACAACCTTCAGGGTGATGAAGAGCCTTGCCAAACATCTTTGGCTGAAGAACTTTGGCAAGGCTATTTTATTTCTTTTGACACTTTCTCTTTTATTACCAATGAATGCCTTTTCAGATTCAGAAGCAAACAGATTAGCAAATTTTCCATCACAGGTAGCCATTGATGATATTATCCATGTCCCGACAGGCCAAAAGGTACAGTTTTCCGACCTGACCCATTTTTTTGATTGTGCCCGTGTCCTCTATGTCGGTGAATCCCACGCAAATAAGGCAGCCCACCAGGTACAACTAAAGATACTCAAGATGTATTATGAGAAATTCGGGAACAACATAGCCATTGGCATGGAGATGGTTACGAGACCATATCAGCCTTTTTTGGATCAGTGGATTGCTGGTGAAATAGATGAGAATAAATTTTTGGAAGAGACGCACTGGAATTCAGAATGGGGATATGATTATAATTTGTATAAAGACATACTGGATTTTGCACGTGAAAAGAAAATCCCGGTAATCGCCTTGAACGCCCCAAAGGCAGTGGTAAAAATGGTAAGTAAAAATGGACTGAAAGGGTTAAGCGAGGAAGAGAAAAAGCAATTACCCGAAATTGATACAACAGATAATTTTCACCGGGCTTACCTGGAGAGGGCTATTCGGGAGCACATGGCGGACCGCACAGCCGATTTGGAAAAATATAATGATGTCCAGAATTTATGGGAGGAATACATGGCCCAAACGATTGTAAATTATTTATCATCCTGGGAAGGTAAAGATAAGAAGTTTTTAACCTTTGCTGGAAACGGTCATATAATTTACGACTTTGGCATTCCGGAAAAGGTGTTTCGGCGCTCGCACTTACCCTATTACACAATTTATCCAGCTGAATTTCATGGAGACAAACCTCCGCCAGAACACGACCTTTTTTTACCGGAAATTCCTTTAGAACCGTCTGATTTTGTCTGGGTTATCCCTCCTTTAGTAGAACAAAAAAGGATCTATTTGGGTGTTCAACTGAAAAAAACAACCGATAACAAACTGGTCATACAGGAAATAACCCCCAAGAGCCCTGCCGAAAAGGCCGGATTTATGGTAGGCGATACTATCCTGTCGATCGATGGAACCGCAGTAAAAGGCGTGCCAGACCTGGTTCATTACCTCCAGACAAAGCAGTTTGGAGATACCTGTACTGTAGATATTCAGCGGGATGGTACGAAGATTTCTTTTTCAGTCACCCTTTTTGAAATGGAAGGGGAGTAATAATTCACCACAGAAACGCAAAGGGCACAAAGAAAGTTGTAAGTTGTAAGTTGTAAGTTGTAAATTTTAAATTGAACTTTTAACTGTCAACTGTGCTGGTTCAGGCTTGTAGCCTGAACCAATATTTCGGTTCAATCGAGGACGATTGAACCAGCAAAAAGAACCAGCAATGAGATGATTTTCATTATTCGTGCAGATTTGTGTTTATTCGTGGACAAGTTATTCCGTTTAAGTCCCCCTTAAAAAAGGGGGACTTCGTCGTGAGCTCAGTCGAACGATTCAGGGGGTTGTGTTTTTTTTGGGCTATCCCCGTTTTCACGAGGACAAGTTTACAACCCCAGTCCTCCCCCTTTATCCCCCTCCGGAGGGGGACAGGGGGAGGACTGGGGATTCTCTATGCCATACATCGTATAACCCGCTTAAATAAAATGAAAATTCCTATACAATTACTATCGACGCAATACAATCCTAAAGAAATAGAAGACAAATGGTATCGCTTCTGGGAAGAAAAAGGGATTTTCCACAGTATACCGGATTCCTCAAAGAAACCTTATGCCATTGTCATCCCACCCCCAAACGTAACAGGGGTGCTCCATATGGGACATGCCTTAAATAATATTATCCAGGATATTGTAATCCGCTGGAGACGCATGCAGGGATACAATGCCCTCTGGATGCCCGGCACAGACCATGCAGGCATTGCCACCCAGAATGTGGTCGAACGGGAACTGGCCGCAAAACATATCAAGCGTGAACATCTGGGACGTGAGCGCTTTATTGAAGAGGTCTGGAAATGGAAGAACCAGTACGGATCGACCATCATCAATCAGTTGAAAAAACTGGGGAGTTCCTGCGACTGGGCACGGGAACGCTTCACTATGGATGAAGGACTCTCGGCAGCAGTGAAGGAGACTTTCGTCCGTCTCTTTGAGAGGGGTTTAATATACAAGGGCAAATACATGGTCAACTGGTGTCCACGATGCTGCACAGCTATTGCCGATGACGAGGTTGAGCACGAAGAGCACGAGGGACACCTGTGGCACATAAAATATCCCTTCAAGGATGCACCGCATCTTTATATTGTTGTAGCCACAACCCGTCCTGAAACTATGCTGGGCGACGTTGCTGTAGCCGTTAATCCAAAAGATGACCGCTATAAGGACATGATAGGCGAGATACTTACGCTCCCTATCGTTGGCCGGGAAATGCCCATAATTGCGGATGATTTTGTGGATACGTCCTTTGGAACAGGGGCAGTCAAGGTTACTCCTGCTCACGACCCCAACGATTTTGAAATGGGCAAACGCCACAATTTAACCCCCATTGTTGTTATGCAAGAGAGTGGAATTATGAATGAACGTGCAGGGGAATATGAGGGGCTGGATCGATTTGAATGCAGAAATGCCCTTGTAGAAGAGTTGAAATTAAAGAAATATATCGAAATGGTCAGTCCTCACAAACATTCTGTCGGACATTGCTATCGGTGCCATACCGTTATTGAGCCGTATATTTCAGACCAGTGGTTTGTAAAGATGCGTCCCCTTGCGGATGCCGCTATCCAGGCTTCCAAAAATAAATTAGTGACATTCTTCCCGGAACGCTGGGAAAAGATCTATTTGAGCTGGCTTGAAAATGTGCGTGACTGGTGTATTTCAAGGCAGATCTGGTGGGGACATCGTATTCCCGCATGGTATTGCCAGGAATGCAGTGCAATTACCGTATCGAACAGCGCACCCAGGAAGTGCTCAAAATGCAGTAGTACAACGCTCAAACAGGATGAGGATGTGCTGGACACATGGTTCAGTTCTGCGTTGTGGCCATTTTCTACGATGGGCTGGCCGAAAGAAACTTCCGAGTTAAGATACTATTATCCGACGTCTACCCTTGTTACCGACCGTGGAATCATCTATTTCTGGGTAGCGCGAATGGTGATGATGGGGCTTGAGATCATGCGAAACGTCCCCTTCTCTAACGTTTATATCCACGGAACAATCCTTGACGAGATTGGCAGGAAAATGAGCAAATCGCTGGGGAATGGCATTGACCCACTTGTCATGATTGACCAGTACGGCGCTGATGCCGTGCGATTTTCGATTACTGTAATCACCACAGAAGGTCAGGATATAAAACTATCTGAGAGCAAATTTGAAATGGGGCGTAACTTCACCAACAAGTTGTGGAATGCGGCACGGTTTATCATGATGAATTTAAAAGACGAGCATCCGAAAGAGATCGAACCACCCATACCAACTGACTATCAGTTTGAAGACAGATGGATTCTCAGCCGATTAAACTCAACTATAAAAGCATGTACCTTATCCCTCGAACAATTCAAATTTAATGACGCAGCTATGCATGTCTACGATTTTACCTGGCACTCCTTCTGCGATTGGTATCTGGAAATCGTGAAGGCGCGTTTATACGAACCTGTGAGTTTTCGGGATAAAAAGGTGGCGCAAACAGTCCTTGCACAGGTTTTTGATCAAATATTACACCTCTTGCATCCTTTTGTGCCTTTTATTACGGAGGAATTGTGGCATAATCTAAAAAGGATTGCTCTTGAAAACAAAATCGACATACAGAAAGACATGAGCTGCGAGAGTCTTGCCAAAAGTGCCTGGCCAACGATAGATAAACGATATGAAGACCGAATCGCAGAAGAGACTATGACAATCCTGCAAAATGTTATTCGTGCTATTCGGAATATACGCAGTAAGATGAATATAAAGGAAAAACAAAAATTAGACGCACTCATCTCCATTTCAGGAGATGGTGAATATAATTTACAGGAACATTCAGGTATGCTCAAGCGTATGGCCAACCTTGAACGTTTGGAAATTGGCAAAAATCTTGCAAAGCCCAATAATGCCGCCTCTGAGGTTATTGGACAGATACAGGCGTTTGTGCCTCTTGAGGGTATTATTGATACCATTGCGGAGAAAGAACGTCAGTTGAAACACCTGAAACAGATGGAAGATCATTTAGCGGTGGTAAGACGGAAACTGGAAAACAAAGATTTCGTTGCAAGGGCGCCTGCCCATGTAGTAGCAATGGAACAAAACCGTGAAAAAGAATTGTTAGAGCAGGTACAAAAAATAAAACTTATTTTGAACGATCTTGGATAAGGAACTATGAAAAAAATATACTGGTTTTCTCTCATTTGTGTAATCGTGTTATGTCTCCCTTTGATTTCTATTCTCCATGCCAATGAATCTGCATCGAAGGCAATGACAAAAAAATGTCCCACCTGCAATAAGGTATATCCAGAAGAAACGAAATTCTGCGGCGAAGATGGAACCAAGCTGTTTGAAACTCCTGTGAAAATGATATGTCCTGACTGTATGAAAGAGGGCGCTCAGGGGGAAAAGTTCTGTAAAGAGCACGGGAAAAAACTTATTCCACTTACAGAAACACCTCCTGCCCAGGAAGCAGATGCTATAAAACAAAAAATGGAACTCGCCAGGAAATATTACAAGGAAGGCAGTGATTACTGCGACGCAGAGTCATACGATCTTGCTTTAGAATCATACAATAAGGCGGAAAAAGCATTCCCTGATTTCCCTGCGCTCCATTACAACATGGGCTGGCTATACGGTAAGCTGGGAGACGCCCAACAGGCTATCAACCATTTACAAAAATATATTGTCCTGTCCCCAAACGCCAAAGATATTATGGAGGTACAGAGTTATGTTATTGTCCTAAAACAGGCATTAGAAAAGCAAAGTACCATTCATAATACCTTCAAAAGCCGTGATGAAATTATGAAAATGGCAGTTCTTGAGCAAAAACAAAAATACGTAAGCGCTGTGGTGTCTGCCGGTGAATTTATTATGGGAACCGACCAGGCGCGGGAAGATGCGTATCCTGAGCATAAAATTTATCTCAACGCATTTGAAATTGATTGCTATGAGGTAACAAACGCCCAGTACTGGGAATTTTTGGAGTATATAAAGAAAACAAACGACCACAGTAAATGTTTTAAAGGAGAACCCAGTAATAAGGATCATACCCCAAAATTCTGGGATAATGAATATTATAACGTGCCTGATTATCCCGTGGCGCGCATTGATTGGTATGACGCCTATGCGTATGCCGCCTGGGCTGGCAAACGACTCCCTACTGAGGCTGAATGGGAAAAAGCAGCACGAGGGTTAGATGGAAGAAATTTTCCCTGGGGCAATGAATGGGACCCTGCCCGATGCAATCTCAGTGGTGAACCCAAGCCTGTGGGCAATGTAGAAGCTGGAAAAAGTGTCTATGGCTGTTATGACATGGCAGGTGGTGTTTATGAATGGTGCGCCGATTGGTATTTGGATACCTATTATACAGAATCTCCATACAAAAACCCCAAAGGCCCTGATAAAGCTGCAAAGCGCGTAATTCGGGGAGGCTCCCGATTCTCAAAACCATTCCAAGTGCGGGCGCACACAAGAAAATCGGAACAACCAGACCTGTTCAATTTAGCATTAGGATTACGATGTGCGAAGGATGTAAAAGAGAAATAATAAATGTATGATAATTGATAACGGCTTTTCAAAAACTATTTTAGAAAACCTCTATGACGGTGTGTACTTTGTAGACTGCGACAGAAAGATTCTCTACTGGAACAAAGGCGCAGAGAACATTACCGGCTATACAAGTTCTGAAGTTCTAGGAAAACGTTGTTCTGATAATATCACTCAAATTGACGATAGCGGTGTTCAGCTCTGTATGACAACATGTCCATTAGCTAAAACGGTGGATGATTCGATGCCTCGCGAAATAAATCTGTATATCCGGCATAAGAAAGGGCATCGCGTACCTGTCCTGGTACGTACTACCACTCTTCAAGACTCACAAGGCAAGGTTGTTGGCGCAGTTGAAATATTCAGCGATAACACCCCAAAGCTTGCAATCACCCAGAGGATTAAAGAACTTGAGAAAATGGCATTGCTCGACCCTCTCACAGAGTTGGCAAACAGGCGGTATATTGAGTTGAATATGCAGACTAAGTTAGATGAAATGCGTAGATACGGCAGACCTTTTGGTATTCTCTTCATGGATATAGACCACTTCAAAAAAATCAATGACCTCCATGGACATGATATTGGAGACAAGGTATTAATAATGGTATCAAACACGTTCATAAAAAATGTAAGGACATCCGACATCGTAGGGCGCTGGGGTGGAGAAGAGTTTCTCGCAATTATTCCAAATATCAACGAAGATCAGTTATATTTCACTGCGAATAAGCTTTGCGTCCTTGTTGAACAGTCTGGTTTTTCCTTAGATTCAGGCATCGTGCAGGTTACTGTCTCTATTGGGGCCACGCTTGCTCAACCGAAAGACACCATAGAAACACTGCTGGAGAGGGCTGATAAACTTTTGTATTATAGCAAGACTACCGGACGGAATCGTGTGTCAATCGAGCGAAATTTGATTTCGGGATAGTTTGCATGTTAAAATTATGTTTCACCGCAAAGGGCGCGAAGAACGAAGAGTTACAACCCCCTAAATCCCCCTTTATTAAGGGGGACAACCGCAATAATCCCTCTTAGCAAAGGGAGACAAAGGGGGTTGTTATGTGATCTCAGCATACTGCGGCAAGCTGAACTGTTACAAATTAATTTACCGGAAATTTATGAAACCTTTGGTATATATTTTTTGTTTAATAAACCGTATTTGTTTTATATAGTGTCTTGTTAACATTTTTTGCAAGGAGATAGGGCGTGAAGCGTATTGGATATTTTATAGGCGTTATAGGTGTTGCATTTGTATTAATGACCTCTTATGCATTAAAAACGACGTTTGCATCCAGTTGTTGTGGCACGAAAGAAGCAAGCGCTGCTGAACAGGCTGATACAAAATGCCCGGTCTGTGGTAAGGCCGTAGAAAAGGACAAAGGCGTAAAGGTGGAGTGCGAGGGTAAGACGATTGTTTTATGCTGCAAAGATTGTGAGGCAGCGTTTAAAAAGGATCCTTGTAAATTCTGCAAAGATGAGAAATGTGAGAAAAAGAAAGAGCATCACTAAGTTATGGTATTACGATAACCAATAAAAAAGTTGTGATTAAAAAGGCGTTCTTGCGTGGATATAATGCAAGAACGCCTTTATTTTTTACAGGAATACCTTTTAAGAACTTATAACCACCCCTCTTTCCCCTCCTTCGCAAGGAGGGGACTTCGTCGTGAGCGCTCAGTCGAACGATGAAGGGGAGGTATTCCATAGACTATTTATCATATTAGTTATGGACACGAAAGCGCATAAATAAAATGAAAATTCCTATACAATTAAATTAATCTTTCAACTCTTTTACGATAAATGTGCCTTCAGGCGGGTTGAAGAGAATAGTCTTTACACGTTCCTGCCATAGATTACCAAATTCCTTAGCCTCTTCCTCAGAAGCCTTACCAGAGATTACCAGAGGCATTAGCTTATCCATACGTTCACTCACCGATACAGGATCAACACTATACGTTACTTCTATTTTTTTCCCACTATCAACTCTTTGAAATATCATAGCGCAGGTTGTTTTGGGATCGGGTGAGAGATCTTTATTGAACGTCATCAGATTATATCTTCCATACTTCCCGGCAGGGCCAAGTCCCTTAAATCCACTTTCACTCGATGCACCCGATATTAATGTAACCACCTGGGATATTGGACCGTTTACCTTATAATCGACACTTCCTTTAAACGTAACCTTTATATTTCCTCTTGCCGGCGCTTCATCACCATACAATGCCTTCAATGCAATCTGCGTCGATTTATAGGCGCCAGCGACTGCCGGACATGAATGCCCTGCAAATTTTACAGCATCAGCATACGTAAAAACAAATACCCCTCCCTTGTCCATTGCTCCGAGCGCAACGGCTAAAGGGTCTTTGATCCTTATCGGTTCTGCGCTGTCAAAAAAATCTTTACTGTATTTTGTTTGCCCCTCTGCGTAAACATGCCTCTGCACGGTAATACAGCTTGCGACAGCGACACCAAAAGCGCACAAAAATAACCATTTTAATAAGCAAGTATTGTATAAGCCATTTTTCATCCTTTAACCCCTTTCAATATAAAACAATTCCAACAATTCTTTATTGCAGAATTAATAAATCTCACTTAAAATATGTATCTGATTAATTTCCTTAACTTCAGAATAGTTTATCCCAGCGAACTTATATAGGCAAGTTTATTATGACGAAAAAACTCAGGATTGGCGCTGTCCCTTACATGAACGCCAAACCGCTGATTTATGGATTAGATCAACACCCGGATGAAATTGAGTTGATATTCGAGGTACCGTCTCTTTTGCCAAACATGCTGAACAACGACAAGATTGATGTGGCAATTATCCCTTCCATCGAATACTTTAGAAACGGCAATTATGCCATTATCCCTGACATTTCAATCACCTCGATTGGAACGGTTGAGAGTGTAAAGATTTTTTCTAAGGTACCAATACAAAATATCCGTTCTGCCGCATTGGACAAAAGTTCCCTAACCTCCTGTGCGCTTACAAGGATTATTCTTAAGGAACAATATCATCTTTCGCCTCAATACAGCCAATGGAACAAGCAATACGATATTGTGAGTACAAATACCGATGCCGTTCTTATCATCGGAGATAACGCCTTAAAGATAATTGACGATGGATACATCACATTGGATTTGGGTCAGTCATGGTATGAATTCACCGGACTGCCCTTCGTCTACGCCCTTTGGGTCGTTAAAAGGGATCGTCGTATACCGGGAATAAACAATTTGCTAAAAAGTGCAAAGGAAACGGGCCTTCGGTCAATAAAGGCATTAGCGATTACAGAATCGCAGCGACTTCAACTAACACATAAGAGATGTCTGAATTACTTTACAAACTCGATTCGATATGATTTTGGCAAAGACGAAATAAAGGGATTTTTGGCATTTTATCAGTATGCAATGTCTTTAGGACTCGCTCCAAATGGGGTAGAGATTATTTTCAACGAAACCTAACTCAGACGAGCCAGAACAGGTAGCGCGACATTTATGTCGCTGTCCTGCGAACTGAAGTTCGCGCTACACGAGGGTCGGCGTTAAATTGTTTTTGCCGAAAATGTAAAAATATTTTTGTTAAGAGACCGATATGTCCATTCTATCCAGTGAGATTGAAGATGTCCTCGAAAAATCATTAAATAACAAGAGATTGTCTTCGACGGAATGCTTAAAACTGTTCTCTACAAAGGAACTTACCAGCCTGGGAATGGCGGCAGATGCAGTATGCAGGCAAAAACATCCGGAAGATTACAGGACGTACATCATCGACAGGAATATTAATTACACGAATATTTGTACCTCGGGCTGTAAATTTTGCGCCTTTTATAGAGAAGTTGAACATAGCGATGGATATATCATCTCTAAAAATTCCCTATTCAGGAAAATTGAAGAAACACTCGCCCTGGGTGGAAAGCAGATACTCATGCAGGGTGGTCTGCACCCATCATTAAAATTGGATTTTTATACAGACCTGTTAGAATCTATCAAATCGAAGTACGATATCCATATCCACGCCTTTTCACCGCCAGAAATTGTACATTTTTCAAAATTAAATGGTATCCCTGTGAGGAATGTCATACAAAAACTCAGGGATGCCGGGCTTGACTCAATTCCCGGCGGCGGCGCTGAAATTCTTTCGGACCGATGCCGTAATATCTTGAGCCCAAATAAATGCACGACACAGGAATGGCTAGATGTAATGCGTGAAGCCCATAAGCTTGGAATGAGAACCACGGCAACTATGATGTTTGGCCATATAGAAACTATAGAGGAGCGTATTGAGCATCTTGAAAAAATTCGTGCACTTCAGGATGAAACGGGCGGATTTACTGCATTTATCGCCTGGACATTTCAACCGAAAAATACCCGATTGGATACTGCATTAATCGGAAGCTATGATTATTTAAAAACGATAGCCATTTCACGGCTGTATCTGGATAATATTGCAAATATTCAGGCATCATGGGTCACACAAGGAGCGAAGATTGCTCAACTCTCTTTGAAATTCGGAGCAAACGATATGGGGAGCACGATGATTGAGGAAAATGTGGTCAGGGCAGCGGGGGTGAGCTACCAGATGGATAAAGAGGAAATTGAATTACTTATCAACGACCTTAGGTACGAGGCAAAACAAAGGGATTTGTATTATCAGATACTTTAAAACTACAAGTATTTAGCCACGAATTAGCACAAATAAACACGAATAAAAAGGATTAATTTTCATGCATTCTTTTTTGGTAAATACCTAACTCTTTGTATTCCTTTAAAATCTTCATCTTGCGTCCATCCAGAAGCACCTACAACGTTCACGCTTTATCCAGTTCCGCTGAAAGGGAATATTAGCTCCTTTCAGGAATCCGCACATTTCGGACTAAATCGAGCAATTTCATGGAGTAACCCACTTTTAATATTAAAACATCATTGACAAAACAAGCTGATTTATATATATTCACACTGCGAAAATCAATAATGTCTGTAATTTATTAACGCAATTGAGCGGTATAATATGCGTTATGTGTAAAATAAAGAAAGATTCAAAATAGGAGGAGAAAATATTATTACAGTTCATAAAAAAATAGTATTAAACAAAAAGGGAATGCCAGCGGAAGTTATTATTCCTTGGTCGGAGTTTAAAAAAATGGAAGAACTACTGGGATTAGACCTTGATAAAACTGCAATAGAAGACCTTAAACAAGCCAAGAAAGATAGGAAAAGTGGTAAAAAAGGCGCATATGTAAATCTGAATTCCATATGAGATATAGCGTTATCGTTCACAAGCGGGCGGTTCGTTATTTACAACGTCTTTCAGCTATTCAAAAAGAGCGAATTAAACAATCCTTAAAAATGTTGGAAGATGGCATTAACACCAGGACAGACATTAAACAAATGGTTGCACCGCGTTATACCTTTTGGTGAGGAGGTGAAAAAATGTCAGAAGAGAAACAAGAAGTGTTACCAAAACCCGAAGATCTTATTAAAAAATTGAAGAAGTTTCTTGAAGGTATGTCTGAAAACCCTCAAACACCCAATCCCAGTACAGGAAAACGTTCCGATGTTGAGAATGGGCTTATAGACAATGTCGACCAAGAAAACCTAAAAAAATGCATCGAGAAATGTAAAGTAACGGGAAAAAATAAAAAGTGGCGACTTTGGGATCATCACCTAGGATCTCCTGGAGATGACTATATTGGGTTAGTAACTCTAACTTGGGAATGTGATTGTTGTTATGTCTACAATGTTAAAGCTCGACATGACACGCAGTTAATGGATCCCACTAATATTATGGTTGACTTAGACATTGAGACTACACCTCAGAAACCAGGGAAAATGAGAAAACCTGGAGAATGCGTTCCTTGTAAGCCTGTAGGCATGGATGTTACTATTCATCTTACGCTTTACCGTCGTTTTTCTCATGGTACAGGCGAGATTCAAATATGGCCTACTATTGCAAGGAGTTTCACAATCAAAGTTTCACTTCCTCCTTGCGGAGATGCAGTCGATAATACGGATTATGAAAATCAGACTCATAGTGGTGATTGGGATAAGAAGAATAACAGAGTTAAGTCTGAAAAAGAATGGGGATTGAAACAACTATAATTCAATATCATTTACGAAGTTTCGCCTAACAATTCACTCCACCCGACCTGAAAAAGCTTGCGCTTTTTCAGGTCGGGTTGAATTCAATCATTATGTGCCCTAGCCATATAAGGAGGTGGTCTCCATGTCAAACCACTAGAATTGACATAATTTTCTATTAAACCACTAAATAAAAAAGAGGAAAAACAATGTCAGTAACAAGACTTGAAGGGCCTACCCCGTTGGATCCTAGTGAGGATGGAACTAAACATAAATGGAAATTTAAGAATGATATGGGTGAACCAATTTGTGATTTCTATATCTCAACTTGGCCGAGAAGCTTTTTGGAGATTGAATGGCCTTGGGGGGAAACAGGTAATCCACCAGACATTAAGAAAGTTACATTAAGAAGCAATCATCATAAAAATACAATTTGGTCGTTTGACGATGAAATAGATGTGAAAATTAAGTTTAAACCATGTTTGTTGCTTGGTGAAGAATTTGAAATAGAAGTTGAATTTGACAAACCCTTTGAACCTAAAGAGTATATTTTATTTTCTCCAACTGACATGAACCAAACTGTAATTGAAGGAGACAATCGTGCTGAACCTTCAGAACCCGATAGTGGAACAAAAGAATTAATCGATGGTATTTTACGGTTAAATGATTTACAGAAGCAGTTGAATACACCTGAAAGTAAACTGAAAGCTGAATTAATTTATGACGAGAAGAGTCAAAAATATAGACTTTTAATGGTTAAGCTACCAAAGAACAAATATCGTGTCATACGAAAAACACCCCATAGCAAGGGAAAAATAAAAAGGAAACATAAGAAGACCAGGGAACAATCAAGATACAAGTAAAAAAAGATGCATAACAAGGCGCCGCACCTGACCACTTTTCCGCTGGCTCCTATCATCGCTAGCAGGGTGTGCTGGGGTCAAACCTTTATTATTCAATAACTAATTGTTCTCAGGTCGCATCCTGATGTGATATGATAAAAAGTGCCTTCCATTCGTAATGGTCTCGTCATAGCCCAAATCTTATCTATTCCTTATACGTTGTCAATTGAAATATGAAGGTGACCCCTTTATGGGATCCTTCGTTCCACAGAACAAACCATTGATTTAACTATCCAAAGAAAACGTGTTATTTAACAGAGTCATATATGCTATAAATCGCCAAATTTAAGCAACTGATTTCAGCACTGCAGATAGGACACCTTTATCAATAACAACCTCGATATACCATCCATCCCTGAACATGCCAGCGTTTAATACAATAGTATCGCCTATTTTGTCCTTGCCTCTGGATTCGTGAATATGGCCCGATATATACAGACATGAACGAGGTCGACCCAATACAGTGGTCCCTTGTCACACGTTTTCTGGAACAACTCGGCGCAAGAGGATCCTTGTATTGGGATTATCGTGGGAAAGAAGATTTCTCAAGCCTGCGTTTTA